>ENA-ORXU01002219-ORXU01002219.1-marine-metagenome-genome-assembly--contig:-NODE-2219-length-13645-cov-3.852300_pt1 | contig 13645 bp, 9 predicted proteins | sample MGYA00237869_ERZ511484 | MGnify/ENA metagenome assembly ERZ511484
TGCGATCTGCCCACTCCAGATGCCGCGTTTCAAGCAATCTAATCACGACAGTTTTGGTGGCCCGTCAAGACAGCGGTGGTCGAATCACGCGTGCGCGACGGACTTGTATCAATATTTTGACCCAATCACGTGCACGTGCACGCGCCGCCAAGACACAGCTTCACCACCCTTGTCACGAAGGCGTTGCAAAAACTCGCTGATGTTCGTCACAAACGCTATTGCTGATCCCCGAAATTTGTCCTGGTGGACAGAGACTGACGTGCGGAACGACTCTCTCCACCAATCAGATGCACCCCTGGGACTGACTTGGTGCTCCTGATTGCTTACATGTGCCCACACAGCCTGGAAATCAACATCAGCTCCTCTTTTTTTCTGCACTTAAGGCAAGCAGACAGTAAAAAATCTCAAGATCTCGCGTTGGCAGCTTGCTCCGTGCCCAGAAAAGCGGATCAAGCGGCAACAAACAGTGAGTTCTGCTGGATGCAAGGTCCTGGCACCAAATGCAGGCTTTCTGTTGGCTTTGAGGCCTTCTTACTGTCGTTTTAAACCAATAGCGTGCTCTTATTCACAGTCTCTGTCCCCCAGGACAAAATTCGGGGAGCAGCATTATCACGAAATGCCTTTTAGGGATGTCCAACTGCCTCAAATAATCCCATCAATCTGATCTACCGACAATCCGATCTTTTGCGAAATATTCTATGCGAAGCCAAATCGTGTGCGCTAGAAGACCCCTTATCTTAATTGCCAGCAAACTACATCATCTAATGCGCCTTTGTGTTAAATTAGAAAGTTTAGTGCGCAATCAAGACAGCGATGGATTGTATGCGTTGTGGGGTACTACCAATCGTGCGGTTCGGGCTGGTGCAAAAGCGAAACTGGTGGCCCGATATCCCCATTCAGTCGTTGTGATTGGACGGCTGAGATTTTGCCAGACCGTGCTGGAGATGTGTGACTGCGCCCCCCCGGTGGACCCTGGACCACGCTGTCACATATCTGGCCTGCGCAGCCATCGTTGGTGAGCAGGCTCTTCAGGCGGCTGCGCTGTCACAAAGAGCGGCTGCGGCAGTTGTTGCCACGGCACGCGCCCAGGCGCGTGCGGCTGTGCGGCTGGGTCCCGCACCCCCAGCACGCCGCAAGACGGTTTTGGTCAGTGTTTTGGCTGTCGCCCACCCCCACGCCCGCAGCTGCGCGCCTCCCCGCCTCCCACGCGGGGGTGCAGCCAGGATCGCCACGCACCCACCCCCACGCCGCCGCGCTTGTTGCCCAACCAAACGCCGGCCCGCCGTCGTAGGCTCTGGAACACCCCGATTGTGGTGTGGTGTGTGCATCTCGACCGACGCCGGTCACCACGCTGGCCCGCTCGTCTGCCCTGTGCCTCCCCCCCATCGTCATCTCGTGTGTTTCCTTTGTCTACCACGTCTTGTTTCCCTGCATCTCGCGCGCCCTCTGTCGGGCGCTGGTGATTGTTTGGTTTGGCTCCTTCCTGGTCAACGGGCTGCGCCTCTGCCAGCGTACAACGGTGTTCCCCAACGCCCGCTTGGCATCATCATGTTGACCCTGAATAGCCGCGGCGGTGGCAGCAGCGGCAGCGGCTCGGGGACGACCGGACGTCCCGCGACGCGTCACCAGCGGCTGAGCAAAACGGTTGTGTCCAACGTGGACCGCGTGATGGAAGTGTGCAGCGTGTCATTTGATGAAGCGCATCGCGTCCTGCAAGACAATGCGATGGACGTTCAGCGTACCATCGAGCGATTCGTGAGTGGTATGCTTGCGGGGCTCCTGTCTCCCATGTATTTTCTCTTTGTTGGGCGTCACGTGTGCTTGGCTTTGTTCCATTGTGTGCCTCGCGCTATTGTTGTATGTGTCGCCTCTGTTGTGTGTGTCTTGTTGTCGCTGGAGCTGTACCAGTACTGGTAGCGTGGACGACGCGTCGCATCTTTCTAGGTATGCTCCGAAACTGACTTGGCGGTCACGTGTGTATCTGGTTGGTGTTTTTTATCGTGTTTTTGGCTGCGCCTGACCCGTCGACGGTTCTTCATCTGGGTTGATGTTCGGCGCGTGCAGGGGAAGAGGACTGGAACGAGGTGTCGACCAAGAAAAAGAAGCCGGCCACGCGGCCGCAGTCGTCGCGGGGCGGCCACGCCGGACGCCCGCATCCACGCTCTCACGACAGCAGCGGCCGCCCCCCAAAGACGTATGCCCGCGGCGGCCCCCGAGCATACCCGCCGCCGGGCGGTGCCAACGCGCGGGGCCCAGCCGGGGGTGCGGGCGGTCCGCCCCGAGTGGGCGCTGACACGCCGCCGCCGGGTGCCGGCGGCAAAACCGCAGGCGCCTCTGATCTGGCCGCGGCCGGTCCGGCGCCTGGCGCCGTCTCCGCGGCGGACCCGGCGCTGCCGACGGTGGGGGGTGGTGATGATGCAAAACCGGCAACCACCAACGGCTGGGGGGCAACGACCGGGAGCGGTGCCAAGGCCGGGACGGATGGCGGTGTGGCCGCGGCGGCGGCGCCGGGGGGCGGCAGCGGTGGCGGTGGTGCGGCAGCGCCGAGGCCGTCGGCGCCCCTCAATTACGCGTCGGCGGCTGCGTCGGGCCTGTCGTATGCCAAGGCCGCGGCGCCAGCCGAGCGGCGGGCGCCACCCAAGGCGGCGGCGCCCCGTGGTGCGCCGCCGGGTCAGCCGACCAGGCCCGTTCCGCCAAAAGCGGCGACGGCGACGGGACCGGCAGGACCGGAAGCGGCGGGTGCGCCGTCGCCAGAGGCAGCAGTCGGACAGACGATGGGCGGTGCAAGTGGTGCGAGCGGTGTGAGCGGTGCGGGCGGAGCGGCAGCGGTCCCAGCAGCGGCCGCCACCAACGACAAGCCGGCTGACGGGCCTTCTGCGACGGGTACCAATGGCGGCGCGTTGGCGTCCTCCCCCGAAGCGTCCGAATCTGATGCCAATGCAGCGACGGGCGCCGACGGGGCTGACGCGCGCCCGACCATTTTGCGCTCCGAGTCGGAGGTCGACAAAGAGTCTTCGGCGCTGGCGGCAGAGTCGGCGGCAACGGCGCTTTCCGGTGCCTGGGGTGTGCCTCCCGCTCCTGCGACCAACCCTGACGGCGGCGTCAGTGACGGCGGTGCGAGCGCAGCACCAGGGTCGAGCTGGGCCGCGCCGACGCCGCGGGCGCCCGCGGAGGCGCCATCGGCTCCAGCAGAGCCGGCGGCCCCGGTGTCACAAGCGCCAGCCAAGACCTCTAGTACACCACCGGCGGCATCGGCGCCCGCCCCGTCTTCTGTTTCTTCGTCCAAGGTGGAGGTGCTCGGCCTGCAATTCGGGTCCTTCTCGTTTGGAGGCCTCGGTGGCCTCAGCGGCGGGGGAGTCAACTGGTCGACGCCCGCGACGTCCGGGACGGTGCCTACCTCGTCGTCACCGCCGAGGGCGGCGGGCGAGGCCCAGGCTCCAGCGACGGCGGCGACGGCCGCGGCGGCGCCGGCCGTGTCGGAACCTTCGCTTGCTGCACCGGCAGAGCCGACGCCGCCGCCTCCCACCCATAGTTTGCCCACCGCCGACGCGGCTCCCGGCTCGAGCCCCTCGTCCCTGCCTCCTGCATCGGCGCCCGCGCCGACCGCCGACCAATCCGCGCTGGCGCCGTCCTCCTCGCCGCCCGCGGCTGAGGTATCGCGGTCGTACACGGCCCCTCCTGTCGTTGAGGCGCCCAAGACGACGCCTACCGCGCCGGTCGCGCCAGCGAAGCCGGCGTCGCAACCGTATCGGCCACCCCATGCTCGTGAAGCGTCGTCGCAGCAGAGGCAGCAACAGCAGCAGATGCACCAATCGCGCCACGCGCCGCCGGGAGCGCCGCAGCATCAGCATGGCGCTCAGCAGCAGCAGCCACAGCAGCAGCAGCCACAGCAGCAGCAGCACATGCACCAACCGCCGCCGCAGCCGACCCACCTCGGGCAGCAACAGTCGCAGGTGTCGGGCGGCAGCTCCATGGGTGCCCCCACTTCTCATCAGCAGCCACAGCAGCAGCATATTGGCTACCCTCCTCCTTATGGCATGATGCCACCGCCGCCAATGGTCGGCAATTACGGCGGCGCCTTCCCGTATGATGGGGCGCCAGGCGTTGGCGACCGCGGGCCGTTGATGCCTCCCCCGTTTTATGACCCGTACGCTCCGTTTGTCGGTGCGGGCCCCGGCCTAGACGGGGCGGGTGGCCCGTTGGGGGGAAGTGGCGCCCCTGGCGGTCTGGGCGGCGCTGGTGGAAGCAAAGATATGGGCGGTGGCCTCAGCAAGGCATCGGACTCCTCTGAGATGACCGGTGGGCCATCGCCACCTGGAGGCCCTGGTGGCTTTGACCCCGTTGCCGCGGCTGCTGCCGCCGCTGCCGCCGCGGGTCCCTATGGCTTGCTGCCAGGCTACAACGTGCCTTTTCCGCCGATGGGACCCTACGGGTTTCCGCCGGGCCCCTACATGCCACCGCCGCCCCCGCATACGCAGGGTGGCTATCGGTACCCGCCGACATTCAATGGCAACGGGGGCGGCCCCAACGGCGGCGCCGCCGCGCCGTCTGGCGCGCCGCTGGGCCGCTACAGTAGCAACTCCTTTCCGGTGAGCGGCGGCTACGACACGTCCATGCCTCTAGGTGGTGGTGGCGGCAACGGCGGCGGGGGCGGCAACAGCGGAGGCGGTGGCGGCCCCGGCCCCATGAACAGTGGTGGAGTGTATGGCGGGTACGGTAGCGGCGGTGGCTATCTTGGCGGTGGCGGCGGTGGTGGCGGCCCCGGTGGGGACAAGTATGGTGAGCTCGAGTCGGGCTCTGGTATGGGCGGCTACGGGAGCCTGCCCAGCGACGCCGGCGGCGGTGGCGGTAGCAGCGGAGTAGGGGCACCCGGTGGGATGCCCCAGCCGGGCAACGGCGGCGCACCCATGATGTATGGCGGCGAACAATGGAGCGACCTGTCGGCCAGCGGCCCCGGGTCGGGTGGGCTGGGTATGCAGCAGGGCATGCAGTCGGGCATGCAGGCGGGAATGACGTCCCAGGGGCTCTCTATGCAGCCGGGGCTGGCGTCTTCCCAGGCCCAGGCGCAGCAGCAGCAGCAGCACTACAGCAACTACTACCACGGCGGTGGTGGTGGCAGCGGCAACTACTATTAAGGTTGCGTCGAGCGCCCATGCTTCTGCCGCGCCTTGTTGTGAGCGTAAGCAAGCTCCCTGGAGGGCAGTTAGTTGGGCGTGCTCCTGGCCGGCAACAACCTGTGTCTTTGTTCAGCTCTGCGCTCTGCGTCGGTTCCCGCTCGTCCTCTGCTTGTTTCGCAATGGCTTGACTTCTGTGTAGATGTGTAGGTGCCCATTGTCTCTCTGTTTGTGTTCCTTCTGTCTCTGTCTTCGCTGTTTGCTTTTCTTTCCTGCCTGCTGCTTCTCTACTGCCGCTTTTTTTTTTTGTCCTCTGGGCATTGCGCAGCAACGGGCATTGCTGGCGGCTGCAGCTGCTGACACTGTCGCTTTGATGTCTTCTGAATGAAGTATCGACATGCGAGCTAAATCAATTGCCCATATCTGATGCTCTTTCAGTAGTTGGTTCTTCGCAATTTCTGAGATTCAAAGCGAACCACCGGGCTAGCCCATTGGAGCCGGCTGGAGAGGACCGGAGCTCTTCGTCGTGCGCTCTTCGACATGGATGCTTGCCTGGTGCAGGCGTACCTACACACTATTCCTACTCCCACGGCTGGTCACCTGCATCTTCCTCTTCTCTACATACCCACCGCCCTCTATTTTCTCCTTTTTATGCTGCACAATGCACCCAGCCTTATCGTTTGCCACCTCTGCTCCCGCGGTCGGCCGCCTGGCTGCCGTCGCCACTTCGTCGACGAGGAGGCAACGGCGGTTTGCCCTTGTCACCTCCACACGCCGCTCCGCCTTCCCGGTGACTATGACTACCACCGGCCCTGTCCGCCCCTCGTCGACCGAGTGGGGCCACCCTCGTGGGGCCGCCCTCAAGCGACTTGCCGGGGACCAGGTGCCCCTCTCCGCCACCGAATTGGACGAGGTCCTTGGTGCCCTCCGCGAGGCGGCGGCGGGCGACGACGCTGCCACCGTCGTCGCTGGCGATGACAGTGTGGACTGGGACGGCCTGCGGGCCCTGCTGGCGACGGCGGGCCACCGGCCGCACAAGGACTGGGCGGCGACCGGCGCGGCGGCGGCGACCGCGCGCGCCTGCCTCCTCCGCGGGCGACGGGTGGACGACCCGCGGAGCGGCGCCTTTCGACGCATGTGGGCACGGGTGCTTGGGGAGGGCAACTGGGGCGGCGCGGTGGAGGCGGCGGCGGCCAGTGGCCGCGACGGTGCCGCCGACACGCGCCCATGGGCGGTGCTCGTGACTGGCGTCAATGGCATCCGCAAGACCACGTCGCTCTACCAGCCGTGGTTCCCCTCCCTGCTCGCCACATCGCTCGCCGCCGCGGGCCACTCGCCCGTCGACGCGTCCCGCTTACCAGTCGGCGGGACGAGCTGGTTTCGCCAACTGGACCACCTGGTTGCAACCGTCGGCGCGGCAGAGTTCCGCCGCCTCTACGCGGGCGCCGCCGGCGCCTCCCCCCCCGTCGACGCGTACGCGGCACACAAGGACGGCATTTTCGCGCGCTACCGCACCGTCGCAGAGGTGCTCGGCATGGCGCTCGTGCTCGAAGCGGCCGCTACGGGCAGCGGCCTCAACGTGCTTGTTGAAACGTCGGGGCGCGACATTGCCATGTTCCACTATGTCAACGCCGTCTTTCCCGCCGACGGTTACCGGAAGCTCGCCCTCCACTTCACGGTCAACACGCTCGACGCGGCGGCCGCGTCCGTGTCGGCGCGCATGGCCGCCGAGATGGGGGCGGGGACGGCCGCCGCGGCGGGCGGCGGGGGCATCCACGCGCTCATCGCGGCCAATGCGGGCGGGCCGTACGGGCCGGATGCGCTGCCGGGCGTGCAAGCCGACGCGGAGCGAGTGTGGGGTGAGGTGACCGGGGCGGCGAGACGGGGGGAAGGCGCGGCGGTGGGGTGGTGGACGGCGTCGGTGACGGTTGAGGCGGCGCTAGGGCCGGACGGTTGGTCCGCAACGGCGGCATCACCGGGGGGGGAGCCGGTAGGAGAGCGCTACGCGTTTGTGCGGCTGGCACAATAGAGCGGGTAGCAGGGCGGTCGGCACGGTAGGCTGGGCGACCTGCAGCACTCGTTTTGTGATGGCACATTCCAGAGTTGGTGGCGACACGATCGCTGCCACAGTGTACCAAGGTCCGGAAGGCGACCAGGATCCTGGGATCGTGGGGTTCCAGAGATCCCGAGGCTAGGATTTTCGCCATCACTCTCCAAATAGAATCACCAATTTCTTTCAGTTGTTGAGAGTAAACCAGGTGGCCTCCATATCCCAGATCATACGAAAAAAACTACCAGACTGTTCAGGAAGACAAATGTTATTCAAATACTCAGGTGGGCGGCTTGATGGAATCGAGCGAGTCCCGGTGGAATCGGTCGGCGCCACGGAGTGTGCGCGTGGCAATCTCACGACGGTCGGCGACGTTTTTTTGTCCTGGGCGACGGCCTGCAGTTGCTCTTGACGTTGACCTCGTCCTCGGTTTCGCTCCTTGCTGCACTTGCTCCCCACTACACTGTCTTGCAAGCTGCTTGTGTTGGTGAGGGCCCGTATTGGGGGTGCCATCGGGCGGGCGCCAGGCCAATGTTGTTGACCATGCCACTCGCTGCCGCTGCCGACGCTGCTGCCGTTGCCGTCGGGTGCCGCTGCCCACCTGCCCGTATGGACTTGAACATATGAGCCGCTCTCCCTCGCTCTCTCGTCGCTGCCCCGCGGCCCCGTGTAGTTTCGGCCTGCCGCGGGGCCCATGCTGCTTGCCCAGTGCTCGCGGCTGCCTGCTAGCGAGTGACCAGCTGGGATGGGTGATGATACCTGTGGCTGCCCTGCGTGACTGTGCGCGCGTGTGCCGCAGTATCGGGCGTGTGGCGGGCGCAGTCGGTTCTCCATTGGCTGCGGTCGCCGTAGCTTCCTCTTCTTGGGTCGGTCCGGACGCCGTCACCCGCCCGCGCCTTTGCGTTGCTGTGCGTGCCGCGACAACGGGCGCCTGTACAGTTCCCCAGAAGAGGCTCCCTTTGTTGCGGTGGTTCCCCCGTCTTGGCCGATGGAGGGAGGGCGGCAACTTTTGCGGTGCCCGCCATCTGGCGGTGACGTCGGGCGGGCCCCACTGTACCAACCGTCACGCCGGTCATTGACGACGTGGCTCGCCGCGGCGGCGCTTGCGGCGCAATGCGCGGCGGTATTGGTGGGAGCAGACCCTTCGCCTGAGCTGTCTGACGACGCTGGTGCGGCCGCACTGTCTCGAGTGGCCGCCACCGCAGGTGACACCGCGGTGACGTTTATGGACAATGATGTCTCCGCGCCACACGTCAGAATTGGGTCTACGGCCTTTTATGGCGGCGTCGAGACGGTGTTCTACTCCGGCTTGGACGCGCCAGTGTGTCGGCTCGCAAGCGTATGTGTGACGGAGGACGCGACGGTCGTGCTACCCCGGTGGATGCGCCGCCACGACGACCTTCTGCGCTACCAGTGTGGGCTCGAGTCCGTCTCCTTCACCCTCCCCGACCAGCAGCCGCCGCCCCACTACGCGGGGAACGTGGACCTGTTTGGACTGTCCGTGTTGCGTCACCATATGCCCCACTTTGTGCGGGACGTGATGCCGTCCCTGCTCGCCTTTGACGCTGCATTCGGCGCGGCTCGCCACAAGGGCGTCTCCCGCTCGTGCCACACCCGCGCCGGGGATGGGTGCGATAAGTGGCCGCTGGTGGATTGGGTCAACCTGGGGGCGTCGGGCAAGGCACGTGGCGGGGGCTCCGGTGGCCTCTACGAGGTGTCGCCAGCGGTGCTCGCGCTTCCCCGGATGCGGCTGTTGGACGACAAGGCGTGGGTGCGGGAGTTTTTACGTCTATTGCCACCCCACGCGGCTGGCGGCGCGGCGGGGGGGCGCGGGCGGGGCGGGCCGCTGGTGCTGTACCCCGGCGACTTGTTTGGTGCGGAAGCGGAGGCGGCCGCCGCTGCCGACCCAGAGTCGTCAACCTCTGCAACGACCCCGAGCGCTGCTCTTGCCCGCCTTCTGGCGGCCGCTGATCAGGCAGATATGGAGGAGGTACGGGCTGGCGTGGAGGACGCCAACACGCAGCGCCAGTCGCGGCGCGGCGGGTGGATGTGGCGGATACCCGAGGTACTTCGGCGTGCCCGACGGGCAAGGCCCGCGTCTGTCTCTGCAGTGCTTGATTCCCTGGTGCGCCAGATGGGTGGCCCATCGGGTGGCCGTGGCCAGTTGGCCTGCTTCCGCTCTGCCACGGTCGGCACGATTCGTAAGCGCCGGGGCCACCGTCAAAAGGCCCTGTCGGACGAGGCGCTCAATCAGCTCATCTTGTATACGGCAAACGACTTGGTCAAGGACCCGCGGACGCCGCTGCTGGGGTCGCCGACCAGCGGCGGTACCGTGCCGACGTGCAAGCTCCGGGTGACTGTCCTCAACCGCGTCGCGCCGCCCAAGAAGCAACTGGCCAAGGCCAAGGACCCCTTTGCGTTTGGCCGTCACATTCCCCGCGTCCGTGACGTTAAGCAGGCCATCCTTGCAGAAGCGGCGGCGGACCCTCGCCTGGACCTCACTCTCGACATTCGCCTACGCTTTTTTGAGGGCATGACCCTCGACGAGCAAGTAGCGGTGATGCAAGCCACGGACGTGCTCGTCGGCGCGCACGGGGCTGGGCTGTCCAATGCGCTGTTCATGCGGACCAACTCCTCCCTGGTGGAGCTAGCGCCGTTTGCCTACTACGCAACGGTGTTTGAGGAGCTCGCCCTGACCCAGGCCTCCCTGCGCTACACCCGCTTCATTGCTAAGCCCGACGACGCGCAGTTTGCTGCCTGCATGACGCACCACCACCCTGCGAGTGCCGGTCCATCGGCGGTGGCAATGTCGGAGGAGCTGGTCCGGCGCTTCAAGAAGGCCGCAAATGGGTTCCGGGATACGCTAGGTGGCAACACCCACGCGCTGCAGCTGCACGTGGACAGCAAGGCGGACTTTTGGGCGCGCGTCTGCGCTCGGAGCCAGAGTTTGCGCGTGGATGAGAAGCAACTGGCCAAGGTGGTGGTGGAGGCGGCGGTTGCCCAATGCCTCGCCGCTCCTGGGATTGTCCAGGTCACTGCCGACGCTGGCAGCTCATGAGAGGGGTGTCGGTTTTTTGCATTGGTAGGTTTGCTGCCGAACCAAACAAGAAGTAGAAGACAGTGCGCACTATGAAACTGGTTTGGATATCGTACGCTCGAACGCTTTCAGCGAACCATCCGCCTGCGCGCAACCACGCGGCGCCTTTGGTTGTCAGCGCAGCACTCTGAGATGCTTCCGACCGGCTCGGAACCGTCTACTCCCCTTGCTCCATGAAGGCCGCCCGTGCGGAAATGGCGAGCTCGGCCCCAGCTTCCCCACCAAGGACGGGCAGGAGCAGGTGGCATCCACCCCCGTTGGCTGCCCCGACGGGTGGGTGGTCATCTTGCACCAGTGCGTTTTGCATTTCTTGAAAGCCGTTCAACCCGCCACGGCCGTCCACTGCGACTAGCGTCAGGGACTGGCGGAAGGCGCGGCGCAATGTCGCCACCCGGGAAAGGTTGTCAGGCGAGGCATTCGGTCGGCCAACATAGAGGATAGCCAGGGATGCGTGCCCCCCAGAGCGAGACGGGAAGGGCATGATGAAGTCCTGCGGGGCGCACAAATATGTGGAAAGTGCTTTGCCGTCGGAAGGTCGACCAAGAGCAGAACAGAACTGAAGGGACTGGTCAGAAGGCGCCCATCGTCACCATACGGTGACAGTGGCCCAAACAGTATGCACAAGTGCACGGCCAGCACGAAGGCAAACACCCGTGCCATTGCCCACAACTTGAACACATGCAAGACACATACTGTGAGCGTGGCCAGAGAAAGAAACTGCCTGCAAAACGTACACAGTTCATTGATGCCTTGTTCACTGTATAAGAAACCAGACATGCAGATTCAGGACGGCAATGCGGGCTCCAGCAGGGTCACACGGAGAAACATGGTCAGGGTTGCCACTCGACGCAGGGCTCAGGTCTTGAACTCGTCAGGAACTGTGGGCAACACGACATAAGCATAGAATTGCATTGTCGCACGAGGAACGCAGACCGAGAACAACTGAGCAGGTCGCTCCAGAGCTTGTCGTACCTCGAATGCGAAAGGAGCGAGAAAGTGCCCGCGTCATATCGCTGGATGCCAGAGTGACGCCCACAATCACTGTCGGCTGTGGCGCAGACGACATCATGGGATTGGCGACGAGTCCAGGGTAGCAGACGACCGTGGGATATACCTGTTGGACAAATGCGGTGGACGCGGAGCTCTTGAAGGCCGCGAGTCGTGGAGACGCTGCTGCTCGTGCAGCCGTGCTCGTGCCGCCCAGAAAATTTAGGCAGAAAATTGTGGAGGCGTGGCACATGCACAGCTTCTTGCTGAGCATATTACAAGCGGTCACAGAACGCGGACGAATGCCTTTTTACAGAAGGACAACAAACACAACAAGACTTGCACCCCGCCAGGCAAGGAGCACCACAAAAACAACAGAACGAGCATAAGCGTGACGCACAGGCGCGCGCGTCGGAAGTGAGCTGACAACTACTTGTCCTCCTTCTTCTTGGCGTCGTTGAAGTGCACCTCGGAGCAGTCGCGCAGCCGCTTCGCAGCCTGCTCCGCCGTCAGGTCGCGCTGCGCCTCGGCCAGGAGCTCAAAGCCGACCATGAACTTGCGCACAGTCGCGCTTCGCAGCAGCGGCGGATAAAAGTGCATATGGAAGTGCGCGACGTCCTGCCAGCTGCCGTCGGTCGGCGCCTGATGAATGCCCATCGAGTAGGGGAAGAGAGTCGTGAAGAGGTTGTCGTAGCGGCAGGTCACCCGGCGGTAGATGTCGGCCAGGTCATCCTTCTCCTGATCCCCAAAGGCATCCATCGAAGGGATGCGCTTCTTGGACAGTACCAGCACCTCAAACGGCCAAACCGCCCAGAACGGCACCACCGCCAGGAAGGTGGTGTTGCCACACACCACGCGCTCGCCCGACTTCTCCTCCAGCGTCGCGTAGTCCTCGAGCATGTGGGTGCCCTTGCGGGACCTGTAGCCCGCCAGGTTGGTCAGCTCCGCCAATGGCGCTTCAGGGATCCATGAGGAGCTCCATATCTGGCCGTGAGGATGCGCGTTGCTGCAGCCCATCATGCTGCCCTTGTTCTCAAAAATTTGCACGTGCGCGATGTAGTCCAGCTTGCTGAGCGTCGCGTACTCGTCCACCCACGCGTCGACCACCTTGCGCAGCGCAGGGACAGACATCTCTGCAACGGTGACGTTGAGCTTGGGGGAAAAGCACAGCACCCGACACTTGCCCTTCTCAGCCCGCGCAACGAGCAAGTCGTCATTGTCAACATTGCCCACCGCCCCATCGGGGGTGTCGGACAGCAGCGCCTGGAAGTCATTATCGAAGACAAAGGTGTCCTTGTAATCAGGGTTCTGCACCGTCCCGTTGACGCGGGAGTTGCCAGGGCCCAGGTAGTCATTCGGGTCGTACTCGGGGCGGTCGTCGGACGGCGCATCCTCCTGGGACCCCTGCCATGGCCGCTTCGCGCGATGCGGAGACACAAGCACCCAGGTACCGGCCAGCGGGTTGCGCCGACGGTGCGGGTGTTCCGAGTAGTCGAAGGGAGTGTCCGAGCTGTCCCCCATAGTGATAAGGAGAAGAGGCCTAGTTGCACACGCGCCGTAGAGAGGAAGGGTGATGGTCAATGAGAGCCGGTTGCGAGCGCCGGGACCGCGTACTGCGGATGCGGTGTGTGTGATATGTGCGGATCCAAGCGATTGGAGGCAGCTGCAGGCGGCACCGCCACGCTCGCACAAACCTATCCAGGCGAGTCCCGAGTACAGGGCTTGTCAGTGGTATCATGTGACCGATGCTGCAAACCCGCAATTGCGTGTGCAGGCCAAATGGGGTGTGTACCATTCAATTTGAATCTAATCAAGGAAAACGTAATGAAGATTCAAAGAGAAACTGCGAATGCTGGGTTCTCGGTCGGTACCGGTTGGACCAGAATCTTCGCAGAGCAACCAACGAGACCGAGGGAAAGAAACGACGTAGAACACAACGGTCATAATAGGGGTGATCATGGGAGAAAGCAGGACAGGGAAGCGCGTATATTTTCAAGAGCGACAGCCAGGCAACAAAAACAAAACGAAGGCCAGGAAAAACAAATAACAGGCCAAGCCATTGGACGCTCAGGCGATGCCCACCAGCGGGCGGGCGCTGTGCGGGCGCGGCAACAGCAGGTCAACAGGCAGCCGCGTCCGGGAGCGGGCTCGTCACGGTCACGGCCGCGCCCACCCCCAGTCTTGAGCCCATCCTAGTAGTACCCGCCGCTCCCCCCGCCGTGGTAGTAGTTGTTGTAGTGCTGCTGCTGCTGCTGCTGCTGCTGCGCCTGCGCCTGCGCCTGTGTCGGCAAGACACCGCTTGGGAGGCCACCCATGCCGCCATTGGCCCCCCACGCCTCAGCGCCACCGTAGATGCCTTGCCCACCCTGTCCCGCTTGGCCGCCGCCCTGTGTCGTG
>ENA-ORXU01002221-ORXU01002221.1-marine-metagenome-genome-assembly--contig:-NODE-2221-length-13631-cov-7.960012_pt1 | contig 13631 bp, 17 predicted proteins | sample MGYA00237869_ERZ511484 | MGnify/ENA metagenome assembly ERZ511484
GTCGTCTCCCAGGTTCCACTCCCGCCTGGCGGGCCTCTCCGATTGGCTACACCGCTGGTGTCTTCAAATGTTTGAACAGGAGTAGCCCCGAGGCCTACCTCAACAGCCTCAAGAAAGGGTCCCGACAGAAGCATCAGTGTTCTTAATTATTGAGATGTTTAGGTGGTCACGGGGGCCGCGAGAGCAGCCATGAGCGCGGTATGGTAAATGAAGCGCTGGTGATCGACAATTTCTTTTTTGGGTCGCTGCAATGGACAACGGGAAGGCGTCAGCAGCGCACAGTATGAGCCAATCAAGGGCTCTGTTGGAGACTCCACGAGCGGTCGACGTCTCACAGGCCTTGATTTGCTTGTCACGTGCTGCTGCAGCTGCGTGACGACAAGCTTACGAAAGCGGTATTCGTAACGCCTACGTTTGACAAACGAAAGACAAACGAACGACAGACGAACATCGTACGAAAGCGCGCGTTTGGTCTTCGTACTTTTCGTTTGTCTTCCGTCTGGGTGGTACCAACTACCGACGGTGGTGTTAGGTCCTTGTCAGCGGTTGTTCTGCATCGGTCGATGCACTTCGATGGAGGCTCGGATGCACCCAAAAACGCCCATCGAATGCCGCCTTCGATGGCCGATGCAGCCCGATGCATGCTCGATGCATGCTCGACGCGATTTCCTGCCGGGCCGACGATGTCCTTGTCGTCAAAGGATCAAGAACCATCGGCCATGGAATTGCCCTCTTGGCAGAGGCCCCAGAGACACGGGCTGGCTGAGCACCCGGGCACCCCATCCACACAAGCCGAACGCGTTCGGAGCTTCGCTTCTTCAGTGTGTTTACTGGTGGCAGTGGGGCATGCAGCTTCGCCGGGCAACCTGCTCGAAGCACTCGACTGGTTCGTGGAAGAGAACGACCGTGGCGACACGACATGAATGGGCCTCGCTCTGCCGGACGTGCGCCCACACCGTCCCAACCCGAGCTCTGTCATGTTCGTCCAGATGCAGGACAATGACAAACAGGCTCAAACACTATGTGCATCAGCCACCTGGCCAGGCGAGCGTCACAGTTTCGCTCCTCTCCGCTCAAACAAGGAGACGTCTAACAACGTCGCATCACTGCTGTGCAAGATCCGTGAAGCACCGTGGGAAATTATTTAGAAGATCTAATCAACATTACAGTGTCTGGCCTCCTTGTTCATGACGCCAAAAACGACGGCAGAGAGCGTGACGGCCTCCAGAGGGTATGAACGAATCGAACGACCTCGTTGTGGTCAGATCTGTCGAAAGAAAAAAGAACTCAGGACCATCCATTTGAAGTGTATGAAGAAGTCTCTGCTGCGAATAATCAATGGCCGTCGATGTTTCAGTGCGCACACTTAGTTGTTCGTGAACCGCAGTATTCCATTAGGAACTGGAGGAAACATAGTCAGGCGGTCTCGTGGCCATCGCCATCACACACCGTGTTCGCGGCACCGACCCACACACGCCACTATTTCCACTCGTGCACCGCACTCCTACCCTGTGCATCTCTCCGCAAGTTTTTGACGCCGTCCGCGCCATGGACGCATCCGCCATGGCCATGGACGCCGTGGCCCACGTGGCTGCGGTCCCTGCGGCGGTTGTGGCGGCACCGGTCGTTACCACCTCCGGCTCCTTTTTCTCCTCTTGCATCTTCTTCTGGTTCATCCCCGCCTGCTACGCGTCATGGTGGGCTCTGTTTACGTCGATTTCTCCGTACTTGTTTGCATCTGTCGGTACCGCCCTTGCCATCGGGTTGTCGGTGCTGGGTGCCGCGTGGGGCATCTTCATCACCGGCGTCAGCCTGCTGGGCGCAGCTATCAAGCACCCCCGCATCCAATCGAAGAACCTCATATCGGTCATTTTTTGCGAGGCTGTGGCCATTTATGGCGTCATCATGGCCATCATCATGCAGAGCCGTATTGTTGAGGCGGAGGACGGGGGGCTGCCGTCGGCGTACCTTGGCTACGCCCTTTTTGCGGCGGGCCTGACGGTTGGCTTCTCGAACCTGTTTTGCGGGTATGTTTGCTCCTGTTGTAATTCTGTTTTTCTATGCCGTGAGGCGCGTAGGGCATGGTCGGGAGCGAGGTGACCTTGCTGGCTCGGGGCGGCTGGACGGCATCCCAGTGGCGTGCCCGTGTGCTGCACGACACTCCGTCGCGTACCGCGCCCACCATGGTGACGGTACTGCGGAGGTCGTTGCGAGCACGGCAGCCCCACGTTTCCCTGGCTGCTCGTTGTAGGGCACGCCGTGCGCCGGTCGGGCGGGTTCCCATCGGGTCCGTCCGTGACGAGCCGCAGTTGGAGGGGGTACCTCAATGCTGATCCGAACATTCTTGGCATCCGCGGTGGCGAGACTTGGTATCTGACTTCTTCTTGTGTGCTTGCGTGCGTCCCACACCACCTTGTTTTTGCCATGCTGTTTCCTTTGTCGGTTGTCTTCGTATTGTATGCCATTGTTGCCCACTTGTGCCGTCTCGGATGGCTCGTACAGGCTGTGTGTTGGCGTGACGGGCAGTTCATGCGCGCTGGCCGATGCCCAAAACGGGACGCTGTTCGTCAAGATCCTAATTGTAGAGATTTTCGGGTCTGCCCTCGGCCTCTTTGGCGTCATTGTCGGCATCATTTTGGCATCCCATTGACGCTGACGGGTGAAGCGCTGGGCGAAGCGTACGAGGCCGGAGCAGGCTACGCATGTTTGCGCTGTGATCCTCTCGTCCGACTGTGCCTGGAGTGGTCGATGAGCCACGCGCCATTTCGAGCGGGTGCGACGGCCCCATGTGGCACCGTAGTTGGTGCACGATGACAGTTGCCCAGGCACGGGTCTAGTCTTGCCTTGTTTTTTTTTAATACTGGCTTCGAAGTGTATGCGTAGGTATCGCTGTGCGTTTGTCGTTTCATCCGAGTTCATCTGCCCATTAGGCGGGCTCCTACACCCGATGCCTGTGCATCTTGGGGAGGGCATCCTATTCTCTCCTCAGCGCACCACGGGTGACACAACCGAGTGCAACCCCCACGCCGTCCCCATTGAGCAGGTTAAAGGTGTGACACGCCTCGCCAACACCCATCACCTCTACGCCCACGCCCATGGCGGTGGCCCAGGCGCGGAGCCCTGGGGGCAGGGGAACCTGCACAGGCAGACCGAGTAGCAACACTGCCGGCCGTGGGCGCACGACCTTGACCAGCGTCAGGGCGTCGGGCGTCAGCGCAGCCGCCAGAGAGGGGATCTCCCAGTAGGTGGGGAACTGGGGAAAGAGCAGCACTGGCGACGATACCCGCACCCCCGACACGGTGAGCGACGTGTCACCATAGCCTGTAGGATAACCATCAATGTCGCCCAGACAAAGCACACGCAAGTCAGGCAGCGAGTCACAAGCGCACATTAGATTTCCAGCCTGCTGATGAGACAACTGCAGCACCCAGTGGCAGAACCCTTGAAGCCGTAGCACAGATGCGACGGCTACCGCCCAGACATGCCCTTCCTCGCCCATAACAAATGTGCGGTAAAGCGAGGCCAACCCACTCCCAGCCGTACCATTGATGACCAACCGCTCCCTCGACGCTGAAGCGTCGCTGTCCGCAGCTCCCGCAGTCCCCACCCCATCCCCTTCCCACGCTGCCGCCGCCGCAAGCAGGCCACCTGCACCACCACCGCCGCCATCAGCCGCCAGATCCGCACCTGTAGGGGTGCCCAATCGAGCGATGCTGTCACCAATGAGCGGTCCGCCGTGACCCCCATTTCCGGCTCCAACACCACCATAACTACCCACCACGTCACCACCGCCACCGCTACCGTCACGCAAGTTTAATGCGTTTGGTGGGTGGTTTGACCGATAGGAAACGCTGCAACGTGCCCAGGGGTTCTGGCGGTGCCTGGCGGGCGGCGACAGGGGGAATAAGGCCCGCCGCCGGCCGGTAACAGCAGCCGCAGCAGCAGCGGCGGCGCGGGCAACGGAGGTGGAAACCATGACCGATATGGCGTCAGATAGGCGGTGAATATCAGGGGCAATGCAATGGTGTCCAGAGGATGCTGGATCAGGGCCTCGGGAGCAGGGGGACACGACGCGACAAGGACGAAACCCTTGTCGACCGTGGCGACATCGTACGATTCGACGTCCGAACAAATCTCATGACAGCGTCTTGATGGGGGAAATTGATATTTGTTCTGGTCAGTGCTGGCTGAATTGAAAGAGATCATGCGGCAAGCCCAGGAACACCGTGTCAAACTGACTGAAAGAATTGCTGCTCGTGCTCGGCGACCTTTCGACAACCGCTACCTCAAGGGCTCTCCGTCCACGGTCCAGGTTGCTCCGCTTCTGTGCTTCAGTGTTCAGACCTGCTCCTGGCGGCGTCGCAAGCATCAACCAGTCAACAGGACAGAGCACAGAGCCATTTTCAACGCGGAGGGTACATGGCCGCGCGCAGGCCGAAGGCGTTGAGCGTGCGCTCATGTACCAGAAGCAACAAAGGACCACAAAGACAACGGAGCAAAGAACAGCCAGAGGAATCCGAGTGCTTCGAACAACCCCCTTGGCTACTGCGCAACCGTCCGACGCCGTCAAAAACAGCATACAGACAAGATCCAAAACAAACAAAACTTGTTCGCCGCATACCTCATGGTTGCACATGCCAGACACCCGCTCCAATGTCCGTGCTAAACCGCTGCCCATTACTTTTAGCCCCAGAGGCCACAGGTTGAGCAGCAGCAGCACCGACAACCAACCACAACTGAAGTGTGGCGCTCCCGCCCAAGTCACGCGCGCTTGCCCTGCCGCCCGGCCACCGCCGTCTCTTGAGCATCGATGGCAGCTACAGCAGCGGCCACAGCGCTCCGCCCGCCCTTGGCTACCACAGGGCGGCGCTTCGCCCCTCCCTCCGCTTGCCCTCCTATTCTCTCCTCCGTCGCGTCGGCACCTGCCTTATCGGAGGCGCCCTTGTCCTTGGAACCCTTTCTGCGCCCACCGCGGCGGGCCAGCTGCCAAATCTGGCGCAGCCACACCATGTTGAGTCCCCAGCCGGCGACCACAAATGCGACAATGGCCACGACAAAGACCCCACCGCGGGACCAGCCGCCCAACCATGGGACGACTTGGTGGACGGTGCGGAGCAGCCCGAGCAGCCCCGCGCCGTAAATGACAAAGCGGGTGGTGAAAAAGATTATCGCAAACACCGTCGACGCCCACACCACCCCTTGCCCGTCCCCGCGGCCTGCCTTGATCAGCGCCCACCGCACGTTGAGCATAGGCGTTGACGCTTCCCCGATGACCAGCCACCCAAACATGAAGGGGAAGAGGTGGAGGGCGCCCGCAGCGGCCGAGCAAAAGAGAAATGCCACGTGGTGGGCGACCGTGTCAGCCTTGCCGAGGCGTGGGTAGGCGGCGAGGACATGCACCAGGTCAAACGCCAGGTAGGCGCCGAGCATGCAATTGGTCGTGACCGCCGAACGGGCGGCGGTCAGCCAGGTGGCTACGATGGGCGACGGCGGCGCCCCCACCGGACCTGCTACGCCCGACGCGGCCAGTACCGCCGGCAGGGTCTTCGTCGACGGCAGATGCAGCTGCAGCAGCGGCGGCGCCAACGCCAACGCGCGAATGTGGCCAATTCCCCGCGCCGTCACCACCAGCGCATGCACCGAGGAGATGACGTAGGAGGGGCCGTCCGCAGCCAAGGTGGCCCGGCACTCGGGAGACGGTACCAGTCGCCGCGCCGTGGGCGTCGCCAGCACGCGGCGCAGGATGGCAGCCGACAGCATGTGGCCAGCCTGCCACAGGACCAAGAAGATCAAAAAGAGCTGCAAGTCGCTCATTGTATAATCGACCACCGCCGGTCAACACGGGAGGGGGCGAATGGAGAAAAGAGAGGGAACGGGGTGCGCAACAGACACCACGCCTCACATTCGCGGGCGTCCAATGTGGTCGTCACGGGCGACGACCAAGAGGCGCAAGTCTCGAAACAGATGCAGCCACAAGCGCAGTTGCAGAGCTACAGCGAGGAAGGACAACAATGACCAAGCCCGACCACAACGGCAAGTCGCAGCGACCGAGTGACGCCAACTCCGAGCGGAGGACCAGGAGTTGATGGTGGCACAACGAATAGAACTTGGTCGAGACGACGTAGGGAGGGGCCCCGCCACGCCACAGCACTATGCGCTCCCAGTGAGCGAGCAATAGCTGCGGCTGGGGTGCCCCGGGGTTGCGCGGGGGCGGTCAACGCCAGGGTAAGGCGAGGGCCGAAGCGGAAGAAGAGAGGGCTCTGTCTGGAGCAGCAGGATTCCTTGTTTGATGATGTCAGATGACGACTGGTTCAGTGGTCGCTGCCAGTTCACTGTGGGCGGTGTGAGATTTGATGAGAGAATCAAAGATACGACTCAATTTTATTTCGATTGGTCCCTTTCTTGTTTGGGAAAACTGCTTCGAGCCATGTATTGGAGGCCACTTGACGAAGCAAACCAACGCTGTCAGCGATACCGCGGCATGTCGTGATGACAGCTGCTTCGGTCCCTGTCTCGCGCCGTATCCTACCACACGGTCGCTGTTCTTGTGTTTTCTTCAACATACACTGGGTGAGAGTGCTGCGGCGACCTCATTTGATTGCGACGCTGTCGGGCTCCCGCCCATTCTACCTTTCTTTGCTGTGGCTTCCATTCATCCCTTTTTTGCGTTTCGCAGTCTGACGCTCACGTTGGCGTGGGGCATTGTGCTCCCCAGTTGCCGTCACGATGGTCGTCCTCTCTGCGGCTGTCCTGACCAAGGGCGGGAAGACCCTGCTGGCTCGACAATTTGTTGAGATGAGCCGCATCCGTATCGAAGGTCTTTTGGCGGCTTTCCCGGGTCTGGTCCAGGCGTCGGCGGAACACACGTTTGTCGAGACGGACGCCGTGCGGTACCTATACCAGCCGATCGAGTCTCTGTATGTGCTGCTCATCACCACCAAGAAGTCCAACATTGTGGAGGACCTGGAGACGCTGCGCCTCATCTCCAAGATCCTTCCCGAGTACTCCCCGCGGTACGGCATTGTGGACGAGAATGGCGTGACAGACGCGGCCTTTGAAATCCTCTACTCCCTGGACGAGGTACTCGACTGGGGGGGGCTCCGTCAAGCCGTTTCGCTGCAGCAGATTGCGACCTACACTGAGATGTACTCGCACGAGGAGCGGCTGTCGCAAATGATCAAAGAGTCTAAGATGGCCGAGGCCAAGGAAGTGTCCAAGCGCCGTGCCGAGGCCATTGCGCGCTCCCGTGGTCCCAGCACGGGCGGTGGTGGGGACGACCGCTTTGGGGGTTTGGCGGGGGAGATATCGCGCACCTTCCAGAACGTGGGGCTGGGCGGGCTGGCGCGGGACATTGGGCTGGCGCCGACCGGTCCCCGGGCGGGGGGGCCGGCCGTGTCGGCGTACGCGGCGCAGGGGGGTATGTCTTCGGAAGACTACGCCGCTAGTGCTGGCGGGGGCATTGGCGGCGGCGGCTTTGGTGGCGGCGGCACGGGCGGAACCGGCGGCGGTGGCGGCATGGCCGGGTTTGGCAGTAGCAGCATGGGCGGCGGTGGCGGTGGCGGCGGTGGCTATGGTGGTGGTGCTGGCTTTGACGGCACGGGCTCTGCTGGGTCTTTTGGTGCGGGCGGGTCAGGTGGTGGCCGCTCTGCCCCGGTGACGGCACCGATGCCTGGATCCGGCAAGGGCATGTCCCTCGGCAAGGCCCGGCGGCAAGACACGCTGCTGGACGCGATGCGCAAGGAAGGGGAGGTAGTCGACACGCCCGTCCCCAGCCGCTCGTCCGCACGACCCAGCGTGGCAGCCGCGGCAGCAGCGTCGGCGGCGGCGGTGTACGCGCCGCCAATGGCAGCGGTTCACGTCTCGACCGCTGAGAAGATCAACGTGCAGGTGTCGCGCGACGGCGGTGTTTCGTCCATGGATGTCAAAGGCGACCTCTTCCTCCGCATCAACGACGCTGCGTCCGCGGCCGTGCGCGTGGCCGTGGCCATGGGCGACAATACCAGCCTGCAGATGCGGACACACCCGAACATTGACAAGACGCTGTTTGCGACGGAGAGTACGCTCGGCCTGAAGGATCCTAGCCGGCCCTTCCCGACCGGCAACCCGCTTGGCGTCCTCCGCTGGCGCATGCAGTCCAAGGACGAGTCGCTTCTGCCGCTGTCGGTGACGTGTTGGCCCAGCGACAGCGGGGACGACAGCGTCGTCAACCTCGAGTATGACCTCGGCTCGGTGTCCCCCGAACTTCGCAATGTGGAGATCACCGTCCCCATCCCTACTGGCGCGCAGCCGGTGGTCAGCTCCTGCGACGGCGAGTTCACGGTCGTGCCGCGAGAGCAGGCGGTGCGGTGGAGCATTCCAGTGGTGGACGGGGGAAATAACCAGGGCAGCCTGGAGTTCTCGGTCAGCGCGTGCGACCCTGACGCCTTCTTCCCTGTCCGTGTGTCGTTTGAGAGCGCTCACACCTTCGCCAAGATTGCCGTCAACGCGGTGTCGGCTGCGGCGACGGGTGAGCCGGTTAACTTCACGAACGATGCGACGCTCACACCGGAGAAGTTCACCATAGAGTGAGAGGGGCAGCTTGCTTCATGCCGCGCAGGCGTGCGCCCCCGTGTTGGTTGATGCATGATTTTGCTGGCGTGGATGCGAAAACGTACCGCTCTTCTTATGTTGCCTTTTGTTTCACCCCTTTCCCGACCACGTGGCATGGTGTTCATCGAAACTACAGTGGGCGGAAGAGAACGTGGTAACCATTGGTGTGCGACACGATAACCAGAAGACGTCCGTGCGCGGAGGTTGCTACCCAGCAGAGAAGACTCCAGTATCATAGAGGACCTGAACTCAGATCATCATACTTGCACGCATGCACGAGCACACAGTCGTGCGTGCCGCCCCGACCCATGGTGGACAAAAGCTTTGTTGACCAAAACATGTTCATGGCACACCACCTACACACTCAGAACGCAAGCCTCCCCGCAATAGTATCCATGCGAAGAGAGCAGCCAATGCCAAAAAGTCCTGCCTCAGCTCTTCCCCTCTCCGTGGCCATGACGCGGGCACGACGACTCCCCGCAGCCAGCGTGGCCACCACGCTCCATGTGTGCCCGCCGCTGCCGCGACACCCGCACTGGTCCACCGCTGCTGGAACTGCTCCCCGATGAATCGTTCGACTCCTCGCCACTGCTGTCGCTGTCCGAGTCGGTAGAGCTCTCGTCAAAGGCCCGCGGCTTAATGTAGATGCAACAGCTTTTGGACGACTTCTTGTCGTCAAACTCGTTGTCGTGTGTGTCGCTGGTCCACGTCACCCGTCGCCGCCGCGGACGCCGGCGCAGACGCAGCACAGGAGCGGGGGCGCCCACGGGGGCAGCGTCACCCGGCGGCGCCAGCGTCAGCGTCATGGTCCGAGTGCCTCCAGGCGGGGGAGCAACCCAGCCGCCACCGCCGCCACCGCCGCCACCGCCGCCACCACCGGTAGCTGCCGTGCCCGCGCCGTGCACGCCAGCGGCAGGCCCTCCCGCAGGAAGGTGAGGTGTTGGGGCGCCACCATCACCACCACCACGGAAGACGACACGCGGACGAGGCTGCGGGCGGGTGTCCATAGAGGCGAGAAAGGGGGGCGGAGGGTGACGTGCAAAAAGAGCACTGTCCGATGGTCGTGTGACAACAGTGGAAAACAAGAGGCGTCAACCAGCGAGAAAGATGATCGTTGTCGACGGTCGGGCAAGCGTGGACGGCCTCCCGGAACCGGCAGGCGCGACCCAACCCAACAAAAAAGGAAGGCCAAAGCCAAGACGTTCAATGAGAAGTGCAGCAGCCTTGGCGTGCGATGGCAGGGAGGCAGGTGGAAACAGGCGAGGGGAGCGGGCAAGTGCTGGACATCCACATGCTCGGCGAGTGCACGTCGCCGATTCCAGCGGAACAAGGCTGGCATGGGCAACCACCAATCCGCCCGTTCAAAGAGCCCGTAATTTCCTCATTCGGGCTTTCGAACTAGGAAAGTGCAGCCCCAATTTCCCGTTCGGTACAATAACAATTAAGTAGTGATTTATATAGAATACCAATGTGACGCACTTTCACCGATGAAAACTCAGTATCTACAGTACACATGAAATGCTCAAGTGTGGCATGACGCCCAGCACTCCTCGGTGTTTGCTGTCGGGCTGATGCCCTTCTCGCGTACTCCTTACGACGCCTTTGTCAAGTAAGCTCGCTGCGTTATAGTGCTTCTCACAAACACTGGATCCGCAGTTTCCGCTTCAGCAGCATGAACCGCCTCCTGAGCCAATGAAACAGCGATTTTTCAACGGATGCTGATGCACCGAGGTCCAGTTTTTTGTGAGAAGAACAATAGCCACTCCGAGCAACTGTGCGCCGAGAAACCTCGACAGTACGTCGTTAGGTTGAGCGCTGCGCGTCTCGACAGGCTCACCTTCTGAGATGAGAAGAAACAATCAAAACCCATTCGTTTCCGTCAAAACAGCGGCGATGCCCGACAACGTGCCACCAGAGACACCCCAACAGCCCCGCGACAGTGACCGTCACGGTCCTGCTGACCGCCGCCAAGATGCCGCGGGGCGGCAGCACCCCGCCACCAGCCGTCACCATCGTCAACAAGGGCGCGACGACACTGAGCGCCGGGTGCTTGACCACCGCACCCAACGCCGTGAATGTGCAGTGGGGTGTCTGGAGGGGAGCAGATCACGCCCTCGTGCTGATCGCTCGGGAGGGGTCCAGCTGTGGGCGGGCGTGATACGCACGCTAATGTACACAACCGGACAACGCGTGCCACACAATGCGCTCCTTACAAGTTTCCACACCTACGCACCGCTCCACAACTCGCCTCACTCGTTCATCCACTCGGCTGCCTGTTTGGCATAGTAGGTCAGGATGGCGTCGGCGCCAGCCCGCTTGAAGCACAACAAGCTCTCCATCACCGCCTCACGCTCGTCGAGCCAGCCCCGCTCCGCCGCCGCCTTCATCATGGCGTACTCCCCAGACACGTGGTACGCTGCCAGCGGTAGGTCCGTCGCGTCCCGCAACCGGCGGATGATGTCGAGGTAGGGCATCCCCGGCTTGATCATGAGCATGTCTGCCCCCTCCGCCACGTCCAGGGACGCCTCGATTAGGGCCTCCCGCGAGTTGGCCGGGTCCATTTGATACGTCTTCTTATTCCGCGGCGCGTTGGAGCTCTCGCGCGGCGCCGAGTCCAACGCATCCCGGAACGGTCCATAGAATGCCGACGCGTACTTGGCCGTGTACGACACGATCGACACGTCGGTGAAGCCGGCGCCGTCGAGGGCATCGCGGATGGCCCCGACGCGGCCGTCCATCATGTCTGACGGGGCGACCACGTCGGCCCCGGCCCGCGCCTGACACAGCGCCTGCCGGCACAGCTGCTCGACGGTCTCGTCATTCATGATGCGCCCGCAGCCGCCGTCGCCGCGCTTGTCGTCGCTGACCATGCCGTCGTGGCCCTGGTCGCTATACGGGTCGAGCGCCACGTCCGTCCACACGGCTACGTCTGGGTACTTGGCCTTGATGGTCGACACGAGCGTCGGCACCAAGCCCGACGGGTTGTAGCACTCGTCCGCAGCGTTGGTCTTGAGCTCCTCGGGGATTTTGGGGAAGAGGATCACCGACCGGACACCGAGGGCGCGGGCCTCCCCCACCTCCCGCAGCACCGAGTCGACGGTGTGGCGCACGCACCCGGGCATGGACGGGATGGGCACGTTCTCCCCCTCTGTGTGCACAAAGAGGGGGTAGATGAGGTTGGCCGGCGTGACCACATTCTCCCGCACCATGGAGCGGAGGCCCTCCGACTTGCGGTTGCGGCGGGGGCGGGCGCGCTGCTGCACGTGGACGGTGCCCTCCTCGTTGACCGACAGCAAGCCGGAGCGGGCGGGGATGGCCAGGTCACGAGCAGAAGCAGCCGTCATGGACACGGGGGGAGGGGCCCCAGCCTTGTCAGCCGGCAGCCGCGCGGCAAGCCGGCCGGCCGCCGCAGCCGGCAGCGGGGAGAGGCACGACGCCGACCGCGGCGTGCCGATGGAGCGCGTGCCGCGTACAAACGCGCCTGGTGGAACAAAGGCCATCGTGCACAATGGGGAGACACAAGGCAAGAAAAAGAGTTGCAATGGGCGGGAGGTCGAGGCACTGCTTGGTCCACACGAAAAACAAGCAGGCGGGCGTGGCGCGCACGGCGACGACTTTGCGGGGTCGCGGTGGAGTCGACCACGGGGTGGCGACCAGAGACCGCAGCTCCAGCCTGAGCTCATCGAATCTATCTAACTGCATCATGTAAACACACTTGGAGTGTGGCCAAGATCAAGTACCCTCAGTCCGGCCCTGAATCTACATCGTGAGACCAGTATCTCCACATCTCGTGGAGACACGTGCCCTTTTTTGCACGCTCTTCATGATGATGGGGTCACGAGTGTCATGCAGAGCTGCAAAAAAACGACTGACAAGCATGCAAAGTTTTGGCGGGCCCGACTCGATGCATCTCCATACTGTACCGGGCGGGCAACCCCTCCGCAGGAAAGACCTCTGGCGCTGCCGCCATAACGCTCGCCGGCCGCATGGGGTGGGGGGCGGCGCCTGGCGGTGGTCTTGGCAGACCACACATCCTTTCGGCGCTTGTCGGCACCCCCAAACACACTCATGGCAGCACCGACCGGCCCCACGACCGCCTGGCTGCGGGCCTACCCTCCCGCCAGAAACGCATAAATACCCAGCGTCGGTGCGCTCCGAGGGCGCGCTCATCGGCAACGACATCTCACACGCACACACAACACGACCGACCCTCCTCTCTCCCCTTGGCGTCAACCCCCCTCCTCCTTTCTACTCATCCCCCCCTCGCAACCCCCCCCCTTCCCCGCCCCCTCCCCCTCCCGTGGTCACCATGGGTCTCGGCGACAACATCAAGGACGCTGCCAACAATGCCGCCGACGCGGTCAAGAACGCAACGGGCACCAACGACAAGACGCGCACGCCGGGGGAGGTGGCGACCGACGCCAAGGACAAGGTTGGGGACACTGCGGAGGACGCTTCGCGCGCGGTGCGCGACGCATCCAAGGACGCCAAGCGCTCCACCTAAGCGCGCTGCTCGCGCCACAGGTGGAGGCGGCGACCGGCACTGGTGACGGGCGCGGACCGACGGCTGGAGCGGGTGCCGTCGACGCGCGCGGGGGACGGGGGGGTGGGGCGGCTATGATTCTCGAGGTTTGCACATATCGATAAAACAGGGGCTACGCCGCGCCGTTTGCTTTGAAAGCGTGCACGGTCCGTTTGTGACCAGCAGCCGGCTGCAAACTCGGGGCGCACCTCTCCAGGCCACATGGCAGAGAAAAAGCGCAGTCAAGAGGGACGACACTGAAACCGACACGGACACCCACGGTTCCACAAACACACGTGTGCTCCCAATGACAGTGGCGAGCGCCCATGCGCGCACACCCCAAACACGACACCGTGGGCCTCAAGCAGCTTCACGTCGCCGCCGCGCAGTCTGGGGACACACAGACAACGCGCCATGTCGCCCTTGAGAACGCCCAGCAACATCAGACAATGTCATGCGCTACTGCTTGACGAGCCCTCTACTCCGCCAGACAGCCCCGAGGCGGGCGCCTTCAGTCCTA
>ENA-ORXU01002223-ORXU01002223.1-marine-metagenome-genome-assembly--contig:-NODE-2223-length-13617-cov-4.029247_pt1 | contig 13617 bp, 8 predicted proteins | sample MGYA00237869_ERZ511484 | MGnify/ENA metagenome assembly ERZ511484
TTTTTTTTTTAATGATACGGCGACCACCGAGATCTACACTCTTTCCCTACACGACGCTCTTCCGATCTCGGCGCATCTGATGCTGGCCGATGCCGACCTGCGCGGCGGCGGCTACGAATCCGCCATCTCGCACCTGCGCTCGGCGCTGAGCTCGCAGCCGGACTCCACCGACATCATCCTGGAGCTGGCCCGCGCCCATTCGCTGGCGGGATCGGCCGAGCTGGCGCAGGACCGCCTGTCGAAGGCCGTGCAGACCTCGGGCCAGGATCCCGAGATCGTGCTGCGCTACGCCCGGCTGATCGAATCCCGGCAGGGCCTGCGCCCGGCCGCCGAGCTGATCGACATCGCCCTCGAGGCCCATCCCGGCGATGTCGGCCTGCTGGTGCGCCGGGCGCAGCTGGCGCTGTCGCTGGGCGATGTCGACACGGCCCGCGCGCTGCGCGCACGGCTGAGCACGCTGGAGGGAAGCGAGGATGTCGTCGCGTCGCTGGACATGGCGATCACCGCCCAGTTCGGAGGTGCCGAGGACGTGATCACGGCGCTCGAGGAGGCCTGGACGACGTCGCGCGACGAGGCCGGCCTGCTGTCGCTCGGCGCGGCCCATCTGCGCTCCGGCAACGCCGCCCGGGCGCTGGAGTTGCTGGACGGCGCGCTGGCCGAACGGCCCGACTGGAACGCCGCGCGGCTGATGCGCGCCGATGCCCACATGGCGGCCGGCACCTTCGAGGCGGCCGAGGCCGACCTCGCCGCCGTCGCCACCGCCACGCCCGGCGATGCCGTCGTGCAGGCCAACCTGGCGCGGCTGCGCCTGGCGCTCGGCCGGGTGGAGGCGGCGGATGCGGCGATCGCCGAGGGGTTGTCGCACGCGCCCGAGGATTACGAGCTGCAGGTCCTGCAGGCCCGCCGCCTGGAGACGACCGGCGACGTCGAGGCCGCCCGCGCGGCGCTGGAGCGGCTGGCGCAGCGCCAGCCCGGCGATCCGCGCGTCGCGCAGCGTCTGGGCCTGTTGCTGACCGCGCCGGGCCGCCCGCCCGAGGACATCCGGCAGGCGCTGCAGGTCACCGCCGCGTTCGACGCAGCCTCCGACCCCGCCCTGCAGGAGATCCGCGGCTGGGTGCTGCACCGCGGTGGCGACGATGCCCGCGCGGCCGCGATGCTGCGCGACGCCGCCACCGGCCGGCCCGACGACCCGGTCGTCCAGGCGCGACTGGGTCTGGCGGAGCTGGGAACGGGCGACGTGGAGCAGGCGCGCGCTGTGCTCTCGCGGGCGCTGGATCTGGCCGCGCAGGCCGATGCGGAGACCGACGGGGGTGGCAGCGATGTCCTGGCGATGGCCCGCGATGCGCTGGACGGGCTGTCCGAATCAGCGCGATCGACGCAATCCAACTGAAGGTCCGGATATTGGCCGACGCCCCCCGCGTGACCGGAACCGGGATCAATTTCATCTATATGGGTCTCGCACACGCCCGACATGCCGCGTCGGGCGCGCTTGGCGGAACCATGCTCACCGGCCGGAGGCGTCAGCATTATGCCGCCGCTGTTAACTTGCGAGTAAGAAACCGGACGCTACTACGCAGGGAGGCCGGGCCTCGCCTCGTGCGTCGAGGCGCCCGGAAATGAATGTGATAAGAACGGGACTGTCTGTTTTGAGTATACTTGCGAGCGGAAGCGCGTCGGCCCAGCCCTGCCTGACCGACGATACACTTTTCATCGGCCACAGCCTGGTGGCATTCGACATTCCCGCGATGGTGCAGGACTTCGTCTCGCATGCCGGCGGCGACGGCCAGACCGACGCACATATCACCAACGGCGCGCCGCTGCGGTGGAACTGGGACAACGCCTCCGGGGCCCAGGGCGTCAACGCCCGCGCGGCCCTGCCCTCGGGGAATTACGAGGCGGTCGTCATGACCGAGGCCGTGCCGCTCGACAATTCCGTTCGCTGGAACGACAGCGTCGGCTACGCCTCGAACTTCTACAACCTCGCCGTCGACGCGAACCCCGATGCCCGGGTCTACATGTACGAGACCTGGCACGACATCCGCAGCGGCACCGGCGCCGACGTTCAGTGGGACGACGGCGACGGCGTCGCGTGGCGCGACCGGATCGACCAGGACCTGTCGGTCTGGCAGGGCGTCGTCGACGGGGTCAACGACCAGCGGCCCGCCAGCGCGCCCGAGATGGTGCTGATCCCGGCAGGGCAGGCCATGGGCCGGCTGGCCGACGCCATCGAGGCGGGCCGGGTGCCCGGCCTGACGTCGATCGACCAGGTCTTCGGCGACACCATCCATCCCAACGAATACGGCCAGTACTTCGTGTCCCTCGTCCAGGCGGGCGCGATCTACGGCCTCGATCCCGACGACATGCCGAACGTGGTCACCGCGGCCCAGGGCCGGACGGTCAACATCCCGCGGGACATGGCCGAAGCAATGCAGGATATCGTCGCGGCGACCCTCGAGGATCATGGTCTGGCCGTCTGGGATGCCGGACCCGGCACCACGCCGGATCCGGATCCCGAGCCGGACCTTGCGCCCGAACCGGATCCGGATCCCGCGCCCGAACCGGAGCCTGACCCCGCGCCCGAGCCTGACCCCGCGCCGACGCCGGAGCCGACGCCCGAACCGGATCCTGCGCCCAAGCCGGCACCCGAGCCCGATCCCGAGCCGGTCAGCTGGTCGGTCGATCCCGTCGCGGTCGACGACGTGGCCTCCGTCGCGCAGGGCGGCAGCGTCACGATCGACGTTCTCGCCAATGACAGCGACGCCAACGGCGACCGCCTGATGTTCTACTGGGTCTCGAACCCCGAGAACGGCTCGGTGGAGATCCGGGACGGCCAGATTTTCTACAGGCCGGATGCCGGGTTCACCGGGACCGAGAGCTTCGTCTACAGCCTCGACGACCATACCGGCAACGTGGTCCAGGGCGACGTGACGGTCACGGTCGGGGGTGACCCCGCACCCGCGCCGACGCCGGAGCCGACGCCCGAACCGGATCCTGCGCCCAAGCCGGCACCCGAGCCCGATCCCGAGCCGACCCCGGATCCTGCGCCCACGCCTGCACCTGTCCCGACCCCCGGATCGGGAACCACCGGCGAAGGCCTCGCCTCGCCCGTCCTCGGCATGGGCCTCAACGAGATCCGCGACTACTCCACCCAGGATCCGTTCATCGACGTGATGAAGACGTCCCGCGAGTGGATCGGCCACGAGCAATGGTGGGGCGGCATGTCCCGTGACGAGATGCAGGCCGACGGCCTTCTCGACGCGAATGGCTGGCTGACCGAGATGCCGGACGGCATCCGTGCCGTCGAGGCCCTGATGATGGTCGATCTGCCCGAGGAGGCCACGTCCTTCGAGGGACGGTTCCGGGTGACCTACGAGGGCGAGGGCACGATCGAGATCAGGGGCGGCTCCAACGTCGTCTATGGCGATGGCGAGATCTGGTTCGATCGCTCGGCCGGCGACCCGATGATCGGGGTCCAGATCCTCGACACCGATCCGGGCGGCACCGGCGACTACATCCGTGACATCGAGGTGGTGCGCGAGCGTCATATCGACATGCACGAGGCGGGCGTGGTCTTCAATCCGGAATGGATCGACAAGATCGACGATCTCCGCACGATCCGGTTCATGGACTGGATGGAGACCAACTGGTCCAGCCAGTCCGAATGGGAGGACCGCCCGCAGGTCGGTGACGTTACCTACAGCACCGATGGCGTCCCGCTCGAGATCATGGTCCAGCTCGCCAACGAGATCGGCGCCGATCCGTGGTTCAACATGCCGCATCTGGCGACCGACGAATACATGACCGAGTTCGCGGAATATGTCCGCGACAACCTCGACCCCGATCTCAAGGCCCATGTGGAATATTCCAATGAAGTCTGGAACTTCCAGTTCGGTCAGACCGAGTGGGCGATCGAGCAGGCCGAAGAGCGCTGGGGCCGGACCGGTGGCGGCGAATGGATGGAGTTCGTCGGCATGCGCGCGGCGGAGATGGCCCAGATCTGGGACAACGCCTTCGGAGCCGAAAGCGATGCCCGGCTGGTCAAGGTGATCGGCGTCCAGACCGATTGGCTCGGACTGGAACAACCGCTGCTCACGTCGCCCTCCTGGGTCGCCGAAGACCCCGAGAACAACCGTCCTCCTGTGGAATATTTCGACGCCTATGGCGTGACCGGATATTTCGGGCCCCTCGGAGGCGAGAAGGCCGACCTGGTCCGCGGATGGATCGCCGAGAGCCGGACGGCCGCCGAGGATGCGGCCGACGCGGACGGGCTGACCGGCGCCGCGCGCGACGCCTATGTCGAGGAGCATCGCTATGACCTCGCCGTGGACAGGGCCGTCACCGATCTGCGCGCCGACGAGATCGCACGGTTCGCCGAGGAGATCATGCCCTATCACAGCCGCGTGGCCTCCGAGAACGGTCTCGACCTGATCATGTACGAAGGCGGCACCCATGTCGTCGGGATCGGTGGCGCGATCGAGGACCAGGCACTCACGGATTTCTTCACCCATCTCAACTACACGCCCGAGATGGCGGAGATCTACGAGACCATGATCGAGATCTGGCAGGATGTCGGCGGGACGGTCTTCAACGCCTTCGTCGATATCGAGAAGCCCGGGAAATTCGGTTCCTGGGGCCATCTGCGCCATCTCGAGGACGAAAATCCCCGGTGGGACACCATCGTGGAGTTCAACGAGACCGTCGAGGCCTGGTGGGAAACCCGCGCCGAGGGCACCTTCGATCACGGCGTGCTGCGGCAGGGGACGGGCGCGTCCGACACCCTCACCGGCACTCAGGAGGAAGACATCCTGATCGGCGCCGGCGGCGACGACTTCCTGTTCACCTCAGGCGGGGGCGACTATCTCAATGGCGGAGCCGGGACGGATACCGCCTATCTCGCGGGTGCGGCGGAGGACTACGTCTTCGAGCGGCAGTCGGACGGTTTGCTCCTGGCGAGCAACGGCAACCAGACGACCCATATGCGCGACGTCGAACGCCTCGTCTTCGAGGACGCGCCGGAGACGTCCCTGTCGACGCTCGAGCTTTGAGCGCATAGACCCCGATCTCCATCGGGAGCCCCCCCGGGGGCTCCCGCCCAGCTATTGCGCTGCCCGGAACGGTGATCCGCGTTCCGGGCAGAATGCCGATCGGTCACTGTCGGCAAACTCCGATGGCCGCGCCCATGGCTGGCCATTCCCCCTTCCGGCCGGCCCCCGCACCGGCGAAAGTGGGCAGGCAGGACAGGAACGGCGAATCCCGCAATGATGAGTGTCATCATCCCGGCGCATGACGAGGAGAACTATCTCGGCGCCTGCCTGTCGTCGGTCCTGGCCTCGCGACCGATCGCCGGGAGCGACGGGCCGGTGCCGGTCGAGATCGTCGTCGCCGCCAATGCCTGCACCGACAGCACGGTCGAGATCGCGCGGGCCTACGAACCCGCGGCCCGGCTCCGCGGGTGGTCGCTGCTGGTGCTCGACCTCGAGCGCGGCGGCAAGACCCATGCGCTCAACGCGGCCGATGCCCGCGCGACGGGCGATGTCCGGATCTACATCGACGCCGATATCGTGGTGGGTCCGGCGCTCCTGGACCTGACCTGGGCCGCGTTGCGCGGCGATGCGCCGCTCTATGCCAGCGGCCGGGTGCGGATCGCCGAGGCCGCCACCTTCGCCACCCGCGCCTATCGCGAGATCTACGAACGCGTGCCGTTCCAGACGCGGACGATCCCCGGAGCCGGCTATTTCGCCGTCAACCGCGCCGGGCGGCAGCGCTGGGACGGGTTCCCGGAGATCATCGCCGACGACCTCTTCGTGCGGCTGAACTTCGCCGCCGAGGAGCGGATCCTCGTCGAGGAGCGTTTCCGCTGGGAGCTGACCGAAGGGTTCCGCTCGCTGGTCCGGGTGCGGCGGCGGCAGGACCGGGGCACCCGGCAATTGCTGGCGCGCTTTCCGGAACTGGCGCGCAACGAGGACAAGCCCGGCTTCGAGCCGGGCGAGTTCCGGCGCCTCGCGACCCGGTTCCCGGTCGGCATGGCGGTCTATTGCGCGGTCTCGGCGCTGGCGCGGCTTCCGGTCGGCGATCAGGGATGGGCCCGCGGCAGAAGCTGACCGGCACCGCACGACCGTTCCCCGGCGACCCGGTTCGCGCCGGCCCCGCGATTCCCTCCGGCGGCGCGCGCGCGCCGCATCCGCCCTCCGTCCCGGCGCTCGCCCGGATGGGGCCGGGCCGGGGAAGGCGATGGATCGAAGGTCTCCGGAAGATGGTGGGGCACGGCCCGGACCATCGTCCCGACGGGCATGACACGATCGTCGGGATCGGCCGGAGCGTCGCGGGCCTGACGGGCGGATCCGGCCGTGCGCGCGCGGGCGCCCCGTCCCGGTTGCCGCGCCGGCCGGCCGCGCTTCGGGCCGACCGGGAGATCCCCGGCGCGATCCGGCGCGATCCGCCCGTCCCGCATATCCGTGGCCGCGGCCTCAGAGCGTCGGCAGCGGCAGGTTGTCGACGGCCTCGGCCATCTCCTCGAAGGACATGACGTGCCTGTCGATCAGGAACAGCGAGACCGGCAGCCCCGCCACCACGAGCAGCAGGGCCGTCGCCATCGCCAGTCGCCGCCGCCGCCGTTCCCAGACGGTCGAGATGTAGGGCAGCACGATCGTGGGCGCCTTGCCGAACTGGCGCTGGAACTGCGAGCCGGAGCGGATGACCGGCCGCAGGAAATCCAGCAGGAAGACCAGCCCGGCCGCCAGCCCGATCGAGGCGACGGTGCCGGCCAGCACGATCTTCTTGCGGCTGGGCTCGACCGGGTATTCCGGGACCAGCGCGCTTTCGAGAACCTCGAACTGCTCGGATTGGCGGCTGGCCTCGAGGCGCTGCGTGACCTCGGCCTCCGACCGGCCGCCGATGGCCGCGGCCAGCTGCTGCTGCAGCAGCTCGCGATCCCGCATGTGCCGCGACAGGCCCAGCTCGACGGCGGGCGAGGCCTGGATCGAGGCGATCAGGTCGGCCTGGCGCTCGGCGATCGTGCCCAGCTGCGTCTCGAGCAGCTTCACCTCGTCCCCGATCAGTTGGCGCTGGCGTTGCGTCGTGATGCGGCGGGTCTCGCTCTCGTCGCTCGACAGGGCCGCGATCTGCAGCTCCAGCTGCGGGATCTCGGGATGGTTCGGCGAGGCGGCCTTGCGGCGGGCCAGCTCGATCTGGAGGCGGCGCAGCTCGGCGGTGACGGGATCGGTGGCCGCCAGCGTGCCGGTGCCCGGCAGCCCCGAACCGATCTGCTCGAGCATGGCGCTCTCGCGTTCGAGCGCCATGCGCTGCCGGGTGATGTCGCGGTGGTCCTCGGCCAGGCGGGCCAGCTCGTCGCGGCGGAATTCCAGCCCCTCGGGAAGCGAGCCGGAATTCTCGCTCTTGTACTCCACGATCAGGTCGTCGAGATCGCTGATCTGCCGGGTCAGCCGGGTCTCCTCGCGGCGGAAGAAGGCCAGCGTCTCGGCGGTCTGGCGTTCGCGGGCGCGCAGGTTGCGCTCCAGCAGGCGGGTGACGAACTCGTTGGCCACCAGCGCGGTCTTCTCGGCATCTGCCAGGCGCAGCGTGATGATCAGGGCCGAGGGTTCGGGCGGCTGGCCATAGCCCTGCTGGACGCCGGCGATGCTCTCCAGCCTGACCGATTGGCGCATCAGGTTCACCCGGTCGGCGGCGCTCATCTCGGCATCGCGGAACAGGTCGTACTTGTCGGCCACTTCGAACAGGCTGTCGCGCGACAGGAGCTGCTGCTCGATCTGCTGGATCCGCTGGGCGGTCGAGCCGGCGGCGCCCGCGCCCGACGTGTCGGCGTCGATCTGAGGGCCACGGATCTGCACGACCGCCGAGGCCTCGTAGACCCGGTCGAGGCTGAGCGCGTAGAGGACCGAGGCGACGGTGCCGAGCAGCGCCACGATCCCGAACACGAAGAATCGCCGCATGAGCATGCGCAGGAGGTCGCGGATGATCTGAAGGTCCACTGTCGATCTTTCCTCGCCGTGGGCATGTCCCTGGGGCAGGGCATATCTATAGGCCCAATCCGACGCGCTTTTCCATCGGAATACATGCGCATTTCGGCGCATGTTGCAGCAGCGGGCGGAGCCGGCCTAACGTCGCGCCGCAAGGACCGCGCGCGCGCCCCGCACGCTCTTCCGACATCCCAATGCGAGACCCACCATGAAGATCGGCTATGTCCTCAACAGCTATCCGATGCCGTCGCACAGCTTCATCCGCCGCGAGATGCGCGCGCTGGAGCGGCACGGCGTCGAGCTGCACCGCTTCTCGATGCGCACCGAGCGCGACAAGCTGGTCGATCCCGCCGATCACGAGGAGCTGGAACGAACCGAGATCGTGCTGGAGGCGGCCGGGGCATCGGGGCTGGCGCGCGCGGTCGCGTCGGTCGCGTGGCGCGCGCCCGGCCTCCTGGCCGGGGCCGCGGCGATGGCCGTACGGCTGGGGCGCCGCTCGGAGGTGGGTGTGCTGCGCCACATGATCTATCTTGCCGAGGCCTGCTATCTGCGGGGTCGCTTCGAGGCGCTGTCGATCGACCACGCGCATGCGCATTTCGGCACCAACTCGACGACCGTGGCGCTGCTGATGCACCGCCTCGGCGGTCCCGGCTACAGCTTCACGGTCCATGGGCCGGAGGAGTTCGACAAGCCCGGCGCGCTGGCACTGGATACCAAGATCGCGCATTGCGCCTTTGCCGCCGGCGTCAGTTCGTTCGGGCGCAGCCAGCTCTGCCGGCAGGCCGATCCGGACGATTGGGACAAGCTGGAGGTCGTGCATTGCGGCATCGACCCGGCGCGGTTCGAGACGGTCGCGCCGATGCCGGACGGGCCGCTGCGGCTGATCTCGATCGGGCGGCTGGCCGAGCAGAAGGGCCAGGTGACCCTGCTGGAGGCGCTGGCCCGGCACCGCGCGGCGGGCGGCGAGGCCAGCCTGACACTGGTGGGCGACGGCCCGATGCGCGGCGTGGTCGAGGCGCGCATCGCCGCGCTGGGGATCGGCGACGCGGTGCACCTGACCGGCTGGGTGACCGAGGCCGAGGTCGAGCGGCTGCTGGCGGCGTCGCATGTCCTGGCCATGCCGAGCTTCGCCGAGGGGCTGCCGATGGTGATGATGGAGGCGATGGCCAGCGGCCGTCCGGTACTGGGCACCTACATCGCCGGCATCCCCGAACTGGTGACGCCGGAGACCGGTTGGCTGATTCCCGCCGGAGATGTCGCGGAGATGACGAAAACGATTGGCAGGATTGCCTCACTTGCATCCGCGGATCTTCGCGATATGGGCGAGGCCGCCCGATTCCGTGCATTGGAGCGTCACGATATTACAAGCGTAACCCATGGATTGAAAAAGATTTTCTCAGAGCACCTGTCTAAAAGTCAGGTGTCTATCGACGATACGTAAACTACTTTCTTCAAGATATGTTCAGATGCGCTGAATTCCGCTTGTCGTCGTGTTAACACTTCGTTAAGAAATGCCTCCAAGGTTGGACTGCATTTGATTCAACCTCGGAACGGACCCGCCGGCTTCCTTCGGGAGGATCGACGGGCCACCGGACAGGGGTGGGGGCCCGACGAAACGATTTCCGTCCCGATGGTCCAAGTGCGGGTCTGCGGGACGGGACGAGGAATTTTACAGAGGCGTCAGACCGCCTCGTTTTTTCGAGACAGGCGTCCCGGGGGAAAGGGACGCGAAGATGCCTCCGGTTTTTTCGGGGGATTTCGAGCCGGGCATCCCGGCGACGCCTAAAGTTAGAGCCTTTTTTTCAGGAAATTCCCGCAAGGGTTTCAAGGGGTACGGTAGATGAACGAGTTCAGCAGGGTACAGTTCGGATCGGCAGGCGCGGCGAACCTCGATTTCACGTGCGGGGACATCCGCGCCTCCCGGTTCTTCCGCAGCGTCAAGACGACCCGCCTGTCTTTCTACGAAACGCATGGCAAGCGCGCGCTCGACCTGACGGTCACGTTGCTGGTGGCGCCGATCCTGATCGTGCTGGTCGGCGTCTTCGCGCTGGCCGTCTGGTTCCAGGGCGGTGCGCCGATCTACACGCAGAAGCGCGTCGGCCGCGGCGGCCGCATCTTCACGATCTACAAGATCCGCTCGATGGTCCGCGACGCCGATGCCCGTCTCGAGGCCCATCTGGCGGCCGATCCCAAGGCGCGTCGGGAGTGGAACGTCCACCAGAAGCTCAAGCAGGATCCGCGGATCACCGGCCTCGGCCACTTCATCCGCAAGACCTCGATCGACGAGTTGCCGCAATTCCTCAACGTGCTGACCGGCGACATGTCCCTGATCGGACCGCGCCCGTTCATGGAAGACCAGCGTGCCCTCTACAAGGGCACCGCCTACTACGTCATGCGCCCCGGCCTGTCGGGCTCCTGGCAGGTCTCGGAGCGCAGCGAGAGCTCCTTCGAGGAGCGCCGGACCTACGACGACCAGTATTTCCGTGACGTGTCGCTGGGAACCGACATGCGCATCTTCGGCAAGACCTTCGGGGTCCTCGCCAACGCCTCCGGCGTCTGAGCGAAGGCACCGACGTCCCGGGGGGGACGCGCGGGGGCCGGTCGGAGGGGGAGCCGGCCGGCCCTTTGCGTGACCGCCCTTCCAAGAACCCGAACGAATCCACGACCACCCGCACCCGCGCCCGCTCCGGGCGCGGGAAAATGCGTCCGGTGGCCCCGGCCATGCGGGCCCGTCGGCAGGGCGCGCACCCGGACCCGCCCGCGCGCCCGGCCCTGCCGCGTGCAGGGCCACGGGATCGACGGGCGTATCATCGGAGAGCGTCGGGCCCGGATCGTCGGATGGCGCCGGCCCACCGGATGGCGCCGGGGGCCGCGGCGGGATGTCCGTCATGTCCGGGGTCGCGGCATCCCCTGGCGGGCGCCTGCCCGGCGATGCATCCGCCGCCATCCGCCAGCGCATGACGCGCCCGCGCCCGGCATCAGGCGGGATGCAGGCCTCGATCCGGATCGGGACGGCATCGGGGCAAGGCCGCCGGGATGCCGCCCGAACATGCGCGGAAGAGAGGATTTCCAGTGGGGTGACCCCGCTGCCTGCCATCGGTGGCGGCGGCGGGTTGTCGGGCTCCGGACGGTCTAGTGTCCGCTGCCCCGCAGGATGACGCCGATCGTCGAGAGGACGATTCGCGCTTCCTGCAGGTAGCCCAGCTCGCGCACATAATCGAGGTCGGCGGCGACCTTGGCGCGGGTCTCCTCGATGCCCTGCACGTAGCCTAGCTGGACCTGCGCCAGCCCGGTGATGCCCGGACGCACGGCGTGCCGGGCCCGGTAGCCGGGGATGGTCCGGGCATAGTGCTCGGCATGGGGATAGTAATCGGGCCGCGGGCCGATCAGGCTCATCTCGCCGCGCAGCACGTTGACGATCTGCGGCAGCTCGTCGATCCGGGTGCGGCGGATCAATCGGCCCAGCGGGGTGATCCGCGCCGTTTCCAGCGGGTCGTCGGCGCCACGCTCGACCGCGGGCGCGGCCAGCATCGAGCGGAACTTCATCACCTCGATGGGCGCGCAGTTCCGGCCCATGCGGACCTGCGTGTAGAACAGCGCGCCGGGATTGCCGAAGCGGTTGGCCACCAGCAGGAACACCATGAAGAACGCGACGATCGGAAGCAGCAGCAGGCAGACCACGAGGTCGAAACCCCGCTTGACGCTGCGGAACAGCAGCGAGCGATCCGGCCGGCCGAACACGACCTCCGTATCGACGGTGTACGCGTCGATTGCAGTGTATTTCATGTCAGGTCATGCCCCCCCGGACATTCGCTTAAAATGTCGTTCACCCCTATCGGCGACATGTTCCGGATCCAAGTGTTAACAGACTGTTAACCGATAACATGCGACAAACGGACCGTTTCCCGGCCGGATCGGTTCTCGGGGCGGGAAACGGGCGAAAGGTGGGGGCGCGGGGCGTCATGGCGGCCTCAGGCCGGTCCGCGCGTGTCGGGCGACATCGCCGTGTCGCGGCGGCGCAGCCGCTCGCGCAGGCTGCCCAGCCGGCCCGGCCCCGCGGCGCGCCGCGCCAGCCCCATCGCCGTGCCGCGCAGCCCCGGCGCCAGCAGCGCGCCCGCGGGCACATCGAATTCCCGGGCCATGCGCCGGGCATCCTCCCACAATCCGGGATCGAGTCCGCGCCCGGCCGCCAATGCGAGGCGGCGCAGGTCGCCGCGCACCGCCTCGTGCAGCAGGGCGGGCGCATCGCCCAGATTCTTGCGCAGGCAGGCCAGCCGGTCGCGGAAGAACCGCTCGCCCACCGCGCTCAGGTTGCCGGGCAGGCTGCGCTTGATCACCAGCGGTTCGCGCAGATAGGCGAAGCGCGCCACCCGCGACGCGCGCAGCAGGAAGTCGAGATCCTCGAAGGACAGCCCCTCGTCGAAGCCGCCCACCGCGTCGAACAGCGTCCGCGAGGTGAAGATCGACGGCGCCATCACGTAGGAACGTCCCGTCGCCAGCCGGCGCCGGATGTCGCAGGGCGCGGTCGGCTCGGCCGGCGGCAGCGTCAGGATCGAATGCCCGTCGGGGCGCAGACGCCAGGCCCCCGATTGCTGCAGCACCATCGGGTCGCCGGCGGCGCGCGCCGCCTCCAGGTTGGCGGCCACGAAGCGCGGCATGTACATGTCGTCGGACGCGATCATCGCGATCCAGTGACCGCGGGCCCGGCCGAGGCAGCGGTTGAGCGTGGCGCAGACACCGCGATTGACGGCGTTCTCCATCAGCACCATCGGCACCGGGCTGCGCGCCGCCATCTCGCGCAGGATCGCCGCCGTGCCGTCGCGCGAGGCGTCGTCGCAGACCACGATCTCGAGATCGGTCGCGGGGTCGATGCCCTCCTGCGCCCAGATGCTCTCGATGCAGCGGGCCATATAGGGCGCGTGCTCGTGGGCTGGAATCAGGATCGAGACCGTCGGCGGCGGGGCGAAGGCGGGGGAGGTCATGGGCAATTCCGGAGGAAGGGGGCGCCGCGGCGCGCGCGCATGCAGACGGGGCGGGGCGCGGGGATGCAGGCGGGGCTGCGGGCGGGAAGGGGAGCGCGGGCCGTCACGGTCGGGCCAGGTCGCGCAGCGCGTCGGTCACGCGGGCGGCGTCCCCGGGCGCCAGATGCGGCCCCATCGGCAGGCTCAGCACCTGCGCCGACAATCGCTCGGCCTGGGCCAGCGCGCCCGCATCACCGGTCCCGCCGGCATGCGCGCCCTGGCGGTGGCAGGGCACCGGGTAATGCCGCCCGGTCTCGATGCCGCGCGCGGCCAGGCGCGCGGCCAGCCCCCCGGGGTCGGGGTGGCGCACCACGTAGAGATGCCAGGACGGCGCGGCCCCCTCCGGCGCGGCGGGCAGGACGAGGCCGGTCCCGGACAGCGCGTCGGCATAGAACGCGGCGAGGCGGCGGCGGCGCTCGACCCATGTCTCCAGATGCGCCAGCTTGACCGACAGCACCGCGGCCTGCAGCGGGTCGAGGCGCGAATTCACGCCGCGCTCGACCGCGTCGTACTTGGCGCGCGCGCCGTAATTGCCCAGCCGCCGGACGAGATCGGAAGAGCACACGTCTGAACTCCAGTCACACTTGAATCTCGTATGCCGTCTTCTGCTTGAAAAAAAA
>ENA-ORXU01002226-ORXU01002226.1-marine-metagenome-genome-assembly--contig:-NODE-2226-length-13603-cov-3.187860_pt1 | contig 13603 bp, 7 predicted proteins | sample MGYA00237869_ERZ511484 | MGnify/ENA metagenome assembly ERZ511484
CACCGGAGTCTAAGTCAGGATTGATAGTGCCACGTGGCGTGGCGATACCCGTCCAAAAATCGATTGCGCGCTCCTCGTAGGCATCTACAAGGGCATCGCGCAGTCCAATTTGGAGGTCGAGGCGGCTCTGTTCGGTGAAGTTGCGTGGCTGCGCAGTGGCCATGTACACAGTTGCCCCTCCCCCTCGGCCTACCGAGTCGATGATGGCGAAATTGCGGAGTTGCGTGGAGAGATCGACGTCGCGAGCAGCGTCGTTGCTCGGCAGATTCACGATGATCACATCGGGATTTTCGGCTAGGGCAGCGGTGATGTTGCGCTCGGGGTCTGGCGCGATTTCGATCGTGGTTCCACGTGTGGAGTTTGAAGGAAGCAAGTGGAACGTTGTGTAACCGCCCCGGGCGAGGTTGATGATTTGATAGCTATCACTATCTGCATTAAGGCTTTCGCCAAAACGGGCTACCCAGGCACTATCAGGGACAGATGCACCGGTACCAGCTGCGGTGGAGGAGCCGATGACGGCGATGGTGCAGGGGACAGAGCTCGATCCTTCTGTATTTGCTTCGAGAGTAGACGAGCTACGTGAAGCGTCACAGGCCAGGTTCAGGGCAAGAGCAGCTCCAGCAACAACTAGGGTCGCTAAGCTTTTGTGAGAGGTCATGAGGGAAAGATGGGCAGAAAAGTTGGCTGGTTAAGTGGTTGCAGCTGATGTCTGCCGATAGCTAGCACTCCTCTCAGCGCAATCAACGCTGACAGACAGCGCATGGCGCGTTTGTATGACCTTAGTCCAACGGATCCCTCAAAGCCGCATCGCGGCGTCGTACTCCTAGCCCGGGGTTTACCCGGGGCTCGCTCCATGGCTCGGGATTGGCCTGCGTCACCTATATCTCACCGGGTTAAAACCCGCGCTCGAACAGGGATGTACCTACCGGCACGGTGAGGGGCGGCGTACTCTCTCGCTTAGGCTCGCTTGCTTGGTCGCCATGACGGGTGGGACAATGGTTGCGCTCTGCCCCTGATGCCATGGGTTACGTGCGGGCTAAACACCGCAAAACCGGAGCCGAATCACCGCGTCTCATACAGCCGCATAGCGGCGACCCTCGGATTAGCCCGGGGTTTACCCGGGGCTTGCTCCATGGCTCGGAATTGTCCTGCGTCACCTATATCTCACCGGGTTAAAACCCGCGCTCGAACGGGGACGTACCTACCGGCACGGGGAGGGCCCTCGTGCCGGAGGTACGTCCCCGTGCCAGCGGGCATTTCAATGCTCCTGGCTGATTTGCGGCGACGGTTGGACAAACAACGTGGCATGAGCTTTGACGCTTACCCCATTGGGCTTCTTGATAGGCGGTGTCAGCTATACCAAGAACGCTCTCAAACACTAGGAGGATGATTTCCTCGCCAAAGTCTTTTGCCCTGAAACCGAGTCACCCCGTGAATGCTTCATTTAGAAAGCCGGGCTCCAATTTGCATTGGGGTCTGGTAATAGCTTGTCTAGCTACCATGGCGACACAAGCTGTTGGGCAGACATTCACGATGGGCTCTACTGCAGCAGTAGAAAGCACCTGTGCAGGAACCTTCGTGGATTCAGGTGGAAGCGGCGCTGATTACAGTATAAATCAGGATTTTGAAGTCACCTTCAGTTCAGACAGTGGAAACGAGGTTCGTATAGACTTCACGAGCTTCGAACTAGAAAGTCACGGCTCGTGTATCTACGATTACCTCAGGATCTACGACGGTACTAGCACGGCGGCGCCGCAAATTGGTCAGTACTGCGGAACCACGTCGCCAGGAGTAGTTACCTCGAGCAGTGGAAGTTTACACTTTGAATTTCACTCGGACGGGTCAGCAGTGCGGGCAGGCTGGGAAGCAAGCATTTCGTGTGTTGCCAGCGTCATTCCTGAGGACTGCTCGAATGGTATTGACGATGACGGCGATGGATACATCGACTGCGCCGACTTTGATTGCAATTGCAATACCGCATGTGGCGATGCCGACGGAGACGGCATCGCGAACTTCTGCGACTTTGATGCAGACAACGACGGCATACCTAACCAACGCGAAGGCCTAGCACTCAAATCAGCACGCGTACTCAGCTTCGAAGACGATCAGATATACTCCGGGGCACATCCTGGACCTGGAACACCGATTACGCCAAAAACTGCTGTCGACGGCGTAACGCGCTACTTCGATGGTACGAACGATGCTACGGGATTAAATTATGAAGGATGGTATCGCCCAGGGAATACCTCTACAGATTGGACTGAAGGACAGTATATCTTGCAAAGTAACGCACAGGCACATCTCAATCATCCGGCGATGATTGAGCCAAGTCCTGCTGGTGGGGGCTTTGCGATTTTCTCTACATCTGGAGAATCCCTAGCTAGAGACCTGGATGTTATTGTAGGGGAAGAATATACAGTTGAACTATGGTTTGGGTCGTTGCCCAACTATTACACGAACGATAAGGATGATGATGGTACACCAGGGATAGATGCCAATGCTGGCGATCTGTTTCAATACGGCGGCAAAATAGAAATTGGCGTAATCAGCGGTGGATCAGTCGTTCCTGGCTATACTTCACCTGGAACTCAAATTGACCCAAGCGGCACGCCAGCAAGTACACACCCCTACTATTCATATGACATACTAACGGATTTACCTACGACGTATACAGCCGCTGACTTTCCACCCTCCCTTCCAGCATATGAGCCGAGCGGTGTTTACGCTTCCTATCCAACCTTGGATCCTCACTGGTCCAAAATTGAAATTCGATTTGTCGCAACCTCTACTGTTGCAACTATTCAATTAAAAACTGACAATGGGGCTTGGTCGGTGTTTACACTTGATGACCTAGAAATCGGGTACGATGCAGAATTGACGGATACTGACGGTGATGGTATAGCCGACTACCTCGACCTAGATAGCGACAATGATGGAATCTTTGATTTGCACGAGGCCGGTCATGGTGCAGCAGATGCTAACAACGACGGCGTCATAGACGGCGCAGCGAGCGCTTTCGGTACAAACGGACTATTCGATGGGCTCGAAACGAGCCCCGACAACGAGGTCTTAAGCTACAGCATTGCAGATAGCGAGTCGAGTCCTGACGGGATCTACGATGCCTATGAACTCGACTCCGACGGTGATACCTGCTTTGATACAGGAGAAGCAGGTGTAAGCGATCCGGATGATGACGGCACTGCCGGTACGGGTGTACCTGCCGTGGATGCAAACGGATTGGTGACAGCTATTTCATACAGTGCTCCTCCCAACAACAGCTGGCAGAACCACACCTCTGGCTTTTGCTTATCGGAAATATGCAATAACGGGATTGATGACGATGGGGATGGTTTAGTCGATTGCGCGGATTGCACCGACTGCTATGGGTCTGCCACATGTGGCGATAATGACAACGATGGTGTGGGTGATTTGTGTGACCTTGATGATGATAACGACGGGATTCCAGATTTGGTAGAGTGTCCAACTCTAATGCCTGTGTCCAGCGGATATAACGGACCTATTAGTCCTGGAGATATATCATTTATGTTACAAAGTAATGATCTCAGTAGCACCACTGAATCACATTTCCTTGATTCAATAGTCATCAACGGTCAAAGCTTTGGTGACTTTATTACACCTGACTCATTTGTTCCGAATTTCCCAAGTGAGACAGACCTTGATGATGTAACCGTAGATTTTGGAATGACCACAATGGCAGATTTAACTGTTGGAAGCAACTATTTATCCGAGGCCACGAGTTCTTTTCAAAGTACCGATTTAAACTATTTTCACTCATTAGACGGTCTTGAAGGAGATGAATACTTCGATTTGTTATACAACAATCCTATTGCTGTAACTGATGGTGTATACATTGTCATTGTAGAACGGGGAGGAAATAATGATATTCATATCGAAGCGTTTGATGAAACTGACAACTCACTAGGAATTTTATCCATAACTGGAGGAAGTGGATACATCCAAACTAACGCACAATTAACTGACACACAAAAAGCTTGGATAGGCGCCTACAACGCAGACGACATTGCATCTGTAGGAGATTATATATCAAAACTAAGGGTCACGTTTCCATTGGGACATATTGGCGACGGACCTGACGGAAAAATATTTATAATTACTGATTTGGCGACGACTCAGCCCGCTTGTGCGGATACAGATAACGATGGTGTATTTGATTACCTCGATTTAGATTCAGACAACGATGGCTTATATGATGCGATTGAAGCTGGGCATGGGCAACCGCATGTTAATGGGGTAATCACCTCTACTGTTGGGAGCAACGGCTTAGCAGATGTCATTGAGACGTTTGCAGATAGTGATATTATAAACTACACCATTGCTGACAGCGAGTCAACACCTGACGGTATCTACGACGCCTATGAGCTAGATGCTGATGGCGACACATGCTTCGACGCAGAAGAAGAAGCCGTTAGCGATTCAGATGATGACGGCATTGCTGGTACGGGAATACCCACCGTGGATGCAAATGGACTGGTGACAGCTATTACTTATGCTTCCCCTCCAAACAGCACTTGGCAGAACCACACCTCTGGCTTTTGCTTATCGGAAATATGTAATAACGGGATTGATGACGATGCTGATGGTGATACAGACTTGGCAGATTCGGATTGCGCTTGTAGTTCGAACGCCCAAACTCCGCTCTGGCTAATCGATGAAGACAATGGGCCAGGAAACTTGCACCTTTGGTACTATAGTGATTACACCAATCCCAACTCCGGTATCGATCTTGGGAGGCTACAGTATTATGATCCAGCCACCTCAACGATCAGAGATGCTGGCGAATCGGGTGACATGGAAGCCATGGCCATCAACACCTACAAAGGAATCGCGTATTTCCTCTCACGCGGCCGAACGCCGAGTGCTCCAGGTACAACGCAATCTCTATTCAAGTATAATTTAAACGATGCATTCGATAATCAGGGAAATATCGTCTTAACCTTAATAGGACATCTGAATAAGCCGCATGGGTTTCCAATGGAAGCGCTGGCATTTGACAATACCAATAACAGGCTATACTGCGCATACTCCGACGATGGAGGTCAGGAGGCAAGTACTTCTGCCGATATACTCAGGTACATCGATATTTTGGCTCTAAATTCTGATCCACTTACCGCTTCTAACACTGAAGCAATCGGCCCGATCACGGGTTTGGGAGAGTCCAACAACTATGTCGACGGACTTGAGTTTAACTCTTCAGGACAATTGTATGCATTGGATGGCACGGATTTAAAACTCTACGAAATCGATCCAATTACTGGGGAAATTATTGCGGTAGTTGATGACAACCTCGCGGGCGGCACAGCCCACAGCGATGTAGACTTCGAGACACTCGCCTGGGACTATGGTGTCGGGCGAATGATTGCAATCGATAACGACAATGGTCATCAAGAAATCTACGAACTGGATCTAAGTCAGAATGGCAACAACGCTGTCTTATCAAACTACACTGCCACAGCAGGAATGCCCGCAAACGCTGACTTTGAAGGTTCGGCATTCTTCGATCCTTGTGCCTCCATTACATCACTTGGAAACTTAGTTTACTATGACTCAGACGGGAGCAACGACTTTACTGCTGGTGAAGGCGTAACTGGAGTGTCGCTCCACCTTTACCAAGCTGGAGCAGATGTGTCGATCGCCCTACCAATAGATACAGTCCATACGCGGGCTGGCGGTCAGTTCATTTTTAGCAATTTGTCTGAAAATGATTACTTCATTCATATCCCTAGCAGTCAATTTTTAAGCGGCCAGCCATTACAAAACAGAACCTCAGTGGCAGGATCTGCAGGTGACAATAACGTAGACGGTGATGACAACGGTATTGATGCAACTGATCCAACAGTTTCAGGAATTAGTAGTGATGTAATCTCTCTATTGCAAGATTCGGAACCTGTTAATGGTGGCTCGGAGACAGGCATTGGTAACACGCTAGATGATGTAGACGACAATAACGGCGACATGACCGTTGATTTTGGCTTTCAAGTGGCCTCTGAAATTTGTGGGAATGGTGTTGATGACGACGGCGATGGCGTTATCGATTGTGTCACGATAGAAGGGCGTGTCTTCGAAGACGTCAACTTTGGAGGTGGGGCAGGTAGAAACTTCACCACTGCCAATACAGCTGCAACATCCAGCGGGTGGACCAACAATCAAATCGCACGAGCAGGAGTCGAAGTAGAGCTTTACAATAGTACTGGAACCTACCTCGAATCAACCCTCACAACGACTGATGGTACTTACACATTCGCGGGTTTAGCCGCTGGAGACTTTTACGTCCGCTTAGTTGAAGCGACGGTGGTTTCTGTACGTGGCAGCAACGGCACGGGCACTCCGGCCAGAGCCGTCCAAACCTATCGGCACAGCGGTGTATCGGCCGTTACCACTGAAATCGGCGGTCGCACACCAAGCCTCGATCAGGCACCTGCGAATACCGGCACACAATCATTTGCTGACCTCACGACCGCCTCAGCCACTCCGCAGGCATATTCTGAAGTCACCATAACGAGCAGCTCAGTAACGGGAGTCGACTTTGGGGTCAGCTTCAGTCTTGTCACTAATACCAACGATGCAGGCGCAGGCTCGCTTCGTCAGTGGATACTGAATGCTAACGAGCTCCAGAACACCAATCTTGACTTAGAAGACAACCCGGCAGGGGCTCCAGCTTTCGCCAAACCGCTCGGTACAGATGTTTCCATCTTTCAAATCCCCGGGGCCGGAGTAAAAACTATCGCGCCCTCATCAGATTTGCCCTTACTGCGAAAGGCAAATACCCACCTTACAGGTTATACGCAACCTGGCTCGGGTATGGGGCCGGTGCAGTCGCGCACGCTTATCGTTGAAATCGACGGACAAGGCACCCGCGTAACGGGGGTGTCGCTCAACGCAAATAACCTCACTGTCTCGGGCTTAGCTATCGGGGGATACCAACGAGCGATTCGCCACTATCTCGCCGGGGCAAGCGGAACCCACATTTGGGGAAACACAGTCGGGCTCGCGGCTGACGGTACAACACTACGCACGAATACGAGCGAAGGCATTTACATGCAAGGCGGCTCCGGCGGATACATCGGTACCAATGGAGACGGCAACAACGATTTAAGTGAAGGAAACCTAATCTCTGACAGCTATGAAGGCATAACTCTCCGTCAGTGCAGTGGCTTTTTAATAGCAGGTAACTACGTAGGAACAGACCGTAGCGGCACGCTCGATCGTGGTAATCGCTTTATCGGAGTAATGCTTCGTGAGAGTACCGGTAGCAATGTGGTTGGGCTCGACGATAACCTCGCCACACTAACTGCTGATGCGGCCCGCAACGTAATTTCCGGCAATGGAACTGACGGGGTGCGAGTGTTCCAGTCAGATGACCAAAAGATAGCAGGCAACTACATCGGAACAGATCGCGATGGCACATTCGCGATTGCCAATGACGGCTTCGGCGTTGGGGTGGTCACCTCCGCCTCGCGCATGATATTCGGTACCGACGGCGACGGCACACGGGATGCTGAAGAGCGCAACGTCGTTAGTGGCAACGGTAACGGATTTCGCTTTATCATAGGTTCGACAGGAAGCGATAGCCGAATCTCAGGCAATTACTTTGGCGTAGATGCAAGTGGAAATGGTGCGTTGCCCAATAGGGTTAATGGTATTGATCTCGCAGGATCACAAACCGGTACGTTGGTGGGTACAAATGGCGACGGGATATCCGACTTGCTCGAGGCCAATGTTATTAGCGCAAACACTGAGGATGGCATCCGTATTAGTTCGGATAACAATCTAATAAGTGGCAACTACATCGGTCTTGGTGCCGACGGTACCACGGCTGTAGGCAATGGCAAGCGAGGAATCTTTATCTCCGGCAATTCTTCAGACAATGTATTTGGCTACTCACCTTCAATGACGGTGTCTGATGCTACCATTATAGGTAACCGAATTCATAATAACGATGACTGTGGGTTAGGTATTGACGGCCCTGGAGTTCGAAATCGAATAAGCCGAAACAGCTTCGCAAATAATACCAGTATCGGAATTGATTTGGATTATGACCTCGTAACACCCAACGACAACGGCGATGGTGATAGTGGCGCAAATACACTATTCAATTTTCCTATCTTGGAGTACGCTAGAATACGTGGCAACCGATTACTCCTAAATGGATACGCTCCGGCTGGCGCAACTATCGAATTATTTATCGCTGACGGAGGTCCAAGCCCAAATCCACTTCCAGCAAGTTATACATCGAGCTTTGGAGAAGGTGCCACTTACCTCACAACAGTTACAGAAGGTAGCGCCAACGACGCGGCAACCGGTACCGGTACTTATACCGATGACGGTACTGGAGCAAGCTCGACCAAAACTGAACAACGATTTGAACTTGACCTACCAGTACCGTCGTCTATGAGTGGCTTTGTTGACGGAGTCGTATTAACAGCAACTGCTCGTGATAGCCAAGGCAACACTTCAGAATTTAGTGGCCGCGTTGTACTAGGCGTCACCGAAAATTGTACGGACGGCGTGGACAATGATGGTGACGGCCTGATAGATTGTGATGACCCAGACTGCCCGGGTGGCAATGCAGTCACGCGGGTAGGGCAATAGGCCGAGTCACGCTAGCTGAGTGCATAGCGGGCGATCCAGCCTCCAATAGTTATTCTTGTCGCCTACACCAGGTGTTCCTCCGCAAACGGCAGCTTCTCCGGATGATCCGTATTGAAATGCAACCCGCGACTCTCCCGCCGCATCGCGCTCATGTGCGTGACTAGGTGGCCAATCGTAATCAAGTTGCGCAACTCGCACAGCTGCGGTGAGATGACCGTGTTGCTGTAAAGCTCTTCGGTCTCGCGATACAATACATCAATGCGGCGCGACGCCCTGCGCAAACGAACATTGGTGCGCACGATGCCCACGTACGAACTCATGATTTCCTTGAGTTCTTTCTGCGTCTGCGTAATCAAGACCAGCTCCTGCGGCTCGGTGGTGCCGCGGGCGTCCCAGGCTGGGATGTTTTCCCGTAAGGGTATGGCTCCAATTTGAGCAGCAACATCCGTAGCAATGCGCTTAGCAAACACCATGGCCTCCAGCAGCGAATTACTCGCCAATCGATTGGCTCCGTGCAAGCCGGTACTCGTACATTCTCCGCAGGCATATAGCGCACGAATGCTCGATCGACCCATCTCATCAACGCGTACCCCGCCGCACATGTAGTGGCAAGCTGGGGTAACCGGTATCATGTCCTTCGCCGGGTTGATGCCGATACTGAGGCACTTGTCTAGGATCGTCGGAAAGTGCGCCCGAAAGCCCTCCATATCGAGGTGCGTGCAGTCCAGCATCATGTGCTCGACCCCGCGCTCCTTCATCTCTTTGTCGATTGCGCGGGCCACGATGTCACGAGGCGCGAGGCTGCCCCGCTCATCGTATTTATGCATGAACTCATCTCCTTCGGCCGTCTTAAGGATGCCGCCGAACCCGCGCACCGCCTCACTTACCAAAAATGCAGGGTTTTGCCCAGCTGGATTGTAGAGCGAGGTCGGGTGAAACTGCACGAACTCCATGTTCTCGATGCGCCCCTTCGCACGATAAACCATCGCAATGCCGTCGCCTGTGGCAATTACGGGATTGGTCGTAGCTCGGTATATCTGCCCTGCGCCACCTGCGGCCACTACCGTGATCCGGGCCAGCAGCTGCTCGATTTCTTGCTTCTCCTCATTGAGCGCGTAAGCGCCGTAGCACGTGATATCAGGCGTCACTTTGGTAACCACGTGCCCGAGGTGGTGCTGTGTAATTAAGTCGAGGCAGAAGTAGTGCTCGAGGATGGTGATGTTGGAGTGCTCATCGGCGCGCGCCATTAGCGTACGCTGAATTTCCCAACCTGTCAGATCCTTGTAGTGTAGGATTCGATTCTCAGAGTGCCCACCCTCGCGCCCGAGGTCATACTCGGCATCGGGGGAATCATCGCCATGTTCCTTATCGAAGCGGGCACCCCAGTCGATGATTTCCCGCACACGGTCGGGCCCTTCTTCTACGACGATGCGTACGACATCCAAATCGCAGAGTCCGTCGCCGGCGTCTAGGGTATCGGCAATGTGTTTATCGTGATTGTCAACCTCGACATCCCACACGGCGGCTACCCCACCCTGGGCGTACGCGGTGTTGGACTCCCCCTCATTCACTTTCGTCAAAACCGTGATCGCGAGTTCCGGGCGCAGGTCGGCGAGCTGGATTGCCGTGGATAGTCCGGCAATTCCAGAGCCGATAATGAGAACGTCGGTGTGCATGGCCGAAAGGTAGAGGCCGCAGCACGGTCAAGAGCATGGCGATTAAGCGCAGCTACAGCACGAACTAAGGGCTCTACACAATCGTTGCCCTGTGCTAATGATTTGGATCGTCCTTGCGCTTGTACTGCTCGTTTCGCTCGCGCTCGATCTTGGCGTGTTCAATCGCGATGCCCACGTTATTGGCGCCCGCGAAGCGCTGAAAGCTACGGCCGGCTGGGTCAGCTTGGCAGTCGCCTTCGCACTCATCATCTACTTTGGGTATGAGTACGGTTGGTTGGGGCTAGGCACTGATGTAGGGTTACCCTCCTCTGGTCGCGAAGCGGCTATCGACTACCTCACAGGCTACCTCATGGAGTTTAGCCTGTCGATGGACAATGTCTTCGTGATTGCGCTCATCTTCAGCTACTTCGGCATTGCGCCCAAGTATCAGCACCGGGTGCTGTTTTGGGGAATTCTTGGCGCGGTCCTGTTCCGTGGCCTACTTATTGGCGTTGGCGCAGCACTACTCGATCGCTTCGAGTGGGTCGTGTACATATTCGGAGCGGTGCTACTCTATTCCGCCTATAAAATGTGGAGCAGCGGCGGCGGAGAAGTTGACCCATCGTCCAATCCTCTCGTGCGCCTCTTCAAACGATTTTATCCAGTTACACCCGACCACGCCGATAATCACTTTTTCGTAGTGCGCGACGGGGTTCGCATGGCTACTCCGGCCCTAGTGGCCTTATTGGTGGTCGAGACATCCGACGTACTGTTTGCCTTCGACTCCATTCCGGCCATCTTCGCGATCACACGCGATCCATTTATCGTGTTCTCGTCGAATGTCTTTGCCGTGCTCGGGCTACGTTCCCTCTACTTTGCGCTGGCGAGTATGCTTGATCGCTTCCACCTGCTCAAGTATGCACTCGTGGTTGTCCTAGCGTTCGTAGGCGTCAAGATTATCCTTGCGGGCCCGCACATCGACTTCCACATCCCAAGCCTCGTATCGCTCGGCATCATCGTAATAACTTTGAGCTTAGGCATCTATTTCAGCTTACGCCAAAACCCGACAACTCCGGAAGACGCGGACCGTGCAGGTGCAAACCCTGATCATGCGAAACTGAAATGAAGGAGGAATTTGGAAAAGAGGAATTTGGGAAGGAGGAAGGAGGAAGGAGGAACGCTCGTCTTTTCTTATTCCTCATTCCTCAGCGCAGCGGTTCCTCATTCCTCTTTCCTCAGCGCAGCGATTCCTCCTTCCTCATCAAACGTAGTGAGCAACACCCTCAGGAGATGCCTCCGTGCGCGCAGTCGCTTAGGCTCCCTTGCTTAGTCGCCATGACGGGCTGGGCGTACTCGGCGCATCCAGCATCCAGCATCCGACGTCCAGCATCCGACATCCAGCATCCAGCATCCAGCATCCGACATCCGACATCCAACATCCAACATCCAGCATCCAGCATCCAGCATCCTAAATCCACACGCTGCATCCAACCCACTACCCCCGCGCTTTCTCTTTTTGCAGTTCCAGCCTCGTGTACAGTGCAGGAGCACCAGCAGTGAGCATTAAAAAGAAGGTGAGTTCGAGTAGAAATTGTGCCATAGTGCCGTGTTTTACGGAAGTACCTATGACTAGGCGAATGTTGTGCCTATGCAGACTGATCGGTCGATATTTTAGTCGGCTTTCGCCAAAACCCCGTTGAGTGGTCCGAACGTGCTGTTGGCTAGCTAGCCGCTTCCGACACTATAGGAAATGCTCGACCCCTTGCACTTTCGTGCCTAGCGTTGCACGAATCCTACCCTGCCTTACAGCTGACTCTTAATGGGTACAGCTGACTGGAGGGCGCTCAGTTTGGTAATTAGCACTAGCCCTAGCCTCGATCACTGTAATGAGCGCCACAAGGACCATTAGCGCTGCTCCCGGAACATATAGGGCCTCGTACCAAGCTCCGGCCACGCCATCCTTATATAGACTGAATATTGAGATTTCTGAACCTCTGAGGATTGGCGCATTACAAGCAACGATGATGACCGCAAATAATACTTTGACGAAGCGTGGCAGGGATCTCAACATATTAGCTAAGACGTCATAGGTGTGAAGGGGTCACCGATAGGGGATACTTTTTCTTAGTGGGTGAAAAAGGTGGTCTTGCAGCCAACTTCGATTCGACATGACGGGCCTGTTTTCCCTCAGCTCCAAGTTCAGAAAAATGAAGCAGGAGGGCTCCATCCGGTAAGTCCCTGTGGCTAGCTGGAGAAGTACCGCTGGGCTTTCTACACTGAATTTTGGCCATTCCAACACCCATGCTTAGACTGAGGAAATAGGTTGAGCCTAATGCAAGCTTCTGGTGCGGGTGGTGTGGCCGGATTGCCCATCACAGACATACTGGTAGACAGAGGTGCTGTCTCCGCGCGAACAACACCACCTCAAAAGTCTTGTATCAGTTACATCACCCATAGGTAAGCCGCTAGCATACTTTATGCATTTTAAAAACAGAGATTATCATACCCAGTCTACTGACTGGCATCAGCGTATTTGGCTTCTCATGGCTCTACTGGCAACCGGACTTAGTGCCGCCTCGCAGACCATCCCGGCAGAAGGCAAGTGCGATCTAGATGGAGGCATCTGCGTGATCAGTACCAATATGCTGCCCGACCGCCTAGACACGCTCCACGTCGATTCAATCGCGCTGTATGAGTACGCGCGAGACGAGGCTGGAGTAATCACCGCGCGACTGGCTGGTGCGGACACGCTCGATCAAATCCTACACATTTACAGCTCCCCACGGCCCATTATGAGCATCGAGGTCGACCGGAAACTCAATGCTAAGACAAAGGTGCCTGCACGCTTCAGTGTCCTCGAGCACGGCAAGCCTGAGCGAAGCGGGTGGGTAGGCATTCGGTGGCGTGGTGCTTCGAGTCTCTCTTTTGGGGACAAAAAGAATTATGATCTCGAGTTCTGGTCGGATAGCCATTCACAGCAATCGCGCGACCTAAGGTTCGGTGAGCTTCGCAGTGATGATGATTGGATCTTGGACGGAATGTTTAATGAAGCAGCTCGCGCGCGCAGCACAGTATCGCAAGGGCTCTGGAACGATTTAGCTGACTTAGCCGCCGCACCCGAAAAACCAGCCTTGCGCACAGTCGAAATTTTGTACGCGGACGTGTTTGTCAACGATCGGTATCGTGGAGTATTCGCGTTAAGTGAGCAGGTAGACCGCAAGCAATTGAACTTAGCCAAGGAGGACACAGAGTCGCCCGGGAGTCTGCTACGTTCGGTGGGGTATACAGCCGCTACTCGCTTTCAAGATTCCATGAAC
>ENA-ORXU01002228-ORXU01002228.1-marine-metagenome-genome-assembly--contig:-NODE-2228-length-13600-cov-3.123567_pt1 | contig 13600 bp, 12 predicted proteins | sample MGYA00237869_ERZ511484 | MGnify/ENA metagenome assembly ERZ511484
AGAAGGTAAAAATTAAGGTACCCGTGAATCCGGTTACTACCCCGGCGGTAAAGCCCATACCATAAGTGAATTTTTGACCTTCGCGAATTTTCAGATATTTAATGGCCTCATAAATACCGAAGCCCGTAATAACCCCATTAAATAGGCTGAAAAATATATTGGTATGCAAATCAAAAAGTGATAGAATTAAAAAATAGGCAATTAAAGAACCGCTCACGGCGATTCCAAAACGGATGGGAAGTGTAAATTTTTTCATAGGGCTGTGTGATTTAAGATGCTTTAAATTAATCAATAATTGATCACCAATCAAGAAAATCAAAAAGATGATAAAACGATGTTAAAGCTAGCCATTTCCCAATTCAATTCTTACAAAAAAAAATATATTCGTGTAACAAATAGGAGTAACGTTGCTACTTATAACCATCCAATTACACAAACGAAATGAGAAAAAAACTACTTATTGGGGCAGCAATGCTCTTTTTGACCTTCACTGTTAAAGCCCAAGAAGTGGCTTATGAAGAATACGATCTCGACAACGGTCTTCATGTTATCTTGCATCAAGACGATACCGCACCGATCGTAGTGACCTCAATTGCCTATCATGTCGGGGCAAAAGACGAAAATCCTGAACGTACAGGTTTTGCCCATTTCTTCGAACACTTATTATTCGAAGGCACTAAAAATATCGAACGGGGCGAATGGGATAAAATCGTCTCTTCAAAAGGAGGAAAAAACAACGCGACCACCAATGACGACCGCACCTATTATTACGAAGTTTTTCCCTCCAATGCTTTGGAGACCGGACTATGGCTAGAATCTGAAAGATTACTGCACCCCGTAATCGAACAAGTTGGCGTAGATACCCAGAACGAAGTCGTAAAAGAGGAGAAAAGGTTGCGCGTCGATAACCAACCTTATGGCAACCTGCTGGGCGAAATAAAGAAAAATCTCTTTAAAGTACATCCATACCGATGGACGACCATTGGATCTCTTGAACATTTAGATGCAGCGACTTTAGAAGAATTCCAGGCCTTCAACAAGAAATTCTATATTCCCAATAATGCCGTACTTATCATTGCTGGCGATTTTGAAAAGGAGAAGACCAAAAAAATGATTGAAGACTATTTTGGGCCTATCCCAAAAGGCACCCCAATAGAACGCAACTTTCCAAAAGAAGAACCGATAACCCAAGAGTTCAAGGCCAAGGCCTATGATGCCAACATTCAAATACCGGCCATTGTAGCAGCCTATAGAACACCATCTTTCACCACTAGAGAAGCCCGAGTATTAGATATGATATCTACCTATTTAAGCAATGGCAATAGTTCAAAGTTATATAAGAAATTGGTAGATGATAAAAAAATGGCCCTTGCGGTACAGGCCGTAAACCTTAGTCAAGAAGATTATGGCATTTATGCTCTTTTTGCGCTTCCTCTAGGAGAAACTACACTCGATGCACTGGTCAAAGAATTTGATGTGGAAATCGAAAAACTTCAAACAGAGCTCATATCTGAAAAAGACCATCAAAAACTGCTGAACCAGTTCGAAAATCAGTTCGTCAATGCTAACGCTACAATAGAAGGCGTGGCCGCCTCCCTTGCCAACTATTATCTTCTGTACGACGATACAAGTCTTATCAACTCGGAAATTGACCTATATCGATCCATCACACGCGAGGAAATAAAAGAGGTCGCCAATGCATATCTCAAAAAGAATCAACGTCTATTAATCGAATATCTACCGAAAGATAAAGCGGATAGTAAATAATGCTTTTAAACTTTATCCTAAAAAAATTCAAATACTGCACAAAAATGAAAAATTATATACTCATCATATTCTTTATTTGCTCGGGAATTTTATCAGCACAGATAGACAGAACGAGCCCGCCCAAAACCGGTCCCACACCGGAAATCGATTTAGGTGCCTCGAAATCTTTTGAACTCAAAAATGGACTCAAGGTCATTGTAGTGGAAAACCGCAAACTGCCACGGGTTTCATATTCGCTAGTTTTAGACAACCCTCCTTACACCGAAGGTGAAAAAGCCGGGGTAAGCCAACTCATGGGAAGTCTTTTGGGTAAGGGTTCGATGAGTATCAATAAGGATGATTACAACGAAGAGGTCGATTATATGGGAGCTACCGTAAATTTTAGTTCCTCGGGGGCTTTTGCGAGAGGCCTTGCAAAGTATTCAGATCGTATTTTAGAACTTTTAGCCGATGCGGCCATAAATCCAAATTTTACGGAAGAGGAATTGGAGAAGGAAAGAAATATTTTATTAGATAATCTAAAGTCGAATGAAAAGAGTGTTTCGACCGTGGCGAATCGGGTCGGGAGTGCCCTAGCGTATGGTGTAAAACATCCGTATGGGGAGTTTATATCTTCGGAAACCGTAAAAAATGTGACCCTTGCAGACGTAAAGGCCAACTATAGAAACTATTTTGTACCCAAAAATGCCTATCTGGCGGTTGTAGGTGACATCGATTTCGAGAAACTCAAAGAATCCGTTGAGAATTATTTCACACCGTGGACGAAGGCCGCGCCTTTGAGCTTTGAATATTCGAGGCCGGCCAATGCACTTTACCCACAAATCAACTTTGTTGATATGCCCAATGCGGTTCAATCTGAGATTACCATAGAAAATATCGTCGACCTGAAAATGGGAGACCCCGATTATTTTCCAGCTTTGCTCGCAAATAAGGTATTAGGAGGAAGTTTTAGAAGTTACCTCAATTCAAGTTTACGCGAGGATAAAGGCTACACCTACGGTGCCGGTTCGAGTATAGGAGCCGATAAATATGCATCGCGTTTTCAGGCAAGTGCCAGTGTCAGGAATGCGGTTACCGATAGTGCCGTGGTCGTTTTTTTGGATCAATTAAAACGTATCAGAAACGAAAAAGTCGATACAGAGGAACTCGAAATCGCCAAAGCTGAATATGTTGGTGGATTTGTAATGGCGTTGGAACGGCCCGAAACCATTGCCCGGTATACGTTGAACATCCTTACCGAAAATCTCCCAGAAGATTATTACACCACATATCTTGAAAAGATAAATGCAGTTACGCCCGAACAATTGCAACAGGCCGCACAGAAGTATATAAGTCTAGACAAGGCAAGAATTGTGATTACGGGAAAAGGGAGTGATGTCCTGGAAAATCTAGAAAAAGTTTCGTTTAACGGAAAAATCCTTCCCTTAAAGTACTACGATAAATATGCCAATGAAGTCGAAAAACCCGATTACGATGCCGGCGTTCCCGAAGACATGAGTGCTGATAAAGTATTGAACAAATACCTAGAAGCTATTGGTGGAAAAGACAAACTAATGGGTGTAGCATCTTATTCGATGTTGGCAGAGGCCGAAATGCAGGGTATGAAATTGAACCTCGAAATGAAGAAAACTTCGAAAGATCAATTCATGCAAGACGTCAAAGTGGGTGGTAATTCGATGAGCAAACAGGTATTTAATGGCGATAAAGGCTATATGGTCATGCAAGGCCAACGAAAAGATATGGGAGAAGCAGAACTTGCAAAGGTCAAAGAAGAATCGGCCCCCTTTCCTGAACTGAACTATCTCAATAGCGACATTACCCTTGAGGGCGTTGAAGAAGTCGATGGCAATAAAGCCTATAAGTTGAAAATATCTGAAGAGAAATCGGCTTTCTATGATATGGAAACAGGTCTAAAAGTGCAAGAGGTCACCAATGCCGAAATGGGTGGACAACAAATTACGAGTACTACTAATTTTAAAGAATACAAAGAAGTCGCCGGTATTCAATTCCCTTTTGTCGTAGCACAGACCGTCGGTCCACAGAGTTTTGAATTCATTGTATCGGAAGTAAAAGTAAACGAAGGCGTTTCGGATACCGATTTTGAATAGTCATTGCGAGAAGCCATTGATTTCATCAATGGTGACGAAGCAATCCGCCGCGAAGAGACACCTACATTTAATCGTTGTCCCTTCGCGGCGGATTGCCACGCTTCGGCTTTCTTCGAAAGCGTAGCTCGCAATGACGTCTACCCGATTTTACGAACGGAGGCCTCACCGATAACGATACCATTATCTACGGTCGCATCGCCTTTATAATAGATTTCCGCTTCACCATAACATGTAACTTTTAGATCTTCGGAAACGTTGACCCTAAAGTTACTTTCTCCGTAAGCGGTTATTTTTGTTGAAGTATTTCCCATTTCCAAGGTGTTGACCTCACTTTCGCCATAGGCGCGGTATACTTGACGCTTAACATCACCATCCTTGATTTCTAAATAGCTTTCGCCGTAAATAGAAACCGTAAGTTTTTCCGCGGAAATAGAATCGAAATATACCTTTGATTCTCCGTAGATTCGAAGCTTAAAATCCTTTTGATCGATTGCACTCTCACAATTGATGACTTCTTCACCGCGAACGGAGAGTACATTCAAGGTCTTGTAAGTTATGGTTGCCGTTGCCATAGTACCGTTGTAGATAGAACGCCTACCTTCCCACTCACCGTTGTCGTATTTTTCAGATTTAGTGACCATTTTGGCCCCATCTAAATATACACGCAAGGTTCTACCCTCGACCTCAACGTTAATTTTGTCTTCGGAAACCCTTGCATTTTCAATTAAAACGGATTCTTCATTGCCCTCGACCAAGTTTACCTCGATATGTGGGCTAACGATAATCTTCTCAAAATGAGATACGGAAATGGGCTGAGCCTGTGCAGATACTTTGAGTACGGAGCAGATTCCTAAGATGAATAAGCTACCCAAGAGAAATAATTTTTTCATTGGTTTATTTTTTAGATTTCTATTTTAATGACGGGGCCAAACTGTATTTGTTACAGTTTTCCTGTTCAAAAATTATTTGCTTAGACCATGCCACATATCTAATAAATTGAAAATCAAATTACTATGCATTAAAAAACTAAATCATATCAGGGTCAATGTAAAAATAGTTTACAGTAAGTGTAAACTATTTTTACATTTTTAGCATCGTTTAAAGTAACTAGAAAATACTTCGATCGATTTCAATTGAATTGCAGACCCTCGGTATTTTCGAGCCGAGCGATTATTCCCCAGCCAAAGAAATAATTCGTTACTCCGATCAATATTTCGTTTTCCCCTTTTTGTAGTGGTAGGTCAAAACTTGTATTCTCAATGGTACATCGCCCACGAGGCTCCTTCATACCCGGCGAACCATAGTAGTTTTTATCTACATATAGAATCCGTTCATTTATGAATACCCAAACCTCATCGCTGAAACCGAAATCAAGGCGTTTCTCTTGTGCTTCTTTAGAGGTTATCGTTGTTTTTAGCCAAGTCAATCGTCTTTCTCCTTGTTCCGTTGCTCCAAATGGGCGTGTTAGATTTACCAGACCTCGACGCTCTGCTCGTATAGTTTTCCAGGCCGTAGCACTGTTCAACAAAGTCGAATCTACCAGTATTCCGGGGCTTCTTGGTATGATGTCTACTACATCGCGTCTAGGAGGAAATGCTATAGGTTCTGCAACCGACCAATCGCGCAAGTAACGTGAATCATTGTAGGTCGGGTCGTATCCCGCAGTGGAAGGAATGTTCTCCGTGACTTCGGGCCGTATCACTAGATTTGCAAAAACTACGTTTCCAGATAAAGAAATAGCTCCAGAATTTGTATTTCCCTCCAAAGCCGGAACGTGTAAAGCAGCTTTTTCCAGATCATTGACATAAACCCGCATTTGTTTACCTGAGACCACAAGTTTGACATGGTTCCACTCGCCCTCATGTATTTTTGCAGCCGCCTGATAGTCATCGGTAATGTCCCATAAGTTCACGCCGTCAATAATGGAAGCATATTGCAAAGTTGTTCTTTTCAGGTTATCGGGAGTACCAAAATAGCGGATATAAAACCGCTCGGCATTTAGGGTATCCGGCCCGACTCTAAAGTCTATCCCCGGAAAGCCGCTTCCTTTGAGTTCTACATCAAACTCGATGGTACCATCAGTAAAAACAATATCTTTCAACATCAGTCCGAATCCGTTTTCATCGCTGCTACGAACGGCCGAAACGGATTTATAGGTGGTAAATTCGACGTTATCCGACATCGGCGACCAATGCTCGGCGGTCATGGGAATACGGATTTCTTTACTATTCTTTTTTCCTTTTTTTTGTCCATAAGCCGTACCCAATACTAGTAGCATACTTAAAAAAATGATTGTTTTTTTCATGTGTTCAGTTTTTGATTTTTGAAGATTTCTATTTTTGTTTCAATTGCTTTAAAGGCTAAATTTGAATTGCAATAAAATTAGCCTTCATTGTTTGGTCGGGCCCATAATTATCTTGTTCGATCCTGTTTAATTCTGTTCAAGACGACGTAGACCCTAAACCCTTTTTACATTTATGGACAAATCGACCTTATTCATGAAAGACCATTTGGTTGCCCATATTGAGACGCTGTTAGGTTGGGGTGCGGGAAATACATGGGGCAACAAAGACTTTGAAGAATTAAGCGAGCGTATTTTCAAAAAGACCGGTAAACGACTTAGCGTCACTACCCTCAAAAGAATCTGGGGCAGGGCTGAATGGGTAGCTAACCCAAGCATGGCTACTTTGGATATACTTTCGGAGTTTTCAGGCTATGAAGATTGGAGGGAATTCGTTCGGAAAAACAAAACAGTTCGCCGAGAACGGCCGGTTTCCAAAAACAGAAAAATGATGAAAGTCGGAGTAGTCGTTTTGGCCTTAGGTATAGCCGGACTACTTCTAAGTTTCTTTTTCAAAACCTCTTCGACTGACACTACTGTTCGCAAAACCTACAGCTCTGAAGATTTTAAATTTAAGAGTAGACCGGTAAGCGACGAGATTCCCAATTCGGTCGTGTTCGAATACGACGCTTCGGCCGTGCATGATAGCTCGGTGGTCGAGATTCAACAAAGTTGGGACGATAGTAAGCGTATCGTAGTCGACAAAAACGATAGTATAGCTACCTGTATCTATTACCGTCCCGGTTTCTTTAAAGCAAAACTGGTCGTTGACGATACGATTGTCAAACGGAACGATGTTTTCATTACTACACAAGAATGGATGGGGATTATTCAACGTGAGACCCTTCCTATATATCTTGAGGAATCGACTATTTTTAATGAGAACCGTCTAGAAATCAGTCCTGAATTGATAGCCTCCCAAAATTTAGACCCAAAAACCTCAAGGGTTACCGCAAGCTTGTATCAGGTAAAGGATTTTGGAGAGCTGTACATCGACGACTTTGAAATGACCATGGCCCTTAAAAACAATTTCGAAGAAGGTATGAGCGCATGCCAAGAAACACAGGTCGTACTACTTTATGATGGTAGCATTATCGGCATTCCCCTAGCAAAACTGGGCTGTTCATCGAATTTGAATGTCATGGCCTTCGGTAAATTCATAGACGGAAAAAAGAACGACCTCTCCGGCTTTGGTGTGAACTTCAAAGATTTTGTCAGATTAAAATGTCTTTCGAAAGATGGAAAGCTTACCATTTTTATCGACGACGAACAAGTCTATTCAATGGACGTACCGGAAGAGAAGCTGAAAATTAAGGGCATAGCTGTTCATTTTGAAGGTGCGGGCTCCATAAAAGATGTTGTTTTGAAAAACAGCAAGCACTTTTTTTACGAATCAAAGTTTTAGCACTTGGTTAGAACTTAGTGGTTAGCCACCGGTCTTCTTTTTATTCACTAACCATACGCCAAATAAAATGATTCCGCCGCCAATCAACTGGTAGGCATTAATCGTTTCCCCATCCCAAAATGCCCAAAGAACCGCCACAATCGGAATGATATAAGTAACCGAAGCGGCAAAGACCGGGCTTGACAAATGAATCAATTCATTAAAAAAGATGTTCGCCAAGGCTGTTCCTAACACCGCTAAGGCCAAAAGGTACCACAACGCGGTATACATTTCATCGTTGCCACCGAATTCTGTGAAAAATCCAGAGAAGAAAACTAAAATCAGTGCAGGTAGAAAAGCCACGGCAAAGCTCGCGGTCGTGATGGCCAAGGGGCTTAAATGCCCCAAATGTCTTTTTATAATATTGATATTGAAAGCGTAGCCTAGAGCCGAAAGTAAGATGAAGGTAGCATACCAATAATTTTGGTCGGGATTAAATTCGATTCCGGCTAGAATAAGCGCAATGGTTCCGAAAAGACCGATAACTACCCCTAAGATCTGTCGCCGGGTTACTAGTGTACCAAAAAGTGCTATGCCGACACCTGTAGTCAAAAGAGGTACTACCGAATTAAAAATGGAAGTTACTCCACTATCGATTTCGGTCTGAGCCAAGGCGAATAGAAAAGGGGGAAAGAACGAACTGAGCAAGCCCGCAATGGTTATCCATTTCCAGTCTTTCAGTGTTATGGTTTTCAAACTGCGAAATCCAAAAAGAAACAGAAAGAGCGACGCTAGAACAATACGTAGCCCTCCCAATTGTAAGGGCGTCAACCCTATTAATGCCTTTTTGATTAGAATGAAAGAAGAGCCCCAAACAAGTGACAATACTAACAGATACAGCCACTTTTTGGTATAGTCGTTCAATGCACAGGTATTTTCGCGCAAAAATGGAGCTTTTTTTTAATATTATGGCCACTCGATGGAAATCAGTACTAACTTTGTTTAAAATTCTATGATATAATAATCAGCTATGAATTCGGTTATCCGTTATACCCGAATCTTAAATTAGTGAGAAATTGTAATACTAGGGCACAATATCCTATTTAAACCACAACAGGCCGTTCCAATTCACAGTAGCTCGACACTTAGGGAATGTCCAATATTTACAAAAAAAAACAGTAAAATGAAAAGATTAGTTCTATTGGTCTCTATTGCACTTACAGCAATTATTTATTCCTGTGCTGAGAAAAAAAATAACACGCAAATGAAAGAGGTAATGGCCATACATGATGAAGTCATGCCAAAAATGAGTAATCTGGGTAGTTTGGTAGGCGAGCTCAACAGCAAAGAAAACGATAGTACCGAATTGGGCCTAGAGTACCGACAAGCCAGAAAAGACCTGCAAGCAGCTCATAAATCGATGATGGATTGGATGCAAGACTTTGGCAACCGTTTTACCCCCGATGAAATTCTAAACGGCAAGGAACTATCCGAGCAAAAAAAGCAATGGCTCGACGAGGAGGAAGAAAAAGTAAAAGCGTTACGTAAACAAATCAACTCAAGTATCGCACAAGCGGAGAAATTGCTGGTCAAAGACGATTAATCAAGACCTGCGAGGTGTTGTCCGCCTCTGGCGGACCTCCCCGTAGGTCTGGGTGAAATGCGTGTTCCCAAGTTAGACCTACAAGGAACCCGACCTTTGGTCGGGGATACCTTGCAGGTCTGGCAGCACAACGAAAAAAAGAAACGATAAAAGACAATCTAACGAGAAATAGATAGTTCGCCTTAATTTTACGAAGATTGACTTTAGCGTCTACCAGCAAGTAGGAATTAAACTAACCTATATGCGAACGGGTCTAATTGATTCAATATAAACAGATGAAAAAAATAATCCCATTTTTAGTAATTGCAGCATTTATTAATTTTTCGACTGCCCAAGATGCAGATAAAAAACTCACCAAAATGGAGCAGGTGATGGCCTCACATGATGAAGTGATGGACGAAATGCCCAAACTTTCGAAACTTATCAATAAACTACAGACCAAGGCGAATGCTTCGTACGACAAGAAAACATACGAGAATGCCATTCGAGATCTAAAATCGGCAAACAAATCGATGATGACTTGGATGACCGGTTTCGGAAAGCGGTTCGAGGCCGATGAAATGTTGAAAGGCAAGGCATTGAGCGAGCAAAAGCAAAAATGGTTACTCGAAGAGGAGTCAAAAGTAACAGCTCTTAAGGAAGAAATCGAATTGAGTATCGCTCAGGCCCAGGAACTTATCGAGCCGTAAGATTATTTAACAATTGCCAGTTCGCAGTTACAGTTGGTAGTGTTTAGTTTCAGTAAAAAATTGGTTTAATATTTTACTCCGTCCATTGCAAAGTTTCCATGATACCACGAATATCGTTCCTGAGGTAGGCCGCCGCGGGATATATTGAATCGTAATTCGGCTTTATAAAGAAATAGAGCGACCCCGTAACGAAATGTTCGGTACTATCGGTCACATAGAATTGGGCTTGGGAAGCGGCGTTTCCACTGACTTCGTAAAACATACCATATACTTGCTCTGGCGCGTTGATAAAAGGCTGCTCTGAAATACCATCTGCCTTTACCGAATGCTCGTAGCTGAATTTTTGTGCATCAGAAAGCAACTTTTCGATATTACCTTCAACCCTTTTATAGTTGATGAAAATCTCACCTTTCATCTCGGGATACTTTAAGGTCAAAGAACTGTTTTTACCATGCGTTAACTTGGCCCTATCATTATATTCGAAGTTGAAGTAAGCGGTTTCGAGTTCGGCCAGTTCTGGTTTGGGATACTCTAAGCGTAACGCGGCCCGAGGTTTGGGAAGCACATCTTCTTTACACCCCGTAACGAGCATAATACCTACTACAAATAAAAAGGAAAATTTATACATTGTTCGGCAAGGTTACTTTTATTTGTTTTAACCGCTTCTTATCGAGGCTTTCGACTACAAATCGATAATCGTTGAACGCTACTTTCTCTCCCCGTTTGGGGAAGCTTCCGGCTATTTCGAGTACAAAACCCGCAATAGTTTCTGATTCGCCCTTGTTGGACTCAAATTCTTCTTCGTTTTCCAGTTTGACGACCCGATAGAAATCCTTCAATGTGGTCTTTCCTTCAAATACAAAATTAAAATCATCCAACTTCGAAAAAACCAAATCCTCATCATCGAATTCATCACTGATATCACCCACGATTTCCTCGATAATATCCTCTAGGGTCACGATACCCGATGTACCGCCATACTCATCGACAACGACGGCCAAATGGTTTTTCTTTTCCTGAAATTCCAACAACAGATCATCTAATTTCTTGTTCTCGGGAACGAAATAGGGCTCACGGATCAAGGTCATCCAATTAAAGGTCTTTCTGTCGATGTAAGGCAACAGATCCTTAACGTATAGTACGCCCAGAACATTGTCCATGTTTTCCGAGAACACAGGAATTCGAGAATAACCGTTCTTTTTAATCTCGGCCAAAACTTCGGGAAACTTCATGTCTTCACTAAGGGCGAAAATATCGATGCGAGGTCGCATGACCTGCTTGGTGTCGGTGTTACCGAACGAAACGATACCTTGTAAAATTTTCTGTTCTTCTTTAGTCGTATCCCCCTCATCGGTCAACTCCAATGCCTGTGAAAGATGGTCGACACTTAAATTCGATTTTTGTTTACCCAATTTATTATAGAGAAAAAGGGTGCCCGAACGCATCGGCAGACTTAAGGGGGAAAACAAAAAATCCAAAGTTTTAAGCGGGTAGGCCATAAAATGTGCGAATGCAATACGGTTTCGATTGGCGTAGACTTTTGGTAGTATTTCGCCGAACATCAGTATCAGAAAAGTGGCTACAACAACTTCCAATATAAATCGTACCCAATCAAGTTCAATACTTGCGAATAAGGTATCGCCGATTACACTGAAAAGCAGTACAACGCCAATATTAATGGCATTATTTGCAATAAGTATGGTGGCCAAAAGTTTTTTAGGGCGATCTAGTAAATCAACAATAATGTTGCTCCTGGTCGTTTTTTTCTCATCGATTTCATTGACATCAGTTGCCGAAAGGCCAAAGAAAGCGACCTCCGCTCCAGAAATAAGAGCCGAACATAATAGGAGTAAAACGAGAATAATACTATTTAGTGCAAGGGCACCTCCGAAAGCCATAAAATTCGATACTATACTAAGGGGATCGGGATCCAAGGTCGGCAGTTTATTTTAGAAAGGCAAGTCATCCTCTTGGGCCTGACTGAGGGGGGAAACCTGTTTACCCGCATTCGGTTCTACCGGATCGGTGTGCTGTTTTTGGGGCTGGGCTCCACCTTGCGCATTGGCCATACTCTCTTTTTTTGTGGTAAGAAAAGTAAAATCCTGCACGTGTACCTCGGTCGTGTATCGGGTATTGCCATCTTCGCCTTGCCATTGTCGGTTTTTCAAACGGCCCTCAACATAGACCTTATCACCTTTGCTAAGGTACTTTTCGCATATTTCAGCGGCTTTGTTGCGAATTACTATGTTGTGCCAATCGGTATTCGTCACGCGCTCACCGGTTTGTTTATTGGTGTAGCTTTCATTCGTAGCTATCGGAAACCTGCCAATGCAACCACCGCCCTCAAAATAGTGCATTTTCACCTCATCGCCCAAATGCCCTATCAACATCACCTTGTTCAATGTACCGCTCATAACCGTTGTCTCGTTTAATTTTCAAAAGTACGAATTTTTAGACGTTTTTAAGAAATTGGCAATCAAAACCGGAACGGGATATTTTTCGAGTTCCACAATTGAAATACTCTCCTTTAAATCAGAGTTTAGCTTAATAATCCAAAAGACGGTATGTAAATGTTGGTGCGATAATTTATGTATAATCGGCACCTCATTATGACGACTTACTTGAATAGCGTCTTTAAGTGATGGGAAATCTTTTAAACTGCCTTCAACTTCATCTTTATCAATTGGCATGGGAGATTCCAAAAGTGGAAACTCCCATAGGTTTTGCCAAATTCCCTTTCCCAGACGTTGCTTTAAGATTGTACGACAATTCGATGTAACGGGCACTAAATAATTAAAATATCGGTTTCTAACCTTAGTTTTACTCAGTTTTACGGGTAAATTATGAATTTGATTGGTCTGGAAGGCCACACAATCGATATTCAGGGGGCAATGAAGGCAATATGGTGTTTTGGGCGCACATTGAATAGCCCCGAATTCCATAATGCCCTGATTATAATCACGAATGTTCTTTCCATCCATGACCCTTTTGGCCATTTTCTTGAAATACTTGACCCCATCGGTGCTATTTATTGGCTTGTCTATACCAAAATAGCGCGAAAGAACGCGATATACATTACCATCGACAACCGGTTCGGGCTTGTTAAAACAAATCGATGCAATGGCACTAGCAGTATAGTCGCCGATTCCTTTTAATTTTAGCAGTTCATTGTACGTATCGGGAAAATTACCTTCGAATTCGTTCGCTACTGTTTTGGCGGTGGCGTGCAGGTTTCTGGCACGGGAATAATAGCCTAGACCCTGCCATAGTTTTAAAACTTTTTCTTCGGATGCATTCGCTAGATCAAAAATTGTAGGAAAATTCTTTATAAATTTGAGGTAATATGGAGTGCCTTGAGCAACTCGGGTCTGTTGCAGCATAATTTCGGAAAGCCATATTTTATAAGGGTCGGTCGTTTGCCTCCAAGGCATATTGCGCTTGTTTTGACTATACCATTTTAGTATTTCCTGCGAAAAAGTCATCGATTGCGTTACTGAAATGTAAAAATAATGGTTTATTTAGCGTTCCGATTGAGCGGAAGCCTAATAAAACAAAAAGTGAAGGTGAATGACTTAAAATTAGTTCGTTAGCAAAAAAGATTCAATTTAATTTATATATTTGCAAGCCTAAAAAACAGGGATAAGTTCCAAATACTGAAAATTTAACACGAAAAATGACGAAAGCAGAAATTGTATCGAAAATCTCAGA
>ENA-ORXU01002234-ORXU01002234.1-marine-metagenome-genome-assembly--contig:-NODE-2234-length-13568-cov-4.615003_pt1 | contig 13568 bp, 13 predicted proteins | sample MGYA00237869_ERZ511484 | MGnify/ENA metagenome assembly ERZ511484
CAAACGCTCTTCCAACGGGTCGGTAATCAAACGTTCTACATCTTCTGCCGTATTTCCGGGGTAAGGAGTGCTAATGTATACCTTGGTCTCGACGATTTCGGGAAAATCTTCCCGTGGCATGGCTTGATACCCTTGATACCCTATCCATAGAAATATGGCAATCATCACATAGATTACCGAGGGGTTGTCTATTGCCCATGACGATAGGCCGAATTCTTTTTCTGCGTTTTTTTTCTGCTTACTCATAATTAGTTTGTAGTTTGTAGTTCGTAGTTGTTAGACTAATGAACAACTTGCTTAAGTAAAATAAGTCTATCGATATTATGTTGTTGATTTGTTTTTTAAATATTTCTGTAAGCCCGAAATCATTTTTGACAACTCCTCAAGCTTTATTCTTATCTCGTTATCCTCTATTTCAGTTATATATTTTCTTCTTCTTGCAATAGTCGAGCAGACTACACATTCTCTGACCGAATTGACAGCTATCTGAAGAAAACGATTGAACTGGAGATCAGTATCTCCCGAACCTTCTGCGATATTCAAAGCAACAGAAACCGCAGCCCGATTTAATTGGGATATGAGGCCGTATAGTTCATGTTTTGGGAAGTTGTTAGAGGTGTTATAGGCTAAATCGACAAGATCAAGTGCTTTTTCATAGACTTTTAAATCTTCAAAGGCAAATTTGACACTTTTCATATTTTATAATTTTAGTTTTATCTATCCTCTACGAACTACTTACTACCAACTACTCACTGACTCAAGATTTGAACATTCTGACCATCTTTTACACTTCTGGCTCCTTCTTTGATCAGTTCATCTCCGTCAGAGACACCTGTGAGTATTTCAACGACGCTACCTTGGGTTTTTCCAGTTGTGATAATCTGTCTATGAACGGCTGCACGATTTTCGGTACCCGAATTTTCCGCGATATATACGTATTGCTCGCCTTCGGCATTTTCGGATATAATGCTCTGCGGAATAACAATAGCCGCATCACTCGTATAATCGTTAAGGTTGACCTTGGCCGTCAGGTTTGGCTTCACATTTCCTTTTTTATTGGGAACGGGAATCTCGACGGTGAAAGCGCGGTTGTTCGGGTTGATAAAATTACCGGTCTGACGAATTTTTGTTCGAACTGTATCGCCCAGTACCGGAAAGTATACCATGGCATCTTTTCCACTGGTTATGCCTCCCAAATACGTTTCGGGAACATCGACCTCGATATACATGTCGCTTAGATTTACAATTCGAAACACCTCCGAACCCGGACCCGGAGAAACGACCGTGCCCTGATCTTTGATGACATCGTCGATAATTCCCGAAAAAGGCGCTCTTATGGTCGATTTTCCCAATTGGCTTTCGGCCTGTTTGACCGAATTTTCAGTAGCCTCATATTGCGCTTTGGCCTGCAGGTACTGAATTTCAGAACCGATTTTTTGGTCCCACAGCCGTTTTTGACGTTCGAAAGTAGTCTTCGCCAATTCTGCCTGTGTTCTTAATTGGGACACCTGACTGCCCATGCCGCCGTCATCGATGGAGGCAAGAAGTTGACCTTTGCTGACCTGTTGGCCGTCTTTTACATAAACACGTTGCAACGTGCCGGCCATTTCAGGATAAATAAGCACGTTTTGCCTCGTTTTTACGCTCCCCTGAAGTTCAAGAAAATGATCGAATTTTTGTGCCTCTGCTTTGATAGTGGTTACCAATGGCAGCCTTTCTTCCCCTGATTTTGTTGCTATTACGGAGTCCAATGCTTTTATGTTGGCCTCAAGTTGCTTCTGTTGTTCTGAAATTTCGGATTTCTTAGCCCTAAGGGATTCTAAGTTTCCCTGTGCAATAAGGTCGTCTACTGATTGTGGTTCGTCGCCGCAAGCGGAGAGGGCGAATGCTGCTGTTACCAAGTATATTAGTTTTTTCATGTGAAAAAGTTTATGAGTTTATTGGTTTATGAGTTTATTTTCTAGGAGTTTATTTGGGATTTATATAAACCATCTAACATGGCTGTTATCTCGGTAATGTCTTTCCTGATTTTAAGATAGTGTTCATCGGGTAGAAATTCCAGGTCGTTGCTTAGAATACTTTGGTTCAATAATTCCAAAGCCGAACTAAAAGCGATTTCCGTAAACCTTGCCCTATCTTTTGAGGAATGCCTTCCGGTTCCTTCCGCAATATTCGATGATATAGAAACAGAACAACGTCTCATTTGGCTAATCAGACCATACCGCTCCTCATCGGGGAAAGTCTTCGTCGATTTATAAATCAAAATAGAAAGCTGTCGAGCTTTTTGCCCAACCTTCAATTTTTCAAAAGAGAATAATTTCATAATTTTATTTTTAAAACATAAACTTTCTGCCGTGAGGCAGGCATATAAACTCATAAACTATTCTTCATTTAGAATAACCTCCAAATCAGTTTTCTTATTAATGACCTCCACCATGGATTGTAAATAACCTTGCTGAGCATCATATAGCTGTGTTTGTGCCTGGCGCAGTTCAAAACTACTGGCTAGACCTTCACTGTACTTGATTTGGTTTTTGTTCTCAATTCGTTCGGCCAGATTCAGATTGTCTTTCGCAGTTTCATACTGTTCAATGGCAAGTACATAATTACTCTTCGAACTCTCTAATTGCAGTCTAATCTGTTCCTCCGCTTCCGAAAGTTGCGTTTTCGCTTTTTCCAATGCAATTTTCGCTCTGGCAGTAGTCGCACTTCGTTTGCCCGAACTGAAAATGGGTATACTTAAATCGAACCCAAGAACGGATGAATCGAACCATTGTTGGTCGCTGTTCAAGAAATTAAAATCATCTGCAAAGGCCGAGCTGCCATAGTTGATGAATGCATTAAGCGTGGGCAGTGCCCTGCTTTTGGCTAATTTATGCTCAAAATAACGCTGTTCGTTTAGGTTTAATGCCAGTTTATAATCTACATTATTCTCAATATTGAAGTCGTAATCCAATAACGTAGGGTCGACTTTTTCTTGGGCCAGGTCATCAAGGTTTTCAGATAGTTTGGTAGGTGCATCTATAGCAATTCCCAAAACGAGGTTCAACATTTGCAATGTTATTTTCTCCAAGCGAATGGCATTCTTTAATTGGTTTTCGACCGATGATAAGGTAATCTGCAGTTGCTCTACACTCTCTTCGTCACCCAATCCGTTCTCAAATAGTTTTTCGGTCTCAAAAAGATTTGTTTCCAGTGCATCTTTGTTCTTCTCGAATATGGAGACACTTTCTTGTGATAACAATACATTGCCATACGCTTCTGTTACCGCTTTACGGACTTCCAGATCGGTCTTTTCTTTATTGTTGTCACTATAGCGTAAAAATGATTTGGTCGCCTGCACCCCCACGATATACGAACCGTCGAAAATCTGTTGTCGCAAGGTGGCCGTGGCATTGGCATTCTGAGCTTGGCCAAAAATGACTTCTTCAAAAGTACCGGGCTCACCACCGAAAATTTCTGCGGGAATTACAGTCACAGGCTGTTTTAACTGATTTTGATAGGTAACTGCACCACTGACTTGTGGTAGACCGCTAGCGATGACCTCCCATTTTTGTTTCTGGGCATCTATGATGTCGCGATTCGCGTTTATTGCACTGTAATTATTTTCAAGGGCAAATGCAACGGCTTCGGCTAAAGTAAAGGTTGATGTTTCGGCGACCTTTTCCTGGGAAAACCCCAAGGTTATCATGAAAAGCGCTAAGAACTGTATAAAATGATTTCTCATTATTCTTGGTTTGAGTTGATGATCGAATTCAATATTTTTCTTCCTTTTGGGGTTACGATGCCCCTAAGATGATATTCAAGATAGTTGTCCATTAGCTCTGCCATCGGAAAATTGTTGACGGGGAAAAGGGTATGGTCTTTTATACTTGTAACCCCCGAAAAATAAATTCTACTTACAAAATCAATATGTAGGTTTTCGCGGTAAATACCTTGATCCATGCCTCGCTTGATGTTATCCACCACACAATCTTGCATAACCTCGTATTGGCTTGCCCGCATTGAGCTATATATTTTCGGATAGTATTTTTGCAGTTGATATTGTGGAGACGATTTTTCATCCTTTAAATGGAGCATCACGAACTTTTTTATTTCATAAAGCTCTTCAATCGGGTTTTTTTGCAGTGAGCAAATGTAATCGATACCTTCTGAGATGGCACAGAAAAGATGTGACGTGCTATCGTCAACAAGTTGGGTCTTGTTTTCGAAGTGTGCGTATATGGTTTTCTTTGAAATGCCCATTTCGTTCGCCAAATCGTCCATAGTAACACTTTTGAACCCGAGGTTCAAAAACATATCCGTCGCTTTTTCTAAAATCTTTTCTTTCATAGCAGGCGACAAATATAAGCTAGGAAACTTTAAAAACATTTAAAGTTTCCTAAGTTTTACATTTTTTTAACATTCCATTATGACGAAAGTCATTGTTTTTCTTGCTGCTGGCGTTCGACAAATTCATTGAAGGCATTTTCTCCTTCCGCTTCCCAGAAATCATCATATAATTCCCATTTGGAAAAATCACTTTTGCAATTATCCCATCTCCCACGCTTAATTCGTTTGTTTGATTTTCCGGAGTGCTTTTTATGGCCTTTACCTTCAAAATTACCAAACAGTAGTTTTGCCATTACAAGAATGCCAACGGCCTTCCAATACGTTAGAACTGGTAATCCAAAGACATCCGGCATAAGCCAATTCCATAATAGCATGAATCCATATCCGAACAGTAGTATGAATATAATAGCGGCAATAATCATAAATACTACTTTGAAAAATCCGCGAAAGAATTTTTCCGTTTTGCCTTTGACCCGATGCTCTATATACTCTTCCATATTTCTAAGATTTTAGTTTATAAATTGTTTTTTGATTTCTAGTTCTTTTAGTAATATCGATAACGCGCGATGTCGTCTTGACATCAATGTTCCCAGTGGTATTTGTGTTTCCTCCGATAGCTCTCGATAGTTATAGCCTTCAAAGTCTACGGCGATTATAATGTCTCTATGTAAGGGTTTTAATTTACCTATAGCCTTTTTGAGTTCCTTTTTCATTTCTTCGGAATATTCATTGTCCGTTTTCCCATATAACAATTCGGTAAATTCAAAGAGGCGTTTTTCCATATCTTCTTCAAGGCTGGTCTCCTTCTTTTTCTTTCGCATCAGGTCTATGATTTTGTTGCGAATCGAATTGTAAACAAAACCGGCTATGTTGTCGATTGGCGATAGGCTATCCGCTCGCGAAAAAAGTTTAAGGGCTACGTCTTGAACGATATCTTCTGCATCTCGATCTGCGGTATCGTCGATTCGTGATTTTGCATACGCCTTGAGTGAATGATATTCATCATCGAAGAAGGACCTTAGGTTTTTATAGTTTTCTGAATTGGTCGGCATTCAAAATCAGTTTGCAAATAGCTTCAATAGTAAAGACGATACTTTTCAAAACTATTGCATTTTTTTGGGACCTTTTTTTGATTTGTCATTCCAACGAAGGAGGAATCTCACGTACTGCGAATCCATTTAGTAGATTCCTCGTACCTTGGAATAACATCTAAAGGGATATTTATTAATCGACATAGGCACATAGATAATGAACTCGTCTTGACTTTTTCTTTTACCTGCGAATTATACATTTTGCACCATAATTTTGTGATTTTTGAGTTCCGTAGCTATGGATATGCAACTAAAAAATAACTTCATTACGGCACAAAAGCCATAATTCTCGGTTCCAAACAAAAAGTCAAGATGAGTTCAATAAGAATTGAATGCTATAGATAAAACAAATGAAGAAAAAATTTTAACCGCAAAGAACGCCAAGAAAGCGTAAAGTTCGCAAACCTGCCTGCCGGCAGGCAGGGAAATTCAGAGGATAAAACCTTTGCGCTCTTTGCGTAAACCCTTGCGCATCTTGCGTTTAAACCAATCTTAGACTGGCTAGTGAGGCAATGACCACATTCTAAAAAACACTAAATGCCCCCAATAGTAGTTTGACAGTATTGGTTAGGTGCCTAAGTCAATTCATTAAAATGGATGTATTTTTGGATAAAATTGTCCGCATGCATGCCATAAATGAATATCGAACCAAATTTATCGACTACCTAGAAGCTAGGGTAAAGACCAAAGAGCCGAGAAATCTATACGAACCTATTACCTATATTTTAGGTTTGGGCGGGAAACGTCTACGCCCGGTCTTGACATTAATGGCAACGGAAATCTTCGGATGTGATTACAAAAAGGCTCTTGATGCGGCCTTGGCCATCGAGGTATTCCATAATTTTTCGCTGGTTCATGATGACATTATGGATGCTGCGCCCTTGAGAAGGGGAAAATCGACAGTTCATGAAAAATGGGATGTTAATACGGGAATTCTTTCAGGCGATGCCATGCTTATCACGGCCTATCAACTCTTCGAAAATTACGAATGCGCTACCTTTCGCAATTTGGCCAAGCTTTTCAGTAAGACGGCTTTGCAGGTTTGTGAAGGCCAACAATATGATATCGATTTTGAGGATAGAGACGATGTGACCCTGCCGGAATACCTTAAAATGATCGAATACAAAACAGCGGTGCTGGTCGCCGCCGCTCTAGAAATGGGTGGAATTATCGCGGAAGCCTCTAAGGAAGAACAACAAAATATTTATGATTTCGGATTGAACCTCGGTATCGCCTTTCAATTGCAAGACGACTATCTCGACGCCTTTGGCGACCCAAAAACCTTTGGAAAACAAGTCGGTGGCGATATCATCGAGAACAAAAAAACCTTTCTTTATCTAAATGTTCTTGAAAATGGTACCTCCGAACAGAAAAAAGAACTGCTGGACATGTATTCGATACAACCACAAAATCCATCCGATAAAATAGCTACGATTAAAGAAATCTTCGAAGAAAGTGGTTCGGCCAAGCAAACCAAACTGGCTATTGCCGATTATACAAATAGGGCTTTTACTATTTTAGAAAAATTGGATATATCTGCCGAAAAGAAAACCCTGCTACAAAATTTCGGGGAGAACTTGATGCACAGGGCGGTTTAGGAACTGATACAAAATATTCTTCTTCTTTACAAGCAACCTTTTTTGCCTTTTTGAATCTTAAAAGAAAACCAAAAAGATGAAAAAGTATCGATTTTTTATTTTCTGTATCCCATTACTTATTTTAAGCTGCTCGAAAAACGATGATGATCAGCAGAATTCCGAACAACCCGATATACCGGAATCGATAACCTACGACCTAAACGGAGATACTGTAGATGATTTTACGATAGTATATTCTGAAGGTATTTGGGACGGTGCTGGGGCGAGTGGAGGTGTATATACGGCTAACTTTCACCCAAAGGAGGAAAATAGAATATTATCAGAATATGAAGAGAATGTATCGACTTCTTTTCTTTTTTCCACCATCGGCGACTCTATACAACGTATGCCGAAACCGCTACAAGAATGGTACCACATCGGTTGGTTCCATACCTTATGGCAAGATGGTAATGGTGTCTGGTCAAAGGAATGGCTTATTGACTATACCATGAGTATTTCAAACCCTTATTATGTGGGTGTTCAAATCAAAGAGGGTGATGAGTTTTTGATAGGTTGGCTCAAACTGGAAATCGATAAAACCACAGGAAAAATAGATATCGTCGACCATAAACTGACTTCGGAAGATTTTATCGTAATCGATGAATAGAAAAGTGTAAAACACTTTCTGTCAATATTTTGCATGTTTTTGCCATAGATTTTAAAGAAGACCTTAAATTATGTAAATTTAGAGAGATACTATCTAATCATGGAGAAAAACAAACGAAGGGGTTTTATAAAGAACACTATTCGGGCAGGAGCTGGGCTCTCCCTGCTCAGTGTCGAAAATACTTATGCTACAGAGGCCAATGCACCGCGGTCGCTAAAAATAAAGAAGAACGTAAATCCGAAAAAAGTGGTATTTGGCGGAGCTGGTATAGGCGGACTTTGTTGTGCCTATGAACTTATGAAACTTGGCCATGATGTTACGGTCTTGGAGGCATCGGGAAGGCATGGCGGGCACATATTTACCGTACACGATGAACTTTCCGACGGCTTGTATGGTGATGGTGGCCAAGAGCATATCACCAAACCGGGCTACGAACGGTACCGGAAATATATCGATGAATTCGGGCTGACCGCGCTACCCTATGATCGCAGAAAAAGTTTACTCAGAAGCATCAAAGGCACTTTCTACAGTCAAAAAATGCTGAACGACAGGTCCGTTTTGACGATAATGGGGTTCAATAAAAAGGAAGTCGATTTTCTAGCCTCAAATCCATGGGGCGAACTGAAAAGACTGTTCATTGATTCGTATCTTGACAAATTTGAAGACGAATACCAGCCTTACGGAGTCGGGTATGATGATATGGACGATATTCCTATATCGGACATCTATAAAAAGGAAGGTGCTTCAGAGCGGGCCTTGCAACTTTTAGGCGGTAATAACTCCTCCGCCTTATATGAGCTTTGGTATTCATCTATTCTAAAACGTAGGGGAGTCGCTGAATTTCCTACTGACATTTATCATTTAAAGGGAGGAAACCAAATGCTGCCCAACGCCTTCGCCAAAAGATTGGGTGCTCGGGTTTGGTTAAATCGCCAAATCACGTCTATTCAAAATGGATCCGATAAGGTTGTCGTTCACTATAATGAAAACAAAGCGGCCAAAACTATCGAAGCGGACTACTATGTGAACTGTATTCCCCCACCGGCGTTCAAAAAACTACCCGTCGAACCTGTCTTTTCACCAGAAAAACAATATGCCCTTGATAACATAACCTATGAGTCTTATCAACGTTTTGTGTTTCAGGCAAGTTCAAAATTTTGGCTCGACGATGGTCTCGATACGATTAGTATGAACCTGGAACATGCCGATCTTTGGTCCGTTTGGCAGTCTGCCGAAGAGGTCGAAACCCATCGGGTAATAGTTTTGGGTACCGGGCCGGGCGGTATTTCACCACAACGGGCCCTTGCTGCATTCAGGGAAGTTTATCCCGGAAAAAAGGATACCATAGAACAGGCCTTGGGAAGGGACTGGACCAAGCAAAAATATGCCCCTACCTGCGAACGGTTGGCTTTCCCCATTGGGGAATTAAAAAAGTTTTGGCCCGTGATTATGCAGCCTGAAGGTCGTATTCACTTTGCAGGCGCATATGCCGATAACTTGAACTGGGGTACTGAAGCCGCGACTAGATCTGCGAACCGCGTTGCGAAAGAAATCGATCAGGCTTAGAGACTGTTTTGAAATGTGTGATTAGAATTTTTATAGGTCATTTTTGATGCCCTACGAGGCAAAATTTTTGAGCATAGCCGTAGCTACGGTCTAAAATTTTAACGAAATAGGGCGCAAAAATGGGCATAAAAAAATAATCGAAATATTTCAAAACAGTCTCTTAATCCTTAGCTATGTATTTTAAGCGCTTTATCTTTATAGGATGTGCAATTTTCTTTTTACAACTATCCGGTCAAGAAAATGAGCCACCCGTTGTGAGGATAATTTCCCCTGTTGAAAACGAAAAATTTTCGTGGGGTACATTGATTCCTTTTGAGATTAGTGTAAGGGACAAGGAAGATGGATACACGGAATACGACGAAATACCACCTAACAATGTAATTTTAACGGTTCAATATCTATCCGATAGCGAAAAAGTTGTAAAAGACTTGAACGAATATGCCAATCGTACAATTGAAACACTCTCTTTCATGGGTTCCTTAGATTGTTTTACCTGTCATAAAGCTAAGGAAAAACTTATCGGCCCATCTTTTACCGAAATAGCTGAACGATATGACAGCAATACAGAATCTATCGAACTTCTCACTGAAAAAATTCTAATGGGCGCACAAGGCACTTGGGGAAATCAGCTAATGCCTGCACACCCAAATATTACTCGAGAAGAGGCCAATTGGATAATCGATTGGATCCTGAAGAATGGTGCCGACCCGGACTTCAACTTTTTTTCGGGAACTAGCGGGGCGTTTAAAATCCGAGATGGGAGTAAAGCTAGTGCTGCAGCGGCCTATATACTTACTGCTTTTTATACTGATGAAGGTATAAACGAGAGTGCTGAAAGTGCTATGACAGGTTCGCACACAATAGTACTGCGGCAAAAATGAAAAGATACATTAGGGTATGCCCGAAGGTTTTAGGCAGAAGTTTGATACGTAAGTAGGTTTAGAAAAAAGGTTTTTTTGGTTTATAGTGCTAACAACGATTAAGTCTGTGCCAGAACTACATGAGCTTGAGAGTAAGCAAACCCCTAAAAATTTTAAATACTTTGCGCAACCTTTTGAAAATTATGTATCTATTAGGAAAATGTACCACAATCCAATGAAAAAAACCCTTTTAGTGCTTACTGTTTTCTTCGTGTTTAGTTCCTGTAGTAAAGACGATTTAGATTTGCCTCGCTGTAAGTTCAATAATGCTACCCAAGATTTACCATGGTTGAGGTCGATTATCGAAGACCGTGAGGCGAATCCGACGGAAGAAATGAAATACTGTTACATTGAGCAGGCAAAATTGAAACGAAAGCCTGTCTTTGTTCTTGGAGATTGCGATCCTTTGGTAAATAAGGCCGTTTTTATATTGGATTGCGAAGGCAATATTGTGAAAAATGAGGATGATGAGGAAGTATATGCCGTTGAAGTCGATTTAAAGAACCGTAAAATTATATGGAAACCTACTGATTTTGCCTGCAGCCTTTGAAGTTAATTACCGTAGAACCCTTAGTGATGGTTAGAGGTCTTTCTCTATTTGGTGAATGACTCAACTCAGCATTAGTCAGTATCCAGATTGTTTTCATAAATGCCAATGAGATGCGACCGAATATAAAACGAGGTTTCTTCACTGTCGCTCCTCTTCAATTGCACTTTCATCGCATCAGAGGGTGTAACGGGCATATGGCAGGCAATACAATTATTTCCAATAGTTTCCATTTTCGAAGCTTCGACCGAACAGATTGGAGTACGACCGCTGTGGCATGACATGCATTTTTGATTAAAATAAGCAGTATTGCCCCTTTGGTTTTTATGTGGATTATGGCATGTAACACAATCCATGGTTGGCGACTGTTCGAAACACTTGCTACGGGTTAGAAGACCATATTGATTGCCATGAACGTCAAGCTTTTCGCTTGGTTTTCCCTTGTACGAATTTCTAGCATATTCGTCTAAAATTTCTCCTGAAAGAAAAGAAAATGAATTTCCTTTCAAAAGTTGGTCGCGTGATCCCGAATGGCATTGGGCACAAACATCTAGACGTTGTTGTCGTGAAATTGAATCGAGCGACAGCATGAATTTAGCAGTTGCTATCTCTGGGTTTTCCCGATGGTACACAACATGTTTCTCTGAAGGCCGGTGACATTTTTCGCAATCTACGCCATAAATGATTTTCTCTTTGTCATACCGATTTCCGTGTCCTGAAAAATCGAGGTTTGTGGCAAAGGTCACGTGGCATTTTAAACAGGCGTCTCGAACGGGCCGGTCTTGCCACACAAAGAATGGAAAACCAGGGCTGTTCACCCAACTGTCGGAAGGGGTGTGATACGATGTCTGTAACTGAAACAATTGATTGTTTTGCCAAGTGGCGTAAGACTGCCCCCTTACTCCTGAACCGATAACGATATCGAAAGTTGATGGAGCTATTTTTACGTTTCTGTTCTTTATTTCGGTATACTGATATAACGAATCTGCTTTTCGCTCTAGGGTAAATCGGGCTTGTTCAATATCCAAAATATTCGAACCAGCTGCAAAATTGCCTAAAACAGTCTTTTCAGTGGCCGGAGCAGAAGTGTTGAAATGTGCCGTTTTTAAGTGATCGGCATAAATGTCGGCATGACATTCCATACAAGTTTCAGACCCGACATAATTTTCGCCGTTAAAATGGGTGGCAAGTGCTTTTGGACTAAAGTAGTCAGATTCTTTTTCTGGGTTTTTGCAATGGTATACCAAAACCACCAAGAACGATATAGTTAGTACAATGGCGAAGTTTTCGTAGAACTTTTTATTCATGATAGCGGTATATACCTTTGCTTCCCTTCATGGCAAGGAGGATAAGGAAAATTCGACAGCGTTGATTAATCGTTTATTAAAGAGACTGTTTGGAAATCTCTAAGTCAATTTACCTTTACCAACTGCATCAAATCATCATTTTTAGCAATTAACAGATGTTTTTTACCCGCAATGGATATCTGCTCCATGCCCCGAACATCGCCAACGATTTTTAGTCCCGATTCCATCATGGTTTTGGCTCCGAAATTGCCGGTGCCATCGCCTTGTAGGTACAATCCGAAACTGGCATCGCCCCTCGGTGTTTCTACTTCGGCGTTGTAGAGATTGCCGGCCAGTACTACATCTAGATTGCCATCTGAATTAAAATCGTCCACCACAAATTTATTGATGCTCGATAGCTGTGCCAATTGGGGCAAGGGCTTTGCAATAAATTTTCCATTATCGTTTTCTAAGTATATGCTTTCAAAAGAGGTGATTTCGTAGCTCAGCGATTCTTCCAGCAGTTTGGTGGTATATATCTGTTTCAGATTGGCACTGGCGAAAGAATTATAATCCTTGAACTTCGATTTAATGGCGGGCATCTGTTGTGATGAACATTGACGGCCGCGAACGGGAAACTCCGTTTCCCCCTTCTTATAGCTAAGTACAATATCGGAACTTTCATTACCGTCAAAATCATTCAGATAAATCTTAAATGGAGCTGATTCGCTGGCCTTATATTTATAGTTTTTGCCCAGATTGCCCAGCACCAAATCTTGGTCGCCGTCGTTGTCAAAATCCCCTTTTTGAATATCGAACCACCAGCCGGTGGTATTCCCCGAAAGCAGCTGGTCCGATATATCTTTAAATTTGCCGTCATTGTTCTTAAAGAATTTAACCGGCATCCATTCGCCAACGACTACAAGGTCTTCCCAGCCATCACCATCGAAATCTACCCAGCTTGATGCGGTAACCAGACCTAACGATTTTAATTCTGGCAGTACTTTTTCCGTGGCATCGATAAATTTTGGCCTATCGGGTTCACTGATGTTTTCTAAAACATAGGAATCAACAGGATAGGGGTATTTTTGGGGCAATAACCTTCCTCCCAAAAACAAGTCCAAATCACCATCATGGTCATAATCTGAAGCGGTTACATTGAGTCCGCTGGTCGTAATTTTTGGGAGTACTCCATTGGTCGGGCGAAATGTACCTCCCCCTGTATTTTCATATAAACGATCTTGATAACCTAATGAATTGACCTTGAATTCATTGCCGCCGCTGGCGATATAAAAATCATTGTCACCATCATTATCAAAGTCAAAAATCAATACGCCCAGATCCTCATGGTATTTATCTTCGGCAAGCTGTGGGATGTTCAACAACTCGAAATTACCATCTTTATCCTGTACATAGACGGCGGGCGCCTGCCCAACAGCACCCCCAACGATATAGTCTTCGGTACCGTCTCCGTTAAGATCGCCGGTTGCCAAAGATGGCCCCAAAGTCGAGGTTCGATGTGGTAGTAGTACTTCTTTTTTAAAGTCGGGATAGTCGTTTTCCTCATGCTTGAATAGATCCG
>ENA-ORXU01002235-ORXU01002235.1-marine-metagenome-genome-assembly--contig:-NODE-2235-length-13564-cov-3.699488_pt1 | contig 13564 bp, 10 predicted proteins | sample MGYA00237869_ERZ511484 | MGnify/ENA metagenome assembly ERZ511484
TTCGGTGGTGGATTTGGTGGTGGTGGCTTCGGAGGCGGCGGTGCTTCAGGGGGATGGTGATTCTAAAGTACGAGGTTTGATTTTCGAAGTACGAAGGATGAAAAACTCAAGCGCACGTTCAAATTCAAATTCAAAAAATACCCTCTTCTAAAATTTTAACGCAACCCTTTTTGATATTTGTATCTAATCAATATGAAAAAGAAAATTCTATACTCGTTCTTATTTTTAATTTTAATATTGGCCTGTAATACCGACAATGAGTCTGATATTGACTGCAGCCTTGTTCTTTGTGCTGCGCCTTTGACCTACACGGGCGTTAGTGTTTATTTTGTAGATAAAGAAACCGACGAGAATAGCTTTGTCTCGGGCTCATTGACACTTGATGATATCACAGTAACCGATAGTGAGAACAATGTTGTGAAAAAGGAATTAAAAGAAATAGAGTTACAAGACCCTGACCTACCTTTTCGAAGCCATTTTCTTGTTATTCATGATGATTTTGAATCCGGAGAAAACGAATATAGTTTTACGATAAAAAACAATCTTGAGTTTGATATTGCAGTCGATGCGAGGGAAAATATTACTGGTTGCTGCTTAGGAATATATTTGGATGATTTACAAATACAAGGTACCGACCATACCCTTGAACATTCTATTCATTTACCGATTATATACATTGAATGAGACCTAAATTATTTGCATTTGGCATCCAAACAAATAGAGCGGACAAACCTACTTCTTCCGCATATAAATGGTAACAGGCACTCCCGTAAATTCAAAGTTTTCACGAATCTTATTCTCTAGAAATCGCTTGTAAGGCTCTCGAACATATTGGGGTAAATTACAAAAGAACGCAAACTGCGGATAGGGCGTCGGCAGCTGGGTAATATATTTGATTTTTACGTATTTGTCTTTGTAGGCAGGCGGCGGTGTACGGTCGATGATTGGTAACATCACATCGTTCAGCTTACGGGTCTTTATCTTTTTCGAACGGTTGTGATAGACCTCGACCGCAGTTTCGATAGCCTTATAGATACGCTGCTTCGTCAATACGGATATAAAGAGAATGGGCACATCGACGAAAGGTTCCATCGCCTCTTGAATACGCTGGGTCAACTGTTTCATGGTATTGGTCTCTTTGTCTTCGACCAAATCCCATTTGTTTACAAGAATTACAATGCCCTTATTGTTGCGCTGCGCTAACCAAAAAATATTGGACACTTGCCCATCAAAGCCCCGAGTAGCATCGAGCATGACCAAACAGACATCACTGTGTTCAATTGCACGTACCGAACGCATAACGGAGTAGAATTCGAGGTCTTCTTTGACCTTGGCCTTTCTTCGTATTCCGGCGGTATCGACCAAATTGAATTCAAAACCGAAACGATTGTATTTCGTATCGATACTGTCACGGGTAGTACCTGCGATGTCGGTGACGATATAGCGATTTTCTCCGATCAATGCATTAATAAATGACGACTTTCCGGCATTGGGTCTGCCCACTACGGCAAAACGGGGTAAATCACTTTCTACCTTTTCATTTTCCGGAAGTTTTTCGACCAAAGCATCTAAAAGCTCACCTGTACCACTACCGTTTATACTTGAGAGGGTGTAATATTCGCCTAAACCCAAAGCATAAAATTCGACGGCATCTTCCGCTCTTTTGGCGTTATCGACCTTATTAATGGCCAAGAAAACAGGCTTGTTTACCCTTCGTAAAAGCTTGGCAACATCTTCATCCATTCCCGTAACGCCCGTCTCCACGTCGACCATAAAAATAATAGCGTCGGCCTCGCCAATGGCCAATTCTACTTGCTTATCGATTTCCTGTTCAAAAATATCATCACTTCCCTGTACATAACCGCCCGTATCGATAAGCGAAAATTCCTTGCCGTTCCAGTCACTTTTGCCATAATGTCTATCTCGCGTAACTCCACTTACCGCGTCGGTAATGGCTTCCCTTCTTTGAATCAAACGGTTGAAAAATGTTGATTTTCCCACGTTCGGCCTTCCCACAATGGCTACAATAGCACTCATACTTTCTAATTTTGCGCAAAAATAGGGTTTCTTGGTTTAGGAGTTGAGAAGTTTAGGAATTTTTGATGTTGGGTGCAGGATGTTGGGTGCTAGGCGCTCGAAGTTAAAGAGTGTAATAGGAAAAGAGTTAAGGGAGGATCGGATGTCGGATTCTAAAAAAGTACTTTTTCTAAACTTCTCAACTCCTAAACATCTTCAGATTTTAATCTGGCTACTGCAATTGCTTACCGCTTACTGGCTTAACCGTTATACCCAAAACGCTTCAACTGTCTTGAATCGCTACGCCAGTTTTTATTGACCTTTACATAAAGCTCGATATGTACTTGTTTTCCGAAGAACTTTTCTAAGTCTTTTCTTGACTCTACCCCTACCCTTTTCAAAGCGCTACCTTTATGACCGATGATAATGCCTTTTTGCGAATCGCGCTCGACCATAATTACTGAACGCATGCGGATAATATCTTCATCTTCAAAGAACTCCTCCGTATCGATTTCAACAGCATATGGAATCTCTTTTTTATAATGGATAAGAATTTTTTCACGGATGGTCTCGTTTACAAAAAAGCGTTCCGGTTTATCGGTCAGTTGGTCTTTTGGATAATATGGATGGGCTTCAGGAAGCAATTCCAATATGCGTTGGAAAACGTTCTTCACATTAAAATTCGATAATGCAGAAATGGGATGCAATTCAACCGTTGGCAATAGTTCTTGCCAATACTGTACCTGCTCTTCAAGTAATTCTTGCGTAGCCGTATCCACCTTGTTCAGCAATAGCAAAACAGGAATCTTACTGTTCTTTATTTTTTCGAAAAAAGCTTCGTCTTTCAAGGCTTTCTCTCCGATCTCGACCATATAAAGTAGCACATCGGCATCCTCAAAGGCCGATCTCACAAAATTCATCATCGAGGCCTGTAGTTCATAGGCCGGTTTTATGATGCCCGGTGTATCGGAAAGAATAACCTGAAAATCATCCCCATTAACAATACCCAAAATACGATGCCGTGTAGTCTGTGCCTTAGAGGTTATAATGGAAAGTTTTTCGCCCACAAAAGCATTCATCAAAGTAGATTTACCCACGTTGGGGTTTCCGATGATATTTACAAATCCTGCTTTATGCCCTGCCATCTTTCAATTTTTGAAGGTATTCTTTTGCCGCTACATTTACTTTAGGCGCGAGTAAAAGTACTGCAATCATATTTGGAATAACCATTAAGGCATACGATAAATCGATTAAATTTTTTACCAATTCCAAAGAAGCTACGGCCGCGAAAACGATCATAATCACAAAATACCAGTTGTAGTACTTTCCTATTTTGGCATTGGTCAGAAAAGACAGACTTTTCACACCGTAGTAAGAGTATGTAAAAAGGGTGGATAGCGCAAAGGCCGTAACAATAATCATCAATAAATCATCGCCAAAACCGAACAATGTTTTTTCGAACGCGGATAAGGTCATTACAATTCCGCTTGAGTCCTCAAGATATGCTCCGCTTAAAATAATCACAATTGCGGTAAATGTACACACTAGAATAGTATCAATAAATGGCCCTAAACTAGCTACTAGACCTTCTTTTATAGGGCTATCGGTTTTTGATTGCCCATGATACATAGGTGCGCTACCTAAACCCGCCTCATTTGAAAACATGGCTCTTTTTACGCCAATAATTACCAGACCCCAAAAACCACCGGTCACTATCGTATTAAAATTCCAAGCTTCACTAACTATCATTTTCAACGCGGGAAGAATCTGTGACGCGTTCATGAACATAACGGCAAGTACGGCGATCAAATATACGGCCACCATAAATGGAACAATTGCCGAAGCAACTTTCGCTATTTTAGTCAACCCACCAAAAATCACAAAAGAAGTAATAACCGCAAGTACAATGCCTATCGTAAGTTTCCAATTCTGCTCACTCATTTCGGCAATGGTAGTAGATGGTTCTACTACACTCATGAAGGTTTCCGTAAACTGATTTGCGGTAAATACCCCCAGAAAACCGAACAAGCCGCAGGCAGCAAAAAAGATAGCCAAAGGTTTTGCTTTTGGCCCTAAACCTCTGGTAATATAGTACATTGGGCCACCTTGAAGTCTTCCATCAGAATCCACACCACGAAACATAATCGATAAACTACAGGAATAAAATTTAATACACATGCCTATTAAGGCGGTGATCCAAATCCAGAAAATAACACCTGGACCACCGTCGTGTATGGCGATAGCAACCCCAGAAATATTACCTAAACCTACGGTAGCTGCCACGGCAGCCGAAAGTGCTTGAAACGAACTCACATCACCTTTGGCACTTTTATCATCATATTTACCTGCCGTAATAGCAATTGCATGACCAAAAAAACGATAGGGTAGTAATTTAGAGTAAAATACCAGGAAAAGTCCTCCCCCGATCAGCAACAAGAACATGGGCCAATTTGCAATACTATTTGCATTGACCAGAAAGTCATTAATTACATTCATAGCTAATTAAAAGCCCGAAGGTATGGTTTTTAGGCTTTTTTCTCACCGTAAGGTCTAAAAAAGATTATTATCACAAGTCTTGAAAAGACTAAAAATACGTTGTATATTTGTCGCCCGTTAGTGCAAAGAGCATTTTCGTTTTCTCGTCGGAATTTATGCACCGAAGTTGTAAAAACAAGTGAGAGAAACACCCATCGCGGGGTAGAGCAGTAGGTAGCTCGTCGGGCTCATAACCCGAAGGTCGCTGGTTCGAGTCCAGTCCCCGCTACTAGAAAACAAAGGGCTTCCGAGAAATCGGGAGCCTTTTTTTATTGTATGGGTAAAACATAGGTAAAACAAATTGTGCGTTTTTTGAGTAGGTTATTTAGCCATTGCCCAGCTCGAATTCTACGAAAAATTTTCTTAGTATAATAGACTGTTTTGAAATATCTCGATTATTTTTTCCTGCCCGTCCGGCAGGCGGGTATGTCCCTTCCTGCCGCCGGTAGGCGGGTTTGCGCCCTTCTTCGTTAAAATTTTATACCGTGGCTACAGCTATGCTAGAAAATTTCGCCTAATATGTCATCAAAAATGACCTATAAAAATTCTAACGACATATTTCAAAACAGTCTCTAAAATAATACCTAAAATTTACTTTCCTCTTGTTAAACGGGCAGTCTATTTCATGTACAGTTTTTTGTTAGCTTTACCAAAACCATCAATCCCAAAACATGAATTCAAAAATTCTTAAAATATCTCTAATCGCCGCACTTGCAGGTTTTTTGTTCGGTTTCGATACTGTGGTTATTTCAGGTGCAGAGAAAAAGCTTCAGCTTTTATGGAATTCGTCAGATGCATTTCACGGCTCGGTCGTTATCGGAATGGCACTGTGGGGCACTGTCGTCGGGGCGATTTTCGGGGGTATTCCCACTAATAAAATAGGCAGAAAAAATACTTTGATATGGATCGGGGTACTCTATTCGGTATCCGCCATCGGTTCGGCATTCGCCAATGACCCGATTACCTTTGCGGCGGCACGGTTTATCGGCGGCCTGGGTGTCGGTGCTTCTACGGTAGCAGCGCCTGCTTATATATCTGAAATAGCTCCCGCAAAAGACCGTGGCCGTTTGGTCGGCTTCTACCAGTTTATGCTCGTTTTCGGAATTTTGATAGCCTTCGTTTCAAATGCGGCACTGAGCAATGTTGGTGACAACGATTGGCGATGGATGGTGGGAGTCGAAGCAATTCCGGCAATAATTTACACCCTTTTTGTGATTACGGTGCCGAAGAGCCCAAGATGGCTACTCACAAAAAACCGTACGGAAGAGGCTAAAAAGGTATTGGCAGCGGTCAGTCCCGAATTGACGATAGAAGGTTTACAGGCCGATATGGATGACGGACTTGACGAACACAGCGCCTCTGAGAACATATTCATGAAGAAATATAGATTCCCTTTAATGTTGGCATTTCTGATTGCCTTTTTTAATCAATTTTCCGGTATCAACGCTTTCTTATACTATGCACCACGAATTTTTGAGGCGGCAGGTCTCGGTGAAAGTACGGCGCTACTGAGCAGTATCGGTATTGGGGTCACCAATTTGATATTTACCCTGGTAGGTATTTTTCTGATCGATAGATTGGGAAGAAGACAGCTCATGTATATCGGATCCGTAGGCTACATTATCTCACTATCATTGGTTGCAGCTGCATTTATTTTAGAATGGAAGGGGATGGCCGTACCTATTTTTCTATTTCTTTTCATCGCATCGCACGCCATTGGCCAAGGTGCCGTTATCTGGGTATTTATTTCGGAAGTATTTCCGAACCATTTACGCGGCTCAGGTCAATCTTTCGGTAGCTCGACACATTGGGTCTTGGCGGCAATTATACCCTCTTTAGTTCCGTTCTTGTTCACTAAAGTCGGACCAGGCCCCGTTTTTGCCTTCTTCGCTTTTATGATGGTTTTACAACTATTGTTCGTACGCTTTCTAATGCCGGAAACCAAGGGCGTATCCCTAGAAGAATTGAGTAAAAAACTAAGCGGAAAATAAACCTGCGAAGGTCAAAATCGAATCTCAGTTTATCGATTAAATTGGCCACACACCGAACAAACACACTAAAAATGAGACACTTAGTCGAAAAATCGCATGGAAACCCAATTTTCTTAGAAATAATTTATTAACTTTAAGAAAACATATATGAAAATGGAACAAGAACTTCCCGCCGGTGTGAAAATGTTAAATTTATTTCTTAGAATAATGGTGGCTTGCTTGGTATTTATTTTAGCTGCAATACCGGTAGCCCTTATTCTCGATCTAATCGGCATTTTTGATTGAGCTTTGGTCTGACCCATAGCCTTTCGTAAAACCTTAATTTAGTATTTGATTTGATTTTTTGCCATAGTAAAGGCCCTTTCGTTAGGGTCTTTTTCTTTATCGCAGATTAGAAACGGTAACTCCAGTTTCAATTTTTTCCATGGATAATATTTTAGAATTCAATTCGGTTCTATCTACGCCATTTACTTCGAATAGAATTTTATAGTATTTCGGGATTTTCCCAAAATCGTTTTGCATTCTCCGTTCGATTTCTTGCCTTAGTTTATCGTCCGTAAAATTCTTAAGACTTTGCGAAGTGCCTGTATCCCATATACCTCCGAAGACATAAATAACATTATTACTTGGCCCGGGTACTTTTGCCATTACGGCATAATCGGTATGGTAAGCGTCCGGATCACCCGACGGCGAATATTTTGCGACCGAACCCTCTGATTGTGCGTCACAAGTCAACAGGTTCGTAGGCGCATCAAAAAAACATCCGTATTTTTCAAGAAAATCTTTAAAAATGCCTAAAGTCTTTATCATCCCGATAACTATAAAATCATTATCCGGTAGTTCTTTTGGGTTAAAACGAGACATATTCCTAACAACAAAATCTTGGTCGGCACTATAGAACATATTGCTCAAATCCTTTACCCATAAAAGGCTACTCTGTATTTGATATGCATAAGAAATCGATTCGAGCGTAATTCCTTTACGATTATCTTTCGTTTTAAAATCAAGAAATTCTTGTGGCGAATTAATCTGGGTATCACGAATATTACGCAATAGACCCGACGCAGAGTCGATTTCGGTATAGGCGAAGATATCGCCAAGAACCAACATTGTCGGTTTATTGCTTTCAAACAAATCGCTCCACAGCCTGTTTTTCCTAGCTGAATTATCCACGCTCCATAAATCAAAACCGAAATATCCGAAGGCAAGGAATAATCCTATAATTGCCAATGCTAAAGGAATTATCCATTTTTTACCTGATTTTGAATTTTTTAACGCCACCTCTTCAGCAGCATCAAAACGCACTTCATAACTCCCTTTCGGGATTTTCAAAATTATTGGTGCACCCACACCCTCATTTGAATAGTACGCCTTTAATTTTTTCCGAAGATTATATACGTATACCCGTATCAAAGTACTTTGGGAGGGATCAAAAGAAGACTTGCCGAATATTTCGTTGGCGATGGTAGTTTCCTTCGGTACGTCTTTCTTTAAAGTGCACCTTACCAAGTACCGTAACAGATTGGCATAGGTGTTCGAACGACCGAAAGACTTGCTCTCGATTATTCTTTCTACATGTGCTAAATACTCCTGATTTTCCATTGCTAAACCCCTAAAAATTAAAGATACTGAATAATCATTAACAGTTAACAAAACAGTTTTTTGACCTAATATGCCGCATTTAGAATGCGTATATTTGATTGACTTACAAAACAATAGTATGCGAATTCAACTACTCTTTACGACATCGGTTCTTTCCGTCCTAGTTTACGGTTGTGGTTGGGCACCTCCGGAAGAATTGGAAACTGCCTACCAAAACCTTCCCGAAAAAATCGATTTCAACTACCACGTAAAACCGATACTTTCCGATAAATGTTTCGCCTGTCACGGACCCGATATGGCCAATCAAAAGGCAGGACTCCGATTGGATATCGAAGAGAATGCCTATGAAGCACTTGAAGGTTCGGGCAATCATCCTATAGTTCCCGGTAAACCTGGAAAAAGTGAACTAGTCGACCGCATTCTTTCCGACGATCCTGAAATCAAAATGCCACCCCCGGAATTCAAGGTGGAACTTTCTAAAAAAGAAATCGCTGTTTTGACCAAATGGGTCGAGCAAGGTGCCGAATACAAACCACATTGGTCTTTTATTAAACCGAAGAAAGAAAAACTGCCAAAAAACGCTACTAAGGATTGGGCCAAAAATGAAATCGACCATTTTGTCGCGGCAAAACTGGAATTCAAAAAACTTTCACCTTCTGAAAGGGCATCCAAAGAAAACTTGATTCGCAGGTTGAATTTTGATCTTATCGGATTGCCACCTACATTACAACAGATATCGGATTTTGTAAATGATACGGCCGAAAACGCCTATGAAAAAGTCGTTGACCGATTACTAGCTTCCCCGGCTTATGGTGAGCGTATGGCCGCTGAATGGATGGACGTTGCCCGTTACGCCGATAGCGATGGCTACCTTGATGACAAGCATCGCGATTTTAGTCCGTATCGTGATTGGGTCATCAAGGCCTTTAACGAAAATATGCCCTACGACCAGTTTACGACTTGGCAAATAGCAGGAGATCTAATCGACAAACCGACACAGGAGAGTATTCTAGCTACAGCATTCAATAGATTGCATAAAAAAAATTCCGAAGCTGGCATCGTATATGAAGAATACCGGGTCGAGTATGTTGCCGATCGCGCGCTATCGGTCGGTAAGGCATTTTTGGGCCTGAGTGTGGAATGTGCCCGTTGCCATGACCATAAATATGATGCTATCAGTCAAAAAGACCATTACGAACTCTTCGCTTTTTTTAATAGTACTAACGAAATAGGTACCGCCATTTACGGCCCCGGCCAGGTACCCGGGCCTTCTTTGCTTTTAACTAATGATGAGCAAGATAAAATTCTGGAGTATGTCGATAAGAACATTCACTCTACCGAAAAGCAATTAGTATCCATACGTAAAGAAGAACCGAAAGAAGTGGTCACTTTAGTATCGAACAAACCAAAACTTCAAAATGCCTTCGAAAAAGGACTCCAAAAAGGATTAGTCGCCAATCTTGACTTTGAAAGGCTCAAAAAAATAGATGATAAGGTCTATCATAGTACTACAAAAATCGGGAATGCCGCAGCAACTATTGTGAGGGAACCGGAAATTAAAGATGGTGTCGACGGTAAGGCATTATTTATAAACGACTACACTTCCGTTACCCTACCGAAAAAAGTAGGCTGGTTCGATCAGTCGGATCCTTTTACGATTTCATTGTCCCTCTACCCCCAAAATGTTTACGAAGAAGTAGCTGTTTACACCCATTGTGAGGAAATGAGGTTGGGCTTGAAGGGCTATTCCATGCATCTTGAAAACAACCATCCAAAATTTATTATCGCAAGATCTTGGCCATCTAATGCCATTCAGGTAAAGACAAAAGAGCCGATTACCGAAAAAGAATGGAGCACCGTTACGGTCAGTTACGACGGTTTGGCGAAAGCCGATGGCGTAAAAATTTACGTGAACGGAAAGGAAGTACCCGTTACTGTTGAAATCGATAACCTGTACAAATCGATATTGTTCGAGAAAAACGCCCATAATTACGCTTTCAACGGGTTTACCTTGGGCATGCGCGATAAACTAATACTATTTAAGGACGGGGGATTGGACAACCTCAAGATTTATGAGAGGGAATTATCTGCGCTAGAAGTTATGTATGATCAAGCTCCAGAAGAGGCCATTGAACTTGCAACTACATCAACGAAGCCGGAATTGCTCAGTGATTTCTATTATAAAAGTATGGATGCCGATGCGGAACAAACCAGAAAAAAGTTGCAACAACTAAGAAAAGAAAAGTTGGCCGAATTGGAGCCGATCAAAGAAATTATGGTTTTGGGCGATCTGCCCGAACCAAGACCGACCTATGTTCTCGATCGCGGCATGTACGATGCGCCTACCGAAGAAGTTCAACCGGATATACCCGAAGCGGTAATGCCGTGGAAAGAAGGTCTGCCCAGAAATCGATTGGGACTTTCAAAATGGCTTTTCGATACCGACAATCCGTTGACATCCAGAGTTTTTACAAATCGTTTATGGCAAATGCATTTCGGTAGGGGACTTGTAGAAACCTCCGACGATTTCGGAAATCAGGGAAGCTTACCATCGCACCCCGAACTTTTAGACTGGTTGGCGGTAGAATTTATGGCATCGGGATGGGACATTAAAAAAATGCATAAACTAATGGTACTATCGGCCACCTATCAACAAAGTTCAGAACTGAAGCCCGAACTGCTTGAAATAGATGCCGATAATGTCTTGCTCGCCAGAGGACCCAGTACGCGAATGACCGCCGAAATGGTACGCGATAATGCATTGGCAATCAGTGGTCTGCTATCTTCAAAGATCGGGGGAGCCAGTACCTACCCGTATCAACCGGAAGGCCTTTGGGACGAAATCAGCAACAAATCGTGGCGGTACAAATACGAGCAAGAACCCGGCGAAGGGCTGTATCGTAGAAGCCTGTACACCATTTGGAAACGCACATCGGCACCTCCGTCGATGCAGATATTCGACGTGGGCGATCGTAGCGTGTGCACGGTAAAACGCAGACAGACCAGTACGCCCCTGCAAGCCTTGGTATTGCTGAACGATCCGCAGTTTATAGAGGCAAGTTATATATTGGCCGAGAATATTATCGAAGAGACAGGCGATAACTCCGAGAAGCAAATAGAACAGGCTTTTCAATTGAGTACGGGGAGGTCTCCGAAGGACAAGGAATTGAGGGTATTAAAAAAATTCCTCGCCGATGAATTGGCACGTTTTACGGAAAAACGAGAAGATGCCATCGCCTATCTCGATATGGGCGAGACAAAAATAAAACACACTTCGGACCCTATCAACGTAGCATCTCTTGCCACGGTCATAAACGGAATAATGAATACCTCTGAAGGGTATACCATACGATAAAAGGCAAACCATGAACGAATTTCAAGAACAGAAAAAATTCGAAGATACACGCAGGGGCTTCCTAAAAAAAGCTTCGTTAGGTTTTGGTTCGATAGCACTATCAAGCCTACTAGGGCCTACTACAACTCTGGCCAATGATCTGATTCTTCCTAATAGACCGACTCTAAATACTGGAGGGATGGGTGGCGCATTGAACGGCACGCATTTTCCTGCAAAGGCAAAACGGGTCATTTATCTGTTTCAGAGCGGAGGCCCATCGCAAATAGAAACTTTTGATTACAAACCTGCACTGGAGAAATGGCACGGACAGGAAATTCCAGATTCCGTTCGGGGTACCCAACGGAATTCGGGTATGGTTGCCTCACAGTCGACTTTTCCTTTGGTGCAATCGATATACGATTTCAAACAACATGGGCAATCGGGTACCCATGTCAGTGAACTTTTTCCATATACGGCCAAGGTAGTAGACGATCTTTGTGTCATAAAATCGATGTACACCGAAGCTATCAATCATGAACCCGCAGTAATGTTCGTTCAAACAGGATCGCAGTTGAGCGGTAGGCCTTCTATAGGGTCTTGGTTGAGTTATGGGCTGGGCAGTGATAACAAAGACCTGCCGAATTTTGTGGTTATGCTCTCCAAAGGTGGCGGTGCGCAACCGTTAAGCTCGGCAGCTTGGGGCAACGGATTTCTGGCATCGCACCATCAAGGCGTACAGTTTCGATCGGGAAAAGACCCGGTATTATATTTGAACAATCCGCATGGTGTCGAAGATCATGATCGCAGAAGAGCTTTGGATTATATTGCCGACCTCAACAACCAACAATACGATATTTGGAAAGATCCGGAAATCCAGTCCAAAATCAATCAATATGAGATGGCATACCGTATGCAAAGTTCCGTACCCGATGCCGTAGATACTTCGAACGAACCAGACCACATCTATAAACTATACGGAGAGGATGCCAAAACTCCCGGCACCTACGCCGCTAATTGTTTGCAAGCTAGACGGTTGGCCGAAAAGGATGTCAAATTCATACAATTGTACCACATGGGGTGGGACCAACATGGCGGCCTTCCCCGTGGTATCAAAAGACAGGCATTAAGCACCGATCAGGCTACGGCCGGATTGATTACCGATCTAAAACAACGTGGCCTTCTAGAAGACACCTTGGTCGTCTGGGGCGGGGAATTCGGGCGCACCAGTTTTTCACAAGGGCGACTGACCGCCGATAATTATGGCCGTGATCATCACCCAGGCTGCTTTACCATGTGGATGGCAGGTGCAGGTGTAAAAGGTGGAATGGTCTATGGTGAAACCGATGACTTTAGTTACAATGTCGCCCGCAATGGCGTACACGTTCACGATTTTCAGGCGACGATGATGCACCTCTTGGGCATTGACCACGAAAGGCTTACTTTTAAACACCAAGGCCGTAGATATCGATTGACCGATGTTCATGGGCATGTAGTGAAAGATATTTTGGCCTAAATGAAGAGTCGTTGTTATCCGATTTTTTGACCGCAAAGGGTTTGGGAACGGGGCAATGGGCGTAAGTGCTTTTAGACGTAAGTGCTTTGCGAACGCCATTACCTTTGCAAAGTTGTTCTCAATCTTAATAGACACTTCTGAATAAGGTCGCCGGAAAAGAATAGATTTAATAAAACGTCAAACTTTGTCAAAGTTGATTCAAATATAGCGAATGAAAAAATCGAATATCACTCGAAGAAAGTTTCTCGAAAAAACTACGGTAGCCAGCAGTTCTATTGTGGCAGCGTCCACGGTTCCGTTTTATATCATGCCCTCAAAAGCAAAACTGGAGGAAACTATTCTGGGGCACGGAGACTTTAAATACCGCTTGGAAAAAGAATGGGGCAATTTAGATCCGAAGACACATCCGGTAAAAAATTGCCACGAAATGGTAATGGATACTAAGGGAAGGCTTTTGATGCTGACCGACCATCCGAAAAACAACATGCTAATTTATGATACCGCGGGAAAGCTACTTGGTAACTGGACATTGGACCTACCAGGCGCCCATGGCCTCACACTAAATGACGAGGG
>ENA-ORXU01002237-ORXU01002237.1-marine-metagenome-genome-assembly--contig:-NODE-2237-length-13560-cov-3.621301_pt1 | contig 13560 bp, 13 predicted proteins | sample MGYA00237869_ERZ511484 | MGnify/ENA metagenome assembly ERZ511484
CCTGAGCCGAATTTGAAATAAAAGCATGTGTTCCAATTTGGGTTTTGGCTCAGGGTTCATTCGCACTTCGTGCATTGTGCACCCTGATCCCTGTAGAGAATTAAAAGGATCAGGGTGCCGGCGTTGGCCTGTGCGATTGGCAGGAACCCTGAGCCGTAAATACCAAAGTCTTGCTGAGCCAGATGTAAAAAGAAAGCCTTGAATGTTTTTAAAAAAATTATACGTATACACGTCATCAAGTGACGCATCAAAGTTTACGACTCAGCAACATGTAGTTTTCCCAAACATGCATCTTGATTGCTTCTGGAAAAACAGTTTTAAAAACCTTTTCAAAATATGCACCAGATTTCTCTTTATCAGCTGATGTAGAAGCGAGCGTGTTCATAATAATCAAACCATTTCGTGTTTGAAGTCTTTTCAACGCATGCAAATAGTCTGTCGTCAAAAAATAATCAGGTATTTCATCGTCTAAAAATATATCAGAAATAATAAGATCATATTTTCGCTGATGCGATTGCACAAAAACGGATGCATCTACGCAATATGTCGTGAACTTCGTTTTCAGAAAATCGAGGGTGTATTTCTGAGCTAGATAAATGACGTTTTCATCAATTTCGACGAGTGCCATTTCATCGAGTTGCAATCCGTTTTTTTCTATTAATAATGGTACACTTCCTAAACCTAACCCCAACAAAAGCGCGTTTTCAAAAGTCAGAGAACCTAAATCTATTTTATCGAAAAGTAGTCTGAAATTATCATACCGATCTTCATACGAATAGACGGCATTCTCCGTACTCAGTTGGACTCGGCCTTTTGACAGGCTCACGTACATGTGTGGATTAATTTTCGAAGGGCAACTTTCTACGTGAATTTCGGTGAGATACGAAAGCCAATATTTCCATTTTGGAATGGGAGGTCTAATTTCCACTTCTAATTTATCGTTGGTTTTTTGTTGATTGATGAATTGTTCTAAATACCGTTTCTTCTGCAGCCGGCATTTTTTTATTTTTCCGTTCGAGTACGCGTGTTGCCACTTCTATCGCTTTATCGATTCGATATTCTGTTAATTGCTCTCCACTACCCCAGCTGAATGATGGAACATGTCGTGATTGAAAACCACCTCCAAAAATATTACAAGATACACCGACTACTGTGCCAGTATTAAACATTGTATTAATTCCAGTTTTAGAATGATCGGCCATGATCAATCCGCAAAATTGCTCTCCGGTATCTTCATAACTTCCAGTCGTGTAATTCCAAATCGAGACATCAGCGTAATCATTTCTGAGATTCGAACAATTCGTATCGGCACCTAGATTGCACCATTCGCCGACTACCGAATTTCCTAAATAGCCATCGTGGCTTTTATTTGAATTACCGAACATGACGACATTTTTAATTTCGCCGCCGACTTTACATCCAGGTCCCAAAGCGGTGGGTCCATAAATTTTAGCACCCATTTTCACAACACTATTTGCCCCTAATGCAAATGGTCCTTTAATCATTGACCCGGGAAGGATGCGCGCATGTTCGCCAACGTAAATTGGTCCATCAGTTGCATCCAGTACGCAATGCTTTACAGAAGCACCCGCTTCTATAAAAATGTCTTTCCCTTCCCAAGAGTTGGAATTGTCCCGCGCTTCTGACGTTCTACGTTTTGTTAGCAAATGATAGTCATGTTTGATTTCATCACCGGCGAATTTGAATATTTGCCAAGGCCGCATGATCCGCTCAATCGGAGTCTCTTCGATGACATAGCCTTTGAGTTCGTCGATTTGCTCATTGCGCACGAGGTGGTCAAACTGTTCTCTCTTGAGTCGAGCTGCCACCAAATCATCTTCATACATCAGTGCTTCGTTCATACTGAGGTCATTGATCAATCGAACAAGTCGTGGATTTGGAAGGACATTGCCTGCAATGACTAAATTATCATCCTCAATCATGATGGGATGCTGTTCCGCTAGATACTCTTGCGTGATGGTCGAAGTTTTGGCCTCCATGTAGTATTCCCACTTTTCTCGAATGGTCATGATGCCGCAACGAATGTCAGCAGTCGGGCGTGTATAAGTGAGTGGGAGTAGTTGCTCCCAGCTATCATCATCAAAAAGTATTACGTTGCGCATGGTCGAAGACAGATATTTGGTTTGAGACGTGGCCTATCGCTGATGTAACGCTAATCTTCAGTCTCAGATTGAAAGATATAAGATATTCCTATGAAAGGTGTGTTCTTGAATACAAAAAGGTTAATCGATATGGGAGAATTCTGGAATCATTTAAGATAAATCATAAAAAAAGCCCTGTATATTGAAATACAGAGCTTTATAAATTATTCAATAATCATATTTATTCTTCAGCAGCTTCTGTTTTCGCGAATCGTGTTTTCGCAAATTTCTTATTAAACTTGTCAATTCGACCTGCTGTATCGACGAACTTCATTTTACCGGTGAAGAACGGGTGAGACATATTAGAGATCTCCAACTTGATAAGTGGATACTCGTTTCCATCTTCCCACACGATGGTATCATTAGCCGGTGCACAAGATTTGGTGATGAATGCTTCATCACAAGAGAAGTCTTTAAAGACAACCATTCTGTACTCTTCCGGGTGAATTCCTTGTTTCATAATTTCTACTTTTTAAAACGGACGGCAAAGGTAATGAATTGGTGGGAAATGAGCAAGGGTTAATTAAGGTAGCCGATAACAAAAAACGGGCCATTCTTGAGAGTGCCCAAACAGGGCATTTTCGGTTCACTTCTGGAGCTGATTGTCCTGTGAGGATTGCTAACAAACCATCAATCAAACACCGCTTTAACCCTATTGAAATGGGAACGTAGCTAAAAATGAGTAATAAAAATCAGCTATTTTCGGCAACTATTCAAATGATAGTTATCCATTGAGCATTGCGAATCATTCAGTTTAAGGAAGTTACCATGAAATTAAATTCAGATACTATTTCAATCGTCATGCTGGGAGCCAGCGGAGCCGTCGGAACGGAAGCATTAAACACTTTACTAAAACTTGACAACATAAGTCAACTAACACTACTAGGAAGAACACCTATTCAAAATATTTCTGCAGATTTTGTCAATCAATATAAAATAGATGTCAGTGAAACCAATTCTTATAAAGATTATTTGCGTGCACATCGAATTGCGATATGCACCTTAGGTATTGGGCAGCCATCAAAAGTTTCAAAAGAGCAATTTATTAAAATAGATAAGGAGGCCGTGTTGAATTTTGCCAAAGCGTGTAAAGCAGCGGGAGTTCGACATTTTCAACTTCTCTCATCTGTAGGCATAGATTCAAATTCATCATCATTTTATTTAAAAACCAAAGGAGAATTAGTAGATGAGTTAAAGAATTTAGGTTTTGAACGTTTGAGTATTTTTCAGCCTTCTATGATTTTGACACCTAAAAACAGGTATGGACTTTCTCAGGCTATCTTGCTAAAAGTATGGCCAAAATTGAAACCTTTTCTCTTTGGTAAGCTCAGAAAATATCGTGGCGTTCCTGTTGGCATTTTGGGTGAAGCTATTGCCAAAAATATTCTCACCGCCGGTAGCGGGTTTGAAATGTTGCAATGGGATGATTTTTATAACGTTGTCAAAAAAAATTACCACTAGCACATAACTCCCTGATCGTTGAATCGCATAATTCTATAGTTTTAGCAAGCGGAATAGAGAGCTGTGATCTACAAAATTACATGTCGAGTGAATTATATTAGAGTTATAATCGTTATCTTCAATATAAAACAGTATCATATGGAGTTTACAGCACGCATAGAAATGTCAGAAGATGGTTGGTATGTAGGGCAAGTAGAAGAAGTACCAGCTGCAATATCACAAGGAAAAACAATCGATGAATTGAAAGCCAACCTCCTTGATGCCTTAGAAATGATATTTGAAGTCAATCGCACCAAACTCTCTGAAGAGGACAGAGAAAAGAAGGTGATTCGAGAGCGATTAATATTAGCATCTTGAAAAGAAAAAAGTTAATTAAGCATCTAAAAGAATACAATTGCTTTTTATTACGAGAAGGTAGTCGACATAGTATCTACAAAAACCCGAAAAATGAGCTTCAAACATCAGTAGGTAGACATCGAGAATTATCTGATCTTTTGTGTGAGAAAATTTGCAAGCAATTGAACATTCCATCGATTAAAAAATAATAGCCAGCTTCTCGCAGCACCGAATTTCATTCATATGTCAACTCAAGTAACCTAGACAAACTTTAGGGATCACCCAGGAAAAAACGCATCTTCATAATGCCGAATGATCGGCTTCGCATTATCCGCCAATGTCACACCAATAATATCGAAACGACATTCTCCTGTATAATCTTTTTCATCTGCATAATATGAATAGGCATCAGCGAGTCGCCGTATTTGAATATCAGTGACTGTCGATGCTGGCTCGAATAAGGTGTCTGACTTGCGCGTCTTGACTTCAAAAACAACTATGATGTTATCAATCTTAGCGATGATGTCTATTTCCATGCGGCCTGTTCGCCAGTTCCGCTCGAGAATCTTGTAATCTTTCTTTTCTAAGTAGTCGACGGCCAGTTTCTCACCGCGTTCGCCTAGATCTTTTTTATGTCGTGCCACAGCGCATTAATTCAGTTTATATGCGATACCTCTTTCATCCAACACACCTATAAAATCGTGTCCGGCATTCACTTTAATTTTTTCTGACTTGAATCCGATATTCACTTCGTGTTCTTGTGAGGCAACCACCATTTTTAGTTGATGTTTACCTTTGTGCTGCATGAACACATTTTGGATTGCATCGATATATTCAGAATTGATCTGATCAGCATTCATAAATATGGTGATGCTTTTTGTTTTTTCAGCACCTACCGTACTTAATAATTTTACCTGCTCGACTTGAAGAAATACCTCGTCACTTCCGTATCGTTCTTTGTATAATGCTTCAATGAAAACAACGAAACCGTTTGTTATTAAACTTTTATACTGCTCAAAACCTTCGCGGTATAACCCGAATTCATAAGAGCCGGTGTAATCTTGTAAAGTAAATCTTGCCCAACCGTCACCGCGCTTATTCGCACCCATTCGAGCACCGGTTACAATTCCGGCCACCGATACGCGAACGCCTTTTCTTTCGATTTGTTCGAGTTTATTGAGTTCGCATGTCACATAATTTTCCAATTCGATTTTATATAAATCAAGAGGATGTCCGCTGATATAAACGCCAATCACTTCTTTTTCTTTTTCCCACGCCATGCGCTCATCCCAGGGATCACAAACGGGTGGCTGGGGCTCGTTCAGATCTTCGTCATCCAAGCTCCCAAACAAACTCATGACAGCTTCCGATTTCTTTTTTTTATAAGACTGACCAAACCGCAGGACGTGCTCGATGTAAGTTGTGTAATTATCTGACGGCGCGAAATATTGGGATCGGTTTGCTCCAAATTCGTCCAATGCACCGGCTTTTGTAAGTGCTTCAAGACATCGCTTATTGACTTGTCTTAAATTTAGACGTTTGGCCATATCCATTAAATCGGTAAATGATCCACCTTCTCGTTCCTCAATAATGCATTCAACTGGTCCATCTCCTACTCCTTTCAGACCCGACAGACCGATGACTATTTCACCTTTTTTATTTACCGTAAAGTTTTTCTGACTTTCATTGACACTTGGTGCGACAACTTTTAATCCCATCGAGCGGCACTCGCGTAAAAAGATATTGACTTTCGTGATATCTTTTTTATTATTTGATAAAACAGCCGCCATAAACTCAGCCGTGTAATTCGCTTTTAAATAAGCAGTTTGTACGGCCAAAAATGCATAACAAGTCGAGTGCGATTTATTAAATGCATACGATGCGAAACTTTCCCAATCTTTCCATATTTTATCGACGGTCTCTTTTGGATGACCATTCGTCATACAACCTTCAATAAAAATTGGGTACATTTCATCAATGAGCTCCCGTTTCTTTTTTCCCATGGCCTTGCGCAACATGTCAGCCTGACCTTTGGTAAACCCAGCTAGTTTTTGCGACAGTTGCATAACCTGCTCTTGATAAACAGTAATACCATACGTTTCCGACAAAATGGATTCCATCGCATCCAGATCATAGACTATTTCTTCTTGCCCGTGTTTTCGTTTAATAAAATTAGGAATGTAAGCCATCGGACCCGGACGATACAATGCATTCATCGCAATTAAATCCTCAAAGCGCGTAGGCTTTAATTCTTTTAAATGTTTTCGCATTCCGGCAGACTCATATTGAAATATTCCAACAGTATTTGCTTGCTGGAATAACTCATATGTTTTTTCATCGTCTAATGGAATTTCATCCGGATCGATTTTTAAACTATGTCGACGTTCGATAATTTCGCAACAATCTTTTATGATACTGAGCGTACGAAGTCCTAGAAAATCCATTTTTAAAAGACCGGCAGATTCAGCAACATTGTTATCAAATTGCGTGACTAATAATTCGCCATCTTTCGCCTTGGTGACCGGCACATAATTCGTTACGGGTTCAGGTGTGATAACAACTCCACACGCATGGATGCCCGTATTTCTGACGGAGCCTTCAAGTCCTTTTGCTGTGCGAAGCATTTCACCAATCGTATCTTGTTTCTCAGATAATTCTCGAATTTTTCGAGCCTTATCGAGATCCTCCGCATTCATGTCGGATGACAATTCCTTGCTGATGCCCTCTGCAGCTAAAATTGCTTTCAATGAAGCGTCGGCATGAGCCGGATACTGTTTCGAAATGCGGTTGACATCATCCAACGGCACATCCAATACTCGACCTACGTCACGAATACTCATTTTGGCGGCCATCGTTCCGTAGGTGATGATTTGGGCTACCTGTTCTTTTCCGTATTTCTGTATGACGTAATCGATAATTTTTGATCGGCCCAAATCATCAAAATCCATATCAATATCCGGCATTGATATTCGCTCGGGATTTAGAAATCGCTCAAAAAGTAAATTGTATTTTATTGGATCTATATTCGTAATCCATAGACAATAAGCAACGGCTGAGCCAGCAGCGGATCCACGTCCCGGACCGACCGCAACACCCATTTTACGTGCCTGAGTTGTAATATCCTGTGTAATTAAAAAATAACCGGGATAACCTGATGCCTCAATAACACTTAATTCAAAATCCAACCGATCTTTTAAATCTGGGGTAATCTTTTCATACCGCTTTTTCGCTCCTTCGAATGTAATATATCGGAGATATTCAATCTGTGTTTTAAATTCCGGTGGTAGCGGAAATTTCGGAAGGGCAATGTCATTATTTAAATCTAGCAAATCGATTTTGTCCGCGACTTCCATGGTCGTATCCAACGCTTCTGGAATATCGTGAAAAATACGATTCATTTCATCTTGCGTCTTGAAGAAATAATCGCTACTCGAAAATTTGAATCGCTTTTCTTCGGATTTCTTTTTTCCCGTATTAATACAAAGTAATGTATCGTGATTATCCGCGTCAGATTCATCGATATAGTGCGAGTCGTTCGTCGCAATCGTTTTGACATTATACTTTTTAGCAAACCCGAGCAATACTTGATTCACATCTTCTTGACTGACACCGGTATTGTCAATATTTTCCAAACCACGATGGCGCTGAAGTTCGATATAATAATCTTCACCAAAAATATTTAGCCACCATTTAAGGGCATCTTCAGCAGCCTCCGTTTTACCTGCAATAATTAATTGAGGTATCTCGGCGCCGATACAACAACTAGTTGCAATCAAGCCATGATGGTATTTCTCTATCAATCCGCGATCAATTCTTGGAAAATCCGAATACAATCCATCAATAAATCCGAGCGAACAAAGTTTGGTCAAACTCTGATAGCCTTCCGCGTTTTTGGCCAACATCAATTGGTGATATCGCTTATCTCGTTCACCGAGCTTTCTAGAAAAAGACTTTCTGAACCGATCGTCAACGAGATAAAACTCACAACCCACAATAGGTTTTACATCTGCCTTCTTTGCCTCAGATACAAATTTGAATGCGCCGAACATATTTCCATGATCGGTAAGAGCAATGGCTTTCTGACCGTCGGCCGCTGCTTTCGCCATTAGCCCCTTGATGTCGGAGGCTCCGTCAAGCAGTGAAAATTGTGTATGATTATGTAGGTGACAGTAAGAAGGCATATGGTTGAATTATCGGTTGTACAAGAGCTTGGAAGCAATCATTACAAATGTACTTATATTATATATATGAAAACAGCATATGTGTTGAAAGTAGATTTGTAGTTACCTCCTTGGCTAGAGGAATACCATTCCGCTTTAGGATTCATAGTTCGATTCGACTTCCTGGCTTTTGTTTAATCGCAAAAGCTTGACACTTGACTATTTATGAATTTCTAGCTCTCCAACGCCTTACTCAACCAATCCACATCTATCGCATAATGTGACGTATGCTTAACGGTTTCTCCACCTTTAACCACGATGACCTGAGGTGATTGATGCGGCACTCCAAAAGCATCAGCGGCAGCATTCGACACAGGGCGATAAGCCAATAAGTCCAGGTAATAAAATTTTACATCCGGATTGGCCGATATGAATTGTTCGACCTGATCGAGGGCGGCATGGCTTATACCACAAGATGTGCTATGCTTAATTAGGAACACGGGTTCCTCTGACGATTCAGTTTTGATCGTATCAAATTGGCTAACCTCAGTCAGGTTCAGGAATTTAGTTGCAGATTGGGATGAAAATTTGGACATTCGCGCGAATTTTTATTGTTGGTATTGTAACCTTCATGCACCTCTTATAGTTCATATCGGCCATAGGCTTGTCAAAACACATCAAGACGAGTGAACTGAAAACATACGCTTATCTGCTTCGTATTCCTTACGTATAGACACTACATAGTATAAAATTTTATAATACAGATAGTTATGTCTGTCAATGAAAAATAAATGTAGATTTAATGTAATATTTACAAAAGATTCCCTAAACTTACGGTCATATTCAAAATCATCAGATTGGTTTACTGGTATATTGAAATATAAAATTTGCTTTGACACTCTAAGTAAAGATTTGACATATGGAGATCATGACTACCGATTACATCGATCATTTCGATCAGTTTGGATGCCGTTATTACAAGTTCCAGAAGGAAGAACTGGCAGAATTCAACGCCAAAGACACTGACTGGCTCACAAACGCAGGATTGCCGGACGCCGCAGTACCCTTTTTCTTCTTTGACGTATACATCGCTTATCTGCGCGACGTTTCCATCCCTGGTATGCGGAAAATGCTCGGTACGGCCTTCGAACCGGCTTCGCATCACTATTTATTTGTTGACAGCAATGATGAAGTGTTCATTCAGATGGAACAAGGTCAAATGCTATTCGTGAATAGCAGTGTGACACAATTGTGTCAAAGCATCCTGTGTTATTCGCAATGGTTGGAAGAGCAAGAGAAGGCATTTGCTACAAATATTTCATATGAAGTCCCGGAAGACTGCATGTTCAATCTATACTACATGCTTCGCGAGATAGACAAAAAGGCATTTGCAAAGGAAGCCTCAATCTGGCCTCAAATATCAAATGCGGAAATCAATTTTCTGGCTGATCAAATCACAACAGAAGGTTCATAAGTTCATCTAAAACTTTGAACCTTTCCCATGTCGTTTGTTGTTAATAGTCTTGTGCATCACCTACTTTTGTAGGTGAAAGAACCATAAACTAAAAACTTACTTATGAAAAAACGATTCACCAATTCGAGCAACCCTTTGATTAGCGAGAAAGCGTTAGAGAAGCATCGACAGATTCCTGGTGACTATGCGGAGCAATCCATGTCAGTTCGCGGTGCCGTTGACAAATCGTTGATCCTCGCGTGTATATTATTATTTACGTCGATCATCGGTTATAGTGCGCCAAGCAATTTATTTATGTACGGCGGGATGTTCGGTGGACTCGCGCTCGTCATTTTTTCGGTTTTCAAACCTCAATATTCTGCTTTTACGGCTCCAGCTTATGCCGCGGTCGAAGGTCTTTTTGTAGGATCCGTCACATCGTACTTTGCTATGGCTTATGACGGCATAGTGTTTCAAGCAGTATCGTTAACTATCGCGATCTTGTTTACCATGTTGTTTGTTTACAAGTCTGGACTTATTAAAGTGACATCAAAATTTAGAACAGGAGTAATCATGGCGACAGGAGCCATCTTTATTGTATACTTAGCTTCGTTCGCGCTTTCATTTTTCGGAATTAATATTCCGTTTCTACATGAAAACAGCATGATTGGCATCGGCATTAGCCTTGTTATCATCGGTGTGGCTTCACTTAATTTATTACTCGACTTTGACAATTTTGATAAAGGCGAAGAGTTAGGTCTTCCGAAATATTATGAATGGTTTTTCGGCATGGGTCTTATGATCACGCTCGTGTGGTTGTACATAGAAATCATCCGTTTACTTGCGATATTAAATAGTGACTAGAAATTGGTCATGAATAATTTATAAATTTGAAAACCGAATGGCCTTGTCGTTCGGTTTTTTTTATGAAATGAGACTACATGATTTATTCGTTTAAAGACTTTATTCCAGTTGTTCACCCATCATCTTACATTCATCCTTTGGCAGCTGTCACGGGAAATGTCATTATTGGCAAAAATGTATACGTGGGACCAGGCGCAGCGATACGGGGAGATTGGGGAGGAATTGTGATCGAAGACGGATGCAATGTGCAAGAAAATTGTACGATTCACATGTTTCCAGGTATCACGGTCAGGCTGGAAGCGTCTGCGCACATCGGCCATGGAGCTGTCATACATGGAGCTCACATTGGTAAAAATGTATTAATCGGAATGAATAGCGTTATTATGGATGAAGTGGTAATCGGTGAAGAAAGTATCATTGGTGCCATGACCTTTATCAAAGCAAACACCGAAATTCCTCGCCGATCATTGGTTGTAGGTAATCCCCATAAAATCATCAAAGAAGTATCCGATGAAATGATCAATTGGAAATCTGAAGGGACTAAACTTTATCAAGGACTGCCTGCTGATATGAAAAATCATATGAAGCCTTGCGAACCATTGACTGAAATACCAGAAAATCGACCTATTCAGGAAAAGTTTTATCTCAGTCGAGGAAAAAAATAATGGATTTCCGTTTCGATGAAATATTATTTCTGAATTTTCAACACGCGCTTAATATTGCAGGTCGAGATTCCCTTCGCGAATAACTTCAATATCACCTCCAGACAAATCGACTATTGCCGTTTCTACATTTGGGACTATACCCGACTCCACAATCGCGTCCACACGCTTGCCCCACAATTCATCAATTTCATCTACATCACTTTCATGAAACTCATCATCATCCAGCTTCAACGACGAGGTCATCAGCGGGCTTCCCAGTGCTGACACCAAATCCTGAATAAATACATGATCGGGAATTCGAGCACCAATCGTTCTTTTTTTATTTTTAAAAAGCTTTGGTACTTCGTTGTTTGATTTTAGGATAAAAGTAAATGGACCTGGAATATTTCTTTTTATTAAACGAAATGACTGATTCGAAATAGGCGCGGCGTAGGCGGCCAGCGTAGCTACAGAATCACACATAAAAGTCAAATTAGCCTTAACAGGATCCAACCCACGCAGTTTACATATGCGGTCCACGGCTTTTTGACTATTCATATGACAAGCCAATGCGTACACACTATCTGTTGGGATGATGATGACGCCATCATTTTCCAGCACTTCAACAAGTTGTTTTATTTTCCTTGAATCCGGATTTTCCGGATGTAATTGAATTCGCATTTTTAGAGAGATTTTATAAGGTTTTTAAAGTGTATGAGACCGTTTAGGGCTTTATCGTCTAAATAATATCGAATGTTTTTAAGTATATAGTTTTTCCAATACGCTGCATTTTCAACATGATCGAGATTCAGATCTTTCAGTCCATGAATAGCATTTTGAAAAGAGTCATTAATATGACCAATAAATTTGTTGTTTACTTCGGGTTTGGCGATCCAAACTGCATAAACCATAGGAAGTCCTGTCCAGTTTGTCCAGGCCTCGCCTAAGTCATATTTGAATTCGAACTGATTTTCTTTTAATTTGACCTTATCACCAATATACAAATGTCCGGCTTGATCTACTGTATCTTCTGTTGTAGGCAGAAAATTAATATTCGATAGTTTCCAATAATCTCGGCACAACAGCTGCACCAACTTCGCAGACGTCCGACTATCCGTATCCAAAAAAATTGTTTTTAATTCATTTAAAGGATTATTAGTTAATAGTGCTACAGTATCGACAGATCCTGCCGATCCGATACAATAATCCGTAATAATTTTATAAGGGGCCAAGTGTTCAAGTGATCCAACAGGTACAAGAGCCATATCGACTTCATTGTTATAAAACTTGTTAGCGCACGCGGCAGGATTAACTGGAATAACCTCTAATACTTCTGGCGGAAACTTTTGCTCAAGGGCTTGCAAAAATGGTAGGGTATTGATATAATTAACGGCAGCAATTTTCAAAAATGCCATGCGAAGTATTTAATTTTTAATTTGCTACGGGTAATGAAACGTACCCCTTAATTCCATGCTCATCTTCGAACTCCACACCTTCAAAATCATTCACGACATTATAGTGGGTGTCGCGTTCAATTGGTGTCTTACCAACATGTCGAATTAATCGCACGAGCTGACCTGTCGACAAGGCCGGCGATTGTTCTTCACTGCCCGCCATCGAATAAATCTTCGTGGTATCATCGATCGTTCCATCGATATCATCCACACCATAACTCAACGACAATTGCGCCATTTCGCGTCCAATCATCGGCCAATACGCTTTGATATGATCAAAATTATCCATGAAGATTCTTGCAATGGCATAATTCTTTAAGTCTTCTTGCGCCGGCAACTCTGGCAGATGTGATAATTGATTGCCTTGATTCCGAAATTTTAATGGAATAAATGTTTGAAAACCACCCGTCTTGTCTTGTAAATCGCGAAGTCTATTCATGTGATCAACCCGATGCGCATAATTTTCAACGTGACCATATAACATTGTGGCATTTGATCGCTTGCCCATGTTATGCCAAATTTCATGTAGTTCCAACCATTGATCAGAACTGCATTTTCCACCAGCAATATCTTTTCTTATTTCTTCATCAAATATTTCGGCTCCACCTCCGGGTACAGAATCCAATCCGGCATCTGCCAATATTTTTAATCCTTCAGCGTAACTGACTTTTCCTTTTTTAAATATATAATGAAATTCGACCGGCGTCAACGCTTTGATGTGTAGTTCAGGACGATGTTTTTTTATCGCCTGAAATAAATCTACATAAAACTGAACATCATATTGTGGAAGTACGCCACCAACAATATGCACTTCGGTGATTGGCTCATCATCATATTTTTTGACAATATTCATAATATCATCAAGGGAATATTCCCAACCTTCGGATCGCTTTTTAATCAAGCGGCTATACGAACAAAAAGAACATGTATAAATACACACGTTTGTCGGCTCGACATGAAAATTTCGATTAAAAAAGACTTTTTTCCCGTGTCGCTTTTCCCGAATATGATTTGCCAGCGAACCAA
>ENA-ORXU01002238-ORXU01002238.1-marine-metagenome-genome-assembly--contig:-NODE-2238-length-13559-cov-3.842308_pt1 | contig 13559 bp, 12 predicted proteins | sample MGYA00237869_ERZ511484 | MGnify/ENA metagenome assembly ERZ511484
GAAGGATAAAAAGAGGAAAAACAGGCGAAAAAGAGCAATTTTTTAGCAAATGGAGAAAGTTTAAATCACTTCAGTATTAAAAAAGCCCTGCATTTTTTGATGCTGGGTTTTTTTTTGATGCTATCTGGGTTAAAACGCAAAATCTTCGAACAGGCCGGTTCACGGCTCAAAATCCTTAATTTTAAAATTCAGATTATTTTTTTATCTGAAAGTTTTCTGATTTGCCTTGCAGCAGAAACACCGGCTGTTCCATTGCCGATAATGACCGAATGTTTCATAATAAATTCTTGGGGTTGTGCATCCCGTCACAATTTGAGGATAAGAACCTAAATTGAGCCGGGCAATTTAGAACGATTTTAAATACTTACCACAATTGTAAGGTATGTATACGAATATCGTACGTGTAATGTGCTGATTTTTAAAATCTTAAATAAATCATAAAATGTTTGCATCTTTGTAGGGTTGTAAAAATCTTCCCGACAGAAGCTTTAACAAATACTTTATAAACCAATCACAATGAAAAAATCAATTTTAGTTCTAGGAATACTTTTTTTATCCACTGCATTTTCAATGAACGCACAGAGTACCTCTGAGTTCTTTTCAAAAACAGATACATTTCTAAGTACGCATGTTAAGAAGGGTAGAGTCGATTATGCAACGATCAAATCAAACCCTGCTGAACTGAATGCATTGGTAGATATGGCAAAGAAAATTTCCGTTTCAAAAGATAACGCCAAAGAATATCAAGCGTTTTGGATCAACGGATATAATATATTGGTCATCAAAGGTATCGTAGAAAACTATCCGCTAAAATCTCCGTTGGATGTAGGCGGATTTTTCGATAAGACAAAACACGATATCGGAGGAACCAGTACTACCCTTAACGATATCGAGAATAAACTGCTACGGAAAAATTTCCCATCTGAACCTCGTTTCCATTTTGTACTGGTCTGCGGCGGTTTGGGATGCCCCCCGATAATCGGTAAGGCTTACATGCCCGATACGTTAGACGCGCAACTTGAAAAGCAGACCGATTTGGCCTTGAACGACCCTGCTTTCATACAAGTAAATAAGAACAAGGCAAAAATCTCCCAGATTTTCGAGTGGTACAAAGGCGATTTTACCCAAAACGGTCAAAGCCTCGTCGAGTTTATCAACAAATACAAAACCGAAAAGCTTCCTGAAAAAACCAAGGTTTCTTACTACACGTATGATTGGACCTTGAACGAAACGAAATAGGCCCCCTAGCCCACACAGGGGGAACAAATATTCTCTAGACCTATAAAATTAAGGTAGAGAATTCGCATTAGAGTTAAGTATAGACATCCCAATTTAAAAACTACAATTATGAAATTAATCAAAAGAAAATTATTTCTTTCAGGACTCTTATTGTCCGCACTCGTCGGATTTTCACAAGATGACACTGATGACCAAGACGAGCCAAAACAAGAGAAAAGCAACATACAACAGTACACTCCTTCAAAATTAATAGGCAAGGGCCAAGTCGACTTAAAGTGGTTTAACAATCTCTATACAGAAACAAAGAGCACTTTTGCCGATGGTAAACAGCCTAGACAATCGTTTTTTACTTCCACCTTTGAATTCTACACAGGAGTAGGCCAAAACAAAAGAGTCAATTTAGGTCTTATCGCCAGATTGCGTTCTAATGTTATTAGTTCTCAAAATGATGAGAGAGGTGCCCTAGATGTATTTAATTTCAGTGGAGACGATAATTCGCGTTCAGGTTTGACGGCCATTGCACCTTCCATTAAATTCGTTCCTTTTGCCTCTTTGAGCAATTTTTCCATTCAAAGTTCGATATTCATTCCATTGATAGATAACGAGGTTGAAAATGGGGTTTTTTTGGAGCAAAAGGGCTATGTATGGCAGAACCGTTTATTTTATGATTATACTTTTCCTGGAGATAAATGGCAGCTTTTTTCTGAACTTACTACCGAGCTTAATTTGGGAGATGGAGAAGATAGTTTTGCAAACAATAGTTTAAATATTAACCCAGGATTGTTTTTGAGCTATTTTCCGAGTTCGAAGTTTACCGTATTGGTTTTGGCACAACATTCTCAACGTCTTGATTTGGGTAATAATTTTGCTCAAGATTTCACGGCCATAGGCGGTGGTGCGAAATACCAATTGACCAGCGCACTGAACCTAGAGGTGCTATATACCAATTTCGTCCGTGGCAGTAATACGGGCCTCGGCCAAACCTTTAATCTGGGCCTAAGAGCTATTTTTTAAGCGCATTATAAGAAATACTGTATTTTAGGAGTCTTAATAAGCACTGTATGCGAGTTTTAAGACTCCTTTTTCTATGCCTGCTCCAGTTCTCTTGTGCCAGTCAGGTACAGGAAAAAATTAACGGGGTAAGCTTCGTTGCCTCTCGCGAAGAAGTGGCCCAAGAGCATGTTCAAGAGGTAGTGAAGTTGCACGCCAATCACGCTGCGGTAATGCCTTTTGGCTTTATTCGCGATATTGGTTCGCCCGAAATTATCTTCGATACCGAAAGGCAATGGTTCGGGGAGACCAAAAAAGGGGCTTCGCAATATATTGAGCTCCTACATAAAAATGGTATAAAAACTATGGTCAAACCCCAAATCTGGATCTGGAAGGGGGAATTTACCGGTACCTTAAAAATGAATTCCGAAGAAGATTGGAAAGCTCTGGAAGCTTCTTACGAGCAATTTATACTGACGTATGCCGAGATGGCCCAAGAGACGAATTCCGAGCTTTTTTGTATCGGTACCGAACTGGAGCAATTTGTAAAAAACAGGCCGGATTATTGGAAAGCACTGATTGCGAAGATTCGAGAGGTTTACAAAGGAAAACTGACCTATGCCGCGAATTGGGACGAATACCCGCGGGTTCCCTTTTGGGCGGCTTTAGACTATATTGGTATCGATGCTTATTTTCCGTTATCCGAGGAAAAAACACCCTCCGTAGCGCAATTGAAGAAGGGCTGGCAACGCTGGAAGAGCGATATAGCCACCTTAGCAAATACAACGGACAGGCGAGTGCTATTTACCGAATTCGGGTATCGCAGTATGGATTTTACGGCAAAAAAGCCTTGGTTGGTCGATCGCAACGAAGAAAAAGTGAACCTTGAGGCTCAGGTCAATTGTAAAAAAGCAATTTTTGAAGAGTTTTGGGGCGAAGATTGGTTTGCCGGGGGTTATGTTTGGAAATGGTTCATCAACCACGCGAAATCAGGTGGGGCAGATGACAATCGTTTTACACCGCAAAACAAACCGGCGCAAGAGGTGATTAAAGCATTTTATCAACAATACTGATATGGATGGGGCAGAACAATTTTGGATGTGAATAATTACACTCGATAGTCGCTAGGTAGATTTGAACAATTAAAGAAAATAGAATATAGAAAATAGAGAAGAGACTTAGGCTAAAGGATTAAGGGGGGATTTGTAAAAACTGATTCCATAGTATATTACCAATACCAAAAGGAAATCCCGTTTTTACTTATTTTTGGTCGTGATTGTCCCCTTGAGGCCCGTATAATTATTAGGGTCCGGGTGTCTTTCGGAATGTTGAAGCTATAGAATGGGCTTAGTGGCATGATAACGGATAATCAATAAAATAATCAGTCTTTTTTCAATATTCTATTCTCTCTGTTCTTACCCATTTATTTTGAAAGAAGTTGAACTAGATTTGTTAAAATGAAGAAACTTTATTATTTAATCGTTGTCTTGATCGGTGTCGGTTGCTCTACGGACAAAGAGCAAGATTTGAGTGTCAATTTAGACGATGCCCTCGATGACAAGCAAATCGTACTTGACAATGTTATCGCATGTGCGGCGAGTAACGAAAACGATGATTTGGTCAGTGTATTTTTTTACCCCCGAGATGGGGCGACAAATATTGGCTATTACGAAACCAGAGATAGCAAGGCCGACAAAAATGACTTTGAGAATTATTACCCCGTAGAAGCTCCTCAAGTTGATGTTTTTAATGGGTATCTTAAAAAGTTCGAAGTATCGGTGTCCGAAGAAAAGTGGGTCATCGTTACTTTCGATGAAAAAGGGAAGACGCATTTGTCGAATCCTATCCGATTAAAACAGGATACCAAACCCACGGAATATCTGCCCCAAAATGTTTCTGTTGACCCCACCAATGCCCAAATGCCAGGTTTTTCATGGAAAGATGGTAAGTATACCGATACCAAAATATATTTTCAGGTGGTATCCGATAGCCAAGATAACTTATTGTCGGGCACTTATACTTTTGAAAAAATGTTTCAGTACTACGACCTTGAAAACGTAGTATTGAACATAACCAAAGGTACACCCACTGCTTTGAAGAACGAAACATCGTATGGGTTTACGCTTTTGGCAGTTAGCGAAGATAATTGGGTCAATCTTTTTTCCGATATCGAATTTGAAGTGAACTGAGCGTATCCGTGATACCTATGTTATATCGATACCTTATTTTTGCGCTTTCACTCTTCGGTTTATGAACTCGTCTTGAGTTAATGTTAGGAACCGAGAATGAAGGCTTTTGTGGCTTGATAAAGTCATTTTTCAAATGCATAGCAGAGCTACGGAAGCAAAAAATGGTCAAATCAGGATGCAAAACGCGAAATTCGCAGGTAAAAGATTAACTCAAGACGAGTTCTATGATAGCTAGACCACTTTTAATCTTGGTTTTACTTTTGTTTTCTTCCCTCGTAACGGCACAAAAAGATGTCGTTATCGACGTAAAAATACAGGGTACAAAACGCACAAAACCCTCATTTCTAAAGAACTTGGTTGAGCTTAAGGCAGGGATGACCTTGGATTCCGTTTTGATGGACGAGGATATAACCCGCCTAAAGCGACTCCCTTCCATATCGCATGCTTATTATCAGGTGTTCTCTTCGAAAGAAGGCGCACACAACGTTTTCTATAACGTGGAAGAAAATTTCACCCTGATTCCCTTTGCGAACCTATTTTCATCTTCGAACGACGATTTTGCCTTTCGTATCGGTTTGCAGGAATTTAATCTATTCGGTAGAAATATCACGTTAGGTGGTTTTTACCAGCTCGATGTCTTCAATTCCTACGGTCTTTCATTGAGGGCGCCATACCTCTTCAGTAATAAGATTGGACTGTCTTTAAGCTATAACGATTTTACGACCCAAGAGCCCGTTTTTTTTGATAAAACTACCGCCGACTATCGATACAATAATAGCGGTGTTGAGGTTATGGGACTTTATGAATTCGATTTCAAGAATCGCATCGAACTTGGCGGAAGTCTCTTTACCGAAGACTACCGGTACCTCTCGGGGGCTACCAGCCAAAGCGTTCCGCAAAATCTGAAAGTCAATAAGCATTTGTTTAAGTTCATATACAACTTCGATAATATCGACTATTTCTATCAGTATTTAGAAGGCTTTCGAAGTACGCTCAACTTTCAGTACGTGGGTAGCTCAGATGTTAGTCTGCCAGAGTTTCTTATCGGCTTTAATGATTTCGTTTATTTTCATCGCGTGGGCAAGCGGGGCAACTGGGCCAACCGCCTACGTTTGGGTCTAGCAAGTAACGTAGAGACACCTTTCGCTCCGTTTACTGTCGATAATAATCTGAATATTCGGGGCGTTGGTAATACCATTGATAGAGGTACCGGGGCCATTGTTTTCAATACGGAATACCGACATACCCTGATAGATAAAGATTGGTTCGTACTACAGGGTACCGTATTTATCGATGGAGGATCTTGGCGCAATCCCGGTGGTGGGTTTGGCGACTTTGCCGAAACCCAGAATATTCGCATTTACCCCGGGGTAGGTCTACGGTTTATGCATAAGCGTATTTTCAATGCTATTTTTAGAATCGATTATGGGTACGGTATCACAAAAGATTCCTCGAGAGGTATCGTTTTCGGAATCGGACAGTATTTTTAGAAATGGAACTATACGAAAACTTCAAGAAAATTGATGCCCACGTACATTTCAACAAAGTACGCGGCCCGCTCTTTGGATATGGGGTCGAGCATAATATCCGTTTTCTGTCCATTAATACCGATATGCCTTTTTTCCCATCCTTGAAGGAACAGGAAAAGGCAAGTTTAGATTTAATCGATAGTCACGGAAAACAATTGAATTTCGTTACATCGTTTTCGTGTGATACTTGGAATAGTGAGAACTGGCTAAAAGAAATTATTGAAACTATTGCCGAAAGTGTTCGCCGAGGAGCGGTAGGCGTAAAGGTTTGGAAAAATATTGGCATGGCTCTAAAAGATGATTCTGGTAAGTATGTAACTATCGATGACCCAAGTTTTGCCCCGATATTCAGTTTTTTAGAGGAAAATGATATCGTGCTACTTGGCCATATTGGGGAGCCTAAAAACTGTTGGCTGCCCCTTGACGAAATGACCGTCACTTCCGACCGCAACTATTTTTCGGCACATCCGGAGTATCATATGTACAAGCACCCCGAATGTTTGGGTTACGAGGCACATCTTAAAGCACGCGACAATATGCTTAAAAGACACCCGCGATTACGGTATGTAGCATTACACTTGGCCAGTGAAGAGTGGAATACCAATAAGGTAGCGCGATTTCTTGACGATTTCCCCAACGCGATGGTAGACTTGGCGGAACGGATATGTCATTTACAGCACCAAGCCGTCAGCGATTGGCAGAAGGTTTCTGATTTTTTTGTTCAATATCAAGACCGTATTATCTACGGTACGGATTGCGTAGACGATGGTAGCTTGACCGATGAAGAACTACTAAACTATATGGACGATAGGTATCGTATGCATTGGAAGTTTTTTACGGAGGATGAAGTTATGTCCGCACCCAAAGTAACAGGCCGATTTAAGGGTATGGGATTACCTTTTGAAGTCCTTAAAAAGATATACTGTGAGAATGCGATTAAAACGTATGGAATGTGATTGCAGTAATTTTAGGCTATGAATAGAACAATGTAATTTTATAATGTTAATCTTTTATTAATTTTTTTAGTTCTTTTATTACAGAACTAAAAATATTTTGTAGGTTTGTAACCGATATGGAAATAAAACTATCAAATAGACAGAAAGAACTTATAGAAAAGTTTGGAGTAATCCAGGAAGGTATGGGCATGACCCCAGCTTCCGCTCGTGTGAACGCCCTCCTTACGGTTTCGGAGGAACTTGAGCTTACTTTCGACCAAATTCGGGAAACGCTGAAGCTGAGCAAGAGTGCTACGAGCAATGCGATCAACTATTTGTTGCAAGTAGAGAACGTTGGTTACAAGACAAAACTAGGAGACCGCAAGCGTTATTTCTATTCGAAATTGAACCAATGGAAGGAGCGGTTCCGAAAAGATATTTCAGGACTAAGTGCCTATACCGATATAATAAGGGAAATTGAAAAAACACGTAACGGAAACTCTAAGGAATTCAATAACGAATTAAAGGAATTGGCCAAGTTTATGGACTATTTCGTAACCGAAACGGTAGGTTTAATTGATAAATGGAAAAAGTAACTATTTTTTTACCCATTTTAGTTCTTTAATTACAGAACTAAAGATATAATTAATAACTAAAAGAATGAATAAGCTTATACTAATAATTGCTCTTTTAATACTACACTCTGTCGCCGCACAAGATTCTGCAATTGAATTTAATACCGTAGAAGATGCTATAAACTATGCTATAGAGAACAATCACAACTTGAGTAAATCAAGAATCGACCAAGAAATTATTCTTGCCCAAATATCCGAAGTAAAAGGCCGCGCATTGCCTCAAGTTAACGTAAACGGTCAGTTCTCCGACAACTATTCACTTCAACAACAACTATTGCCCGCCGAAATATTTGGCGGTGAACCGGGCACTACCGTAGAGGTAGCCTTCGGAAACCGCTATCAGTTTACAGGCGGCTTGAGCGTGCAACAACAATTGCTCAACTTCCAACTATTCAGTTCCATCAAAAGCACAGCCGCTTTAAAAGAACTACGAAACTTGCAGACACTTGAAACCACCCAAGACCTTATTATCAATGTAGTACAGACATATATACAAATACAGGTTTTTGAAAAACAAGTGGCTCTTTTAGAACAAAACTATGAGCGTACCGATAACCTTATCGAGCTTTCAGATTATAAGTTAAAAGAGGGCATCATAAAGAAATTGGATGTTAACCAATTGATGGTCAACCGATCCAACTTAAAGACGCAAATCGAGGATGCAGAATTTGGCAAGAACCAACAACTGCGCCTTTTCAAAGTTTTATTGGCGCTTCCACTAGATTCCGAAGTATTATTAAAAGAACAATTAGAAGATAGACCGGCCGCTCAATTGAACGAAGAATTGACATTAAATGCCAATCTACAGTACCAGCAATTGGAAAAGAGTATTGAGCTCTCCGTACTAGATCAAAAATTGGTCAGGTCCGAATATCTCCCATCCTTAAACGCTTTTTGGAACTATAACTATTTGGGCCAGGCCAATGAATTCGGTTTTTCTGGCGATGCCTACCAAGACCAGTTCAGCGGTATTTGGGGGTTGGCCGCCACTATTCCCATATTCGATGGTTTTCAAAGAGGAAAACGCTTGAAGCAGAAGAAACTGGAAACCGATAAACTGGAAAAAGACCGTGAGCAATTGGTGTTGAACATGGAGAAGGAATTCAATGATGCCAAGGAGCAGTTGTTATTGAGTACGATACAAATAGAGAGCCAGAACAGCAATATGAACCTAGCCCAAGAGAACTATGACGGCATCAAAATGTCATATACCGAAGGGGTGGCGGACTTAACTGAATTATTGGATTCCGAGTTCGCATTACGTGAAGCTCAATCCAACTATTTGAACGCGCTCTTGCAATCCAAAGTATCAGAACTGGCACTACTGAGATCTAGTGGCCAATTATCACAACTTATATCGCAACCAATTAATAATTAGTAAACCAGAATCAGACAGATTTCCGCCTTCGCGGAAATGATAATAAATCTTTAATTATTATGAAAACAAAGAATATCATCGCAATCGTAGTACTTGTCCTAGTCGGGGCAATTGCCTACACCTTATATAACAATAAGACTGAGTTGACCGAAAAAGCGGCCATGGTCGAGGAAGCATTTGCCATACCCGTTCAGATCGCTACCGTAGGTTCCAAGACCATTTCACAAGGACTTGTCGCCACGGGAGAATTCAAGGGATGGGAAGAAGTAACCTTGGTTGCCGAATCACAGGGTAGTATTCAATACCTGCGGGTAGAAGAGGGCCAAAAAATCAGAAAAGGACAGGTAATCGCCAAAGTGGATGCGGTTTCCTTGAACTCCCAATTGAATAGTTCACAATCAGCCTTTACCAAGGCAGAAAAGGATGTTGCCCGTTACGAGCGTTTAGAAAAAGTAGGTGCCGTTAGCCAAAGTGCCTTGGAGGATTCTAGGATACAACTCGAAAATGCACGTGCCAACATCGCCCAGATTCAACAACAGTTAGGTTTTACAACCGTAAGATCACCAATTAACGGGGTTGTAAATTCCTTAATGGTAGAGGAAACAAGTTTTGTGATGCCAGGCAATGAAATCGCAGAAATCGTGCAAATCGATCGCCTGAAAATTGAAGTTAATATTTCTGAGGACAATCTTTCAAAAATCAAGGAAGGGCAAGCGGTCACTATTAAAACCGATGTTTTTCCGCTAAAGACTTTTGAAGGTAACGTAAGTACCATAAGTGTAAAAGCGGATGCTTCACGAAAGTTCAAGGTGACCATCGAAGTAAAGAACACAGATCAAGATTTAAGGGCCGGACTTTTCGCCGAAGTGAATTTTGATGCGTTGAAAACCAATGAACAAGAGGCTAACATGATTCCTCGCGAGGCAATCGTCGGTTCTTTGCAGAATCCGTCTGTCTATATTATAGAAAATGATACTGCCCAACTCAAGAAAATAGAAGTCGGCGCAGTAGTCGATGGTGATGTCATAGTCCTTTCCGGGCTGAACGGTGGCGAACAGGTCGTAACCAAAGGCATCATCAATTTGACCAATAACACTTTAGTAGCAATCACTAACAATTAATACAATGACGATAACAGAACTATCCGTAAAAAGACCAACGCTTGCTGTCGTTGTCTTTGCCATAATTGCTCTTTTAGGCATTATTAGCTATACCAGCTTAGGGTACGAATTGCTACCTAAATTAACTACTCCGATGCTATCGATAAGTACGGTGTACCCTGGGGCTTCCCCTTCGGAAGTGGAGAACTCGGTAACAACGAACATCGAGGATGCCGTAAGTTCTTTGGAAGGTGTAAAAAGTATTTCAGCCACTTCTCAAGAAGGGATATCCATCGTAAGCGTAGAGCTGACCTATAAAGCAGATGTTGATATAGCTCTTCAAGACGCACAACGAAAAGTGAACAATATCTTGGGTGTTTTGCCCGAACAGGTACAGCAGCCGAGTGTCGATAAATTTTCGTTAGACGATATGCCAATCATGCGTTTGGGCGCATCCTCTAAAATGGATGCCAACAAGTTTAACGATTTGGTCGATAATACCATTAAGGAAACGTTATCGCGTATCGAAGGGGTGGCCCAAGTACAGGTCATTGGTGGCAACGAACGTGAAATCCGTATCAATGTGGATCGGGATAAATTGAAAGCTTATGGATTGAGTATCCTACAGGTTACGCAGGCGATTGCCGCGGCCAATCTAGACTTCCCTACGGGAAATATAAAAGATAATGATCAACAGGTAACCGTTCGTCTTTCCGGTAAGTTTCAAAATTTGAATGATATCAAAGGCCTGACCGTAAAGACAGGTCAAGAAGGTACAAGCGTTCGTATCGAGGATATCGCCGAGGTTTACGATACGACAAAGGATGTTTCTACGATTTCAAGGATTGATGGTATCAGTTCTATAGGTCTGACCGTTTCCAAACAGTCCGATGGAAATACGGTACAAGTCGCGGAGGATGTGCGAAAGGAACTTAAAAAAATCGAGGCCGAATATGTTGATGAAGATTTGAAGATTGCCGTGGCGCAGGATAGTTCTGTATTTACCTTAGAAGCTGCCGATGCCGTGATATTCGATTTGATGTTAGCGGTAGGCCTAGTGGCTATTATTATGCTTTTCTTCTTAAGAAGTTGGAGGGATTCCATTATCGTAATGGTTTCGATTCCTGTTTCTATCGTCGCCACTTTTATTGCGATGAACGTTCTCGGATATACGCTCAACCTAATGACGCTCTTAGGTTTGTCGCTTGTAGTAGGTATTCTCGTGGATGACAGCATCGTAGTCCTCGAAAGCATACATGCCGAAATGGAAAAGGCAAGACCAGAATGGAAGCTGCCATGGAAAGTTGGAAGAAAATCGGACTTTCCGTAATGTCGATTACCTTGGTATTGATTGCGGTTTTCTTACCGATAACATTTGTAACGGGTATCATTGCCGACTTGTTGAAACAGTTTTCAATAGTTGTTGCTTTTGCAACGGCCATATCATTGGTTGTGTCTTTTACTTTGACACCACTACTCGCTTCGAGATTCAGTAAAGTTATCGAGTTGGATAAAAAGACACTTTGGCATCGACCTTTGATTGCCTTTGAAAACTTTTTGAAAAGCGTAGATAATTTGTATCGAGATGCCTTACAATGGACACTTTCCAGAAAACGTATTACCGCATTCGGATTATTGGCCATGGTCATCGGGGCCCTGTCTCTAATGGCATTCGGTTTTATCGGAAGTGAATTTGTAAAGAACGGTGACAATGGTGAATTCATTGTAGAACTCGAACTTCCAAAGGAATCCACCATTGAGGAAACCAACTTGGCGACTCTTGCCGTAGAGGATATTTTATTAAATGATGATATCGTTTCTTCCGTATTCTCAACTGTAGGAACCGGAACCGGTGGTAGCGGAAATTCATCGAACCAATCGCAGATCAGCGCGAAAATGATAAGTCCTGATTTACGGACGATTTCTTCGGAACAATATGCGCGGGATATCAAGACACTTTTAATGAAACGGATTACCGGGGTAAAATTCAAAACAGCGGCATCGGGTATGATGGGCGGAAGCACCGCAGGGCCAATTCAAGTTTTATTGGTAGGCGATAACATCGACCAATTAATGGAAACAGCCGAAGGTGTAAAGGCTAAAGTAGAATCGGTAAACGGTACCCGTGATGTGGAACTTTCCGTAACCGGAGGAAACCCCGAGGTAGCGATTACCGTAGATCGGGATAAAATGGCAGCTTTAAGTTTGACCATGAGCGATGTCGGTAATACAATGCAGAATGCATTTGCGGGAAATACGCAATATAAGTTCCGCGATGGCGAAAATGAATATGATATCAATGTAAAACTAGACCAGTTCAATCGCAGAAACGTGAATGACATCAAGCAGATATCGTTCCTCAATACGACAGGTAACTTAATTGAACTACAACAATTTGCCGATGTTACGGAATCGACCGGTCCATCAAGATTACAGCGCGACAACAAAAGGGCCGCATTAACGATCGGTGCAAATGTAGCTGGTCTGCCAGTAGGAAATGTTTCCGCAAACGTACAGACCGCACTAAATGAAATGGAACTGCCCGATGGTGTAACTTTTGAAATGGGCGGTGATCTTGAAAGCCAGATGGAAGCCTTTGCTAGTCTAGGGTTAGCCTTGTTGATGTCCATTATCTTGGTTTACCTGATTATGGTGGCCTTGTACGAATCGTATGCTTATCCGCTTGTGGTCATGTTCTCGGTACCAACGGCATTGATAGGGGCATTCTTGATACTAGCATTATTCAAGGAAAGTCTAGGAGTATTCACATTCTTGGGATTGATCATGTTGGTAGGACTGGTAATTAAAAACGCCATACTTATTGTGGACGCTGCTAACCAATTCAAAAAAGAGGGAGACCACACATTAGTCGCTATCGAAAAGGCCGGATTGACCCGACTTCGTCCAATTCTCATGACAACTCTTGCCATGGTAATCGCGATGATTCCAATTGCCTTTGCAAGTGGAGCGGGTGCTGAATGGAAAAACGGATTGGCTTTAGTCCTGATGGGTGGCTTATTAAGCTCTTTGATATTTACGGTAGTAATCGTGCCCGTAATGTACGTAGTCATCGACATTTGGAAAGGCGATATCAAAAGAGCGGATGCCAAAGCAAGAGCCAAGAAAATCGGAGAAACAAAAATAGAAACAGCACAGTTAAACTTAGCGTAATGATAGCATACGATATTCAAGAAGAAAATGCGATTAGTATACAAATAGCAAAGGATATATCAAAAGACGAGATGACGAGCATTGACTTTACAGTTGAAGCCTTGACCGAGGGAAATCCGAACACCAACATTCGCTTTAGATTACAAGAAGGTATTCCGATTCGTTGGATACAACATCTTGAACGACTTTGCGAAGGTATTCCCAATTCCTATTCTATGGAACGGGTACCGACTTTGAATCAACAATTTTAAATATTCATTGCTCTGTAAAAATAAATTCAAACTATACATAGAAGTCATTTAAACTTTTTTCTCATTTTTTTTTTTGAACTTTTTTAGGGCTATCACAATGAAAGCGAGGTAGTTGAATCCTTTCCAGCTCTCGTTTGTGGTA
>ENA-ORXU01002239-ORXU01002239.1-marine-metagenome-genome-assembly--contig:-NODE-2239-length-13538-cov-6.818438_pt1 | contig 13538 bp, 12 predicted proteins | sample MGYA00237869_ERZ511484 | MGnify/ENA metagenome assembly ERZ511484
GGGGGGGGGGGGGGGGGGGGGGGGGGGGGGGGGGGGGGGGGGGGGGGGGGGGGGGGGGGGGGGGGGCGGGGGCGCGGGCGCGGCGTCGGGGGATTGGGGAATGTGCGTCGAGTGGCGGGCCCGGGGTCCGAGCCGCCGTTGCGCCGGCTCCCTCGCTCGTCGGCCGCCCCCGGCGGGGCGTCGAGCGGCACAACTCGACGGTCGGACCACTCAGACGGCAGGCTGTCGACGAGCGCGCCGCGCATGCGTCGGCACCCTCGCTTTGTCATGGGCGGCGTGGTGCGGAGGGGGCCCGGGAGGCGCACGAAGGGGCGGGTGCGACGAGATAGCAGACGCGCACGCCCACCGCGGTAACTCTTTTGACGACCAACATGAGGCCGACGCCGTCGGCCACCCGCGTGTTCCGACCGTCTGCCAGGGCCGCAGCGCGTTGCGGCGCGCGGGGGCGTGCGGGCCGCCGCATCGCGGCAAGCAGACCCCCGGCCGTCGACGTGGTCGTCGGCTCCTCTGCACTGGTAGTGGCCTGCGTTTCACAGCGGAACGGTGTTGTGTGCCGTTGTGGTTGCCCCGCGCCGGTCCTCACCCCCGCCCTCGCGCCCGGCCCCCCGCCCGGCCTCGCGCCCGCCTCACGGCGGACACGGTCGGCCGGTACAGCGCACCCCCCACTCTCACGTCGCCGTTGACCTTTTTGTTGGTGACCATCTCCTTGATCGCGCCTACTTGCAGAGGGGTGAGGGGGGTCCTCTGGCTTCCCGCCATGATGGGTCTGGTCACTTCCGTTCCGTTGGTGACAAGCCGGGGGGCGTTTCTTCGCAGGTCACTGCGTGAACGCTCCCACGTGCAAGTCCCCAGACGGCGGCAGATCTGGGCCACAGAGGCCGATTATCCAATCCCATCGACGACCGCCATCGCCTTTCCAGGGTGGACACATAATGTTGCTTACGGACTGTACTGCGCTTCTCGCGTCGAAGTTTCAATGACCAAACCTGAAACCCTTCAGGAGAAGCTTCTGCACAGTAATGAGCTGATCGGAGCATTGGCCCCACGACCAACTCTGATACACGAGGTGCCCTACTACAGGCAGGGCGCAGATACCAGCTGGGCCTGGCCTAGCTAGATGCAGAATCCTGCATGCAGGGGATGCCTCGAGTCCATACACGTGGACAGAGAACCGCACTACATGGCTGGTACAGCCACGGCCGGGATGGAGAAGGGATAAACCAGGGGCGAGCGGTTGCCTGGAAGAGGTACGTGTACGTATAGAGCCAGATGTGGATCGAAGCACCCATTGACAGAACGGGGAATTGAATGGGAGACCGAGCGCCCTCTGTACAGCTGGACGAGACGGGTCATAGTCCTGCCTTACAGTGCGCAGCAACATGCAATCAAGTCAGCTGTTCGATCTCTGGAAGCCGATCCTGCTGCTGTCCGGCTCCACTCCCGACCTGGCGTGGCATTCGCTCTTGGTGGTTGAATCAGCAAGCGCCCTGGGCCACCAAATAGATCTCACAGATCTCGTAAATTAAAGACGGGCAATATGGTATGTTTTGGTTTGAATGTAGTACATTCTCATATTGCTTAACCCTCCCTAGAACCTTCATCCATGTTTTCCCTTGAATGTTTGCAAGACGGCCCAGATATTAATAGATTTGGTGGGGTAATGGAGCAATCGTGTTGTAGGATCACGAGCTCGGCCGCGCGGTGGGCCAATCGCCGGTCGGAGCACCTGATCTCCGAGTTCTTCCAGAAGGACCTCGAACGCAAGAACCGCAGACCCCCCCCGACAGAGTCTCTGTTGGACCACGACTTGCAGGCGTCCCCGACGCTTGCACGACTGTATCCCAACGGCAGTGTGTGGCGGACGACCGTCAATGGAGCCTGCGGCGATCCCGTGCGCCAGAGCGCCTGCCGCAGCGTGGGCCCCGCTCCGCGCATGTCCGCCGGACACGATGGGAGATGCACTGGGCGGGGCCGCCGGCCGCCATCATCAAACCGACCTCCACGCCGCGACCGCGGTCGCACGGTACCGTGCGCGGCCCGCCCGCGTCGGCCGTCACCCCCGCGTGCGTCGATGGGCGGCCCGACGCGTTGGGTGCTGACGGGTGAACCCCGCCCGGCCCGTGACGTTTGGGTCTTGGCGTCCGTTTGGTGACGAGCTGGGGGCATCCTGAGCGCATCTGGGCGGTCCGGGGTGGAGGCACGGTGCCCCTGGCGGGGGCGCGCGCGCGGCAACCACCCTCGGACCCAATCGTCTGGTTAGGACTATTTTCCATCGACGGCCCATTTACGATGGCAGTGCGATGTGTGGAGTTCGATGGACCTAGATGGGAACTTCGATGGACACCTCGTCGATGGGGTTGGCCCATCGCAAAAACACCGAATCTGGACGCCGCAGATTTGGTGCTGATCTGGAAGGGCGTGTCCTGGATGCACCCCTCATCGATGCGCTGTACCGGTCGTGGGCGGGTGCTGCTGCGGGTTCGCTGGCCTGCTGCGGGGCCGTTTGCTGCCCTGTTTTGGGCGGGCGCGGCGGGGGCGCGGGTGCCGGCGGCCGCGGCGGCGGGGCCGGGTACGGGGCGTTGCGCTTCGCTGCGGATGCACCCCGTCCGCTGCCCGCCGACCATCGGTCACCGAGCAAGCAGCGCAAAGACCACAGAAGAGGTACACGACAACGGGTTCACAAGAACAAAGACATGCAGTACGCGCCGTCGTCACAGCTGCGCACACATCAATCATCAAGCGTGTCACACAAGCGAGCACGCACAAGCACACGACAAAGAAGCGACAATGCCAAAACAAGGCACAGCTCCACCGAAAGGCGCAATCACCCATACAAGAAAACAGCAACGTGAGCGAAGCCGACGTTAAGCGCGTACAACAACACTCGCACAGCAAGAGAGGCTCATCAGGAAAGTCGACGGGCAGCGGAGCCGTGCGGTGGTGCGCGGACTCAGTCGCCGCAACCGTCACGATGACGGCAATGACTCAAGTCGTCATGCCGTCCGACAGGGCGCCGCCCGCCCCCTCCTCCTCGGCGGACTCGTCCCCCCCACCGAGCAGAGCAGCGCTGCCCGTGGGCCCACCTGCTGCAGTCCCGCCCGGCGCATGCACGCCATCCGCCCCCCCCGCCGCCACCCCGCCCGCCTCCTCACACGCCCCACGCACCCCACGCGCGGCAGAGCCGACTGTAGCTGGTCGCACTCGAACCGTGCGCGTGCGGATGGAGTTGATTGGCACTGGCGGGTGCTCAAAGTCGCACCGCGTCGGTGAGTTGACGTCGTTGACAACAAAACCGCGCCACGGCGCGGTAGTCGTGGGCATCAGCGGATGCACGGTTAGGATCTCCCAGCGCCAGCGGTCGTACCAGCCGTTGTCCTTACCACGGCGCTGGCGCCGGACACCCGCGGCAATCTGCTCAAGCTCGGCACGCACAAACATCACAACGAGGGCGATGTGCCCCGTCGTGGTTTGGATATTCTCCTTGTTGCCGAGACCGTCAGGCACTTGAATGCGGTCAGCAACGCCGAGGTGGATAAACAACTCCTTCACGGCCGCCAGAGTCGCTTCATGACCGTCGTCCGAGCAAACAAACCGCGGGCGCACGGGAGCGTTGCGCTGCTCCTCGGTGACCTCGTCGGGGTCCGTCGGCATCTTGTTCATGTTCTCGAGCCAGCCGGCCGCCGTGTGCTTCTTCATGGACTTGTGATGGGCACCCACCGCCCGGAACCAGGCTGGGACGACACGCCGCTTGATTGCCTCCAAGACGTGAGAGAGGGACTGGGTCATGGGCTGGTAGGCGCGCACCGTCGGATCGTCCTTCTTCTTCTTGTCTCCGCCGTCGTTCTTCGCGCCGCCGTCCCCACCAGCTCCGTTGTCGGAGCTTGAGATGACACCCGAACTCGAGCTCGAGACGGAGCCCGAGTCGGTGCCGGAGCCCGCGCGGGCCGCCGTGCTCTTGTTCTTGGGCTTGCCACTGCGCTTGCCCTTGCGCTTCCCTTTCCCCTTCCCCTTCTTCTCCTTCGGGGTCCGGCGCTTGGTGGGCGGCGCGATGGCGGACGTCAGGAAGTCGTAGGCCTCGGGGGGGTCCAATTTAAGCTCGTCCATAGTCTCCTCCATGAGCATATCCCAGTCGGCATCCCCGTCGGGCAGGACGTCATTGGTGATGGTCGCGCCCCCGAGATGGCCAAAGTAGCGGTACTTGGCACGCTTGCGGATAACTAGCATCTGGAGCATGCCGCGCTGCAGCACCGTCAACTCCTTGCCGGCCATTGCCTTGTGCTCCTCGTAATCTGAGTACTCCTCATCCGTGTCGACAAAGCCCTGCACCCTACGCCGCGCCACTGGCGCCGGCACCGTTGCGGGCGCCGCATTGTTCATCTTACCGATGAGCACGCCCAGGCTCTCCATCGCCCGGCCTTGCGTGTTGACCTTGTCCCCGATACTCTTAACGGCCTCAGCCAGGTTGGTCACCATTGATGTCACGCCGTTGAGGACACGCTCAAGCCCACCGGCTGTCGCGTGCGCGTTGGCAGCGCTCACGGTGCCAACCAACACGACGCCGTCGCTACCGGCTGCGGGCTCCTCGCGCGTGCTGCCTGCCGCGCGGTTTCGCGCCGAGATAACCGCCTCCACAGCGCCAGCATTGGCGCCGCCGGTAGATCCGCCAGCCGAGCCGCCAGCTGGGCGTCCCGCAGCAGGTCCAGAGCGGCGACGTCGAATGCGCGCAGCGCGTGCCGCGCCGGCAGGCGGGGAGGTCGTACTCGGAGCAGAAGCCGATGGGGTCGCTGCAGGCGCAGCGGCAGCCGGCGGGGTAGCCGGGCCCGCAGTCGCAGCCGACGGGGTGATCCGGCGTCGGGCCGAAGCGGTGGTCGTGGCAGGACCCGCAGCCGACGGCGCCGAGGGAGGAGCCTGGACAGGCGCGATCCCTGACGAGATCCGAGGACGAGGCGGGCCTGTGCGGCGCCCTGCCCGCACCAGTGCCGGTGGAGTCGCCGGGCGCCGCACAGCGGCCGGGGTCGTTGGTGACATCGAAGGTGCCGAAAGCGAGCCGGAGCCGGCACGCGGAGAGGTTGTCGGTGGAGTGGTTGACGAGGGCATGAGCCCGAGGGCAGACGCCTCTCCAGTCCAGATGGTGCCCGCCTGGGGTGCGGTCGCCACCGTCCCTGCGCTCATCCCAACCACCCAACTCTCGCCTGAGGCAGCGATAGTTGACGCTGCGACCACCGCTGCCGGGCGCTCCCACGCCACAAACGCCGCTGCCGTCGACGTGGACGGCGGCGCCAGCACGCGGTGGTGGTTGGTGGCCGGCTGGAAAACCGCCGTCGGCGACGCCATCGTCGGGGCGCCCGACAACTCTCCCGTGCCAAATACCGCCGGCGCGACCGGGCCGACAACCGCAGCCGGCGACGTCATCGCCGCGGCGCCCGCCGACCGAGCGTCTGTCGGGTTGCCACCCCCCGCTCCCCCGGCCATCGGCACTGTCACAGCCGGGGCTCCCGCCGACAGAGGGCCTGCCGGGTTGCCGCCCCCCGCCCCCCCGGCCGTCGGCACTGTCATGGTCGGCAAGAACGATGAAGAGCCTGGGCTGTATCCAGCCGCCGTGGGTGCCGGATTGTACTGGGGCGCCATCAGCGCCGGCACCATCGAGTGGGCGCCCGAGCTCACGCCTGGCATCGTGCCACCGAGCAAGCCGGTCGCATGCTGCTGCGTGGATGTCCCAAAAAGGTTCGTTGGCGGCATCGCCCCAGGAAGGCTCGGAAAAGCGGCGGGAGAGCCCGGAAACGGGGTGCCGTAACCTTGCATCCCGGGCATCATGCTGGGCATGCCACGCACGTCGGGGAAGCCCATGCCCATGGGCGGCAACATCCCGGCCGCCGCCGCCATCGACGGGGAAAACGGAAAGCACGTCGTCTCGAACAGCGGCGGCGGCGGCGGCTCGGAAAACTCCACCATTGGAAGAGTCTCAGACCCATCGAGTGAGCCGACGGCGCTACCAAACGACGCCCGTGCGGCAACAGGGGCGGTGGGAGGCGGCGGAGGCGTAACACGGTCGTCCGCGGGAGCTGCTGCGGCGTGGGAAGCAGACGTGCCACCTGCTGCAGCGCGCATCTCATCCTTGGCGCGTCGGTCTTGCTCTGTCGGAGCAATTGACGTTGCCGCCGCTCGGGCAGCCTTTGCCGCCGTCGCCGCGCGACCGCCCGCCCCGTTGGCCAGCGTGCGTTTGCCGCCTCGGCCGCCTCTGCCGCCTCGGCCTGACATGGCACCGCCAGAACAGGGGGAGGGGGTGGGCAGGCAGGATGATGGTGGCGGAATACCGCGTGAAGGGTTGGGGGGGAGGTCGAGTCACAGTGGGGCGGGTGGAGCGATGAGCCGAGCAACCGTTCTCAGACGGCTGCTCCTTATCAAGGGTGCGCGCATCGCTCTCAAGGCCGTATAGTGGCAGGGATGAAAGCGGCGAGCCTCACAATGGGTGGATAAGTCAAAACGGACCGGTGGACTCCTCGCTGCAAGGAACGTACAGTGAGATAAAACGCGCCGCGCCAGGACCAGTCCGTCAAAAAATGGCGCCAAACCCAACCAACTTGCGGGCTCTCAAGCAGAGCCTGGACGGCGAGCATCACTCAGCGGGATAGCATCATGACAAGCGTTGGAGCACCCCAGTCAGCAAGCTACGTCAAGAGGCACCACGGGTACTTCCGAGATGATCAACGGGGAGGTCTCGGGTGCACCCACACCATCGCCCGACCAAAATCACGTCAAAGGCGAGCTGCGAGATCGCCAAGCGTCACACAGCCACAACCGAGAGCAAACGCCCAAGTGACTGGGCGCTCCGCGCCCTGTTCTCACAGACTCTCCAAGCGTGCAAGTTGAACCTCGGAGGATACAAGCGTCGGCGGTGCAGGCCAGCGTGCAGTTCACTTGCTCAGCGGTCAGGTGTTGGTACGGCGGTCATCGTTTGACGGGGTGAGACGTAGCCGGCGGACACGACGCTGGCCCGGGGTGATGAGCTCGCGTCGTGACGAGCTGCGCTGGCTTGGAACGCGCGCCCGCAAGGCAAGAAGTCACACTCGACGGGTCCGGTCAAGTCCTAGCATTGACCGGGTGTCCTGCCAATTGTCCAGACGTCCGCTTGACATGGCCCCCCTCAGTCCCAATGGTCCGTCAGGCAAGGCTACCGAATGCTGCAAGGAACCAGTGTAAACGCAGTTAGAGCTGACTGACAGGGGCTACCCTGACCGAGCCGTTATGCACTGTCTGCAGGATTGTGGTGGTCCTGAGTCTAATTTCGAATCTTGCTGCAGTCACTACTCATCGCTTGTGTCACCTGCCCCCGGCCTCTGTCCGTCTCCCTTCGCTGCGAAAGTCTCCTGGCTCATGCGAGAGCAGTCCTGCCGTTAACAGTGACTGCGGTCTGGTGCGCTCGTGAGCTGGGTTGCTGTACTCGAGCTGCTCAAGCTTCATGTGCTGAGACGAGTTACCAGTGTGGTTGACGTTGGACGCTGAAACGAACAACTTTCACATGCCATCTCCACCTCCCCCCACCCTGCTGTCGACATGCACGGTCGTGACCTGTGACGTCCTGTGTCACTTTGGCCGCCCCGCGAGGCACCGTGCGGCGGCCTGTCGCGACGCGCCTGTCGCGACAGCACCGCTCGTAGAGCTCCCCCTTTCGGGGTTTCGCTCCGCTCTGGGCGGTCCAGTTCTGAGCGCGGCCGCTACGGCCACCACGACTGCCCACCTCGCGATCATTGTGTCACAAGATGTGTAAGTGGTTGACTGTCGATGAGCTTGCCTCTTGCGTGGCTTGCCCTGTGTGCGGGTGCATGCCGCTTGTCACACTCTTGGTGCCTCTGTCCTCAGGGTGACACTCTGTGTGCGCGCTCTCGAAGGATTACTGCGTGTGGGCGACTCAGGAGTTTACTGGCGGTGACTGCCGACTTGGTCAGCCTCTTTCGTGGCCTTAGCGGTGTCCATGTGCGTCGAATCTCACCGTCTGCCGCCATGCCCGCTGTCTTGTCTGCTTTCGAGTCCGCCAATTTTCCTACCGCCGTGTCTGCCGCCGTGTCTGCCGCCGTTTCTGTCTTCGTGTCTGTTGCCTCACCGGCCGCGCTCCCATTTACCCGGTCCGCACGCCCACGTTCGCGGTGGCGGGGCCATTTTCTACTTCGTCTGTGCCCAGGCTGCTGCCCCACCGCAGGTGGCAGTATATCTGGTCTGCCACCCTCCTTTCTCCGCCGCGAGAGCACCACCCCATGGTACCACCGAGTCACACGTCGTTGTTTCCGCGCCTTTTGGTCGCCGGCGTGCTCCCTCCTCCCTGTCGCCCGCCGGGCGGCGGGCGGGGGTCATCCCCGGCATTCAAGCCTCCCCTCGCCCCGAGTGCTCGGGCTCCCCCCCTCCTTGTCGCCGGCGGACACATTTTCCCCGGTCGCCCGCCTGACGGCGGGCGGCCGCCATCCCCCGCTTCCTGCCCGCCTCCCCTGCGGCTTGTCGCTCCGGCCCAGCTGCCGCACGGCGGTCGCCACCATCGCATGCGACAATGTCCGATGCCCCGCTGCGAGCGAGCGGTGGCAGAGGCGACGAAGAGCCGCCCCGCCCCGCCGTCCGCAGCGCCCTCGACTGCCCCACCTGCTTCACCCGGTGCGCCACGCGTAGCGGTCTCACGTGGCACCGGTTGAATCACTTACGCGCGTCTCATGCTGCAGGACACGCGGGGCGGGGCAGGGCAGCAGGGAGGCCGCAAGCAACTGTGCCCTCTGGCACTGGTGGGGCGAGTGCCGCAGGACCGTCGAGTGCTGGCGCTGCTGGTCCTCCTCGGTCGGAGGTTGAGGGTGGACCGGGCGACTCAAGTTGGCCGGCACGCAACGAGGCCATCCACCCCGGCGCGGCGCTGCCGTCGGCCCCCGATGGCACCAGCCTGATGGACGGCGTCGACGACGAGGGGAGGCCAAGCCCGAGTACCGGCGAGGACGCCGGTCTTGTGGGGGGCGACGGGGACGATGTGGGCGGCCACGGTGCCGTCGGCCAGGATGCCGGGGGTGTCCCCGCAGTCCCTGGTGCTGCCGCCCGTGCCGCGATCGACCCGTCCAAGGACATTGATGGGGCGGTCCTGGTGTACATCCAATCCCTAATGGCCGTGTCGCGCCACACCCTCAACGATGCCGGCTCCGGTCCCGGTCACAAACGACGACGACTCGCGGCGGGAGGAGCCACCGCGTGTACCGCGCCAGAGTACACGTACACAACCGTGGCCACGGCTGTACAAGCCCTGTACGAGGACGAGGGGGACTGGCAGCGCACCGCCCCGCTCACCACGCGGCGGAAGGGCTGGCGAGCTGGTTCCTTTGATTCCTTCCGACTGCGCGCTGTGCAGCGTTTTGCCTTGGACTGCGGCGGTGGAGGTCTCTCGCTCGAGGGTATTGAGAAGTTGTGGGACCTGCTCGACACATGGGACGGCACGAAGCCCGGGATGCCAATCGACGACGGGCATACCAACTCCCTGCGGGACTCGTTTAACTCGCTCAACGCCTTCAAGGACGGCATTCACGACGATGTGGACGACGCCGTGCTGGGGGCCGGGTGGCTTAAGTGCCCCCTGCTCGTCGACGGGCTCAAGCTCACCGTCTTTTTCCGCCCGGTTCTCCAAGTCATCCTCGATATGCTGAAGCGGGGAAAGGACGTGCGCCTCTGGAGCGGGGAGTCGGGCCCGGCGCCCCCATCCAATCTCCGGGAGTCTCCGTTAGACGGCGACGCCTTTCGGGAGAACGAGGCCGCTCTGATGGCCGAGAAGAAGGACGCCACGTGTTTTGTGCTCGGGCTGCACGTGTACAGTGACGCAAGCCAGCTGTCTTGGTCAGGCTGTAAGCAGTCCTTTCTTCACGATGGTTGTGTGGCAGTGTCATTGGTTTTTGGCACGCACGAGATCTTGTCCGTTGGTCGTTGCACGCGGCAGTGGTTTCTGTTGTTCATGAGCGCGCGTGCTGACAGCTACGTTTTGCACTACCCCTCTTTTCGCTCGCTGGCTCTCCTTTCCCGATTTCTCTGCTCTACTTTTCTTGGTGCCCAGCCCATAAGCTCTACCCACTGCGCGTCCGTGTTGTCAATGTGGTCACGGGGGACGCGGAATGGGAACCAATTGCGTACATCCCCATTGTGAGGAAGCAGAAGGAGCCATCGGCGGATGCTCGTGGCCGCGAGCGGCGCAGCGCCGTTCTCCAACGCGCCCTCTTTCTGGCCTTTCGCTCTACCATTGCCGCCAGTCACACGGGCGTCCTACATGAGCATGCAGGCAAAACCTACGTGGCCTTTCCCCGCCTCCTTCTCTATATGAGTGACCAACCAGAGGAGAAGGCAGTGCTTTGCTTGAAGGGGGGCAGCTGTCAACACCCGTGCTCAACGTGTCTCGTGCACGTCACAGAGGCCGGGGCCCCGCAGGCGCTGTCCGCCAAGGAGCGCGTCGCTGTGCAGACGGTGGAACGGCAGCTGGAGGGGGCGGCGCACAGGCGTTACCAACGGGAGACCGTGCGCCGCGCCGAGCTCGAGGCGATGGAGAGCGCTCATAACCGCGTCCCTGTGCTGGCCGGCATGGCCGGCATGACGACTGCACCCTTTCTCATGTACAAGACGATCGGTTTTGATGCCCTCCATGTATGTTGGCGCCCTCTCTGCCTCTCTTACGTTGCTTCCTTTTCCAACAGTCGCGCGGGGGAGTTCTCGAGCGGGGTCTCTTCGATGAGCCCATTTGTCTGACTTTGTTTCGTGTCAGGCTCAATGTCCTGCTGTCCGTTTCTGCTGTGCCATCGGTTTACACACGACAGGTATTGGACATGGGCGTCACACGGCTCCTTGTGCACCGCTTGGTGCGCGTCTTCCCTTTCATCTGCCAGGGTTACTACCCACTGTGTGAGACGATTGCGGCCACGTTGCGCGTCGCTAACAAGCGCATAGAGTTTATGGGGCGTCGCAGCAGAGCCAGCCGTGTCCCACCAGGGTACGTTTGGCGGCTCTGCTCCAGAGGGTACGCGTATGGTCGTGTTTCTGCCTTCCGCGTGTGACCTATCTTGTGGCTGTCTGACAATGATGATGTCGAGTGCTCCTGCTTCCTCGATGTGCTGGGCTGACCGCGTGCTCTCCCCGCTTGTCTGCATTACTCGCGCCCCGACCCACGGTTCACAGCTACATAGCCGCAGAAACAGATAAGCAAGCAACATTTACGGGGGCAGACCAGCGAGCTGGTGTCTTCGTGCTGGCGTACGCGGTGGCAGGCATTTTCGGTCGCGGCCGGCCTCGACCCGTCAGCGTCAAGGACGCCGCTAACGGTGCCGCTGCAGCGGGCGGCGGCGAGGTGGCACGTGGCTCAGTCCACGCCAGTCGCGCGGGAAAACGTGCCGGCAGCTCAAAACGCCGGCGCTCCGGCAAGGCCAAAGCCGAGGACGCGGACAAGCCCGGCGGCGGTGGAAAGGCCGGGGTGGTTTTTGGCGGAAACGACGACGACGATGACGAGGCGCTCCCGCCTGGCTTCCAGTTTGACTGGGACGCGTACCGCGCCGCCTTCGGCGAGACTCTCATTGAGGATGCCGTCACCAATATGTTTGCCGAGTACGCGGCCCTGTACGCCCGTATCGCCGGTTGGACTACATCCGCCGCCCCCTCGCCCATGTCTCTAGAGGAGGGCGAGGCCATCAAGCAGCAGGCATCCAACTTTGTACTCAACATCATGAGCCCCATCCTTGGCTACGTACACACCAGCAAGGTTCACAAGCTGTTGGCCCACACGATGGATTCCATTCGGTACCACGGGCACCTCAAACAAGGCAACACGAGCTCGAATGAGGCCGCCCACAAGGTTGACAAGAAGTTTTACCGCCGCACCAACATGGCCATCGAGACCTTTACCCAGCAGCTGGTGCGCCAAGCCCAAGGGGCACGTGAAGTTGGGCGTCGCAACGATGCCGCTGACGCCAACGCTCGGCCAGCATTCCCGCTGGTGCCGCCGCTTCCAGGCCGTTGCACCACTCGAGCCGCGACCGGTCTGGGCGGGGTCGCCGGCGCCGCCAGTGATGGCGTGACACCCTCAATGGGCGGCCAGACTGCCGGGGGCGGGGGTGACGTGGGGCCGCCGTCGGTATCGGTGGCGGCCAAACCGCGGAGGCGGTCGCCGGATTATCTGAAGCGGCAGAGCATTCGCACACTCTCTCAGCGACCTGGGCTGTCGGATCTCGGCGTGTTGTTTGACTTGCCGCCTGACCGCAACGTGCCTGTCTTGTCGACCGTGGAGTTTTCGGCCGTTTTCAACTGTGGCACAAGGAGCCGGCAGCTTCTGCGCGCGGCGCCTCAATTTCGTGACGCGAGGCCATGGTACGACTGTATCCTCTTCTCCGTTGCGCCGCCCGCCAACGACACCGGCACCGCTGACGGCGGTGTGTCAGACGGCACCGACGCGGGCGACCAAGGAGATGGCGGCGGCGGCGACATCGCCGGTTCGGGCATCAACGTCCCCCAGGAGGTGCTGTACGTGGGGGAGGTCCGTGCAATCATCCGCTGCAAGCAGGACGACTATGCAGTTGTTTGTCAGATGACGGCGGTGGATGCCGTTCCCGGATGCCCTTTTGCGAGCCGCGACTGCGACCGACTGAAGTGGGCTGTCTCTTCCAACGGGGGGCACGTGATTCGTGCGGTGCCGCTGAGCAGCGTGCGGCGTCTCCTTCATGTTGTCCCGGATTTCAAGGACTTGGCCACCAGAAAGGGTCTGGAGGTGGCCCCAGCGGGCTACCGAGCACCGCTGGCCGACCAGCAAGCCATGCACTACTTTGTCAATGAGTTTTATCCGTGGGCGTAACGTGCTGTGACGGGAGCTGTGTGTATGTCGTGATAGTCAGTGACCTTCAAGTATTCTGTATCCTTGCCGTTTTCTTACACGACGGGCAGCTACGGCAGTATATCGCTGGGGAGAAGGGGGGGTGTTCAACGAGGCTGACGCGCAAAGCGGCGGCCTGGCGGAAACGACACTCTTGTAGCCCCAAGAGTAAAGTCAGCGAGCAGAACCGCACATGTGCCCTACTTATGTCGAGACTGGCCTCAGACGCGTCCTCCCCCTGCGGGTCGCGGCAGCTGCAGTGGCGGCGGCCGCGGCGGCCGCCGCCTCGGCCATGCCCGGCCTCATCAGCGACAGGGTCCCCGCCCCCCGGCCGGTGGAACGTCCTCCCCCCCTGGCTTCTCCCCCCCCGCCCCCCCGCCCCCCGTTCGACCCCGGGAAGCAGCGGCGGCGGCCGAATGCCAGCCCCCCCCCTCACCCCAGGCTTCAGCCCGCCTCGTCGTGGTCGCCGCCTCCGCCGCCGCCTCGTCGGCGCGCCGGCTGCGGACCACCCCGTACTTGGCCAGGCCGACCCAAATCTGCGCTTGACTGGTGCCGCCGTCCACGCCGGGGCCGCCCCGGCCGTCCGCGTCGGTAGCGGTAGCCCGTGTGAAGTGAGCGGTAGTTGGGTGGATGCGTTGCTTTACTCGAGAGCGGTCTGAGGCGCGAGGCCAGCTGGCTCTTA
>ENA-ORXU01002240-ORXU01002240.1-marine-metagenome-genome-assembly--contig:-NODE-2240-length-13536-cov-3.766402_pt1 | contig 13536 bp, 10 predicted proteins | sample MGYA00237869_ERZ511484 | MGnify/ENA metagenome assembly ERZ511484
CCTTTATCACGCCACTGAACCCAACTTGATGGCTACAACATTCCGAAGGACACCCGTAAAGTTATGCAATCCTCTTAGTCGTGCCTCCTTCGTCGGTTGCAAGAAGGGGACAATCGCAGCTAAAATCCTAGTAGAAACGAGATGATTTTTATAATTTCATATTATAGTTTTGATTTACCATCGTTGCAATTCAAACTGCCATTCGGGGTTTACCTTTTTCATTTCTATTTCGTCGTTCCGCTCTTTTAGGCCACAGGCCAAGAACTGTTCGTGTAGCTTTTGCAATTGTTCAAGGTCCAGTTCGACTCCAAGTCCGGGACCATCGGGTACCGTCACAAAACCATCTTCTATTTTTATCTTTCCGCCTTTTATAACTTCATCGACTTGCCAAGGATAATGGGTGTCTAGCGCATAATCAAGATGGGGTACAGCGGCACCCAAATGTACCATGGCGGCCATAGAAATACCAAGGTGGCTGTTCGAATGCATTGAAAAACCCCTTCCAAAAGTCTGGCAGATTTTATTAAGTTCCATTGATGCTCGCAGCCCTCCCCAAAAATGATGGTCGGATAAAATAATATGTTCGGAGCCTAATCGTATGCTCGAGGGAATATCATCGAAAGAAGTAGTACACATGTTGGTTGCAAGCGGAATATTTACTTCTTTGCTTAGCTTGGCCATATTTTTTTGACCACGAACCGGGTCTTCGTAATATTCCAAAATACCTTCCATCTTTTTGCCGTATTTTATTCCGGTCTCCAGAGACCAAATGGCATTCGGATCTAGGCGTAAAGGAACATCGGGCCCAAAGGCTTCCCGAAGTGCCAACATACTATCGCATTCCACTTCTGGCGGAAATGCGCCTCCTTTTAATTTTATGGATTGAAACCCAAAGGCATCGCACATGGCTTTTGCTTGTGAGACAATTTGTTCAGGATTAATGGCTTCTTCTTGCCGACCCTTTAACCAACCCGATGCACTGCTATCCGTATCAAAACCAAGTTCTCCTCCGGCACCTTTGTATTTATAGAAGAGATAAGCGGCGAAGGGGACTTTTTCCCTTGACTTTCCTCCCAATAAATCTACTACTGGCCTGTTCAATTTCTTTCCGATACAATCTAAACAAGCCACTTCAATGGCACTGAAAAGGTGAACCAATAAACGCTGGTCCCAGGGAGCCACCCCACGTTGGTCTTCTTGCTTTCCGAATTTTTCTTGAATCAAGCTTTTGACGGCGCGGAGCTGAAAAACATCTTGACCGATGAGATGTGGTTTCAGGGCTTCCAGGGAATTGTAAATTTTTTCACTTCCTGGTATTTCGCTTAACCCGATGATACCGGTATCGGTAACCACTTCAACAATGATTCTAAGCGCATATGGCGCATGTAGCCCTGCGGCATTCAATAAAGGTGGGTCGCCTACGGCAATTTGAGTATTATGTATGTCGGTTATTTTCACTTTTTATAGTTGTCTTGGTTTTATATCGAATTTAAAGGGAGGTTTTCGATTTAAAAATATTTTTACTTTGAGTCCTTTGTGAAAATCTTCGTGCCCTTTGTGGTTGATTACCCCCAAATGGTTTTACCACAAAGTGCACAGAGGTAGGGCACAGAGCTCACTAAGGTTGGTCTTGACCAGTTCATATTTTTTTAAGTTCTTCTCTTCGAAATAACTATCTTTAAACTAGGGGCCAGATTTGTGCGGCAATCAAAATAACGATTAATCCGGTGAAACCCATAATCGTTAGCATGGGCGAAAATGTTTTCAATAATTCCTTTTCGGTCAGATTGCTCATTTTGCACACGATCCAAAATCCGCTATCGTTCATCCAAGGGAATATTTTCGATCCGCAAGCGATGGCCAGTCCCACGTATAATTGATGGTACCCCAAATCCATCGTTGCCGCCATGCCAGCAAGTATGCCCGAAGCGGTAATCATCGCCACGGTAGCCGAGCCTTGTGCGGTGCGCACTATCATAGCAATTAAAAAGGCAAGGGGTATAATGGCCATTTGATAACCTTGTGTCAGTTCACCTATTCTGGCACTAATGCCTGTCTGCTGCAACATTCCCCCAAAAGCACCACCAGCCGCAGTTATCAATATAATGACGCCGCCACTCATCAATGCGGTCTGTACGGCCTTGGTCATGGCAGAAGTATCCTCCTTTTTTTGACGCACCAACAGTGCCAAAGCTGCCAATGCCCCACAGATTAGGGCCGTGTTTTTTTCCCCTAAAAAATTAATCAAAGTGATAAAGAGATTACTGGAAGTTCCCATATCCATAAACGTATCCATAAGTGCTTTGACCGTTATGAATACCAAGGGAATAAATACAGGCAGTGTCGAAAGCCATAAAGAAGGCAAACGGGAATCATCTTGCAACGATAGGGCCTTAATATCCTTTAACGGGGCATCCGGGGAATCGCGAAGGGGTACCGGCCACTTTCGATTTGCCCAAACGGCATAGAGGTAACCGGTAGAGATTGTAAATAGGCCTACCAAAGTACCGCCGAGCATCATCATGCCGATGGGAATGTTCATTTCGCTTATCAAGAACAATGGGCCTGGCGTTGGAGGCACCAATGAATTGGCCATTGCCGCGCCAGCCGTTACGGCCAATACCAAAAGCAGATAATTTTTACCCAATTTGTTGGCCATGGCCTTGGCCAATGGAATCATTAGGTAAAAAACCGTGTCGAAAAAAACAGGTATTCCCAAGAAGAAACTTCCCCCTAAAAATGATAAGGGGGCATTTTTCATTCCCGTCCATTTAACAAGGGAACGGATTATTTTTTCAGCTGCACCACTCTCCAACATACATTTGCCGATAATGGCAGCCATGGCAATGAGGATTCCGATTTTACCACAGGTTTCACCGAAGGCCATGGCAATCCGCTTCCCGACATGCCAATGCGACATTTGTAGTGCGGCCTCGTTAGATGCTCCCTTGCTTAATTGAAAAATTTCAACGGCCGAGGCCGGGGTCATTATGGCTACCACGAAGGCCGCTACCAATAAAGCTAAAAATGCATGCAGTCGTAAACCGATAATTCCACCAACGACTATGATAATCCCTATAAGTAGAATGAATAAGGGGTCGGTTAAAAAACTGTCCATAATCTGATATTGGTTAATTTCTTTTTGAATCTAGTGTCTTGGCCATTTGTTTTGCTCCCTGAGCTAAAAATGCCGTATCGGTACCACAGGCGAACAGCCGAAACCCCAAATCGTAGTAGGTTTTATAATCTTCAGTATCGGGCAAATAAATACCCAATGACTTTTCACCTTTTGTTGCTGAGGCAACAACGGCTTTTACTGCATCAATATAATGTACATGATCGAACTGACCGAATATTCCTAAGGCCATGGTCAAATCTAATGGCCCGATGAACAGGGCATCCACACCGTCTAAAGCCGCGATATCATCCAAATGGTTCAGCACCTCTTTTGTTTCGATTTGAATAATACACAATAATTTATCTTTCGATTGTTGTCTGTATAGATCGAAATCTTCACCAAAACGGGCGGCCCGAACCGATGGCGCCACACCTCTTTTTCCATCGGGATAATAGTACATGCCTTCAATCACACTTTGCACATCGGCAACTGTTTCGACCTGAGGACAGATAATACCATCGGCTCCCATATCAAGAGCCCTCTGAATTCTGCGCTTGTCATTACTTTCGACACGTATGATAGCTGCGGTAGAATTGTGCTGCAACACCTGAAGCTGAGGTAGTGTATCTTTCTCATTACCCGCTCCGTGTTCCAGATCGATCATGACCCAATCGAAACCGGCTTGACCTACGATTTCAGCCGTCAAAGGGTTTCCTAAATTTAGGAGGCAACCGATTAGCGCATCGTTGTTTCGAAGTCTTTTTTTTAAGTTTTTCATTGGGCTGGCCAGTTACTTTATGCGAAGTACTGGTCTTTAGAAGATAAGAGGAAAAAAGCCAATTTTTACCCCATGGAAAAGTATGTTTTTTGTGGTTCTACCTAGAATATTGTGGGTAATCTTGAAACCTTAGCGTCTCAAAAGAAAGGTTCGGCCACTGAAAAGGGACAAAAGGAGCAAGGAGTAAAGACAAATGAACCCTCCGAAATGGCCAAAAAGGTCTGCTAATGTAGAAAAACATATCCTTTTTGACATCACCTGTCCTTGTTCTTTCCTCTTTTCGTCTTTATGTCATATTCGATATCGCCCAATCTTCTTTCACAAAAATAGTGGTATAACTTTTCTTACCGGATGAATACTTTTTGAACTTATTTCCAATTAAGTAATTTTTGGATGTTTCCACCTTTTACCTTATCGCGATCAGCTGTAGAATAAGAGGCCATGTGCAAATCGACAATTTTTGGTGAGCCACTTCCCCAAACCATTCTATCTACACCGAACTCGCGAATAACCCGGTCCGTGAACGGCAATGCGCTCTCATAGTACGGTGTATCTTCCGCAAAGTGACCAAGGCCGGATAACTTCATGTATACATTAGGGTATTTTGCCAAATCAAGAACATTTGCAAATTCGACGGCCGATCCCATATGTGGTTCTGCCAAGTGGTCGATAAGCACTTTGCAGCCCTTGAACTCCTTGATAAGTTTACCCGCCTGGGCAGCATAATTGGGACCAATGTGCAATTCTATGACCAGATCCAGATCAGCAGCTTTTTTCCATAATGCCTTAGGACCTTGGTCCGTAAAACTGTCGAAATAGGTTTCTTTTCCTCGATGGGCATGAAATCTCGTGGAAACGATATGAGGTGCACGCTTTACTAAAGCCTCTAGTTTTTTGGGTGCATCGGTATCTTTTGGGTAAAACAAACTGGTACCCCTAAGTCTGTCGGGTTCACGACGTAGGCAGTCAACTATCAGACTGTGGTCATCACCATAAGGCTCGGGGTGAACGATTACCGCCCTATCGATTTTATTTTTATCAAGCTGTTTGAGATAAACTGCAAGGGCATCTACCGGATGTACGGATACGTCGGGAGTATAAGTGGCTTTTGGATGAATAGGGTATTTCGATACATCGGGACTAAATATATGCGCGTTCCATTCAATGACCGGAACATTTGAAGCAGCCATCTTATTTGAAGCAGCCAGTAAATTTGTCTTTCCGAGCGCTAGTCCCAATAAACCCATACCGACGAAACTTCCCATAGCCTTGCGCCGTGTCACGGCTGTATTCGTATTTTTAGGTTCTATTCTATTTTTTGACTCCATAGCCTGAACAAATTAATTACCTAAATGATACTTAGTTGAATAGTAAAAGTGCTACTCAATTTCAAAAATGCAGCATTGGAACTGTTCTTTAATTATAAGAGAAGAAATTCTAATTTTTACCCCATGAAAAGAGGGATATTTTGTGTAGGTGCCTTAGCATAACATCAGGGAATTATAAATGCTTCAATGGTGTGAATATGAAAAGAAAATTCCCTTAATTACATTTCGTCTAGATTACTTTTTTTTTGGGTTGCGTTTTAGAATGAGACATTTCATCAAAAAAAACCTCCCTTAATCCCTCCAAAGGAGGGAAACGGTTATATTTATAAGATCAATAAAATTATGTAAAAGCTTATTGGTTTCTTACCTCTTCTTGGGAGAGGTCGGAATCGCCAGAGCGATTTTGGGTGAGGACCTTTGAGGCAGATACCCTCTACTAATTGAAAATGTCTTTAGTGTAACTTAGCCTTTTCGAGAGGCTTATTTACAAATCAGTGATTTACTGATGAATCTCCAGAATCGGATTCCGGATTCTTAGGTTTTTCAGGGTTTTTCACCTCTTTTTTAATTTCCTCTAGTTCATCAACAAAATTTTCCGGTTCGGCCTCTTTGACTTCTTCGATCGGTTCGTCTTGTTCCGTATTTTTATTTTGTTCGTGCAATGCATCTTCGGCCTCATTTCGCGCTAATAATTCTTCGTCGATTTCGTCGAGCATCGTACCCATTTTCTTTTTATCACGAATCATCGCCCCTGTCATGATCAGACTGGTGGCAATAATAACGAAGAGAAGAATGCCCGATTCAAAACCTGCTACTTCGGCCTCGACCGGTATGGCATAGAAGAGAAGTATGGTAATCAATCCCCTTGGGGCGATAAAGACTTGTGGTAGAATATCCTTCCCGATAAAGATTCGTAATACCAAAAACCGAATAATATAAATCGAAGCAATGATCAGTATGCTTACCATGGCTACGTTCAGGCTTAGCAAAGAAGCCAAAACTATGGTAACTCCGAATATTACAAAGAAAAACGTTCGTACAACAAAGGCCGTTTCCAAAGTGATAATATGCAGCTCGTGATAGATTTGGTGCATTTTTTCCTTTTCCAGAAAAATAGCGGTCTTGCCGGGGAAGAACAGTTTCACATTAGCGATGACCAGACCGAAGACCAAAATAATGATCAGCGAAGAAAGGTGCATTTTTTTGCCGATAGCATACAGTAGTAATAGTACTGCAATGAGCAAAAACTGTTTTGCCTGACTCTTGATTTTTTGAAAGATCAGTACAAGGGCATAACTGGCTACGATAGCAATAATTATCGTTAACACAATGTTTCCGGCAAAACCTACTGCACCTGAGTCCGTTTCCGGGTCCAATCCTCCGGTCAGAAAATAGAACATCATTATCCCCATAATATCTGAGAACGTACTTTCGTAGATGTGAAATTCCTTTTTATCGTCTCGAAGTCCGCTAACGCTGGGAATAATAATAGCACTCGAAAGAATCGATAGGGGCGTTGCGTACAACCACGCCGACTGCATAGTCATGTCATCGATAAATTGATATAGAACAAGTGCAGCTACCCATGCAGAGGCGATAAGCCCGATCAGGGCAATAGCCATTGATTTGAGAATGGGCACTAATTTTTCACGTTTCAATTCAAGCTCTAAGGCGGCCTCAAGTACAATCATAATAAGCCCTACGGTACCGATAATCTCCAACGTACCCCTTAGTTTTTGTTCGAAATCGATTTCCCCGCCCATAAAATATTTCAAGCCGAACTGTAATGCTATACCCAGAACAATGAGCATTAGTACCGACGGAATATTGGTCTTTTTAGAGATACCGTTAAACCAAAATGAAATGATAACTATGGCAGATGCGCCGATAATCATATTGTACGAAGAGAGTATTTCCATGGTGAAGGTCAGTTTAGGTTATCTTGTATTAAAAGTACTACTTAATCGTTAATACCGTATATAATAAAACGTGATAACTTAATAGTGTATTGTAAGAATCAAAAAAGTTGTATATTTGCACCACTGAACGGATATAAAAGTATTCATGAGGGGACATTTAGTCCTCTTTTTTATTTCTAAACGTTATGTTTAAGGATAGTGTTAAAGCACTTTTGGAAGAGGGCTTAGAAGCTGACAAATCACTTTTTTTAATCGATTTTTCAGTCGCGGCCGATAATACAATAAAGGTAGTTTTAGATGGAGACAATGGTGTAACATTGCAAGACTGCATGAAAATCAGCCGCGCGATAGAGCACAATTTAGATCGTGAAGAATATGATTTTTCGTTGGAAGTGACTTCGGCCGGTGCGACCACCCCCATGGTGATGCCCCGTCAGTATACGAAGAATGTTGGTAGAAAACTAGAGGTGAGTACCGAGACTGATACGTTCGAGGGCAAGCTGACCTCCGCGACAGATGACGGAATCGTTTTGAAATGGAAAGCAAGGGAACCCAAACCCATAGGAAAAGGGAAAGTAACTGTTCAGAAAGAAGCGAAAATCAATTTTTCTGACATCAAGGAAGCTAAAGTTATAGTAACATTTTAATGGTATGGTACAGATTCCTGTCTTCACGGGAATGACAATAACAGGTAACAATTATGGAAAATATTGCGCTAATTGAATCTTTTTCTGAATTCAAAGATGACAAGTATATAGACAGAGTAACGCTCATGGCTATTTTAGAGGATGTATTTCGAAACGCCCTCAAAAAGAAGTTCGGTTCTGACGATAACTTTGATATTATTATCAACCCCGACAAAGGCGATTTAGAGATATGGAGAAACCGTATCGTGGTAGAAGATGGTGAGGTGGAAGAACCCAATGAGGAAATTTCGCTGACCGAAGCACGTAAAATCGAGCCCGATTTTGAAGTTGGTGAAGATGTGTCCGAAGAAGTGAAATTGATTAATTTGGGGAGAAGGGCGATTTTGGCCTTACGCCAGAACCTGATTTCAAAGATTCACGAACACGACAATACCACCATCTATAAGCAGTTTAAAGACCTTGAAGGTGAGATTTATACCGCTGAGGTACATCATATACGTCACAAGGCGATTATTTTGTTAGATGATGAAGGCAACGAAATCATTCTTCCGAAAGATCGGCAGATACCATCGGACTTTTTTAGAAAAGGTGATAATGTACGAGGTATTATTGAGAGTGTTGAGTTAAAGGGTAGCAAGCCGAGCATCATCATGTCGAGAAGTTCGCCCAAGTTTTTAGAGCAATTGTTCTTTCAAGAAATTCCCGAAGTTTACGACGGTTTGATTACTGTTAAAAAAGTTGTCCGTATTCCCGGTGAAAAAGCAAAGGTTGCCGTAGATTCATATGATGACCGTATCGACCCGGTGGGTGCCTGCGTAGGTATGAAGGGATCTCGTATTCACGGTATTGTTCGTGAACTGGGCAACGAAAATATAGATGTTATTAATTGGACCGGTAATCCGCAGTTAATGGTGACAAGGGCATTGAGCCCCGCAAGAGTTTCCACGGTAAAATTGAACGACGAAAAAATGACGGCCCAAGTATATCTTAGGCCAGAAGAGGTTTCCAAGGCGATTGGGCGAGGTGGTCATAACATTCGACTGGCAGGCCAATTGACCGGCTATGAAATCGATGTCTTTCGAGAAGGTGTCGAAGAAGATGTAGAACTGACCGAGTTTACCGATGAAATCGATGGTTGGATTATCGAAGAGTTCAAAAAAATAGGTCTAGATACGGCCCGCAGTATTTTGGAACAAGATGTGGCCGACCTGGTTAAGCGTACCGATCTTGAAGAGGAGACAGTTTCTGAAGTTGTACGTATTCTAAAAGAAGAATTGGAAGATTAGTTATATTAGCAGAGATTAAAGGAATTAGTAGATAGTATTTATGGCAGACATTGCAAAAATTAGGCTTAATAAAGTTCTTAAGGAATTCAATATTTCTTTGGATAGGGCTGTTGATTTTCTTGCTTCGAAAGGGCACGAGATCGACTCGCGACCAACCACGAAGATTTCCGATGAGGTTTATGAAGTACTTCAAGAGGAGTTCCAGACCGATAAGAGCAAGAAAGTTGCCTCTAAGAAAGTCGGTGCGGAAAAACGTGAGGAAAAGGAAGCCCTGCGTTTGCAGTTGGAACAAGAACAAGAAGAAAGACGCTTGGTCAGGGAGAAGCGTGCTGCCGCTGCCGCCGAGAAAACACTTGTTGGCAAGGTTGAGCTTACTGGCCCGAAAACTGTGGGTAAGATAGATCTTAATCCCAAGAAAAAGGAAAAAGAAGCACCGCCCGAAGAAAAGGTAGATGAGCCAGAAGTAGTTGCGAAAGCCGAAGAAAAAGAGGTGGAGGTCAAAAAAGAAAAAGAGGTAAGCGCAGAGGTAGATGAAGTAAAAGAAAAACAAGAAGGTGATGACGTAATGACCACGAAGTACAAAAAGCTATCAGGTCCTACAATCACTGACAAGATAGACCTTACCAAATTTAAAAAGCCAAAAAAGAAAAAAGAGGAAACAAAATCTACTTCGAACAAAAGTACCGACCGTAAAAAACGTAGAAGACGTATTGTCAGTAGTCCTGGAAGTAAAACAGGCGGAGGCCCAAGAGCTAGAGGAACCGGTGGTGCAAGAAAAGGCGGTGGTACACGTTTTGGTGCACCAAAGGTCGAGCCTACAGAAGAAGATGTACAGAAAAAGATAGCGGAAACCCTTGAAAAGCTTCAGGGGAAATCGAAAAAAGGCAAAGGAGCCAAATACAGAAGAAGCAAGCGAGACCAACACAGGGAACAGACCGAAAGAGATGTCGAGCAGCAAGAACTGGAAAACAAGACCTTAAAAGTGACTGAATTCGTCACCGCGGGCGAAATTGCTACGATGATGGATGTTTCCACCACTGAAATCATATCGGCCTGTATGTCTTTGGGCATCATGGTAACCATGAACCAGCGATTGGATGCGGAGACGCTATCTATCGTTGCCGATGAATTTGGTTATGAGGTTGAGTTCGTGACAGCTGACCTTGAAGAGTCTATCAAGATTGAAGAAGATGCCGCTGAAGATCTAAAACCGAGAGCACCTATCGTAACGGTAATGGGCCATGTTGACCACGGTAAGACCTCTTTCTTGGATTATGTGCGCGAGGCGAACGTTATCGCAGGAGAGAGTGGGGGGATTACCCAACATATTGGAGCCTACGGAGTAACCTTGGAAGATGGACAGAAAATAACATTTTTAGATACACCGGGTCACGAAGCCTTTACGGCGATGCGGGCCAGGGGTGCACAGGTTACCGATATTGCGGTAATTGTTATTGCGGCCGATGATGATATTATGCCCCAGACAAAAGAAGCGATCAGTCACGCCCAGGCGGCAAGCGTACCCATTGTATTTGCCATAAACAAAATAGATAGGCCCACCGCTAATCCCGATAAGATTAAAGAGGGGCTATCTCAAATGAACCTTTTGGTCGAAGATTGGGGCGGTAAAATTCAGTCGCACGATATATCTGCCAAAACAGGGGAAGGCGTAAAAGAATTGTTGGAGAAAGTATTGTTGGAGGCTGAGCTTTTGGAGCTGAAGGCCAATCCCGATAAGATGGCCAACGGAACTGTTGTCGAGGCATTTTTGGACAAAGGTAGAGGCTATGTTTCTACAATTTTAGTTCAAGGCGGAACCCTTAAAATCGGGGATTATGTTTTGGCCGGCACGAATAGTGGCAAGATTAAGGCCATGCAAGACGAACGCGGAAAGATTGTAAAAGTGGCAGGCCCTGCAACTCCGATTTCTATCTTAGGGTTGGATGGCGCGCCACAGGCCGGAGACAAATTTCACGTATTGGAAGATGAACGGGAAGCCAAACAGATAGCGACAAAACGATCACAGTTGCAGCGTGAGCAGTCCGTAAGAACACAACGTCATATTACTTTGGACGAAATCGGAAGACGTATCGCATTGGGCGACTTCAAAGAACTTAACATTATCTTGAAAGGCGACGTTGATGGTTCGGTAGAGGCATTGACCGATTCTTTCCAAAAATTATCTACGGAAGAAATTCAGGTAAATATTATTCACAAGGGCGTTGGTGCAATCACCGAGTCTGATGTGTTGTTGGCCTCCGCCTCAGATGCAATAATCATTGGCTTCAACGTAAGACCGATGGGCAATGCCAGGGATGTTGCGGATAAAGAGGAAATTGACATCCGCATGTACTCCATTATATATGATGCCATCAATGACTTGAAGGACGCAATGGAGGGAATGCTTTCACCGGAAATCAAAGAAGAGATTGTTGGTAACGCAGAAATTCGGGAAACCTTTAAAATTTCGAAAGTGGGTACTATTGCAGGGTGTATGGTGACCAGTGGCAAGATATTACGCAATGCAGGTATTCGACTCATACGAGATGGCGTTGTAGTCTATACGGGTACGTTAACCTCTTTGAAGCGATTTAAAGATGATGTCAAAGAAGTAGCCAAAGGTTATGATTGTGGTCTACAGATCAAGAATTACAATGATATCAAAGAGGGCGATATTGTAGAGGCTTTCCAAGAAGTAGCCGTTAAAAAGAAGTTGAAGACAAAGTAAGCAAGGAGCTTAGCTCCTCCCTTTTTTAAAGGGAGGTGGCCTGCCTTTGGCAGGTCGGAGGGATTAGGCGTACTACATGTACGTACCTATTTTAGAAGCGAGCAAGTTTGTGTATCAATCTCCCCGTCCACTAAAGGCGGACACTCTTCTTTTCTAGAGAGGGGAGCTGGAAAAAACGAACAAAAAAAATCGGCCCATTAGGTCGATTTTTTTGTTCGTACTATTAAACTATTTGCCGCATCGACGCTATTTTTTTGGGCGCAGTAACATCGCGTCGGGATATTTCTGCCTGACTTCCATAAACTTTCGTTCGGCATCCAATTTGTTTTTGAAGCGGCCAACCCTAACTTTGAAATTTGGGGAATCAAAATCAATTTTTGAAGAAAGTTCCGGAAAATCTATTTCCACTTTAGATTGTATGCGCTGTGCTTTGGCATGAGAGCCAAAACCCACTTGAATACGATAGTATTCTGAATTTTCATTCGAATTCTTATAGATTTTGAGCAAATCGGTAATTTTTTCGTCTTGTTCAATGTTTACTTTCCCTTGCTGTGCACAGCAAAAAGTAAAAGAAAAAACGCAAATTATATAGGGAATAACGGTTTTCATCGTTGTGAATTTATTGGACGTTGATATTTTATACAAAAGTAAATTTTTAAAGGTTAAACAGAATCATATTTAGTTATTTAGAATAATTATAAATTATCAATTATCAATCCGTTAACATTTTCAAAATAAAGTCTATGTCGTATTTTTGCCTTCGATTTTAGCACCGATAAAAAAGGTAATCCGAATACCTAATTCTAAAATATCGTGCCAAGATTTCGACAGAAATTAAACTCATATGAAAAAGGTTCCGTGCCGCCATCAGATTTCTAAGGTTTTAGGTATAAGTCTAATATTTTTCTTACTCTTTTCCGTTTCTATTTTCGCACAAGAAGCAGCAGTTGCAGATGAAGCTACCACCGAGGTCGCCGATGCTGCAGAGTCTTCAGATGCCGTTGCTGAAACCGATGGTGACCCTGTTGCCGGAAAACAACTCTTCAATCAGAACTGTGCAGCTTGTCACGCTTTAAATCGGAAGATGACCGGTCCCGCTTTGGCGAACGTCGAAGCGCGGTTGGCCGAAGAAGAAGGTCTTGATCGCGAATGGTTGAACAGATGGATCAAGAACAGTCCAGGTATGATTGCCTCTGGCGACTCTTATGCCAATAAAATTTACAACGAATACAATCAAGCGGCAATGACCGCATTCCCGACATTGGCCGAAGCTGATATCGATAATATTTTGGCTTATACGGCCGCTCCGCCACCGGCCGCACCAGCTGCTGCAGCCGGTTCTGCTGTTGCTGACGGAGGTGCCGCCTCAAATTCATCGGGTATATCCAACGAAATTATATTAGGTGCACTGGCCTTGGTATTCGGGCTGTTGGTCATGATGCTTTTCTTGGTAAATAAGACGCTTCGTCGTATTGCCGAGGCCAATGGTGTTGTTCTTGAAAAGGAATTGGCCGAGAAACGTACCCCGATTTGGAAAGCATTTGCCAAAAATCAGTTTTTAGTTCTGGTATCGGTAGTATTTTTGTTGTTGGGTAGCGCGTATTTTGCCTACGGTTGGATGATGCAAGTAGGTTTGGATCAAGGCTATGAACCGATTCAGCCCATTCACTACTCGCACCGAATTCATGCGGGCGAAAGTAAAATCGAATGTAAATATTGTCACTCCTCTGCA
>ENA-ORXU01002244-ORXU01002244.1-marine-metagenome-genome-assembly--contig:-NODE-2244-length-13528-cov-4.225188_pt1 | contig 13528 bp, 15 predicted proteins | sample MGYA00237869_ERZ511484 | MGnify/ENA metagenome assembly ERZ511484
GGGGGGGGGGGGAAGGTCAATTAGTACATCCCAGACAAATGTGATTGGCGATTTTTTGTGGTTCAGCGTCGATTTCGGCCTCTGGCGGCATCCTTGACAGGGTCCCACCTCAGTGATTGGGGCCCGGTATCGATGGCCGACGAGCGCGACCTTCCGCGATCTGACTCAGGTCGCCATCAGTCGCGGCCCGTGCGCATGCTTGCAGGGGGGGGGAGGCGGGTGGCGGGTGCGGGACTGACGCCACCGCCCCCCCGCCACCCCGCACGCGGTGTCTGCTTCCATGGCGCCATGTGTGTGGCTCCTGCCGGGCTCGTCTTTGTCCGCGGCCGTGCTTCCGCGTGGTCGCCTCCCCTTCCTCCGCGGCCGCGTTTCATTCTTCGCGTGCGGTGCGCCCTGGCGGTTTGCCCTTGTGTTGGATGCTGGTGCCGCCCGCCATTGCCGCCCGCAGTCACCACCCCCCGTTGCCGCCCGCAGTCACCACCCCCCGTTGCCGCCGGCAGTCACTACCCCCCCTTGCCGCTTGCCGTTTCCGCCATCTGGCTCCACCCGCACGTGGTGTGCATCGGTGCTACACGCCGGTGGGCTGCACCTGCTGCACTTGTTGCTAGATCTACGTGTCGTTGTTCTCCTTGCGGAGAGACGGTTGGGCGTGTACGTGCCCATCGAGCCTTCCGGCGACTTGGTGCTGCTGGGTATGTCAATGTCTTTCTTCTCGAGTGCTCTCGTTTTCTGCTGTCCCCTGTGTTCTCTACGTTGGGGTATTATTTTCTAGTTCCTTTTTCTCCCTGCTTTTTCCTACTACAGGCTCTAACTCCATCCCGTCCTCTTTGTCTTCTGCATGCCTTGCATTGTAGCTGTTGTATTGTGCTTGCCTCTGGTCTGCCTGTTTCGTTGACAGACCTGCGATTGAGCGTGTGTTCCACGATGGTCGAGCCAGAGCCCAGCCCGGTCGCGGAGCCGGAGCTGACCAAGACCGAGCGCCGGCTGTACGTGAGCTTCTTTGACAACCTCGGGATATCAGATGAGAAGCAGATCGCCTTCCTCGCCACGCTGCTGCGCAACGTCTTTGAGGCATCCTCCAAGCTGGACTCGCACCTGGCGCCGCATGGGGCTGCGCTGCACTCTGCCGTCAGTCGCATGCAGGTGTCGGACAACCCGCGGGACGCGCCCACTCACCGATGGATCCGAGTGGTTGACCGCCTGGGCTTCTTCTCCGACACTAACTCCCACGCCGAGCGCATCGTCAACGTCGGGCTCTCATTTGCCTACCGCCACCTTGAGGTGGACGCCCTCGCGGAAGCAAACGCCATGCTGCTTCGCCAGGTGCAACCGGCAGCAACTGCGGCCGCCGAAGAGAACCCAGACGGCGGGGCGACTGCGGCTTTAACAAGAGCAGGACAAGGCGGCGGCGGTGGGAGCACGGGCGGTGGCGGTGGGGGCGGCGGCGGTACGGGCGCCGAGTCGGAGGGGCTGCCCCCGATTGATGCTCCAATGGAGCAGGACGAGGCGGACGACGAGGAGCGCGCGCTCCCCCCGGGGGGGATGGCCTTCTCGAATCTCCCACCATTGTCTGGACTGGGAGCGGGCACTGTTGCTGGCCTTGCCCACCCGGCGGCGGCCTCGGCGGGGGGCTCTATTGTGACGGCCTTCACTACCACGAGGGCAAGAGCTGTCGGGGGCACGCCGACGGGGGGCGTGACGGACCAAGAAGAGCCGCTCCCGCCCGGGGGGGTAGTGTTTGCGCCAAGCAATGCCGCGGCGGCCGCTGTTCTCCACGCCGGCGGCCAGGCCGCATCCGCGGCAGACGTCACGCCCAACACCGGCGGTGGTGGAGGCGACGCAGAAGAGGAAGAAGATCACGTCGGTAGCGGCTCGACCATCCCCCCCCACGTGATCTACGACCGCCAACCGACAGTGGTGCCGAATGAAGCTGCGGTAAAGCTGGTCGAGAGTGTTCTGGAAGGCGTCCAAGACCGCTCCGACGGCATCTCCGTGCTCCGGCAACTGTTGGATGACAGCGTGCTGGTGCTCGGTCGGTCGTCCTCGCGCCCCGCCACCAAGCCCAACGGCAAGGTATGGCCGAGTGGCGTTAAGGGTGACAGGATGGCTCTTGCAAGACGCATGGACGGGTGGTGGCCGCAGTGGCGCGCCCCTCAAGACCTCCCCAACAGCATTCCACCTGTCGGGACGGTGGCGTACGCGTTCAACCGCAACAGGGCGTCGGCGTCGTCGCGATGGGTCATCTTGATTGACATGGGCGGCATCAACGACACCATCAAGGGCCTCTCCATCCGGTCCGCCCGGTACTTCCCCAAGGATGCTCTGGTGCCCGTTGAGAAGGTGCAGCGCCTTTGGGGCAAGGCGCCTATGCGCTTTCCCGTGGTCGCGGCGTGTATGATGCTGCTTGTAACCAAGGAGGAAGGGTACGGGACTACCTTGGCCGACCTCGCCGCAGCCGGCCGCGCCACCATCCCCAAGAACACCTCTCTGTTGTCGGCGTCGTGCCACGAGTTCAACACGTCCGGGATTGCGGCTCCGGCTGCTCCCACTGGTCTTCTAGGCGGTCCCCCCGACGGTTCTCCGGCGGCCCAGCAGCTCCCTGACCATCCACGCGACTCCGACGCCGAGCCCGACCACCTCTCACAGCAGTACGCGGAAATGGAGGTCGCGTTGGCCAGCGAGGACCTGGAGATCAAGACGCAGAACCGTGCTCATCGCGCGCGTGTGCGCAACGCCAAGACCCGGGCTTCCACTACAGCTGCTCGTGCCGCAGCTCCCGTGGCTCGCTCCACACCAGGTGCAAACGTGGTCGTGGCACGGCCTGCTGCAGCGGCCTCGTCCGTGACGGCGCCTTCCAGTTCCACGGCACCCGCATCAACGGGACCTACGCGCCTACCCGCTCGCCCAAGGGCGCGCTCTGGCGGGACAAGCGCGCCGCTCAGGCCCGCCAAGCGACCACGGACATCCGCGAGCCAAGTCTTGGCTGGCGGCAGTTCGGCGGCAGCCGCCCCTGCTGGTCAAAGTGCAGGAGCTGCGCCGGGGGCCGGATCTGCGAGTGTGGTCGGCGGAAGCGGCGGTGTGCCCGTGGGTGCTGCGACAGGAGGTACCTCTGCTACTGTCGCAGGCGGTCCTGTCGGTAACTCTGCCGCCTTGGTCCGTCTTGTCGTCGCGCCTACTGCCGCGCCCCCTGGAGGTGCCACGGGTGCTGTCCCACGGCCTCGCCCACCCCGTGTACCTGTGCATGACGGCGCCGGTCCGGTTGGGCCCCCAGCTGGCGGCGGTCGGCCGCCTATCGCCACAGTGGCGGTTCCGAGGACAGGGACACCATCCGCTCCTGACGCAGGCAACCTGGCCTTAGTAGGTGGGGGCTGTGATGTAGTCGCTGCAAGCAACAGCGCAGAACCTCCTCCTGTCTCTGTTTCTGCTCCTCTTTCTCCTCTCTTATATTCTTCTGCATCTGTTCTCTCTGGGAGTCCTGCCGTTGACACCTCTGTCATATCGGCACCGTCCGGGAGTCGCAGCGCCGCAGAGTTTGCGGAGGAGCATAGGCAGAGACGCGCGCGTGTTGAATCTGACCTGCGCGACGCACAAGCGTCGCGTTCTGTCGTACTTTCGGACAGGCACGAGTCCTGGACAGGTGGAAAAGATGCATGAGATGAGTACGGGGATAAAAGGAATACCAATTCCTTTGTTGTTTTGCCTAAAGTCGCCGCCACTCGTTGTATAACTTCAAGGCACACTGGTCAGCAAACAAACGGCCGGCGCTAAACGACTTGACGTGCAGCCGCGCCTTGTCCGGCACGCGGCTCAAAGCGGTGTGGACCATGCCGGCCTCAAAGCACTCGGAAAGGTCAAGCACCGCCTCGGAGATGCTCAAACTCTGGGACATGTGGATGGTGCTTGCCCACCCCAACACCAACGGCACCTGCGTGCGCACCGCCAGAACACCGGGAGCCGCGAGCACACGCGCCGCGAACTTGACTGCAGGAAATGCAACCTCAATCCAGGTGTCGCCCTTGTCACGCAGGCCCCAGTTGCCGCGCTCGATGCCCGCGGGCAGGACGTGATTCTCCAGCCGCACACTCGGGCTACCGTCCGTGTCGTCGTAGCCGACAATGAAGCCGATGCTGCCATGACACACCCCCAGGTCCTTCTTGCGGTTGGATATGACCATCACACGTGCGTGGAGGCAGTGGGAAATCGCTGGCGGGGCGACGCAGTCGGCCAGCGCGGCCGCCCTTGTGTTGGCACTCACGCCCTCCAGGTTGGGCGCCTTACGCGACATGTCCCTGTCGGGGTCGAGCTCCACAGAGTCCACCGCCGTGAACACCTTGGTCGGCGCGCCACGCGACAAGCGGGTCAGGCAGTCGCGGTTGTGCTAGATGACAGCCCTAAGCCGCGGCATCAGGTGCAAGATGGATGTCTTGATCTCTTCGTACGCGCTCCCCTCAATCGAGCAGTCCTTGATCAGCTGCTCCACCGCTTCGGAGCTGTTGCCCAACCGCGCGTCGCGGACCGCGCGGATGAAACCCGGCTCGCGCTGCCGGAAGGTTCCCGTGAGCTCCAAGAAGGAGTTGCCAAACAGGGTGCTCCAGCACGGCGCCGTGTACGCCATCTTGCCCTGAACGGGGCCAAGCGGCAAGAAGTCGCCGAAGGCAAACCACAGACAGGGCCTGGCGTCCGACTGGACGCTGGCCAGGAGCTCAAACATGACGCTGAGGTTGGCAGCCGACACGAGGGAGATCTCATCGAGCAGGAGCGCCCGCACTTCTCGCAGCCGGTACTTGATGGGCCCGTAGCGGCCGGTCGCCAACAAACGCTCCGCCTCCTCCTTGGGGTCCAATCGAAGTGGCACGTACTCGCGACCAAACCCAAAGAAGGAATGGTAGGTCATACGACCTGCCGTCTTGGCAGACGTACCGGTGGGCGCCAGCACTACCACCTCGCCGTCCGCCGTGTACCGCTCTGACAGGAAGGAGCCCAGCTTCCTCAGGAGCGTCGACTTTCCAGCTCCCGGGCCGCCGGAGACAAATGCACTGTTGATGCGTGCAAAGAGTTGTTCACAGACGTCTCCCCATCGGCCGGTTGCGGCAAGCCGACCGATAGGTGGCACACCCGACGGAGCATCCTCCAGGTCAGCGCCTTCGCCGTGGCGAGGCCCACCACGAGCCGCATCACGGCCACGCCGCACAGACCCGACGCTGGCGTGGCCACCCTGCCGCACACCAGCAACCCCGCGTGGTGCCCGTCGCGCCTCATCCTCTGGGACCGCGCCAAGAACCTCCACCGGCAGCGACCTCCGGGAGTCGCGTGAAGACGGTGGCTCTGCAGTAGTCCACGACGCCCGCCCGCTGCTCGGACAAGATGTTGACGGTGTGCGCGGTAGCGCCCGCAGCTCCAGCTGCCCCATGGACGAGACGTGCGCCGCCTGCTTGCGCCGCTTGGCAGATGAGGCGATCGCGGCGCGCTCACCACCGGCCTTGCGCGGAAAGGAGGCGCCACGTCCGAGCAGTCAAGCTCAACCACATCGTCGTCGGATAGAAACGCTGATTCTTCACTGCTTGATGTCGCCGCCGAGCGCTTGGCAGGCAGAGGCGGCCGTGCGCCCATGGTTCTAGCGCCCGGTGCCCGACTACAAGAAGCGCGTGAGCCGCTCATGGCCGCCGTGCACGTCCGACCGGGAAGCAGACGAAACGCGGGGCGCCCGGCAACACCGGCACCAGGGATGGGCAAAGCATGTACAACCTCCAGCAACGCCTTGCCGACGTCGGCGACAAGCCACCTCCACGCCGAGGGCGTCGAGATGAAGCGCCGGATGATGCAGGTCCCCACCACCGCATCGCGCACCATGGCCAACGCGGAAGCACAGCCCCGTGCGTCGAGTCCAAAGCAGCTGGCTGAGGAGTGCGTCCTGATCGCCAAGCAGCCGTCGTCGTTTGTAGCCGTCTGGTGCTGCTCGTCGCACACGGCCGCGTCCGCGGCGACCGCCTCCCGGTGGGTAGGGTTCGTGAGCCAACACAGGGCCTCCAGTTGAGTGGGGAAGCACCGCGTGGCCGAAACGCCGTCGCCGACGAGGGAGAAGACGCGCTGCCCAATGTTGACGTCGTCCGACTAGTTGTGCATGGCACATACAGCACCCGAGAGCAAGGCAATGTACCTACTTCCAGGCGGAGCGACGGACGCCATTGCTGCCAGTCACCGAATCGCTCGCGACCCAGGCCGAAGCAAGCGAGAGGGAACGGTGCAAACGGGGATGACGGGAGGGGGCATGCGGCGTGGGAGGGAGTGTCAAGATGAAAGAAGAGCGGGTTGAGTTGGGGGGGGGGGGGGGGGGGTGGGGGGGGGGGGGGGGGGGAGAGAGGAAAGAGGGGGGGGGGGGGGGGGGGGGGGGGGGTGGCACGCCCTCTTACGACGGCGAGGGTGCAACCCAGCGTCAGGGGGAGAGGATGTCCGCGAGCGGGGGAGCGGCCGATAGCCTGCGAGCGGGGGCAAAGAGCGCTGTGGAAGAGTAAAAGATCACATGCGCACGGCTGTATGAGGGGGGGGTGGCAGGAGCGAAGACAGTGTCAGACAGGCCCGGCACTGGCACAAGCTGTCTCCCTGCACGGTCGGCACACAAAATCGGAAAAGCCGCTCGCTCTGGGTCGTGGTCACCGCTATCGCGCAGCCGGGATACCCGGTCACCCTCTCTATCACACACGCACGACACATGGGCAGCACAAAAAGGCCAAGCAGCATACCTGCAACAGGGTAGACGTGTGAGAGAGGTGGCTGAGCGCCCCGCGCCTGCATGCTGCAGTGGCGTAACCGTCCCACCGGCAGGGCCGTGGCGTACAGCAAAAAGGCGCGTATGGGAGTGGTGGGTGACCGCCAATGACTCGTTGGCGGGAGGTGCCGAGCGCGCGCGCGTCAAGAATGGCGTCCGCCAAGCATTCCTTCAAATGAATGCTACTTGAATGAGACGTGAGGGCCACTTTTCGTGCCGCCAGGATCTGCCCGGTGTGATCCAGTCGTGTGATTGGCTCACGCAAGGCCGCTGCATTGGAAGCTCAAGGACCGCACGATCAAGGCCGCGGATCGTGGCGGCCAAGTCGGTGCTAGGGTTACGTGGGCTGCTAGGGTTATGGCTGGGATGGCCACACTGCTACGACCGTCACTCCAGTGCCCGTCGCAATAGAGTTGGTCGTGCCCTGGACATGTTAAGACAAAGTCTCTGTCGTGAAGCCGCACACAGACCCAATGGCCACGCCCGAGTGGTGCTGGAGCTGTACTGATGCGAGCTGTAGAGCAGGCTGTAGACGTCGGTCTGACATCCAACCTGTGCCTAATCTCTTTGAAGGGTTTTCATGGCCTGGGGCAAGCAACATGAACGAAAAAGTGTCAGAGCACCTGTGCGTTGCCATTGGTAGTTTCAAAACTGTGGAGCGCTCTCTGATGCGTTCCCCCGTAGGTCGAGTGCACCACACCACTCCGCAGAGTACGCACTTCAGCTGGCATAGTACCGCCGACTGGTCGAGCATCTTTGGTGCCGGTTGCACATCTTTGGTGCCAGTCGCGCATGTGTTGTTCGCCATCCACCTGGGTAGTCATTGACAGTGTCCTATGAGCTGTTGCCCATGGATGGTTGGAACCTGGACACGTATGAACATGGAAGATACCAGACCCATCCGAGTGCTCGGTGTGCGTCCAGAGTACCTCCTGTACATGGAGATAAGATCTCATCTCATCAGCCTGTAGGTTGGGTGCTGCTGGTACACGGTGCTTTGGGTCTGCCCACTGAGCACCAGTACAACAGGTTGCGCTGCTATGATGATACAGGCGCTATTCATGCATTCCGGCAGTTGCTGAACTCTTTGACATCTACCTACAGAGTTCAAACAGTTGTCCAGAGCTCCGAGAACATTGGGCTCGCTCATCGCTGTAACATGACTGTATTCTTGCGTCCGGCTGACACGGAGGCGGCGCACTTGTGTCGCGCGCGCACAGAAGTCATACGTGTGGCAAGCGAGTAGTCCTCCTGTCCACCTGCAGGCAGCAGTGCGCGCATGCGCGGCGGACCCGACAGAACAGCTTCAGTCCCGCTCCGTCTGTCGTGGTGGTCACACGCGCCCCCACCAGATGCTCGGCCTCCCTGGTAGTTGGTCACCTGTTGCAAGTGATAGCGCCGCCTCGCCGCCCCATTGCGTACACTATGGTGGCATTTCTACTGGGTGGAGGTAGCAGCACCTCGAAGCTCTACGAGATGCATGCGCTGTGACGTGACGCGATACTGTTCTTTTCCCTGCCATGCGCGCGAGTAGATGAATGGAAAAAGTTAGCAAGCATCAATCCCCCTGCTCATCCCGCCACCTGCCATTGTCTCCATGTTCATCAGATGCCTCCACCTCATCCCAGTCAAGAACCCCCCCACTGCCGGCCTGCCTGTCCTCATCATCCGCCCCCTCTACACTCGAATCCACGCATTCCCCCGCATCTTCAATGTCAATGTCCTGCCCTCCCACCTCTTCTTCTCCCACCCCACCGACCGTGCCGCCATCGTCATCCCCCGACCCGGCGGCGACCTCCCCGCGCTCGCTGCCGGTGTCACCCACGTCCTCTCCAACACCGTGCTCAGCGACCCCCAGCTCGGCGCCGTCTTCCGTGACCGCATCATTCTTGTCCACCGACTCATCATCAGACGTCGCCGGCGTCGTCGTCCCGCTTGTGGAGGTCGGCTCGGGGACGTTATCAGGGACGTTGTCGGGGATGTTGTCGGGGAAGTCCAAGTCGTCAAAAAACAATGCGAGCGTAATGCGGCGGCGCACGGCGCCAATGCTCGCCTTGGAGAACAGCATCGGGACGCCGAGGGAGAAGCAGTCAGCTGCAGCCAACACAAAGAGCCCGCAGCTGCCACCGTCCGTCTGCCGCGGCAGCCCGAAGTCGAGCACCACCCGCCAATGGGCAACGTCCCACTCGACCGCGACGTCGTGCCCCAACCGCGCATCCACCTCCTGGTGCAGCCACTGCTTCAGCACCGACACGGTGCCCCGGGAGTCCTCCATCGACAGAGAGTCGTAGAAGTGGAACTCGCGCGCGCCGACATTAATGGCAACCAGCACCCAGTGCGATTACGAGACAAGAACGGGCACCAGCACCACGTCCACGGCCGTCAGATCCAACCCCAACTTGACCCCCCAGCGGGACACACCGTCGTAGTCGACAAAGCCGCTGCGCGGTGACAGCCGAGAGAAGAAAAAGGTGTTGAGCATCACCGCCCTTGGCGGCGGAGAGTGGTCAAATGACCGCGACGCCGCGTCCCGGTACGCAGCCGCCCGACTGCGGTGTCTGATGAGCGCCGAAAATGAGTTCATGAGCTCATCACTCAACCAAGCCTCGCGACGCAACCGCCTGATGTCCACGCCGCGGAGGAGGATGCGCGCCTTGTTGACTGGGCGAATCGCCTTGGCGAGCGGCCGGTTCAGGAGCTCCCGCACGAGCCGTCGCTGTGCCAACGTCACCGGGCAAGTAGCAATGGCGGAGCTGCTGCGAGACGTCCGGGCCGACGACCAGGCGTTGAAGGCCCCCAGCAGCTGCGTGTGCCACATCACCGTCAACCCGTCGGCCTTGTCCGCCACCGGCCCTTTGTTGATAATGACCCCGTCCTCGACGTTGGCACTTGGAGCGGCATCGACGCGCGCAACGCCGCTGTCCTCGTCAACGTCAAAACTCCATGGCTCTTGCTCCCCCGCTGGCGCCGTAGCGCCTGCCACCCCGTCCGTCGCGCCGCCGCTGAGATCTGGTGGAGCGGCTGCCTCGGCGCCTTGAGGTTGTTCCTCGCCACCGGGTTGACCACTTACTGGCGCGGAGCCTGCCTCCGTGGGCTGGTCGACGTTAGCAAGGCAGGCGATGGTGCTCGCCGCGGACGCACATGTGCACACGGTGACGCGCTCGCACTGGTGCAGCACCTTGTCGTGGAAGAACGGGGCGAGCGGCACATGGTCGTTCTCACCGACCCCGTTGCCGGCTTGCAGGCGGTACAACTTCCGCAAGTTGGCAAAGGCCACCTGCACCATGCGATGGTACATGTACGTCGATGGCGCCATGTAGGCGAGGCTCGTCCGGTTGACAACGGCGATAGAGTGGGACACCTCGGCCGCCTGAGTGGCGACACCGGCGGTCGTCCCAAGGCATTCGTCAGGCATGTAGATCGGGGAGCACGAGTGCGTGATGGAGTGGGGGCGGTCGAGAATGCACCGCACCCCATGCGCGCGCATCAGCTGCCGCACCCGCCTCATCGCGTTCTTGTCCAGCTTGCATGCGACGTCATAAAAAATAGCCTTGGGTAGCTTGGCAAAGCGCTCGAGCACAATCGACAACGCCTCCCCCACACTCTCCGCGCGGAACAAACAACGAAAGCCCAAAGTTATAACATGAGGGCAGACGACGTTAAACACACCTTGAGTGAGGCCCGCCTTGATCGAGAACGCCTTGTTACACGCGTCGCCCTCCCCCTCCAGGTCCGCCTTGTGCCGGTCCTTGCCGCGGTATTGTACACGGCGCTTGGCCGCCTCCGAATCGGTGATGCCAGGGCGCACGCGCGGCAAACCCGCAAAGTACTCGAAGCTGACCAACGGGTCGTCCTCATCCAAGTCCTCCAGGTGCAGCTGCTCGGCCGTCCACTTCTTGTAGTCAGCCGCCGTTGGCCTCCCCTTCCACCGCTTGCAGTACTCGGCGTTCTTCCACGCCGCCGCGAGCGTCGTCTTGTTGTTGGCGACCGCCTTGAACGTTTCATCCACGTACTTCTCCACGTTCACGGCAGCGAGCAGCAGGACCCCCACGGCCTGTCGCAGGCCACGGTCCTCATCGAGCTGCTCCGCAAACCACCCGAGGAAGCCAGCGACAAATCCAACGCCGTCAACTGCCGTGGTCAGGGACCGCCACGTTCCGCGCCGCATGAGGCGGAGCGTGTTGGCGAGTAACCGCACGGCGCGCTCGTCAAAGGCCTGAAACATGCCCGACACCGTCTCCGTGAGCATCGCCTGGAGGAAGGGGCGGACGCAGATCCAAAGCCCATCGTCGTTGCGCGGGTAGCGGTCAAAAGCCGGGGCGCACATACTTGTCCGGTCGCGCCACGTCTCCGCCGGCGTCTTTGCCAGCGGCCCCTTGCCGCCAAGGACGATCGCACCGTCCTTGTCGACGCGAAGGGCAGCCTCCAACCCGCCGCCGGCACTGGACCGACCGCGCTTGGCGGGGCGCTCGGCCTCAATGGGCGCAGCAGCAGAACTGCTTCCCACCCGCGTGGCTCGGCTTCGCCTCATCTCGGAGTTGACCACCTGCTCGCGGCCAATGGGGAAGAATCGAAAGAACACTTCCGCTGCCGCCGCCTCTGGTGACGGACGTCCCGACGCGACGATCTTGTCGCGCCACGTGCGGAGTAGGGTGGCTTGCGCGGCCGTCAGCGGCGCGGAAGTGCGCAGGACCTTGGTGATGGCCGCACGCAGTTGAGCATTCTCCAACACGCACAGCTTTGGAGCCGGGATGCTAAGCACCGGGCAATCCTCGGCGAGGCGAAACGGTGTGGTGTCGTCCGGATCCGAGCAGCCGAGTGACTGGGCGTCGATAACAATGAACTCGGGGCTTGGGCCACATAGCGTGCAGCGTGCCGTCTCGGCAGGGATGTGGAATGTCTTGATTGCCGCCGTGCCCAGCTTCACCACGTCTTGGCGTCGTAGCGCAAACGACATGACGTCCGCCGACAGGTGACGGGTTGCGGCCGTGTACGTGGTGCGGCCCGAGATGATGAAAGAGAGAAGCTTGTCGATCAGCCCCCTGGTGAAAAGCAACCACCTCCCGTTCTTATTGCGGCGCTGCATCGAGAAGAGCGCATCTGCAGTCCCGTCGTACTCCACGACGCGCTTGCAGGCTCCCGTATCGCATACCCACCGGCCGACCAGCACCTGTCCAAAGCCAATATCAGAGACGAGCCAAGGGAAGCACCAAGAGAGATACTAGACAGTCAGTAACTGCTTGACGATACAGATGAGGATTCACTCGAGCACGCTCCCAGGTACATACGCGCATGCAAGCAACAAACTGTGGCACAGACAAACCATTAGAGAGCAACGCAACATACCTTCAGTGCCGGGGCCGTCGGGTGGTGCGTCGTCAGCAACCCGGGGTCAGTTTGCACCTTGTGGCGCTCATCCCGCTGTTGGCCGCAGGTCCCACAACGGGCTTCCACCAGAGGTAGACGCGTGTCCCGCAGGTAACCTTTGGCAAAAGCGGTAGCGATGGTGATCTGCAGCAGCTTAGAGGCGTCAGCGTCACCAGCTGTGCCGGCAGCAGCGTGCTGCCGCACCAATCCTCGCCAGTCGGCCGACCGGTTCCACACCTCCCCTTGGGCGAGCGCCGCGCATTGTGTCCGACGGCAGCTTCTCCAGCCCCTCGTCCTCCTCCTCACTGGCGAGCACCTTGTCATACGCGACGGGGGGCGGGCGCCGCGCGTCGGCTCGGGCCTTGACGACGGCGGGAGCCGTCCCGAACTTGGCGTCATTGTTCTCGTCGGGCCCCAGGCGATCGCGTGCTACGCGCACATGACCGCAGCGGCCACGGAAGCGTCGGCAGCACGGCGCGATGCACGTCGCGGCGTTGGCGCCACTAAACGTCACCAAGGAGAATACCGAGTGGTAGAGCACCGACCAAACGACGGCCGACCCGTAATCCTCGGCGACGGCAAACTCTTCAGCGTCGGCGCGCAACCTCATACGCGAACAAAACGTGCTTGCGTTGACGCCCGAGGATAAGAGCGCCTTGCGCAGAGCCGCCGTGTGCTTGCACGTCGAGCTGCGAGAAGACACGGAGAGGAAGAGCGTGTTCTCATGCCCGCCAAAGCAAGAGCACAGGAAGCCGTCACGACTTGAAACCCAGAGGATGAACGAGTCCCGCTTGCCCGCCCCTTGCCGCACGACAATGGCACGAGAGCGCGAGTTCTTATCGCCAACCACCCGAGCCGTCACCGCCGAGACCTGCTTGGCCATCGGGCGCGAAGAGGGCAGCCCGCAGGTGCGGCGGATGCACGCCGCAAGCGCCTCCTCCACATAGTCCTCCACGAGCACGGGGTCGCGGCGAGCGTGGTCACGAGGAGCACGTGGCGCGGGAGGTTGACCGCCATCCTCCTCGCCGTCAACCTCATCGTCACCCGCGGCAGCTCCTAGATGGTTGGCCGACGTTTTACCGGCCATAGTAAAGCGTCGCGGCGCCACACGCCGTCGACGGCGGAAGCCACTTGCCGGCGCATTAGATCCACCTTGACGCGCGTTCTCAATCTGGGAGCTCCACCCCCGAGCAACTTGACCACCATGGACCGTACCTTGAAATGCAAGCACCACAGCGCCCACAGATGGACAGGGGGGGCGAGTGGCGACCGAAGATGCAACAGCTTGAGCAGCCGCTCGAGTGCCGACGAAAGGGAAGCTGACGCAATCCCCCGTAGGCCCAGCAACGCCGTCACCAGCAGCCATAGGTGTGCATCGAAAAGGCGCCCGTCAGC
>ENA-ORXU01002245-ORXU01002245.1-marine-metagenome-genome-assembly--contig:-NODE-2245-length-13526-cov-4.129080_pt1 | contig 13526 bp, 11 predicted proteins | sample MGYA00237869_ERZ511484 | MGnify/ENA metagenome assembly ERZ511484
ACGAAGAGTTATCCGGAGTTAACGCCTTATCAGTTTGCTAGTAATAGTCCGATAATGGCGATAGATCGTGATGGTCTCGAGTATATGACAGCTGAAGAAAGTAATTATACTATTTCAAAAGGGCAAATTTGGTTATCGCGTTCAAGGTTCTATCGAAAGTATAACTCCCTAGGAAGATTTGATCAAAACGGCCTTGTTCGATTGGATCTCAATGGTCAGCCATATACTGGCCCATCAGAACCTGTTGGTAGATTAGATTTCGAATCTTCGATATCCCAGAGCAAATCTTCTCAATTTCCCAATCTTTATCCCTCAGTAACTGCAAACAAATTTCTAATCGATCTCAAAGAATTGTCAACGACAAATGTGAATCTTCAAAAATCTGACAAAGAAATTAGGAGAGGTAACAGAGGTATTCCTCAGGTCTATCAACACACTCCTCAGAGCTATAATCAGCACCTCGCTCATTTTAGTTCTGTGAGAGGGGCTGGTGCCAGAGGGAATGGTGCGTTAGTAGCTATTGATTTAGGGATCCAGGTGGCTCAAAATATTCAATATATTTCAGGGGTATACCGAGATGAGAGGCAGCTTGACTTGGTTGAAAAGTCTTTTGCCGATGTGCAAGAAGCTGTTAAGCTAGGTTGGATAAATGAAAAAAATATCAATATTGAGGATCTCAGTCAAATCACAGATTTTGTACTGAGAGGTGCTATACCTTATAATGAAGAATTAATAGAAGTAGCTATTAAGATCACACAAGAAATATCTAATAATTTCAAATTAAACTTTGATACATCTATACGTACTAGCTCAGGCTTAGATAATTTTCGGGGTATTTTGATTTTATTTAATTCATCTCTTGAGAGCGCCAGTCGTGAAGAGGAGTAGGCTGTTTCTTTTCATCTCATGTGTAGTTATCATTGTTGTAGCCTTACTTGGAGGCTGTGATATGGGGCGAAGTGTATTTAAAGATAACTGGGTACTGATTTCAGTTCAACACGATGGCAGCGAACTATTAGATTCGGCAATCACAAGAAATCTTAGAATAACACCTAACGAGGAGTGTGTAATACCTGTAATTTTCACTAAAAAGCATTATCAAGCATCAGGAAACGAATCGAATATAAGCACGTTCTGGCAAGAACAAGGTATTTTTTACGTTTACTTTGACACTAGAAGTTTTTTTCGTGACACCTTCGAAATCCAATGTCATGGTCCTAATTGCTGTGAAATAACCCTTCATAACGACGATAAATTTGTTCGAGCTGTGTACGCCGGGGAGCTTGGTCTCACCACATGGCAAAACAGAAGAGATTGCCCGCAATTGGAGGATATTATACCTGAACTGAAGCCAATCCCGCACGACCCTAAGAACTAACATTCTATTAATAATCTTTGCCAGCCGAGCAATATTGTCAGATTTCTTTGAACGGGTAGATATGTCTAAACATTTTTACCAGAGAACAAATCTAGTTGGAAGATAGGCAAGCCTAATAAAGGATTGACAGACATACCAAAGAATAGACGGGCTATGTCATTCGCATTATTTGCCTTATCACTCAGACTTCCTTCTTGCCAGATAATCAGGGTAGACAGACCTTTCAGGTATATACATGCCTATCTAAGCAAGAATATCTACTAGAGTTAGGCAGACCTATTATAGCATTTGTCAATCGTCGTCCTAGCAAGCGGAGCATTAGCTAGAAGGTCTTTATTCTAATCCTGAAAATGCCTTAAGCAGCCCAACCCATCACCTCACCAAAGTCACATCACCACTCACCGTCAATACTTGACCAGTAAGTAATCGCAGCTCTACCACCGAGGTATATACAGCCACAGGGCAAGGCTGCGCTTTGCAGGTGCCGTCCCAGCCGATGCTGGGATCTGATGGGTCAACGTCTGTGGCGTGGTAGACGAGACTCCCCCAGCGATCATAGACTTGGAAATTGCTGATGGCTTCTATGGCAGGGCTCGTGACGAATGCCCGATGAAGGTCATTGACGCCATCACCATTGGGGCTGAAGACATTGGGCAAATAGATCGGGATGTCGTCTATGGTCGAGCGTACGAGAAGTGTATCAGATACGCTGCAGCCATTGACATCACGGATCGTGATGAAGTAGTCGATATCTCCGATCGCTGTGATCTCTGGGTCAGGACAGTCGCTACAGCTCAGTCCAGTAGGAGGCGCCCAGTCGATCATGGTGACATCTCCACTGATGCTGGCGAGGTAGTTACTTAGCGTCTCGCCGAGCTGCAGCTCGAGCAGCGGGCCCGCCTCTAGCGTGATAGCACTCGCGGGAGTGACACGGATGGTCTGCATACTGCGACATCCGGCCTCATCGATGAGCACGAGCTCATAGCTTCCCGATGCTAGATCATCAAAACTATCTCCCGTAAAAGGTATACCAGAGAGACTCCTCTGTACATCTCCTACAGCACCCACTATGTCTGTAAGTACTATGCGACCATTGCGATCGCCAGGGCAAAGAGGCGATTCCACAGAGACACTGCCGCTGAGATCATTGGGCAAGACGGCTAATTGTAATGTCACGATGCTGTCGCAACCACGTCGGGAAATGAATTCTCCCACATAGCTACCAGATTGCCCGATAGAGTCTCCGTCAAATCCATATCGCCCACCCGTACATATGGTATCGCGGACGGTAAGTTCTCTAGGAAGGACGGTGATCCTGATGATTTCGCTGATTGTCCTGCACTTGCTGTTGGCAAGATTTTCTACGCTCGTTGCTGAGACGTATCTATAATAGTAGGAGCCAGGTGAGAAATCGCTGTGAATGATGGTATTCACCTGATCGTCTGTCACGGTGGTCCAACTGAGGCCTTCGTCTCTGCTGATTTGCCACTGGATGATTCTTTCGCTCAGGTCTAGGTCTGCGATGATTTCTGAGGGTGTGTTATCGTCCTCACAGTAAAATTGGTCGCGCTCCGTAGAGATAAATGCCGAGGGCCCACAGGCACGGAAGGAAATATTATCCAGAGCGAGATCATTACCTATGCCTCCTGGAGCATTGTTCTGCAGACTGAGCTTGATAGAGGTCTGTCCTGGTGGTGTGGTAAAGGTAAATCCATAGGTGATCCAGGTCTCATTTTGTGGAATATCACCGCTGCTATATTGTACTACGTCGTCTAGTAGAAAACTGACATTGGGAGCAATGTGATTAGCATTGCCGGCAGCGATCAGATTGATGATATCTGCGCTAAATTCATAGAAAGTATTCTCGCAGAGTCCATCGATATCTTGCTCAAAGAATAGTCCTGTAGAGAAGGTCGCATTGACCACCATCATATAGCCACGAGGATCTTGGCTGTTGTCTTGGATCGTGAGCCAACTGGGAAATATGTTGTTCCACAGGGACATGTCATTGGTGATGGTATAGAAGCCATCATCGGGTAGGCCACGCGTGTAGATGTATCCTGGAGCGATGCCTGGATCGGTTGACAGTCGATTGGGCGTTCCACTTCCAAAATCACCTGCATCGAAGATATTTACACCAAGGCTGCCCGTACAGAGGTCTTGGCTGGAGAGTCCTGCGCACAGGCTCAGTAGGCATATGGATAATATCACGCGGAGATGAGGCATTGCATAAAGATATGATCCTCAGCACGCGCTGTAAAGTGCAGTCGAGATAGTGGTACGAGTATCATCGGATCTGTCGTGTACAGGGCTTCGCATCACGGGGTCATGCCCGAGTCTTATACATGCGTAATTTTGCTATATGAATCGTCGTCATTTCCTTGTTGACATTTGCGCGACAGCGCTCGTACCCTCCGCCCTATGCGTGGACTGGCAGGAGACGATATCCCTCGACGATCGCTCATGGAAATCCATAGCACGCTGCTATCCCGTACGGAAAGACGGACTGGTCAATCTCAATAGCGGGAGCGCTGGCAATATGCCTCTACCGGTGGAGAAGATCACGATGGATGCGCTACAGATGTGTAATCGCACGGCACCGTACCAGCAGAAGATTGCGTGGGGAGAGGCGGAGACTTTCGTCAAAATGCGTCTAGGTGAGGCCATAGGAGGACAGGCCGGACAGGTCTATCTTATGCGAAATACGACAGAGTCTCTCGATGCTGTACTTACACATCATCGCTTGTCCGCAGGAGAATATTTATATCATAGTACGCATGATTATCCACACGGGATCAATGCGATGCAGCAAAGATCAGTAGAGCACAATGTGCCGCTACATACCATCGAGTACGATCTAGAGGGGACGGACGAGCAGATCGTACAGTCGTATGCACAGGCACTACAAGCGCCAGGGCTTTTATTGCTCACGCATGTGCAGCATAGGACTGGTAGAGTACTGCCAGTGGCCGAGATTGTATCCGTGGCGCATGAGGCAGGAGTCCGTGTATTGCTTGATGCTGCTCATAGCATGGGACATATAGAGCACAGCGTAGCGGAGATGGGTTGCGACTATTACTGTACCAGTCTGCACAAGTGGCTTTCTGCACCGCTAGGGACGGGACTGCTATGGGTGCATGATGATCAGATAGATTGTATGCCTACCCGGCCAGCTGCGCCTGCCTCCGCGGCACCAGGATTGCGCTGGGACTATATGGGTACGCATGCGTTTTACCTAAAGATGGGCATCACCGCAGCACTAGACTGGCAAGAGGAAATAGGAGGACTCGCTCGTAAGCAAGCACGATTATCTTATCTCACACAGTACTGGACGCAGCGCCTCGCCGATCAGCCGATGGAGATCGTATATGCACCAGCGTATGGAGCTGTCGCTATGCTGCGATCAGATAAATACTCCGCCAGCAAACTCCTCCAGCTACTCCGCGAGGGTGGCTTCCATGCTAAGACGGTCGGTAATAAATCTCTGAAATCTGGCGTCCGTATATCTACTAATTTATTTGTTACCGAGAGCGATCTCGATCGCATGACGGACTATCTCATCTCACATCACTAGACACACATGAAATTTCTCGATAAGCTCTCAGAAAATCGCGTCCTTGCATTTATCGTACTCGTAGTCTACTACGTGGTGGTGACAATTCCGCATGAGATACTGGGTCGATTTATCAATCGCCAGTTTGATGTAGTAAGCAAGGAGACCTATAATATGATCATCTTGGTGGCGGTGGTGGTCATGATGGGTGTAGGGCTGTTGATTGCTATGAGGAAACTCCGTCAGCATCCGCGTAGGGCGATGTGGCTGAGTTACTTTGGTGTAAGTGTAGCGGCGGTGTTTCTGTCTATGTACTATCTATTTATCATTAATATCGAGGTCATACACTTTGTGCAGTACTGTGCTTTTGCTATACTGTGCTATGCGCTTACGCGCAATTACTATTCTATCCTTACCTGGGCTCTGCTAGCGGGCGCACTGGATGAGTTGCACCAGTACCTCATCCTCAATCCCACAGGGACTAATTACTTTGACTTTAATGACGTGGTGATTAATACCATCGGCGGGATATTGGGAATCATGATCTTGAATTTATTTGGCCATCAATCCGAGAGAAAGCCTCTACGAGAGAGGTGGACCTCGCCGCTATTTATCACAATCTATGCGTTGATTGTAATCTGGATTATCGCCTTTGCAACTGGATGGGCGAGCTACCGTCCTACGGGTGAGAGCACCTTCATCGTGTACAGAGAGATGCCTACAGAGTTCTGGTCTTGGGTAGGTAAAAAGATTGTCTATCACGTGATGATGCCCTGGGAGTATTTGCTAGTGACCGCGGCGCTTTACATTGGATACCAGCCGCTTCTCAAAGGTGTAGTGGGCCGATCGGCCTAAGTGTTAAAGTTTTTTAAAGAGCACGCTATTCTGATGAAGGTGCGTTATGTTTACCTCCGTATATGAAACTTACACAAGTATATAGCACTGCAATTTCTCACAAGACACATGCCTGTATGATGGCGTGTTGTATGATGTGTTGCATGAAGAACTCATGGCAGATGCTTATATAGAATAGACAATATCAAATCATTTATATAAAGCTGAAGCCTTTGGGATTCAGCTTTTTTTTTGCTTGTCCCCATCGTTTCAGCTCACTTCTCACACATTCACCAGTACGCTACAAGTACATTAAATCACAGAGACATGAGCCATCCAGATTATCACTTTGACACACTGCAGTTGCATGCAGGACAAGAGCCAGATTCAGCGACGAATAGTCGCGCTGTGCCCATCTATCAAACGACATCATTTGTCTTTAATGACAGCGAGCATGCGGCCAATTTATTTGGTCTCAAGGAATTTGGAAACATCTATACTCGGATCATGAATCCGACCACCGATGTATTTGAAAAGCGCATAGCTGCTCTTGAAGGCGGGACCAATGCTGTAGCGGTAGCATCAGGTCAAGCGGCACAGTTTATTGCCTTAAATAATATCCTCCAACAGGGCGACAATCTTGTGACATCTCCTTACTTGTACGGTGGAACGCACAATCAATTTCGAGTCAACTTTAAGCGACTTGGCATAGAAGCTAGATTCGCCGCAGATAATGAGCCAGAGAGTTTTGAGCAGTTGATTGATGAAAATACTAAAGCACTCTACGTAGAGAGCATAGGCAATCCACAGTTTGCGGTTCCTGATTTTGGTAAAATTGCGGCCTTGGCTAAGAAGTATGATATTCCGCTCGTTGTAGATAATACTTTCGGAGCGGGTGGATATATCGCTAAGCCAATCGCACATGGCGCCAATGTCGTTGTAGAATCTGCCACTAAGTGGATCGGCGGCCATGGTACGAGCATTGGTGGGGTCATCGTAGACGGTGGAAACTACAATTGGGGTAATGGTAAATTTCCACAATTTTCAGAGCCATCAGAAGGCTACCATGGATTAGTGTTTGCAGATGTATTTGGAATAGACAATCCCCTTGGTTTGCCCAATGTTGCTTTCGGTATCAGAGCTAGGGTAGAAGGTCTCCGTGACTTTGGACCAGCTCTGAGTCCGTTTAATAGTTTTTTATTGTTGCAGGGTCTTGAGACCTTGTCACTGCGTGTGCAGCGAACAGTGGATAATGCTCTTGCCGTTGCGCGATTTCTAGAGCAGACGGAGGATGTGGTCTGGGTAAACTATCCTGGATTAGAGAGTAGTCCATCTCATGACATCGCGACCAAGTACCTGACTCATGGATATGGAGGCGTGCTTTCTTTTAAAGTAAAAGGTGGTAAAGAACAAGCCGATAAGCTAGTAGATAATGTGCAATTGATATCGCACTTAGCTAATGTCGGTGACGCAAAGACTCTCATCATACATCCTTCTTCTACCACGCACGATCAGCTGTCTCTAGAGGATCAGAAGTCGGCGGGTGTGGAGCCTGGGCTACTGCGTCTATCGGTAGGTATAGAGCATGTCACCGATATTATAGGTGATTTGAAGTATGCACTAGCCAAGAGCCGCAAGGAACAGCCCGTAATTGCATAAATCTCAAGGGCGTGTGTCCTAGTGGCATACGCCCCCTTTTTTCCCATAGACATTATTTATTATGACAGCAATTCGTCATTCTGCTCGAGCTATAAGTTCGCCATCGTCCGATGAGGTGACCGCCATTTTTGGACCAGAAGAGAAGCCGCAGTATAGCAGCTCTACCTCAAGGAAAACGAAGGGCGCGTCTATTGATTTTTTATTGGCAGCTCAGGTCATGAGCGTCCATGACATCGCCATGCAAATTGCCGATGAGATGGACTTGGCGATCACGAGTCTTCAGGTAGATGCTACAGCCGATTATCATACGGAGAAAGACTGTCTACACATCTACTTGAACCTAAAGCCCGAGGTACGCGCTCACCACAGGCGTCTCATTCTATGGTTGCAGGCGATAGAGGAGAGATGTCTTGTCACACAGATGCTGACTCTGGCAGGTGATAAGAATCCTGAGAGTCCTCGAGACTTACGGAGCAAAGTAGTCAGCAATATCACACACTTTACCTTGAATTAATTAATTTATGAAATCCTATAAGAAAGAATTTTCCTCAGAGCTTGTCCTAGAAAGCGGAAAGGTGCTCCCAGGGCAACGAGTGCAATATCATAGCAGTACACATTTTCCCGGAAGGGATCGCCCCGTCATCTGGGTCATGCATGCGCTCACTGCTAGCTCGGATGTAAGTGATTGGTGGAATGGAATGTATGGAGAAGGTAAAATCTTTGATCCTGAGAAGTACGATATTATCTGTGCCACTGTTCTTGGATCGCCCTATGGTACGACGGATGCACTCAGCACTAATCCATCGACTGGTGCTGCGTTCTATCATGAATTTCCTGAAATCACGATAAGAGATATTGTACATCTACACATCAAGCTAGCCAATGAATTGGATATTTCTGAGATTGATTTATTGGTCGGTGGATCACTCGGCGGACAACAAGCTCTGGAATGGTCGATCATAGAACCCTCTAGAATAAATCATCTAGCTCTACTGGCTACCAATGCTTATCACAGCCCATGGGGTCAAGCGTGGAATGCTTCTCAGCGAATGGCTATCGCTGCTGATGTATCTTGGCCTTTCCGCAGCCCATCCGCCGGACTGTCGGGTATGAAAGTCGCGCGTAGCATTGCACTGCTTAGTTATCGCACAGAAGATACCTATAGAAAGACTCAAGAAACGGAAGATGAGTCACTCTTCCCGTCACGAGCAGAGAGCTATCAAAAATATCAAGGTGAGAAGCTAGCGCGACGATTCCATGCCTTTGCTTACTGGACACTCAGTCGTGCCATGGATTCTCATGATGTAGGCCGGAAGCGATCGAGTAGGGCAGCAGCACTGCAGTCAATCACAGCTAAGACCATTGTGATTAGCTTACAAGACGACTTGCTGTTTCCAAGGAGGGAGCAGGAATATCTTGCAGAGAACATTGCAGCGAGTAAGCATGTAGATGTATCCTCTGATTATGGTCATGATGGATTTTTACTGGAAGCGGATCAACTCAACAGACTGCTTCAAGACTTTATGAATCCTGACGTGGCGTCGAGCGCAGAAAATAAGGTGCGTGTAGGATTAATTGGATTGGGTACTGTAGGATCCGTCGTATATGAAAAGCTTGCTGAAGCTGATCATATCCACATCACAGGTGTCGCGATTAATGACACTACCAAGCCTCGCAAAGTTCCTGCTGATTTGCTCACGGATGATGCTTGGAAACTTGTCCACGACATCCATACAGACGTCATCATAGAATTAATAGATGATGCTGAGCAAGCGTTTGCGTACGTCAGTGCGGCGCTTACATCAGGGAAATCCGTTGTATCCGCTAATAAAAAGATGATTGCCTCCCACAGAGGTAAACTCGCAGAATTAGAAAAAGTCTATGGGGGAAAACTGCTATACGAGGCAGCCGTCGCAGCAGCTATTCCGATTCTGCGTTCGCTGAAGCATCAGTATCAGCATCAGACGATAACCAAAATCGAGGGAATCGTAAACGGCAGCACAAATTATATTCTCACACGCATGCTAGAAGATCAGATGAGCTACTCGGATGCTCTTGCCTTAGCACAGCGTGAAGGGTTTGCTGAGAGCGATCCGTCTCTAGACGTAGATGGATGGGACGCGGCGTATAAGTTGGCCCTACTCGCCTATGAAGTGGCAGATGTGGTGATCGATCCAGATACTATCAGTCGCACAGGCATATCAGAGATATCGATCGACGACCTGCTAGCAGCGGCTGATCGTGGTAAGAAGGTGAAGTTGATCGCCTCGCTTACTATGGAGGCAGGGAATGCGCAATTGCAAGTTGCGCCGGTCGAGGTGTCGCGTGATCATGCTCTGTATGGAATTGACAATGAGGTGAATGGTCTGGTGATCAGTACGGAGGAGAGTGGTGATCATGTACTGGTGGGCAAGGGCGCGGGTGGTGATGCGACGGGTAGTAGTGTGATGGCTGATTTGTGGGCTTTGGTGGGTCTAGGGGAGAGGGTGGTTATGTAAGAAACCGTCCAAAAAAACAGTTTACAGTAAATTGTCATAAATGCGTATATTTACCTCATGAAACAACCCACCGGCACCTCCCAAATCCTCACCCTACTCTCCACTCACCACACCCTCCGCCCAGCCGAAATCCACCGAATCACAGGATTCTCCCGACAGCACATCCACGCTAGACTCAAGTCCCTCTTGCTCGCTGGAGAGATCATTCGTAAAGGTCGTGCCCCCTTGACCTACTATTCCATCAAAAAAGCCAGCCGACATAGCTCAGAGGCTGTTCTAGATCTCACGATAGAGCAGCGTGAAACACTTGACAACGACTTTCTCCTTATCCAGAAAGAAGGGCATCAAGTCACTGGACAAAGGGCCGTGTGCGACTATGCGCAGGAACATAATGTGGATCCGCAACAAGTGGCAGAGAAGTTCTTGGCTGCCAGAGATTCACAGATCCAATCACTGCAAACGGAGGACAGTGGAGCAGCGGATCAGATTGAATTACTCGAAGAAAAGCAGCAAGTAAATAAAGGTGTAATCGAACGATACAATTTCGCTGATTATAGCTCCGCAGGGGAGTATGGAGAAACAGCCCTGGCTAAGAAGTTAAAAGCCGCCAAAGCAAGTGATCATGCGGTCATGCAGCTCGAACTGTTCCGTGAGACAGAAAGGCAAATACATGAGTATATTACAGAATTCGGCATCGATGCCGTAGCCTTCATTCCTGGGACTACTAAGGCAGGTAAAGCCTTTATGAAGCGCTGGAAAGAATCATTGGACCTGCCACTGCCTCATGTTAATTTGGTGAGAGCTGTAACTGAAAATGGGGTGCCGCAGAGAGCAATCTCGCTTCAGGCAGACCAATGGGTATCAGCAGAAGAGACGCTGGCTGTGGGTGATCATAGACGATTTCAGCACGTACTTATACTTGATGACGAAGTGATGACCGGTACCACGATAGTGCAAGCAGCAGAGGGAATTCAGGAAGCCCAGGTGGCAGACAGGGTATCTGCTTTCTCATTGCTCTTCAGTCAGTCGTAGAATAACCCTCCGTAAGGGGGCAACCTTACGGCAATCCACGGAGCTTACTTTACGAGTCAGCGTTCTTCCTTCATTACGCTAGCGTATAGTGCCTAGTGGACTAATATTGGCTCTTACATCTAGCAGCTCACCTCAACTAGTGCTATGCTTGAGATGGGTAGCAGAAGATGTCTCAGGTCTCAATTACTGATGATACACAGCGTTGTGCGCGAGTGTAGAACCGCATGATGCACAAGCAGTCGCAGATCCAGCACCTCCAGCACATCCATTGGCACAAGTGTAGTGCCACACACCTTGAGCATTTTGAGCAGGCTCAGCAGTCGGAGGTGGAATGGTTAGATTTTGAGCGCCAGGATTGGTTACATCGATAGATGGCTTACCATTACCAGAAGTAGATGGAGCTGAGATGATCTGACCAGGAGCCGCGGAGCTAGTTGTAGTAGTTGTAGCCTGAGCAGCTTGTCCTTGACTGTGAAATGCCTGATTGTGACTCATCACTTTACCACACACAGGACAGCTACCAGCAGCTGCACCTACACCACCTGCGCACTGATCAGGGCAAATATAATGATGAACTATCCCATCGTCTCCTGCAGGAATATTCACTGTAGCCGGAGCTTGAGTAGCTGGTGGAGTGATGCTAGTAGAAGTAGTAGGTGCTACAGTAGTTGATGTAGCAGTAGGCGTCGTCGTGCTAGTCGCGCTTTCCTTGTCACCACATGCTGTGAGACAGAGCGCAATCATGAGAAGAGTACAAAGAGCAGAAAATTTCATATCCATTGATTATTTGGCGCAAAGTTACAATCTCCTCATCATAGCATCTGCACCAGGTACACGACATCTAGCGAGTTTGTAGATTAGAAGACCGATTGCAGTAGATAAGTGCTTGTCGGATCATGAACAATCACCATCTGTAGCATGCACGCGACTAGCTAGTGACGATTTGCTCCCGCCAGATTTTTCGCCACTCGATATAGCCTATTACGGATGCCACCAGATAGATCACATAGAGGATAGCATAGATCTTAAGAGTGCGATCATAGTAGAGCCATGTGGATACGATATTGATCACGATCCAGTAGATCCAAGCACCTATAATCATACGAGCCTCGAGCCATGTCGCGATGATGCCAAACACACTCGTCAGACTATCAACCATACTCCGTTGAGCTTCCGTCCATGTACGCAGGACCCAGGCAAGCAGGAGTGCTACCCCAGTGCCACCGAGCAGTAGGAGGAGATGTTTCAGGAGGATTTGGGCCCTTACGGGCAAATGCGTCTGTACTCCCTCTCGCGATACTCGCCTGGCTGTCACGACCCAACTATACCATCCATAAGCACCCATGATAATATAGAATACTTGCAGCATGATCTCCGCATAGAGGCCTGCCATCACTAGATTATATATGATCAGAGCCGAGCTCAAGATTCCAGGTAGCCAGCACCAGACTTTGCGCAAGATGGCACCTGTGACGAATACAAGTCCTAGCACTGTCGCTACTATCTCTACTATCTGTGCCACAGTCATCGCACACGAGCTTTAGCGATCACACGCGCTAGGATTCCTGGACTGAGTCTCTTTAACCACAGCGCTAGCAATTCAGTGCCGCCTATGGCAGCTTCACGCCTGCCAGCGATAATTTTTCTAGTGGCCTTTTGGGCCATCACTTCAGGAAGCATACCCTTATCTGTACGATCGTCCATCTCTCTGAGCTCAGATCCATCAGCTGTCAAAGCATGTTGCGAGATATCTGTGCGGATAAATCCTGGACAAAGCAGAGTAATCTGAAGTGTCGTATCGTGAAGTTCTGCGCGCAGGGAATCAAAAAATCCGTGCAGAGCATGTTTACTGGCTGCATAGCTGCTACGGTAAGGACTGCCAAACTTGCCAACCAGACTTGATACAACCACGATTTGAGAAATCGATCGACTTAGCAGCTGTGGAAGCATCAGCTTTGTAAGCGAGACGACACCCATATAGTTGACCTGCAAGATTCGCTGATCTACTGCAATAGCGGTTTCCGAGGCGAGACTGCGCTGGGATATGCCAGCATTCCATATTACTATGTCGATGTGGTCCACGAGGTCAATGATAGACTTCATCTTTTCCTCATGTGAGTCTATATCAGCTTGGTCAAGAGCCATGACATGAACCTTACAACTAGCAGAACACAACTCAGCAACTTCTTTCAGTACAGGTAGTCTACGACTTGTCAGTACTAGGGTACCTGCACTTTTACTCATGTGTATGGCTAGAGCGCGTCCGATACCACTACTGGCGCCAGTGATCCATATGTTTTTACCGCTGATTTCCACGATCTCTTTCCTTTGCGTGTGCTGCTTTGTCGTAAGTGATGAGGTATACGCTCCAAAGGTAGATCTCATCATCACCTATCTCATCACTTTAGTATACATGATCATATCCTATAAACTCTGATGATATGCGTACAGTACTACTATAGGAGGGAGTAGGAGAGCTAGTGACTTTTCATTCTACCCAATTCGTGCATTAGGCTTCGTAGCGAGAGCCGCAGGTGCGATAAGATGAGGTGCTTCTCTGACGAGGCATAGC
>ENA-ORXU01002246-ORXU01002246.1-marine-metagenome-genome-assembly--contig:-NODE-2246-length-13514-cov-2.830989_pt1 | contig 13514 bp, 12 predicted proteins | sample MGYA00237869_ERZ511484 | MGnify/ENA metagenome assembly ERZ511484
CGCACAAGGATGGCAAAGACAACCTGACCTGGGGCAGCTACATTCAACGATCAGCAGGAGCAGGCACCGCGGTCAAAAAAGCTCCGGCCAATAAAACTGCACCCAAAGCCAAGACTAAGGCTAGCGAAGTGAAGTCCAGTACAGCTGTCGCCAAAACTCCAAGCAAAGGCCCCCGCGGAAATGCGACGAGCAAAACTTCCAGCTCGCAGCCAAAACCTGCCTCAAAGCGAGCGGTAGCGAAGTCTCCAGCCAAGGCTGCGCCCGGCCAAGGCCCCGACCCGATTACTCCCAAGCAGGCCAAAGCCAACAGCTCGGAGTTGCTCTCAAGAATCGGGAAGGCGCCAAAAGGCAAAGCAGACGACCTTAAGGTGATCAAGGGCATCGGACCCAAGCTTGAACAAACACTCAATGGTTTGGGGATTACTACGTATGGCCAAATCGCGGCAATGAAATCCCGTGACTACGACCTCGTTGACTCACTCTTGACGGCCTTCCAAGGGCGTGGCAAGCGTGACGACTGGAGTGGCCAAGCACGTAAACTGAAATAATCTCCTTTGGGAGGTCGGTTCATCCCAACTTGATAAATCGTATGCACAAGCTCGCTATCCTCGACATGAATGCCGGGGTGCCTAATCAAGGGCTGCGCTGCCTCAAACAAATTGCTACGAGCTTCGCCGGTCAGGTCGAGTTCCAGGTCTTTGATGTAAGAGCCAATAACGAACTTCCTGATACCTCGCACGATATCTACCTCTGTAGTGGCGGGCCTGGATCACCGTTAGCTACCGGAGAGATTTGGGAGCGGGAATTTTTTCACCTGCTCGATGAGTTGTGGGATCACAATCAACACGTTGATGATCCGGCAGAAAAAAAATACGTTTTCTTCATCTGTTACAGCTTCCAGCTTGCGTCCAGATATTTTTCGAGTGGCAACCTCACACGACGTCGCTCGATGAGCTTCGGCACATTTCCAGTGCACTCTTCCAACGACGGAGATGTTGACCCACTTTTCGTGGGGTTAGAAGATCCTTTCTACGTAGCGGATTTTCGAGACTTTCAAGTGGTGCGGCCTAACTATTCAGCTCTCTCTTCGGTAGGTGCTTCCGTGCTGGCCTTTGAGAAGATACGGGAGCACGTGCCTTACGAGCGGGCCGTCATGGCAGTACGCTGGAGTCCTGAATGGGTGGGTACCCAATTTCATCCGGAAGCGGACTCAGAAGGCATGATCGTTCACTTTAACGACACAAAGCGCAAGGCCGCCATCCTAGATGAGCATGGGCAAGAGAAATACGAGGAAATGATGAGTCATCTCGCCGATCCAGCTAAAATTCAGCGAACACACGAGATCATCATTCCAGGCTTTATACGTCGCGCCCTTCACTTACTCAGTGCTACTCAACCCATGGAAACCGTATGATAGCTGAGGTTCGAAGTGCTTATAATAAAGCTTATACCGCCGACGCCTACGAGCGCTTTAAGTCCAAGCTGAGCGACTCGATCGGTGATGTGCCGACGTTCCGTATCGCCGAGACTCCAATTTTTTTGCCGCCCACTTTGCGGGATGCACTACTTGCAAGCTGTGCGAGGGTGAGTGAAGTGATTTGTGATGCAGCGCATCTTGCATCTACTGAGTCTGCAATACTTCACCCCTATTGGAGTGTACCAGGTGAGCGCACGCGTCCACTGTTTTTGCAGTACGATTATGCAATTTGTCGCAGCGAGTTTGGCCTCACGCCATACTTGATCGAGCTGCAAGGATTCCCGACCCTGTACAGCTTTCAAGCACTCCTTGCAGAGAATACTACCAAGCATATGCCCGTGCCAAAGGGGTACACTTCGTACTTCGAGGGCGTTTCGAAGAGCAGCTATACCGGCTTGCTAAGACGGGCCGTGCTCAATGGTCATGAGCCTGCTGAAGTGATCCTGCTTGAAATTAATCCTGAGCAGCAGAACACGCGCGTAGATTTTTATGCTACACGGGAAGCGCTCGGGATAGAAACCGTAGGCTTGCACGATTTAATTCGGGAAGGAGAGCAGCTATTTTATATCCGCGGAGAGAAACGACAGCGAATTCGCAGAATATACAACCGCGTAATTCTCGATGAGCTACTTCGCACCAACCTCGACGGCTGTTCTTATACCCTGCGAGAAGAAGTAGATGTCGAGTGGGCAGGTCATCCCGATTGGTTCTTACGCATCTCCAAGCATACGCTTCCAGCACTGGGGCACCTGCCGAATGTGCCGGAGACAAGATTTGCAGATGCCTACGATGCACGTGAGGTCGATCTCTCGCGATCTATTCTAAAGCCGCTCTTCTCTTTCAGCGGAGAAGGTGTCAACCTGCACCCAACAGAGGCCGACATTGAGGCGCTCGAGCACCCGAGCAACTGGATTATACAGGAGAAAGTCAACTACGAGCCGGTACTAGAGACACCAAGCGGCATGGCCAAGTGCGAGGTAAGAATGATGCTTATCTGGCTGCCAGACGAAGAGCACCCACGTGTAGTCAATAACCTCGTGCGTATTACTAAGGGCGAGATGACAGGGGTGAAATACAACAAGGACAAGGACTGGGTGGGTGCTAGTGTGGGCCTTCACCAACCCTAGCCAAGACTCGAGACCTGATAGTAGATCAGGTACCAATCGTCGCCTAGGCGGGCGAATCGCCGAACAATAGCGTAGTTGCCCGCGCGAGCACGAATAACCTCGAGCACGACGGCTCCTCCCACCAAGTCTATTTCACGCACAAAGTCGCCGCCCATTTCCAGAGGCTTGTGCAGCTCCCAGTCTTCTGGCTGCCAGCGACTGCCCGAAATGTCCGTGCCCGGCGCACCGACTTCTGGTGCCGTCTTTCCTTCCAGTGGCCAGCTGATGTGTGTCATCTGGAAGGACGAGTCCGTGTGGAATCGCTCATAGAAAATCTTGAAGTCCTCGAGCTCTGCGGGCAACTCGGGTAGCTCGTCTGTAGATGCCTCAGACTCAGGCGAAGACGAGCATGCGGTAAGTAGTGTAAAAACCACTATCCAAATACTGCTGGAGGTCAGACGCTTCGACATGGGAAATTCTGGTATGCGATTCGCATGGTGTGCTGTGTCTATCCACGGCTTCGGACAGCTAACGGGCTGCTCACTCGCGCAAGTACGGTACTCCGTGGATTCCGACGCATTCTACTCGATCCACAAACGCCTATCGCGATGTTTTGCAAAGCTACCTGTCTCGCAATCATTAGCGCACTTGCATGGTGGTCTCCACTTTTCGCAGCTTGCGTTCCTGGCAGCATCAGCACTGATGCACAGCTCACCTTCGGTGAAGTACGCCTCTGCTCAAGCAATGGCGAGTCAGATCGAGTAGACTTTCAACTCACCGGCCCCGCTGAGAACAGTAAAGCCCTCGTACTGACAAACGAGCGCGGCGAAATTCTCGCCGTCATTGACGGGACCAGCTACGATTTTGAAGGACTTCCTCGCGGAAAGTGTCGAGTCTACGGCTTGAATTATGAAGGGGAATTACTCGCTCCAATCGGTCGGCCGCTGTACCAAGCAAGGTTTTCAAGCGAATGCGCTGAATTGTCTCGATCATTCGTTCGCATCAAGCGCGAAACGCCTTTCGCCGGCACCATCCAAGACCAAGCCGGCAATATCGCAGTTGATGTATGTCTAAGTGATAATTCGCCTGACTTCGTTGGATTTTCGCTCAAGGGCGAATCGGGGGCTCAAGCCTACGCTTATCTGATAACCGATGAGCGAGGCATCATCGAGCACGTCAATTTTCGTGGATACTTCAACTTTCAATACCACGAACCTGGTGTGCGCCGAGTGTACGGTGTTGCCTACGACGGTGCATTGTTGGCTCGGCCTGGAATGTCTATCAATGATGCAATTGCTGCTGGCTGCTATGATGTCACCGAGGGCTTTCTCAGGGTCGATTGCCTCCTTACCGAGGTTGGCTCTATCAGCGCAGAGGGAAGCGAGCATGTGCGCTTGCGAGCCGATAGCGAGGCGATTTTACGCATCGAACGCGACGGCCCACCCCAAGAGAATGTGGTCTACGTGGTTATCGAACAGCAGACTTCGTTGATTAAAGCCATCAGTGATTCACCGCTCGTTGACTTCCGATGTCTTGATGCTGGCAGATATCTAGTACTCGCGTACAGCTACACAGGTACAATTTTGCTCGAAGTCGGAGACCCACTGTGGGGCGGTGGACGATTTGCATCGTCTTGCTTTAACCCGGGCGACAACGGCATTGTGGTTCGTAAAGACAGCGCGGCAGATTGTCCGGAGGAAGACCCTTGTCTTGCAGAAGCTGGAGGGATCAGGACGCAAACCCCTGAACTCGAACTCAATGATGGCTCTGCGCGACTCACTGCTACTCTAGACGGCTCGCGGGTAATCCCGGAGAATTATGAGTCAATATTCTTGCTGACGCAGGGCGCAAACCGCAGGGTTGTAGCGATTTCTCCAAGTACTCCCAGCTTTCGAGTTTCGCAAGCTGGTACCTACGGCATACACGTCCTCGTAGCAGAGTTAACAGACAGGACTAGCGACAACCACGTCCGCATCGATCAACTGGCCGTAGGAAGGGAGACGCTGAATGAATTTCAAGAGCGCATCTTAAGCGCCGGTGTGTGTGCTGACCTTACGATACCTGGTGCCGTATTCAGCGTAACCGATCCCGGCGCATTCGAATGCACGGCATTTGCGGGCAGCCTTACAGCAGAAGCCATTCGTCTGGAATTAGAAGACGGAGAAGTCCTGCTCGAGGCTACGCCCGACGGGAAGGCCGTAATTCCTGCAGACTTTGAAATTCGCTACTTACTTACTAGCGGATTCAGTTTTACACTAGAGCAAATCGGGGAGGAACCAAGCTTTATAGTCGACCGTGCTGGCGATTTTTCTATCCTTACCTACGTTGGAGAGTTCAGCGATGCAAGTAGCGACCAGTACGTAGACTTATCCGGAGTCGAATTCGGAACTACCACGGCCACCGACCTCATTGCGGAAGCATTCGACCAAGACCTCTGTGTAGATCTGGACTTTTTCGGCACCTCCTATCAGGTAGTCTCCACGAAAGAATGTGATGCTGTGGCAGGGACACTAACCCCAGAAGCAGCGGAAATTACCCTCGAACCTGGAGGTAGTGTTCGTATACGAGCCACCGATAATGGCGATGCCGTACTGCCCAGAAACTTCGAGCGTACGTTTCTCCTTACCGACGAGCCGAGTGGTACCATACTCGCGTTTAGTGCCCGTCCTAATTTTCTTATCACACAAGCTGGGCGCTATGCTATTCGCAGCTGGGTAGGGGAATTCAACAACCGAAGTTCTCGCGACTACATCGACTTCGCCATCATCAGGACTGGACTAACTCCGCTGAGTGAAATAACCGCGCTCATTGAGGGCAGTGAGCGTTGCTCTGCAGTCGATTTGGCGGGAGCGCAATTCAATGTGACCTTGGCCAGCCTGACCCGAGTAGGCGGAACGTTCAACTTAGATGTGCTGCCTGAGAGCGTTGTTGTAACAGCAACTCCCTCAGACGGAGCTTACGATAATGAGCAACTCTACGGTGTAAATGCTGTCCTTTTGGACGCACGGGGAGTTCCTGTCAGTTATTCAAACACCGAACTCTTGAGCGGCACTACCGTAAAGCTGTTTAATCGCGACAACCTCCCGGGTGGGATGTACTTCGTTCGCATGGTGTCTGGTGGATCGACAACCACGGTGCCGCTGGTTTTGCCGTAAGGCCGAAACTGCGGAGCTAACACTCTAACGCAGCTTGGGCATCGAGAAGCTCGTGGCTATCGTTATAGAATAGGCTGTGAGGTCAAGGTTCCGGGTATAATAGGCGCCACGTAAACTGACTTGCTTCCATTCCAAGCCTCGCTGGCCCACTTTCGTGCGCCCAAGGCCAAACAAAGGGGCATAGCGTATTCCTAGTCCTAGCTTAGCTGTATTGAGTTCTGCTAGATCCACATCTGAGGTATAAAACTCTTGTGTTGGACTGTGCAACCCAATGCCTCTGTAATAGCGCGCTGATTGCTGTTCGTAATAGCGGGCAAACGGAATCAAGGTCCAAGCGCCACTCACTTGATAGGCTAGCTCAGCTTCAAGGGAAATTCCCTGTACGCCCCAGGAGTCCGTGTAGTAACGGCCATATGTGCGCAGAGCCAGGGCATCCGACAGCTTATAATTGAGTCGTATTGAGAGCGGCAATTTGTAGCGCGTGTCAGGCAGTCGCTCTACATCATCGGCCACGAAATTGCGACGATCGCTTTGGAGATATGCCGCCACATCTAAGCCTTGAAAGTAGATCCTGTGAAAAGGTGTGCTTAGCAGGCCACTCATGGCCACCGGCTCGGCAGTCAAAGTGAGCTGTACTCGCGGAGCCAAAATTCCAGCATAGGTCAAGCTAAACCCATAGGATCGACGCTGTGGTGAGAGGCCTTGCGGCTGCCGAGCTGGAAGTCGTAATTCGGCGGGCACTATGATGTCCCATTCGTCAAAGAAGGCTTGGACGCCCGCTGTAATTTGGTGCTGCCCGCGCGCCCACTCTTGCGTTACCGACGCAGAAGCATTGAAGCTGAGGTAGTCGTACTCCTTGCTGAAGCCGCCTCGCACCGTATACGTCCGCCCACCGCCGAGGTCGCTTTCAGTCCAGCCTAGGTTGGCATAGCCTCGTACATCGCTGGAAGAGGCCGTTGAGAGTTGATAGTCGATGCGGTCGGTCGACGCACTGGAGTACGCATCGATGCCCAATGTTGCATTCAAAGCCGAATTAGAATCAATTGGCACATTGACGACTACTATGCCGGCACGGTTGTCCAGTTCCTCGGTGCCGCGTCCTCCTTGTGGGGCGCCATAGCTCCCGTCTTGGGCATAGTAATTTGCCAGGAAGTCAATCTCGACGGCCGTTTTGTTGGCGGGCATGCGATACTCACTTTCAGCTTGCGCCAAAACCATACCTGCACAGCAGAGGCAACCGACAGCGAGGAGCGTAGCTCTAGTTGCACCCACAGCCACCGCCTATTTTACCTCCGTTTGCTCCGGAAGCACCTTCTCGATAAGCTTCAACATTACTCTCAAAGGTGCTCGCTTTCGCTGCCGCTAGCTCCATATCTTCTCCATTGAGCAGCGCACGTTGATAGGGAGCCACGGTGATGCAACTCGACATTGCAAGCACTACAGCGACGAGTAGCGCACAGTAGCCAGTTGTCTGAGACTTACGGGACATATGGCTGCAAGATGAGACCCTTTGACGGAAACAGCTGTCCGTTGTCATCCACTACGAGGCCTTCGATGTCACGGAGGTTATTTATAAGCTCAATTCCAGCACTGGGGCCTAGCACAAAAAGCGCAGTCGCCAACGCATCTGCAACCTCGGCATCGGAACACACAACACTTGCCGAGCGCACTCCAATCGTTGGCAGCCCAGTTCGAGGATCCACGATATGGGCATAGCGCTCACCATCCGCTGTGAAATAGCGCTCGTAGTCGCCGCTCGTCACTACGGCGCCTTCCCCGATCTCCAATTGCCCTAGCCACCGCTCGTCATCCCGAGGATCGGAAATCGCAATTTTCCAGCTTTCTTGCTCACCAGAAATTCCAAAAGTGGCCAAGTCGCCAGCGGCATTGACCACCCCTCCTCTTACGCCTTCTATTGCGCGCATTACACCCCGTGCCCGATTGGCAGCATAACCTTTGCCGATGCCGCCAAAGTCGATGCGCGCACCAACCTTTGCGAGCCGGACCTCCTGAGTCGAGTCCTTCATTTCTATCGCGCGGTAGTCGGCGAGGTGTACAGCTTTCGCCAAAACTTCAGCAGCAGGAAGGGTTGTGTCCTGACCTTCAAACCGGTACAGCGACCCGAGACCACCTGCTGTGATATCAAAGGCCCCTTCGGTCAATTCGCTCACTTTTACGCTCCGGCGGATCAGTGCGTATAACTCAGGATTGATGCGAACGTACTCGACACCAGCTGCAGCGTTGATTGCTGAGGTCTGAGAGCTGGGCTGCCAACTCGAAATCAGTGCTTCAATGCGTTGTATTTCTTGGATTCCCTGGGCAACGGCTTGCTCGGCGGTGGCCGTTTTGTCTGCATAAGCCGCAATTTCAAAGCGCGTACCCATGAGCAACAAAACCTCCTTCGCGTACCCGACGGGAGCTTGGGCGTGACTCGTCCATATCGAGCCAATCACGTAGACGCAGCACAGCAGAAGTCGCTGCACTAATCGTTGTCGCTAGCTAATAATCCGGTGAGTTGCTCAGAAAAGCTTGCTGCGTCTTCACCGCGGTACGAAAGTTCACCGAGCTGTGCTTCTTCTGGACTTAGCAGCAAGAGTTTAGGAAATACCCCGGTCGGATTGTACCGCTCGGCCAGCGCCTCATTTGCTGCAGTTTGTTCGGCAGGTAGCTTATTGCGCCGCTTGGCTGGAAAGTCGAGATAGAGCACCGTAAGCTGTTCAGCGAAATCTTGCTTGAAGCCTGTGTCGTCGAGCACTGCCTGTCGAAACTGCTTGCACGGCCTGCACCAATCGCTGCCTGCGAATACCATGAGCACCGTGCGATCGGAGGACTTCGCGTAAGATGTTGCCTCGTTCATATCGGTAAACCACCGGAGCGTATCGACCGTCCCCCCAATTTCCACATCCGTAGCAGGAGATGTAGAGGTCTCCACGGAGCTCTCTTGCGAACTTGAAGAAGGTGAAGTGGTAGCAACTGACGATTGTGCTGAGCAAGACATGCTAGCAAAAACCACTGCAGCCGCTAAAAAATGGTGGAGTTGGATTCGCATTGGACTAAAGAAACGCCTTGATAGGCATTAGCGGTACCCTAAACTTTGCCCTAACATCACAGGCTAGCTTTAATCTCTGCGTAGCGCACCTCTTGCTCGCGCGTGTTAGCACGACGGATCGCCTCATCTAAGTCGGCTTTTCCTTCCGCTACTTCTCCGAGCGCCGCACGTATAGAACCCCGCTCTTGCCATAAGTCATGTCGTTCCGGCCGTTGCTCGAGAAGCTTGTTATAGTCGAGGACTGCTGCCTGCAAATTGCCTTGAGTGTACAGTAGAAGGGACCTGTTGAGCAGCCCGTTCCAGTTGTCAGGCTCCCGTTCGAGACTTAGCGCTAGATCGGCTTCAGCCTCACTGTAGCGACCGGTTTTGGCGTAAGCTGCCCCTCTGTTGTTGTAAAGCTCAGTTAAATCCGGCTCACGACGAATACCCTCCGTATAGTCTGCGATCGCGAGCTCGGTGTCCCCACGGTCGAAGTACAGCTTGCCACGAGAGTTGAGGTAAGCGCCTCTCTTCGGAGAGACTTCGATGGCGCGAGTGAGGAGCCGCTCAGCTTCGGCCACGTTACCTAGGTCTCTTTCGTAGAGGCCATGATTCCCCCAAGCCGTCGCGGCGGAAGGGTAAATAGCAGCGACATGCGCCCAGAGGGTTCCACCGTTTGCCCAGATTTTGGTTTGCTGAAAGGCGATGAGCGATAATACCAAGATGTAGATGCCCAAGCCTGCCAGTACGGCTGGCCGGGTGTTGCCTGCCCGACTCGCCAATAGGCGCTGAGCGCCGTAAGCCATCAACCAGAAGAGTCCGAAGTATCCGACGTAGGTAAAGCGATCGGCGAGAAAGCCCTGGCCAGCCCCCAAAACCTGCAGCAGGAATACAACATTGACTGCGAAAAAGCCTAGCCCAAAAACAGCGGCGCTCCACTTTCGCTGGTAGCCAACCCACAAAAAGCCCAGTACCGCGAGCACGACTCCAAAGGACGCGTATGCTTCCCAGGGTAATCGGGCAGGGTAGGGGTAAAGGGGCGACATCTCGTAGGGCAGCACGGCCTTGACTAGGTAAACTGAGAAGGCGTAGGCCCCCACAGCAAGCCTGTCTAAGAAGGTGTAAGTGGTTGCATCCTCGAGGCTGCCATCGGCACCCAGAAAGTAGATGCCGGCTAAGCCGACGGCCAAGCTCATTGCAAAGTAGGGTGCTTTCGCAAGGATATCGCCCAACTTCAGCTCACGCTGGCGCAGGTAGTCGAGACAAAGCATACTAAGCGGTAGACTCACCGCCTGAATTTTGGATACCAACGCCAGCGCGAATAAAGCCGCAATGCCTAAGTGCCAATTGCCAGAAATGCCCTGCTGGCGTCGCTTCTCATAGAGCAGCAGGGCGCCGAAATAAAAGGCAGCAAACAACACATCCTTGCGCTCCGTGACCCAAGCGACGCTTTCAACGCGTAGTGGGTGAATGGCGAAAAGGACTGCTAGCAAACCCGCCGCCAAAGCATCGAGTCGGAGGCGTCTACCCAACAGAAAAACGAAGACGACATTGATGAGATGCAACGCCACGTTGGTGATGTGGTAGAGACTAGCATCGAGGCCAACGAGCGCATGCTCGATAGCGAAGGTTGTGATCGGCAACGGATTGTAGTTGCCGATGACGGTTTCTGTCCAAATCTGCTTGAGCTCGAATTGCGTTACACCTCGATTTTCGAGAACATTGAGGTCGTCGTCCCAATTCACAAAGTCGAAGCCTGCGGTTTGCGCAAAGACGATCAGTCCGAGTAAGAGCGCTGGTGCTAGGTACTTCCACGGTATAGCACCGCCTGTGGCATGCTGTTGCGTGCTAGCTGAGATTTGCTTGGGCCCCTTTTTGGCAGAGACTCGAGCAGGCTTATCTTTCTTTTTGGCTTTACGTCGAGCCATTGCGGGAGGCATGCCTGCGCTTACGCGAAACCGACTTACGGGTTGCGGGAAGTCGCGGGGTTCAGGGACTTAAGGTAACTACCTGGCTGACTTCGAAGCCAAGCGCTTCCACAGCTGCAGAGGTGCTTGGCCCTACCGACCAAATCCTAAGCGAAGAGGCTGTGGGCACCTTACGCAACGCAGCTCGAGCATTGAGAGGGCTCGTCACTACCAGGAGCTCACAGGGCGGTAAAGCGAGACTCTCCTCAATTCCGTTTTCATAAGTGATTAGTGGAATGGGAATGATGGCGTGTTCAAGCGCCTTCGCGATACTTTCTATGCTGTTGCTTGCCTGCACAAAGACTACGCGAGGCTTAGGCTTCTCGAAGACAAGCTTAGGCAGTGTCTCACTAAATGCACGCGCGACCTCATCAGGGGTGCCACGGCCCACAAACGCCGGTGCTATGCCCCGGGCTTCCCAGGCTTTGGCAGTGCCTGGCCCCATGGCGCCCACACGCCTCTGTTGCTCGATAAGCTGCCGGACGAATCTTTCATTCAACATTCGGACGCCTGTCCCGCTGTAGGCAAACACGAAATCGCATGCTGGCAGCTCTTCGTGCTCGACTCTTGTGAAAGACAGTAAGCTGTAGCCAGTCACGGAGTAGCCTGCCGCTATCAGCTCAGCCATTATGTGGGCATCTTCCGCTAAAGTTCTGGTAACGAAAGCGCGAGGTTTCATGCTTGTGCAGCTACCTCATCCAAGAGTGCGCGACGCATGTCATCAGCCAATCCGTCGAACGTAGAGTAGGAGAGGCGCCGTCGAATCAGTGGCACATCGACCTCGGGCGCATACGCTGCGCTGAACTGGTAGGCCCCGTTCCGGTGCACGCAGTACGCGCCAAGTGGAAGATGGCAGCCACCATCAAAACTCTTGAGCAAGGCACGTTCAACGTTGGTGCACCGAGCCGTCTCCGCACTGTGAATTTTTGCAAGCAGCTTTCGGGTAGCTATATCGTCGGCTCTGCATTGATAGGCGAGCACACCTTGGGCTGGCGCCGGTACAAACTCAGTGACCTCTAGTGGCTGGGTGTGCAGGTCTTGCAACTCTAGATCGAGCCGTAGGATTCCAGCAGCAGCGAGCACGATTGCATCGAAGTTTCCGCTTCGCAATTTGTCGATCCGAGTTGGGACGTTGCCACGAATGTCCTCGATTTCAATATCAGGCCGTAAGTCGAGCAGCTGAGCTTTACGGCGGGCGCTAGAGGTGCCCACTTTGGCGCCCTTTGGCAAATGCCAAACTTCCCCCGCAGTTTTACGATCGCTGCGAATTAGGAGCCAATCGGCGGGATCTGCACGCTCACTCACGCCAGCCACTACAAGACCATCAGGTTGGGATGTTGGCAAATCCTTCATTGAGTGTACAGCAACATCCACCAGTCCAGAGAGTAGTGCCTCCTCGAGTTCTTTGGTAAAGAAGCCTTTGCCCTCGAGCTTATCGAGCGACAAATGCTGGATTCGGTCGCCCTGAGTTTTAATAATATTAAGTTCGGATTCCCGGCCTTTACTGGCCAATTGGTCTTGCAGGTAACGCGCTTGCCATAGCGCAAGGTCACTGCCTCGAGTACCAATACGAACAGGAGTTTGGTTATGCATACAACTTGGATAGAGCGAGCCAAAGGTAGCTGAAGGGCAGGGCGGATGGTGCCCTATCACCATGTACATTTACCCGCGTATGGAGTTTACGGTGCAGCAAGTGTCCGACTTACTCGGCGGAAGCGTTGACGGCAATGGTCAAGGTGTGCTGCGCGATCTCGGTCGTATCGAAGTCGCCCAGCCTGGGCAGCTCGCGTTTCTCTCAAATCCGACGAAGTACGAGAGCTTTGTGTACGAGAGCAAGGCAACAGCTATCCTGGTTCCCACAGACTGGCAGCCTACACGCAGCGTTGCGGCGGCGCTGATCCGTGTACACGATGTGGCATCTTCTTACGCAAGCCTTATGCGCGTGGTGGCAGAGAACCTGCCCAAACCGGACCCTGGTGTAGACAGTCTGGCTTTCGTTCACCCTACTGCGCAGGTCGAGCCTTCAGCCCACGTTGGTGCCTTTGCCTACGTGGGTGCAGGTGCTGTCATAGGGGCGCATTCGATTTTAGAACCTCACAGCTTCGTGGGGTCGGATGTTCGACTCGGCGAAGCTTGTCTGTTGCAAAGCGGCGCCCGAATGCTGCACGGATGCATAGCGGGGTCGAGAGTGCGGCTCCTTGCCAATGCCGTTGTTGGGGCCGACGGGTTTGGACACACAAAAGATGCTTCAGGCGCTTGGGTGCGCATCCCCCATCTCGGCAACGTGGTCTTGGAAGATGATGTCGAGGTTGGAGCTTGCTCTACTATAGATCGGGCTTCGACAGGTAGTACGATTTTGCGACAAGGTGTCAAGCTCGACAATCTCGTTATGATTGCTCACAACGTCACCGTTGGAGCCCATACGGCAGCTGCCGCGCAAGTAGGTGTCGCTGGAAGCGCTCGCATTGGCAGTAGTGTCCAACTCGGAGGCCAGGTCGGCTTGAGAGGACATATCAGCATTGCCGATGGCGTTAATATTGGCGCTCAGTCTGGTATTAAAGACGACATCACCACGCCTGGTGCGACATATTTCGGCAGCCCTGCGAAGCCCATCCGGGAATTTGCGCGTGATATGCAAGCGATAGCTTCCGTCGGCGATTTGCGTCGTCAAATTCGCGCTTTGCGCAATGAATTATCGGAGTTGCGGGCATCTACGCCCGAAGTAGGCTAGGCCCAGATTGGGGTTGTTAGGCTTCTGCACATGCAAGGATAAAAGCACGT
>ENA-ORXU01002252-ORXU01002252.1-marine-metagenome-genome-assembly--contig:-NODE-2252-length-13486-cov-4.485942_pt1 | contig 13486 bp, 14 predicted proteins | sample MGYA00237869_ERZ511484 | MGnify/ENA metagenome assembly ERZ511484
AGTTGACATATTGATTAAGGGCCTTTAAAGAGAGTCATTTTTTCCGTAAGAAAAAGTTACACTCGCAGATTATTCCAAATCGTCATAAGTTTCTATAAACATGGACGTTATGTAAAATGATGAACCCATCAATAAATCCTAATGCACGAAATGGGTGTAACCCATTTCGTGCATTAGGCTTCGTAGCGAGAGCCGCAGGTGCGATAAGATGAGGTGCTTTTCTGACGAGGCATAGCAAGCTATGTGCATCTCGACTGTCGCTCGATGAACGGTTCAGTAGGCCCGTCATCACATCGTAAGGCGAGCAGGATAAGCCTGCCTGCCTCCGGTAGACTTGCCTACCTCTGGTAGGTGCCTCATCTTGAAGCAGATGTGGCTCGCAGTAGAAGCAAAGAACAGTGGTCATGTCACACCACTAACTATATGATAAATGGGCGAGATCCGCCCGTAACAAATACTTACGCCAACGACACTCATATCATATTGAGTATAGTCCTGACTGAGAGTAAGTTACATTGCTGAAGAATAGTTGCCAAAAATCCTAATGCACAAGATGGGTGTATGCATATCTATGCAGTACAAACTAGAGTACACTTGTGCTACATGACCTAGTGTTGCCCATGCATCTCCTGTGGTCTGATCAAGACTCTTGGCAAGGGTCTAAAAAAGAACAGGGTGCCAGTAAGAACTGAACACCCTGCATAACCCCAAAAAACCAATTGAAAACAATCAACATTCTTGCCTTAGAAATGAGAATTGTTGCTTTGAAACTCAGACCTTTGTCTAAGGTTTCTATAACTGCTTGTTGTAAAACATCTATCCTTAAGACAATGATCTAGCACTTAGGTCACACTTTCGGAAAAAAACTTTTTTCCATCTCCATTTCATTGTATATCTAGCGTGAAGTCCAAGTCCATTTACATCTGCCAAGAATGCAGCTATGACAGCCCCAAGTGGATAGGCAAGTGCCCCTCTTGCAATGCTTGGAACAGCTTTCAAGAGGAGATCGTAAGCAAGTCAGCTGGAAAAATAGTGACACGCGCTGCAGGTAAAGCGACTGCGATCACAGAGATCAATCAGGCGCCACTTGATCGTATCAGTGCTCATGATCAAGAGCTTGATAGAGTCCTAGGAGGCGGCATGGTGCCTGGAAGCGTGATCCTACTTGCTGGCGAGCCAGGTATAGGTAAGTCTACCCTATCGCTACAGCTCACCCGCCCTACCGGCCGCAAAGTGCTCTATGCTAGTGGAGAGGAAAGCCAGCAACAGCTCAAGCTCCGCGCCACACGGCTCCAAGTGAATAATCCAGAGTGTTACATCTTAGATGACACCGATATGACGACTGTGCTGGAACAGGCTAAGAAGATTGAACCAGATCTCCTCATCGTCGATTCCATACAGACCATGAGACTCGATACTCTGGAGAGCGCGCCAGGGACTGTCACTCAGATACGTGAGTGCACGTCTCAGCTTCAGCGCTATGCCAAGCAGTACGATCGCACGGTCCTCATCATAGGTCACATCACTAAGGAAGGTAACATCGCTGGTCCGAAGCTACTAGAACATATCGTAGACGTCGTCCTCCACTTTGAAGGTTTACGGCACAATAGCTACAGAATGATCCGTAGCCACAAGAATCGCTTCGGCTCCACCCAAGAGATTGGTGTCTATGAGATGCTCAGCACTGGACTGCGACCTGTTGATAATCCCAGCGAACTGCTCATCAGTGATGAAAATAGTGGACTCAGCGGTAACACCATTGGTATCCTCACAGAAGGTCAACGACCGCTGATGATAGAGTGTCAAGCACTCGTAACTCGCGCAGTATATGGCACTCCACAGCGTAGCTCTACTGGATATGATGCCAAGAGACTTAGTATGCTTCTGGCTGTATTAGAGAAGCGATGCGGATTACCACTAGGCAGCTGTGACGTATTTCTCAATATTGTAGGAGGCATACGCGTACAAGATCCTGGCCTTGATCTAGCGGTTCTTGCAGCCATCATCTCATCTCTCAATGACATTCCTGTATCTAAGCGCATATGTCTATTTGGTGAAGTAGGACTGAGCGGTGAGATACGGCCCGTCCAGAAAGCTGAAGCACGAGTAGCTGAAGCCGAACGTATGAATATGGATGAAATATATCTATCGCGTAAAAATCAACCTGGAAATAGAACCACGGGAATTGAAGTTCACACTCTCAGAAATGTCGAGGAGCTCTTAGAGCAACTCTTCGCCTAGGTCATGACTTGGATCACTTTTATAGATTTAGCTGGCACACTTGTATTTGCCATCAGTGGCATCACAGCCGGAATTAAAAAAGAATTTGACATCATAGGGACGCTCGTCCTAGGGATCGTGACCGCTGTAGGCGGTGGCACACTCCGGGATTTATTGATTGGCTCATTACCGGTGGGCTGGCTGACGACTGATGTTTACATCTACGTCATATTCGCTGCGATTCCTATATCATATTTCTTCAGCAAGTCACTACTGAGACTTCGTCGAAGTCTCTTCCTCATGGATACAATAGGGATTGCACTTTTCACCGTACTCGGTGCTCAGAAGACCCTCGATGCAGGTCTTTCACCAGCAGTCGCCGTGATGCTGGGATCAGTGTCGGCGGTTTTTGGAGGTGTGATTCGTGACGTACTGGCCAATGTGGAGCCGCTTATTTTTCGGCGTGAGATCTACGCCACAGCATGTGTAGCTGGCGGCATAGTTTACGTCTCCTTGCTGCACTTTGCCCTAGATCCAGCAATCGCCATGCTCTCTGCTATGGCGGTCATCGTGATCGTGAGATATATTTCTATGCGATACAATTGGGGTCTTCAGATAAAGGTCAAAGGGTATGAAAAGAAATAAAATCAATTTCACCAAATACGAGGCAGTTCTCTTCGACTTTGATAATACATTGACTGACTTCCATGCTTCTTCGGTGGCATCATTCAGTGATTTATTGGCGAGGCATGGAATAGTAGAAATAGAGAATCACTATCCGGCATACGAGAAAATCAACGGAGCACTCTGGCGAAAATTTGAAAACAATGAGGCCACCGCGGATGATATCCGCAAACTGCGATTTGCACAATTCTATGAGCAGCAAGGATGGCCACTTGACGATCCTCTACGAGCAAACCATGATTACCTCGAGGGAATCCTCAGGCATACAGAACCGATCGATGGAGCAGAAGAATTACTTCAGCGACTTCAATCAACGCACTACCTCGCTATAGTGACTAATGGACTCAAGGAAATTCAACGTCGACGAATTGACCATCTAGGTTGGACTCAGTATTTTACTGATATAACTGTGTCAGATGAGATCGGCCATGCCAAGCCTAGTGGTATTTTCTTTGATGTGGCTTCCGCCAAAATGCCATCAGCTGTAAATAAATCCAAAGTACTGATGATAGGTGATAGCCTCACAAGTGATATCAAGGGAGGAAAGGCCTACGGATTTGACACCTGCTGGATTCACCCCAAGCTCTATCCCGACTCTGCTGCGGCGGACTACGTGGTACGTAGTGTGTGGGAGCTCTGATAGAGATAGTGCCACATGAGTAGAGTGATATGACCATGACTATTTCTTCACCGCTTCTCTACTTACACCCATTGATGACTCCTCCAGAAGTCAGATCAGCACAAATAGTAATCGAGGCGCAGCTGTAGAGTCTTTCTGCTGAGAAGTTGCTCAGGCAGCTGATGATTATCATCACACGTTTTGTCATCCTCGTGACCCGAGTATCTGGTGCATGAGATGTCGAGATCTCTCTACATTTGATCTGTGTAAGAGAGGTGCGTATGACACGTATAGCGTTCCTCCACCTTTCAATCATGAAATCCTCATCTTCTACGTCATCATCTCATGTCTCTACACACAGCTTACCAGAGTAATGAACTCATAGATCGTCTTCCCAAGCATCTCAAGCAGTTTATCAAGCCGCAGGACTACATGGACTACTCGCCCATAGATCAAGCGGTATGGCGCTATGTCATGAGGAAAAATGTTGACTACCTTGCCCATGTGGCCCACTCGTCCTACATTGATGGCTTACAGCAAACTGGCATCGACATCGATGAGATCCCGAGTATGTATGGTATGAATCGCATCCTCCGCCAAATCGGCTGGGCAGCAGTAGCAGTAGACGGCTTCATACCGCCCAATGCCTTCATGGAATTTCAGGCTTACAAAGTCCTCGTGATAGCCTCAGATATCCGTCAGCTTGAAAATATAGAATATACTCCTGCACCAGACATCATCCACGAGGCCGCAGGACATGCTCCCATCATAGCCAATCCCGACTACGCTGAGTATCTCCGTCGACTAGGTGATATAGGAGCCAAGGCAATCTTATCACGCCACGATATAGCGCTGTACGAAGCCGTGAGGAAGTTATCCATACTCAAGGAGTCTACCTCTGCGACATCCGAGCAGGTAGAATCTGCCGCACGTGATGTGGAGCGTCTTCAGAGCGTAGAAGTCGAGCTCTCAGAAATGGCCCAAATCCGCAACCTTCAGTGGTGGAGCGTGGAGTACGGTCTCATAGGCGAGCTCTCCGATCCTAAAATCTACGGGGCAGGCTTACTTTCATCCATTGGCGAGAGCACATGGTGCATGTCTGAAAAAGTTGAGAAAATCCCCTACTCGCTAGAGGCCGCTCAGCGCGAATTTGACATCACTAAGCCACAACCGCAGCTGTATGTCACACCCGATTTCTCTTACTTGATGGAAGTGCTAGAGTCATTTGCTAATTCACTAAGTCTCCGCAAAGGAGGCGCCAAGGGCCTTCAGCGACTCATAGAATCAGACATGGTCGGGACCATCGAGATCAATACAGGTCTACAGATCAGCGGTCAGTTTTCACGAATGATCAAGAATGACGATCACGAAGTCATCTACTTTGAAACGACAGGTCCTACAGCTCTTGCCTATCGCGAAAAAGAACTCATAGGCCATGGTATATCACAGCACTCCCATGGATTTATATCGCCACTGGGCAAATTAAAAAATATCAATTTACCCATCGAGGATATGGGTCCTTATGATCTGAAAGCCTATAACTTTTATGACAATAAGCATCTATCGTTTGAGTTTGAAAGCGGCATCAAAGTCGATGGTCTCAACGTCACAGGTATCAGAAACATCCAGGGCAAACTCATGCTCATCCAACTGGTCGATTGCACCATCACCTATGGCACCGAGATGCTCGTACAACCTAGTGAGGCAGCCGTTGATGTAGCTATAGGCAGCAAGATCATTTCTGCATTCGCTGGAAGTGCTGATCACAGGTCCTTCCCCAATCTCTACGGAAGCTCACCCATACTGACCGTCCAGCAGGATAAGGCAGAAGAAGTGCTACAACTAGAATCACGCTATGCCGATCTGCGCTCCATCAGAAAAGAAAGACCTACTGATCACCATGCAATCAGAGATATATGGATAGCGCTCAGAGATGAGCATCCTGACGAGTGGTTACTAGCACTAGAGATCTGGGAGCTAGCAGGTACTACCGACTTTGCTAAAGAGATTCGTCAGCATCTCCGGTCCATTGCAGTGCGTAGACCAGAGACTCGACATCTGATCGAGGATGGCATGAAACTGGTTCAGCGAGCGAGTCTAGCTGAGTAGAGCGCACCGCAATACCTTCAGATCAATGTAGATAATCTTATGGCGGCAAATCCTCCTGCACGAATTGGGTTGTACCCAATTCGTGCATTAGGCTTCGTAGCGAGAGCCACAGGTGCGATAAGATGAGGTGCTTCTCTGACAAGGCATAGCGAGCTATGGCGAGGAGGATAAGCGCCTGATCTTGAAGCAGATGTGGTTCGCAGTAGAAGCAAAGCACAATGGTCATATCACTCCACTAACTCCATGACAAATGGGCGAGATCCATCCGTAACAAATACTTACGCCAACGACACTCTTGATATATCGTCTATAGTCCTGACTGAGCGTCAGTTACATCGCTGAGAAACGTTTACCAAAAATCCTAATGCATGAAATGGGTTAAACAACCCAGTCAGGAGTTGAAATCTTGCTGATAGGATCTTGCGATCCTACTGTAAGGGTGGTGAATAAAAACAGTGTCGCGAGGATTGAATATCTCATGATTATCTCTACTATGGTCTATTGATTAATTAACAATTCTTGTCGATTGATTGAAGATAATGGTAAGTAGTAGAAAGTAAGCTTGCTACTACCTCATCAGCGATTAGCTATACTACCTTTATACCATGATCACTAGTCAAAACAAGGGCCTGCCTGCGATCAAAGCAGCTCTCAGCATCCTTCTTCTTCTTCTACCTATGATCGCTTATGCACATGACGTAAGTCAAAGTGACCAGGAGATCCTCATGCGCGGTGGACTATGGGCCTACATCCTTGTCGGAGCACGACACATGCTTACAGGTTACGACCACTTGCTATTTCTCGTAGGTGTGATCTTCTACTTGGACAATTGGAAAGATATTGTGCGATTCATCACGGCCTTCACGATAGGTCACTGTATCACCCTGATCGGTGCCACCTATGCTGGTCTAAAGGTGGATGAGCACCTCATCGATGCTGTGATTGCCCTGAGTGTGCTGTACAAGGGATTTGAGAATCTTGGAGGCTTCAAGAAGCTCGGTACGACTTCACCTAATCTGCTTTGGATGGTTTTCCTTTTTGGATTAATCCATGGGCTAGGACTTTCGACTCGCTTGCAGTCCTTTGAGATGCTGCCAGGTCAATTCTTAGCTAAGATAATCTGCTTTAATATAGGAGTGGAATTTGGTCAGATCGCGGCATTGATTCCGATCGTATTCATCATCACTCGATGGAAGAAATATAGCAGTTACAAGTACTTCTACACGATCGTGAACTGGTTTCTCGTAGTGGCTGGAGTAGCACTCTTCATCCTACAGATGTATGGCTACTTTCATAGTCACTAGACGCAGCTTTACTCACCCGTAAATATGGCCTTACGCTTCTGCTTAAAGGCTATGATGCCTTCCTGAGAATCGCGTGTACCAAATGCAATCGCCTGCAACTGCTTCTCTATTCCTAGTTGATTCTCTAGAGAGTTGTCCTCACTGCGATTGAGCGCACGCTTAGTAAGTCCTAGACCTCGAGTGGGCATATGAGCTAGGTCATGCGTGAGTTTCTGCACGGTAGCTTCAAAGTCTGCATCGGGAACTGCCTTGTAGATCATTCCCATCTTCTCTGCGTCAGTAGCGCTCACGCGCTCTGCCAACATCATGAGTGCAGTAGCCTTGGCATAGCCTACGAGACGTGGCAGTATCCATGTACCGCCCGTATCTGGCACGAGACCAATCTTAGAGAATGCCTGCAGGAAACTAGCTGACTCGGAGGCTATCACTATATCGCATGCGAGTGCAAGATTAGCTCCTGCTCCAGCCGCGATACCGTGTACAGCAGCTACTACTGGCTTCTCTATTTCTCGTAGTCGCAGTACGATGGGATTGTAGTGATCTTCCACTATAGCGTCTATCGGCTTAGCATCAGGTGCTGTGGCTTCCTCCAGATCTTGACCTGCACAGAAAGCCTTGCCTGCTCCTCGTATGACGATACATCGCACATCTGGCTCCTTACACTTATCCAGCGCCTCCTGCATCTGCATTGCCATAGGCTCTGTGAAGGCATTGTACTTATCCGCTCGCGAGAGAGTGATTGTTGCTATCTGATCTGTTATCTGTAAATCAATCATAGGGTGTGTCAGTGACATTTAAAATAATCGAAAGGCTCTCTGCAATCAAGGCATCGATACATTGCTTTACAAGCTGTGCTGCCGTATTCGCTGATGCGTTCTGTATTAGTAGCATTGCAGTGCGGGCACTCTGGAAGCACTGGCGCTCCAAAGAGCTTGTGCTGATGTGGACTCGCCTCTGGTGGTGCGATGCCGTATTCTTTTAGTTTTCTTCTACCATCCTCACTCATCCAATCAGTGGTCCAAGCTGGATGTAAGACGGTACGGACTTCATAAGCTCCATTCAGTTCTTGATCAAGGAGTGCTCGGATTTGCGCTTCGATCATATTCATGGCTGGACAACCGCTATAAGTAGGTGTGATAGTGATAACCCACCGGTCGTCCATTTGGGCGACAGCCCTCAAAATCCCCAAATCAATAATACTTACCACGGGAATCTCGGGATCACTGATGGTGCTCAGTAGATCCAGTAGTCTTGCTTCCGTCATGTCAGCAGCCTTACCACTGGGCATCTGGATAGACTCTTTGCATGTACTGTAAATCTGACAGAATGAAACCCATATGCTCCGTATGTCTGCCAGTCTTTCCTCCCTGCTGCATATGCGCTATCTCGGGAATAGTAAGCGTCGCGCGCTGCATGATCTGCTGTCTATAGGTATCTACTTCATCTCTTAGAGAAGCGGGGTCTGGTATAAGTCCTAGCTCAGCCAACTCTATCTCATAAGCCGCCGCATAATAGGACTCGTCTGCGTAGATCCAGTAGGCATCTACGGCTTTCTGTATACGATTGTGGCTTTCGTCTGTACCATCACCCAGTCGGATGAGCCACTCGGAGCTCCATCGCTGGTGATACTGTACTTCCTTGTGTGATTTCACAGCAATGGCACGCAGCATCTGTCGATCTCCCGCATGGTCGTCTACTGTGCTTGCATCACTCAGTCGACCGAGCAACACTTGGTGATATGAGTCAAAGAGGAATTGCCTTACTATCGTGTAGCCAAAGTCTTCATTGGGCAATTCACATAAAAGCAAATTCTTGTATTGCAATATCGTGCGGCGGTAAGCTAGCGTATCTTCAGTCACCTCATGTCCCATGCGATCAGCGCAAGCTTGATACCACATGCGCGCTTGACCTATAAGATCAAGTGCGATATTGCTCAGTGCGATATCTTGCTCCAGCTGTGGGCCGTGTCCACACCACTCGGATAGACGATGACCCAAGATCAGGCCATTGTCAGCTAGATGTAATAGATATGATTGTAATGACGTGGTCTCCATAGTCTACATATGCTCCAGATGATCCGGTAGTTTGTAAAAGGTAGGATGACGGTAGACCTTGTCTTCTGCTGGCTCAAAGAGCGGCCCCTGATCATCAGGATTGGAGGCGACAATGTTCTTAGACTCCATGACCCATATGCTCACACCTTCGCTTCTGCGCGTGTATACGTCGCGAGCATTGGTAATGGCCATCTCAGCATCAGAGGCATGAAGACTACCTACATGCTTGTGACTGAGACCATTGCGACTTCTTATAAACACCTCCCAAAGGGGCCAATCTTGATTCATAACTACTAGTTAATATAGTGACAACACGATAAGTGCCACTAAGTTATGATCTAGGGGCTTACTACTTGAGAATTGGCAATAACACACATAAGTAGCCCAGGAGAGTACACTCCATATGTCTATTTGACATCCAGATAGTGAGTAACAATCCCACTTCTTAGCTTATGTCGGCGGGAGCACTGGTCAGTCCACTATGGCCGGGAAATCTCTCAGAAGAGTATTACAATCCAAACAGCAGCCCCGTGCAAAAGCTAAAGCCATGTACGCGATCCCAACTGGGACCTATGCCCTTGCCCAGGTAAACATCGACCTTAGGCTCAAAGTAGAGTGTCATACCCTTACCTAGGCGGCGATCAATGCCTATAGCAAGCGTCGCGCTCGTGTAAGAATTGTTCTTGAATCCGCTCCGCTCAAAACTTCTTGGCAGAGGCCCTACATTATCCACCTCATTAATTATAGGCTCATTCATAAGTATAGCGACCTCATAGGCAGAGATGTCATACTGCGTAGATAATAGATAGTGCATACTCGCACCTAGCTTGACATACGCAGTGCTCTGTGCACTATGCCGATAATCGTATCGTATACTTACAGGTAAGCTGATGATACTGTACTGAAAATTACGCGCTTGTATAGTGGTGAAGTCCTCTGCCGGATTGGCCAGAATAAAGGTGGAAATGTTTCTAGAGTCATACCGAAGACTATGGTAGGCCAGACCTACTTCCCATGCCCAGTCGCCATATGTACGTCCATAGTCTGCTCCAAGCGTCCAGCTGTAGCTACTATGATCATATTTACTGAAGCGTAGATCATCACTCTCAGGAGTGATGATATAGTTGAGCCGTGCAGAGCCTCCTATCCGCAGATAAGGATGAGACGTAGGATCTTGCTTATCTAAGTCCAGAGCTATACCTGGCATGTCGAGCACAGCATCTTGCTTGTCGACTAGTAGCAGCTTAGGATATAAAACTGGTAGACTCGTGAGGGCTTGAGTATTTCTTTGCTCTCCTGCGACGATAGTTGACTTGGCAGAAGGTTCTCTTCTCTCCATTGTCGACCATACGGATGAGCTTTCACTATCCGTCTGTTGAGGCTGATCTACAGATATATCTCTAGCTACAGGCAAGAGATCAGTATTGGAATCGTCAGTAGCAGATTTCACGTCTGACACTTGATCCAATTGCGCATTGCTAGTTCTGCCTGTTGCGTTATCTATTTTCCCTAGACTTCGCTCCGTCTCATCGCCCTTTGAGTCAAGGTCAGAATCGTCTTCTGTAGTTACTTCAGCATTTCTTGTAGAGATCAGTGGTTTCTTGACCTCATCATGTACAGAACTTCTCGACCAAGAAACACTAGGTATATCTCGTCCCGCTTGAGACGACTGAGGACTATCTGACATATATTGACGATCTACTACAATGCGGTCATCGCCTGAAGCTGCATCTTGAGTACTCCCAGTGAACCTCAGAGACTCGTCGCTCTCCTGCTCCAGGGCGATCGAAGTAGCTGCTTGCTCTATGGCATCACTCGTGCGATCGTCTGGCGCATAGTACGTCATCGTATACCAAGCTCCTGCAGCTATAAGTAGTAATAGTAAAGCTGCCATCAGCCATAAGCGAGTACGCCGAGATTGATCCGTGGCCCATACTGCTGACATCGCCTTCCAGTCAGGTGCATGTGCACCCTGTGAAGTAAGCACAGATTTAGTAATCGCATCAATCGCACTATCCTCACCCGTAGGAGATAGATCAGCCTCAGCTAGTCTATCTCTCATCGCAGACCAGTCCGACTGGTAGTCTTGATGCATCGCTTGTAAGCGTTGCTTGAGATAATCTTCAGGTATATGGCTCATGAGCGGAAGCGCATTTTGATGGCAGCGCGAATGGCCTTGCGCGCCTTGACGAGATTGGATCTAGAGGTACTCTCACTGCAGCCAAGGATATCAGAGACTTCAGCGTGAGAGTATCCCTGTACTAGGTATAGATTGACTACCATCTTATAGGTAGGCGGTAATTGTTGGATGATTTGGAGCAAGTCTTTTTCGTTGATTTGTGATATAGCATCGGCGCTAGAACTTGAGATATCATAAGCACTATCTACATCCTCAGTCCGTCTGATTTTCTCTTTTCTAAGCTGATCGATGCAAGTATTTATCATGATTCTTTTGATCCAGCTGTAGAGCGAGTGACCGTGCTTGAAACGATGAATATTGCGATAGACTTTGATAAATCCGTCATGAACCCAGTCGCGCGCTTGACTCTCAGATCGTGCATAGCCCATGACAGTATTCATCATCTGACTATAGTACTCTTCATAGATGGCCTGCATAGCCCACTCTTCTCTGCGCTCACACGAGTGCAGTAGATGCTTTAGATCTGATGATAGTGGAACTGATAGATCCATGGTTTCTTTGTGCCGCATATTCACTCCTTCGACATGCTTCGTACAGCTACTATACGTATCGCTCAGCTGATTCGCTGCCTAGGACCTAGGATATTGCCTGTGTGACTAGTGCGTAGGTGATGGTACAGGCGCTTTCGCGCAAATGTTAACCTCGCAGCTCCAGTACTTTAGCTTTACCTTAACCCTCGTCATGGCACCTATACGCCGTGGAAGTGATTATACTTGTGACTATAAATATATCACTATGCGATTCTTTACCCTTCTTCTTTGTACCACTCTATCTATCAGTCTCTCAGGGCAAACTCTTGCCAAGGGTGATCTCGCAGCTGCCCTAAAAAGCGGAAACCTGGCCGTGGAAGGAATAGTAACTAACACGCGCATAGAAAGCGCCGCCGTAGGTATAGCTGGAACTAAGTCAGAGCAATATGAAAGATTCTATACCTGGTACACGGAGGCAAGCGATGAAGACATCCTGCGCATGACCAGCCATACCAGCCCAGTCGTCCGATCCTATGCACTCTGGGCAATGGCGCTTAAGAATCATCCTGATTTTCAATCCACAGCAAGATCACTCGGAGCAGATGATGCCGAGATTGACACTGTATTTGGCTGTGTAGTGGAGCGTATGACAGTAGCTGACTTCGCTATGCGCCTCCGACAAGGAAAGATCTTGGGTACGGGTACGCGCTAGGGAGCAAGCCTATTTATTTCCCAATCCATGGTTGCTGACTTTGCATCAGAGAGTGTATAGATGAATCTATCGTGTAAGCGATTTTTCCGTCCTTGCCAAAACTCATAGCGATCAGCCACCACTTCATATCCACCCCAGTAAGGTGGCTTTTTGATGTGTTGCTTACCAGCGTAGAGTTGCTCATACTTCTGATACCTCTCCTCCAAGATATCTCTATCTTGGATGACTTCACTCTGTGGAGATGTCCAGGCTCCTATCCTACTGCCCTCAGGTCGGGTATCGTAGTAGTTCTGTGATCTCTCCTCGGAGATGCGTCGAGCGCTTCCCTCTATGCGCACCTGTCGCTCGAGCACTTCCCAGTGAAATAGTAGTGCCACTCGAGGATTACTGTCTATCTGCTGGGCTTTATCGCTATTATGATTGGTATAGAATACATAGCCAGAGGCTGCGATTTCTTTCAGCAGGACAACCCTGCTACTTACCCTACCATTTGCGGTAGCCGTGGATAAGATCATTCGATTAGGCTCAGCAATTTCAGCTGATACCGCCTCATCAAACCACTGCTGGAAGACTTGCCTCGGATCTGTCTGCAAATCGCCTCGCTCTAGCTGGTCTTTCTTGTACTCCTTACGGTATTGCTTCATAGAACGTAAAAGTGCGTGATCTTCAACTTTATTTTCAGCACCATTCCAATAAGCTCCTACTTATTTTCTTAAAGAAATTCTTAAAGATTCAACTGCTTTTGAAGTGTATCGATAATAAATGGCTCTAAAGATGATATGATGACCTTGGGGAAAGGTACCGTACGTAAAACATCAAAATGTCGATCTTCCGTAACTATAAGTTGAGCACAAGCCGCAATGGCACAGTCCACAAACTTGTTGTCATCAGGATCAATCTTAATGAGATTCAATTCAATATATCGATTGATAAATACAGTATTTGGCGCATTCTGTATCAGGGACAGTATATCTGTTGCAAGGCTCTTACCAACATATCGATTCAAGATTTCCTCGTACTCAAGTAATATTTCTGTACACATCTGTCCAAAACGATTGAAAAAAGCGTGACTTGTAGGTGACCCCTAACTTAGGGGCTCTCACCACCCAACAAG
>ENA-ORXU01002253-ORXU01002253.1-marine-metagenome-genome-assembly--contig:-NODE-2253-length-13485-cov-3.914379_pt1 | contig 13485 bp, 12 predicted proteins | sample MGYA00237869_ERZ511484 | MGnify/ENA metagenome assembly ERZ511484
TTTAACAGGCGGTGACGCCCTATTTTTGTCAAAACGGTTAAAAAATACCATCTTTGCGGATTCCAAATTTCTCCTTGGAGGACTAAATTATCTGTTGGAATACAACAAGCATTAGAGACTGCTTTGAAATATGTGATTAGAATTTTTATAGGCTGTTTTTGCGCAGTACTAGGCAATTTTTTTAGCATAGCAGAGCTACGGTTCAAAATTTTAACGAAGTAATGTGCAAAAAAAGGCATACCCGCCTGCCGGACGGACAGGAAAAAATAATCGACATATTCGAAAATGGTCTCTTATAATGATTAGAAAAATAGGTTTTGTAATAGTGTGCCTAGCCACATCGGGCATGTATGCACAAGACGGTACCGTTTCACCTTATTCTTATTTTGGGTTGGGTGAGGTTAGGGCCACAACTACGGTCGAGAACCAAATGATGGGCGGTATAGGCATGTATGCCGATAGTGTTCATATCAACCTTAGAAATCCGGCGGCATACAGTAGGTTAGGTGTACAAAGTCCCGGTACTTTTGGTATTACTACGTACACAGTGGGTATTTCTCATAAAGAAACACGTTTAAAGAGCTTTGCCGACGAGCAGAGTAGTGCCGTAACGAATCTTGATTATCTTGCTTTGGCTTTCACTTTAAAGAAAGGCCTGGGGCTAGGTTTTGGTCTTATGCCGTATACCTCCGTAGGCTACAACTTTATTGACCAGCAGGGTGCAGAAGGCTCAAGAATCATTAACGAGTATTCGGGCAGTGGAGGGCTTAATAGGGTTTATCTTTCGCTTGGTTATGAATTCGCCAAAAACTTGAGTTTAGGCGTAACCGCAAATTACAATTTCGGAACTTTGGAAAGTTTACGTATTCAAAGCGTTGAGAACGTACAATTTGGGGTAAAAGACGAAAGGTCTTCAAAAATCGGTGGTGTAGATTTAAATTATGCCCTTAGCTATACGCCGCAAATCGATGAAAAGCACACCCTTTTTACCTCGTTGCGTATAAATACACAGGCCAATCTCTCGGCTAGGAATACGAAGCGGATCGGTTCATTTTCTCTTGTCTCGCAAGAAGATATCGAGGCCATCGATGTAAACCTTGCTGCGCAGGGCTTAGAAGAAACCGGAGTTAAAATACCGACAACGACGACTTTGGGTATCGGTTACGGTGAGGATATGAAGTGGTTCTTGGGGATAGAATACAGTTTTCAAAAGCTAGATGACTATTCAAACGAATTTTTAGAAATTGATAATCTAGTTTATCAAAATGCCAATACGATTGCTTTAGGAGGTTTTTATACACCGGACCGTAACTCGTTCGAGAGTTATTTAAAAAGAGTAACCTATAGGGCCGGGGTGAGGCTCGACAAGACCGGAATGGTCATTAACGAGAAAGATATTAATGACTTTGGCATAACTTTTGGACTAGGTCTACCGCTAAGAAATAATATGTCAAATCTCAATATAGGTTTTGAGGTTGGAAGAAGGGGTACCACCTCGGCCGATTTAATCGAGGAAAGTTATTTCAAAGTGAACGTGGGCCTATCATTAAACGATCAATGGTTCAGTAAAAGAAAGATAAATTAAAGTGCGGCCAGTTCTGGATTTTAATTTGGAAAGGCATTAAAATCTTAATAACCACCAAATTAAGCTCTAAAAAAGTATTTTCTAAATTTCAAAGCGTTCCCTTGGCAAAAAATTAGTACATTACGAGCCTCAAAAAAGTAACCAAAAAGCTGGAATAGATCAGTGCGAAGTTTTAATCAAATTAGCGACTTTAAATTGCTGCTCCGGTAAATGTGAGAAATATTCGACCTTTGAAAACAAAAAAATTTGAACAAATGAAAACTAAAATTTACTTCTCGGCAATTATGCTTTTAGGGTTTTGCGCGGTAATCAATGCTCAGGCCCAGAATCCAGAATGTATGACCAACCTTTCGATCTATGCAGAGCATGCAAAGGTAAAAAACTATGAAGCGGCTTATACTCCTTGGAAAATGGTTTACGAAACCTGTCCAGATATCAATAAGGCCAATTTTTCTTTAGGCGAAAGAATATTAAAGGATAAAATCGAAAAATCTTCAGGGGCAGATAAAGATGGCTATATCAATGATCTGATGGCCCTTTACGATAACAGTGCCAAATACTTCCCAAAAAGGTATACACCTTCGGTAGTGGCTATCGATAAGGCGCTACTTATGTATGAAAACAAGAAAGGTTCCGATGCCGAGATATACAAAATACTCGATGACGCTTTTCAGAAAGACCCCGCAAACTTTAAAAATCCAAGGGCGCTATATCTTTATTTTTCCAGCTTAGTAGATTTGCATAAAGCGGGAAGTAAAGAACTTCAAGAGGTTTTCGATGTTTATGATAATGTTGGAGATAAAATCGAGGACGAGAACAAGAAATTGACCGATGTAATCGTACAATTGCTTCCCAAAGATTCTACGGGTACGATTACTTCTAAAGAGAAAAGAAAATTGAAAGTGGCTACTACCAACTCCGAATCCTACGGTAAAATTGCGGGTAGTGTCGATTCCAAATTAGGGGCATTGGCCGATTGTGATAATTTGATTCCCCTTTACGAAAGGAGTTTTGAAGAGAAGAAAGGAGATGTTACTTGGGTAAAAAGAGCGGTAGGTAGAATGTTCAACAAAGAATGTACAGATGATCCGTTGTTCCAAAAGTTGTTCGAGGCTCAGTTAGCTTTAGACCCATCTGCAAGTGCCTATGTTTATGGGGGTACCTTAAAAATGAAGAATGGTGATACAAATGGGGCTCTAGCCGATTTTGACAAGGCCATGAGCTTGGAGACGGATTCTTATAAAAAATCGGACATTGCCTACAAGGTGGCGGTTATTAATAAAAGGAAAGGCAGTAAATCAACTGCTAGAAAATATGCGCAGCTGGCAATTAATGCTAACAAAGCAAACGGTAAGGCCTATTTATTAATAGCCAATCTATATGCGACCAGTGCCAACGATTGTGGCAGTACCCCTTTCGAAAAGCGCGCCATGTACTGGAAGGCAGCCGACATGGCTCGACAAGCAGGTCGTGTTGACCCGTCCGTTAGTTCGAATGCCAATCAATCTGCCAAAAGTTATGCTGCCAAGGCACCTTCAACAACCGACATATTCAATTCGGGTATGGCCGGTAAGACTGTAACTTTTAGCTGTTGGGTCGGCGGTAGTGTGAAAGTACCGAATCTATAAGATGATACCATTTTTTGGAAAAAACTTTAAAAGTATTGCCATGGCATTAAGCATGGCAATACTTTTTTTTTCGTGTAAAGACAATTATAAAAGAGCTGGTCAAGAGAAGATTCCGCTGGTTTATCCGGTAGGTATTGCGGAAGACTTTACCGCGACCTATACTGAGGCCAGGCAAAAAGTGGAAACCGAAGATTCCGTAGGTACGAGGGTCATTGCGATTTTAAAAAGCCCGTTATTAAAAGATTATACCAACTTAGCGTTTCCGTACCAAACCCTGCCCAAGAGTCTTTGGATCGATTTTTTTAACGAGAACGGGCAAAAGAGTGTCATCAAAGCCGACTATGGTATTATTTATTCCGCTACAAATGTGATAGATTTGCAGGGCAATGTAATTATTGAAAGCCATGACGGTAAGAGACTCGAGGCACCACAATTGTACTGGGATCAAGATACCGATTGGATCTTTACCCAAGAAAAGTTCAAATTTACCAACCCCGAAGACGGTACCGTAATGGATGGTGAGGGAATGGATTTTAAAAAAGACCTCAGTTTATTCAACGCGCACAGAACCTATGGTTTAATGACGATTAAGGAAGAACCGAATGATTAAGATCTTAAGATATACCGAATACCTTTATTTAGCCGTATGTTTCTTCTCTCTATATCGAATCTATACGGATTGGAACAGCGATAGGCAGGGTACCTATCTTTTCGTTTTCTTTGCCATAGTTTCCATTGGTATGTTCTTTTTCCGTAGAAATTATAGAAAAAAATTCGAACAGCGCAAACGCAATAACGAGCGGTAATTGTGGAAACGGCCCTACTTATCATCATTCTTTCCCTAGTCTTTTCAGCCTTCTTTTCGGGTATGGAAATCGCTTTTATTTCGGCAAATAAGATTCACATCGAAATCGAAAAGAAGCAAGATGGTTTCTTGGCAAAGGTATTGACCCGTTTGACCAAAAAACCCTCTAAATTCATTGCTACAATGCTTATTGGCAACAATATAGCCTTGGTTATTTATGGCCTCTTTATGGGCGAACTGTTGATGTACTGGTTTCAAGGTATGCTACCGGTTTCCAATAATATTTTAAAATTGGTGCTGACCGATTTCAGTTTGCTGACCCAGACCATCATATCGACGCTTATCATTTTGTTCACCGCTGAATTTTTGCCCAAGGTGCTGTTTCAAATCTATTCCAATACTTTGCTAAAGTTTTTGGCTATTCCCGCCTATCTGTTTTATTTAGTTTTTTCCGTTATTTCTGAATTTGTAATATGGGTATCCGATTTTATTTTAAAGACTTTTTTAAAGACGGATGGAGACGAAATACAACTATCTTTTAGTAAAATAGAGCTGGGAGATTACATTACCGAACAAATGGAAGCGGTGCAAGAGGAAGACGTAGTAGATTCCGAAATTCAGATTTTTCAGAATGCCTTGGAATTCTCGGCAGTTAAGGCTAGGGAAGTAATGGTGCCACGAACGGAAATTACGGCCGTAGAACTTCACGAAACTCCAAAAAATCTAGCAAAATTATTTACTGAAACCGGATTCTCGAAAATTTTGGTCTATAAGGATACTATCGATAATATTATCGGCTATATTCATTCGTACGAACTTTTTAAGAAGCCAAAAACAATTAAGAGTATTCTGTTGCCGGTAGAATTTGTGCCGGAAACAATGCTGATTCAAGATATTTTGAATGTACTGACAAAGAAACGGAAAAGTATTGCGGTAGTTTTAGATGAATATGGGGGTACCGCTGGTCTTATGACCGTTGAAGATATTGTTGAGGAGCTTTTTGGCGAAATCGAAGATGAGCATGATACTACCGATCTGATCGAAGAACAGGTAGACGATGAGAATTATAAGTTTTCGGCGCGGCTAGAAGTCGATTACCTAAATGAAGTCTACAAATTAGAACTCCCGAAAAGTGAAGAGTACGAAACGTTGGGCGGTTTGATCGTTAACGAAACGGGTGAAATACCCGAACAGGATACCGTAATTCAAATCGAAAATTTCCTATTTAAGATTGTAGAAGTTTCCAGTACAAAAATCGACTTGGTATCCCTTCAAATGGTTGAAAAGGAATAGTTTGGTTATACGGTATACTGCCGACTAACTGTATGTGAAATACTGGAAAGAATATTTTCGGTAGTTCTGAGATCCTCCATCGAATTGTATAGTTTTGTTTAAGCACGGAGCACGGAGCACGGAGCACGGAGCACACTTCGGCAGGCTCAGTGACCACCGAGCAACGAGCACCGAGCAGCATTTTCGGTCTTTTTCTCTTCACTATATTCCCTACTCTTTTTTCTTTATTAAAAAAGAAATCGGTAATTTTGCAAACTAATTTAAAAAAATCCATTCATGGCAATTTTAGAGAATATTAGAAAACGGACGACCGTTTTAATACTTATCATAGGTCTGGCCCTTTTCGCTTTTGTTATTTCCGGTGTTTTTACCAGCGGAGAGCTTGGTGGAGGTGGCAAAGTAGGTTCGAGTATAGCTGAAATTAATGGTGAGGAAATTTCCATTGACGATTTTCGTCAAAAGGTCGAGATTGCTTCCAGAAGATCTGGCCCAACCTCTTCTACGATGCAGACGGTTAACCAAGTTTGGGATCAAGAAGTACGTAACGCCGTTCTAGGCCAACAGCTCGATGGTCTAGGTATCGATATCGAACAAGATCAGATCATGAATTATATCGGAACGCTTCCGGGATATTCCCAAAGTCCACAGTTCCAAAATGAAAATGGTGTTTTCGATCAAAATAAGTTTAGGAGTTTTATCGCAGATCTTAAAATAAACAACCCTGCGCAGTATGATCTTTGGTTGCAAGATGAAAAATCCATCATACAAAATGCAAAGCAGCAAACGTATTTTAATCTTATCAAAGCTGGGGTAGGAGCTACCTTAAAGGAAGGAGAGCTCGATTATCGGCTGGCGAACGATAAAATTGACATCAAGTATGTCAGAGTTCCTTTCACATCGATTGCCGATAGTTCTATAACTGTTTCAAAAAGCGAGATACAAACCTACATCAACGCTCATAAAGAAGATTTCAAGCAAGAGCCTGCACGCGATATTCAATTTGTTTATTTTGAGGAAAAAGCTTCTGCGGCAGATGAAAAAGCGGTTGAAGATGCCATAGCAAAATTGATGGACGATACGGTCGAATACAATGCACAGACCGATAAGAACGATACCTTAAAAGGCTTTCGAGGCACTACTGATGTTGCGGCTTTTTTAGACCGTAATTCAGATATGAAGTTAGATACCATTTATAAAGCTAAAAAAGAGTTGCCCGCAAAATTTGCCGATACGTTGATGACCTTACAGGTGGGTGAGCTATACGGTCCTTACCGTGATGGGGACTTTTTCAAGGTGTCGAAAATGGTAGATAGAAAGGCTAATGGCTCTGTAAAAGCAAGCCATATTCTAATTGGTTATGTTGGTGCGGAAAGAGCAAATCCTGATGTTACGAGAACTAAGGAGGAGGCAGAGGTAGAAGCTAATCGCTTGTTTCGTGAGGCCAGGAAAAAAGATGCCAAATTCGTAGATTTGGCCAGAGATAATTCAGATGGTCCATCGGCGCCGAACGGTGGTGACTTAGGCTACTTCCAAGAGGGTAGAATGGTACCCAAGTTCAACGATTTCGCATTTGGTAATAAGGTGGGGGCCATAGGTCTTGTAGAGACTGATTTTGGCTTTCATGTTATCAAAGTCGACGATAAAGAAGATATTGTACAAATAGCAACTTTGGCCCGTGAAGTCGAGCCATCTGAGGAAACGGCAAATACATTGTTTACCGATGCCACGAAGTTCGAAATGGAATCTATTTCTTCGGAAAAGGCCTTTTCAGATTTGGCGAAGGAAAGCAAGTATACCGTTCGCCCGGTCAATAAGATCAAGGCCACCGACGAAAATCTACCCGGACTTTCGGCCCAACGCGCTATCGTTCAATGGGCGTTTAAGGAAGACACTAAACTTGGTGATATCAAACGTTTCGATTTGGCAACTGGCGGCTATGCCGTGGCGCAGTTGACCAAGACCTATGATGCAGGTCTAATGTCGGTCGAAGATGCTTCGCCAACGGTACTTCCAAAAATTAGAAAAGAGCGTAAAGCGGCCCAGCTAATTTCAGCGAACAAGGGAAAATCAATGGATGATTTGGCAAAAGACAATAATGTAAGTGCTTCAACGGCAACGGCATTGACCGTGAAGTCGCCAACAATTCCCGGTTCAGGTTCAGAACCCGCCATCGTAGGCACGGCTTTTGCTATGAAAGAAGGTGCAACTTCAGAATTGCTAGAGGGCAATAGCGGAATTTTTATGCTCACGGTCACCAAAAAAGCAGAAGGCCCAAAATTGGATAATTATAGCACATACGCAACTTCGGTGAAGACCTCTCGTGAAAACCAAGTAAATACAGCTGTTTACAATGCTTTGAAAGAAGCCTCGGAAATAGAAGATCAGCGGGCAACTTTTTATTAGAGGCTCTGAACGTGGATTAGAACTGTGAGGTTTCTTTCTTTGTACTTTGGTGCTTCTTTTACGACCAAGGACCTGACAGGCCTAGTCTCTTGGGCTTAAGATCATCTTTGCAAACGGGACAACCGTCGAAAACCCTTTTTCTTTGAAGTACTTTGGAGCATTTTCATCACCTGCAGCTAAAATAAAGTCGCCGCCCCAAGCCCCTAAACTTTTAATAGCACCTTCATAATCAGGGAAAAGGGATTCTTTTACGGTAGGAAGTTGTACTGCTTTTGAGATAAGTTGCTCATGGTCAGATAGTAACTCCCCAAAATTTGATAGGTTCGAACACCTTATCACATTTTCGGTGATTTCAGAAATTTGGCTTATCAGTTTTTGGACGTCGAATGCCATTTTTTGGTATCGGGCAATACCATCTTGACTATTTTGTTTTTTGCCGAGATGTATAAAATATAAGCTATCTGAAAATGATGGGTTAAAATCAATTGGATTTACCAATGGTTTTCCTTCTTTTAATTGATAAACAATAGGCGAATCGCGCTGCGCACAGGCAATATCATAGCCGCTTCCTGAGAAAGCGTTCCATAATAATTGAAAAGCATCGACTTCGGCCCATTGTGCAATATTGTTTATCAAAGTAGAGGACGAGCCAAGGCCCCAGTCCCTTGGGAAATCAAGTGAAGTTTCGACCGAATACCCGTTATTCCCTTTTAAAAAATCAGGATTCAACTTTTTAGCTTCCTTGAATATGTTTAGCAAAGTTTGCGAAACGGGATTTTCCGATTTTTTTACGTTATCCGAAAATATAGTCTCCGTTTCAAAAACGGATTCGAACCAGACCGCTCCTTTATCGTCTCGGCTTTTCCAGATCAACTGCGGAGTATCGATTTCGTCTACTTTTAAAGACTGTCCGAAACTTGTTGGCACAGCTAAGCTTAAAGCGCCATCGAGTACGGCATATTCGCCGGTAAGCAGTAGTTTTCCGTTGCTGTAGAAAGATTTCATTGACGATTAATAATAGTCTCGAATGGAATGTAGTAAGGTTTCAGTCTAATTGCTTCACAATTTCGTTTACGATTTGAATAAGTTCTTTTGTAGGTTGAAGCAGTGGTTCTATACTTCTCTTTTCGAAATCGTAGAAATCGCCATAATCACCTTTTTGTCGCCAATCGAATAAATCGGCATATAACTTTCCGTAAACCGAACTTATCTTATTTGTTTTAATAAAATAAAGAAAGAATTGGGTTTTAGCCCCAGAGTGTGATTTTGCCTCGATTTTTGAAATCGCCAATAAGGCACTAATGGCGTAGAAACAGGCGTAATAAAGTCTATTGACGGTTGAGTTCCATTTGGCATTTTCAAAAAGGATCAAGGCTGCTTCATAAGTTTCTTCGGCCTTTTCGATTCTGTAGCCTGCATATGCTCTTCTATTGGATTCGCTCATAGTTTTATGCGATCATGCAGAATATTCGTGTAAAAAGGAGTCGAAGTATATTTCGTGTTCCATTCTTTTTCGGAATATGCAAAAACGGAAAGTGCAATCGCAAATTCAAGTTCCAATTCAAAAAGTTTATGACGGAACTTTTGTTCATATTCTAAATTCACATCAGAGGGAGTAAGTATCAATAAATCCCAATCAGAATTTTCACTTTCATCGTTTCGCGCACGCGAGCCGAACAGATAAACTTCGGCCTGCGTATCAACTGATTTGACGTATTCCTTTATTTTAGACGTTATTACGGAATTGATGTTGTTCATCTTTTAGTTAAAATTTTTTCTGTTTACCGTATGCTATGCAAGCCTTAATTTGTAAATCATTAAGTTCTGGAAAATCTACTATAATTTATTTTTTATCCATTCCATTGGCCATGCAGCTCAAAACATCATAAACCGAAATTCTGGTTCCTTTAATTACAGGCTTTCCGAATCTTTTAGAAGGGTCGATTTCAAAATGTTGCTCTATTTGTACCATACGGTTATATTACTAAAGTAAAGTTACAAAAATGCGGAATACTCGAGAGATCTGTCAAGCATCAGTTCCCTCTCAACTTCTCAAAAGCCACCACCACCGCACTGTGGGTCGCCGAATTTTTTTTAAAATGGTTTATCAAGGTTTTCTTTTCGATTTCCGTTGCGCCAAGCTGGTTCAGTATGTTCAACAAGTGCATTTTCATGTGGCCTTCTTGAATTCCTGTTGTAACTAATGAACGAACCGCTGCAAAGTTCTGTGCCAGGCCGGCTACGGCGACTATTTGCATCAGTTCTTTTGCCGAGGGGTTCCCTAATATTTCCAAGGCCAACTTTACCAAAGGGTGAAGGCTTGTCAGCCCGCCGACCGTGCCCAATGCCAGAGGTACTTCCATCCAGAACCTAAAAATTCCGTTTTCGAGCGATGCGTGGGTAAGACTGGTATAACTTCCATTTTTGGCGGCATAGGCATGAACTCCTGCTTCAACGGCCCTAAAATCATTCCCGGTAGCCAATACCACGGCATCGATACCGTTCATAATACCTTTATTATGGGTCACTGCCCGATAAGGTTCCACTTGAGCTATTTTAACGGCCTGCACGATTTTTTCGGCGAACTTCAATGCTGGTATTTTCGGGTCGACCTGCAGCTCTTCAATGGCACAACTGACTTCGGCACGTACGAGACAATTGGGCACATAGTTGGAAAGAATACTCATCACGATTTGTATATTCTTTTCATCCGCTGAAAACAAAGAAGAGGAAAGTGCCTCGTTTTTAAAGGTTTGGGCGAACTGTTCAAGACATGAATTGATAAAGTTCGCACCCATGGCATCTAAGGTCTCAAACGTACAATGCAGCTGAAAATAGTTGTCGAGGTATTTGGTTTTATCGCGCAAAACGATATCGGAAATTCCACCACCCCGCTTTTCCATATTTTTTGTTATCGCAGCGGCCTCCGATATCAGTTTAGGTTTTACTTTTTTAAAAAAGCTTTTTAATTTTTCAGTATCGCCCTTATATATAAAATGAACCTGTCCGATTTTTTCAGTGCCTATAACAGTAGTTTTGAAACCGCCTCGATGGAGCCAGAACTTGGCGGCCTTACTGGCCGCCGCTACCACCGAACTTTCTTCGATGGCCATGGGCAGGGCATATAATCTATTGTTGATCAGAAAATTTGGGGCAATGCCCAGCGGCAGATAGTAGTTGGAAACCGTATTTTCAATGAATTCGTCGTGTAATTGCTGCACTTTGTTATCCGAATTCCAGTAGCGCTTTAGCAATTTTCTCGCGGCCTCTTTATTTTCGGTATAATTGGTAACCAGCCAATCTATTTTTTCATCTTTGGTAAGTTTAGAGAATCCCTCGATAGGTTGTGTCATAAGGTGTGGTTTCGATGGTAATACTCGTTTCAAACAAACTTTCGCGTTTTTGTGTCTTTCTTTTACTCTTTATCGACGTTAAAATTTTAAACCATAACGATTGCTATTCTTTCAAATTTTGCCTTGTTAAAGAGAAAAATAAATTTCTCAAAATTCCCGATAGTTCATCTGAAACGAGTATAAAGATACTGATAATGGCGAATACGGCATTTATTCCCCAATCACGCACGGACTTGACTGTTTTTATGCTGTAAAGCTTAGTTTTTCGTAAAATTATCACTAAACTTGAACTAATTAATGCATTTTATAACAAGCTATGAAAAAGTTAATTTCCCTCCTGTATTTTACCTTTATTTTTTTATCGATTGCCCTCGCTCAAGAAAAGCAAATTACTGTCGAAGAAGTTTATGGAAATGAATTTAAGACCGAAAGCCTCGATGCGCTCCAATCGATGAAAAATGGTAAGCAGTACACCATTCTAAATAACAACGAGACCGGTAGTTCAATCGATAAGTACGATTATGTTACTTCAAAAAAGGTTGAAACCATAGTAAATTCGGCAAATTTGTCGGGCATCGATAACTTTACGGCGTATTCTTTTAGTGACGACGAATCAAAAGTACTTTTGGCTACCGATGTGGAAGAGATATTCAGACATTCTACCCTTGGTATTTTTTATGTCTATGACATTAAGACCAAATCGTTGACAAAGATAACGCAAGCTAAAATCCAGGAGCCTCTATTATCTCCTGGCGGAAAACAAATCGCCTATGTGAGCGAGAACAACCTCTATCTTTTTGATATCGAGACAGAAAAAACCAAAAAAGTCACTACGGACGGCGAAAAGAATAAAATCATCAACGGTGTTACCGACTGGGTCTATGAAGAAGAATTTGCCTTTGTTCGTGCATTCGCGTGGAATTCCGATGGAACAAAAATTGCCTTCCTACGCTTTGATGAAACGAGTGTTCCGCAATTTTCTATGGATATTTATGGGAAAGAACTATATCCTACTGAAGAAACTTTTAAGTATCCTAAAGCTGGGCAAGACAATGCCATAGTTAGTTTGCACTTATTCGATTTAAAATCGGGGGATATTTCGGATGTTGATCTCGGAAAGCCCTACTACATTCCACGTATAAAATGGATGAACAGCCCGAACCAATTGAGCGTACAGACCCTCAACCGTCATCAGAACAATCTAAAATTACATGCGGTAAACGCGAAGGATATTTCGGTTTCGGTTTTGCTTGAAGAAAAAGACGAGGCATACGTAGATACGAATGACGACCTTACCTTCTTGGCCGATGACAGTTTTATATGGCCGAGTGAAAAAGACGGCTTTAACCATATCTATCTTTACGACCAAGATGGTAATTTGATTAACCAGATTACAAAAGGGCTTTGGGAAGTAACCAAATATTACGGTTATGATCAAAATGAAGATAAGATCTATTACCAGTCCACCGAAAATGGGTCTATAAATCGAGGTGTTTATAGTATCGAAAGTAGCGGTGACAACAAAATGCCCTTGGTAGCCGAAGAAGGTACGAACTCTGCCGATTTTAGTGCAGATTTCACCTATTTTATACATACGTATTCGAATAGTATAACACCACCGTCTTATATGTTGCACAAGGCATTGAGCGGTAAAATGATTAAGGAGATAAAGAACAACAATGCCCTAATATCAAAGTTGAAGGGCTATGAATTGAGTCCGCGTGAATTCTCGACCATTTCTATAAATGGTAATGACCTGAATATGTATATGATTAAACCAAAAGACTTCGACCCCACAAAAAAATACCCTTTGCTTATGTATCAGTATAGCGGCCCGGGTTCTCAAAGTGTTATTAATCGATGGATGGGCGACCGAGACTATTGGCATCAGCAATTGGCTTCCGAAGGGTATGTTATTGCCTGTGTAGATGGTCGGGGAACAGGTTTTAAAGGTGCCGATTTTAAAAAATCGACATACCTGAACTTGGTCAAATATGAGACCGAAGATCAAATTGCTGCAGCCAAAAAGTTAAGTGAACTGCCCTATATCGATGAAAATAAAACCGGAATTTGGGGCTGGAGTTTCGGTGGCCATATGGCGACAAACTGCCTTTTAAAGGGTAGTGACGTATTCGAAATGGCTATTGCGGTCGCGCCGGTTACCTCCTGGAGGTTTTATGATACCGTTTACACCGAACGTTTTATGCGTACGCCACAGGAAAATCCCGAAGGATACGATGAGAATTCTCCCCTAAACTACCCAGAGCTTTTACAGGGCGATTATTTGCTGGTTCATGGTTCGGGCGATGACAATGTACACGCCCAACATTCGATGCGGATGGTAGAGGCCTTGGTACAGGCCAATAAACAGTTCGATTGGGCAATCTACCCTGATAAAAACCATGGTATTTATGGAGG
>ENA-ORXU01002255-ORXU01002255.1-marine-metagenome-genome-assembly--contig:-NODE-2255-length-13481-cov-3.316174_pt1 | contig 13481 bp, 10 predicted proteins | sample MGYA00237869_ERZ511484 | MGnify/ENA metagenome assembly ERZ511484
AGCAGTGCGGCAACTCGCACACGGGCTCGTTCAAGGACCTCGGCATGACCGTCCTCGTCTCCCAGGTCAACCACATCATGAAGACCCAGCCCGGCGCGATCCGCGCCGTCGGCTGCGCCTCCACGGGCGACACGTCCGCGGCGCTGTCCGCGTACTGCGCCGCCGCAGGTATCCCCTCGATCGTGTTCCTGCCCGCCGACAAGATCTCGCTCGCGCAGCTCGTGCAGCCCATCGCGAACGGCTCGCTCGTGCTCTCCTTTCTGCGCGCCGGGCGCTTCGTGCACACCGCGCGGTCAGCACGCCGCAGCACCCATTCACACACCGCGTGGGCGTGCACGGTACTTGCGGCGCGCGTGGAATGCGCGGCGACAATCTCCATGGGGCCCGCTGCTGGCCGTTGCACAAAAGCGCCTGCAGCCCGCTGGCGACGCTGCTCTCACGCCACGCGCCCCCGTGCAGGCGCAGATCATGCCTCTGAAGGAGGCCAAGACGCGCTTTCGCGACAGCGCGCGGTAGGAGAGGTCGATCCCCTGTCTCAGGGACCGAACCTTCAATGATCGACGACGCTCATCGAAGGTTCGCCGCTGCGCGGGGCAGTCACACCTTACACAGCAAACTCAGGGTACAGATTTCCGCGGCGAAGTCGAACCATGTTTCGTCTTGCAACCTAAGAAAATTGTCACCACGCGAATCTCTGTCCGATTCGTTCGCGAACTCAGGCGGAAAACGGGCGGTTTTTTCGAACGCGCTACCCTTCGTTCAGGTCCCAGTCGTAGCGGTCGCCCGAAATCGAACTCACCGTGCCCAGCCCTGCGGCGAGGGGACCGGTCGCGTACTGGCGCAGATGGGCGATGACGCCCGCATCGGTGCCGCCGAAATCACCCTGATAGGGCGCAGCCTGTGGCGGGGGTGCATATGGCACAGGGATAGGAGGCAACGGAATAGGTGCCTGTGCCTGCTGTGCAATTTTCACAACCGCAGGAGCACAGCTCGTCGTCGTCGACGTCGTTCTGCTTACCACGCGGCGTTTCTTGCGAACTTTGCGAGCTGGTGCCTTGCGTGCAATCTTGCGGGCTTTCACCTGCTTGCGCTTGACGCTGTTCACTTTGCGGACTTCCTGATAGCCCGGCCCTGGTGCCCCTGCTGTTACCTGAACTGCGCCGCCACCAATAATGGCGCCTCCGCAAGTGCAGGCACATAATTTTGCTAAAGCCATGCGTACTGACATTTTTTCTTACCTTCTTCAGCTTGGGAGGTTATCATTGAGAGCGTTTCAAAAATCGATGCCGCCATTGCTGGCTGGATTGATATGTGAAAAGCTTTCCGCCTCCTGATGAACCCATAAGGCCCAATGAATAGGTAAAGCTCAATTACATTAACCCTGTTTAAGTGCCGAACTGACGAAAATTTCACAACTTTTTTGCCGTTCTTCCAGAAGCGTCCCGTTGTGGAACTGTTTCACCGGCATATTGTTAACTTTGCGACAACAATCATCGGCCTCGCACGCGAAAACGTCATGTCCCGAATAACAGCTTGTATGCAAAAAACCCCGAGTCTATAGGCCGCGGGCATGGCGATACTTGAAGAAGAATCACCTCATTCAATGCGTGAATTTAAGCCTTTGGAGAGATTGGAATGACCGCCAGCGGCGAAAGTGGGAAAGAGAACGGCACTACCGTAACCTTGCCCCCGGGTTATGATCCCTCCGATAAGGAGCCGTTCATGAACCCAGAGCAATTGGAGTTTTTCCGCCAATTGTTGCTGGACTGGAAAGCCGCCATTGCCGAAGAATCGCGCATTACACTTACTTCATTACAGGACGGGCCCATTCGCGAACCGGATCTGAACGATCAGGCATCCAACGAAACCGATTGGAGCATTGAACTGAAAACGCGGGACCGCCAGCGCAAGCTGACATCAAAAATTGATGCGGCATTGAACCGGATTGATGATGGCGAATATGGCTATTGTCAGGTTACTGGCGAGCCCATCTCTCTTGGCAGGTTGAAAGCCCGGCCGATCGCGACGATGACATTGGAAGCGCAGGAACGGCACGAGCGCAACGAACGGATTTCGCGCGACGATTGATATCCGGGCGTCCCCAAGCCTTCACATGCCTGCTTAATTCGCACAATGGCAGCGGATACGTTAACGCTTTAGCTACCTTCTTTTGCGAGAAGGGCGGATAACAAATTGTTACAGCTCAAAGTTAGTGAAGCCACATGATTGAGAAACATTCAACTTTTGCGCCAGGCAGCGCCAGCGGTGCAAAGCGCAATCAGGATCGCGACAGCCTTTTCCTGAAGGCGACGTTGCGGTTTGCAACTTGCGCTGATCCCGGCGAAGTGCGTATCCGCAATCTTTCGGCTGGCGGCTTAATGGCAGAGGCAGCTTTGCAGGTGCCGCGCGGCGAAAAGGTCGAGCTACAGCTCCGCAATATCGGCTGGATCCGCGGCACAGTCGCATGGGTTGCCGAAGGACGCATCGGCATCGCATTTGAACATCCGATTGATCCCAAACTGGCGCGCAAACCCGTTGGGCAGGCGCAGTCCAATGTGCCGGACTATCTGAACAAGATCAACAAAACGCACGAAACCAATACGCGAAACCTGCGCCGTATCTGATCTTCTGGATCACCTTGTCTACATGCAGTAAATATCGATTGGCACTGTGATTTTTTCTATCACGCGGCCAATTGGATATGGCGATAGTTCGCCTTGCGCAATCGCATCGTCCAACACCGCACGTTTATCTGCGCCCGTTAACACCAGCATAGCGGTTCGCGCCTGCCGAATTGCAGATGCCGTCAACGTCACGCGCTGCACCGCCGCTGCTTCGGGCATCGGATCAGGCTCCACCCCAATAGCGCGCACATCGTCAGCAGCTTCTATCGCTGCCTCCATATCGGGGCCGGGAAAGATCGACGCGGTGTGCCCATCAGCGCCCATGCCAAGCCAGACGAGATCCGGCGGCCATTGCAGATCGGCAAGCCGCGCATTGGCAGCGTTACCGGCCAGCTGATAATCCTCCGCCTCGCTGTTCAATGGCAATACGCGCGCGCCCAGCGGCAGAAATGTCTTGGCAATCGACGCGATATTGGACAGCGGGTCGTCCACGGGGACCAGCCGTTCATCGGTGGGAATGATCGTAACATTCTTCCAGCGTAAATCTGTAGCGGCGAGCCTTTCGAGAAATGGCTGCGCTGTGCTGCCACCGGGAAAGGCCACCAGCGCCTGCCCGCGCGCATCCAACGCGCTTTCGATAATGAATTTCACATCACCGACGACTGCACCGATCATCTCCTCGGCGTCTTCGAAATCCCAAAATTCAATCTCTTCGGCCATACTGTGCGTTTACCCTGTGTTGATTGTTGATGAATCGCGCAACTGACTATCAGGGCATGACAAAGCTGTCATCCCGTGCGCCATATTCTTTTGCCTGCTATCTGAAATCAGATCATGGCAGGCCATCGCCTGACCAGCCAGCCAGCGGGCGCACAGCTTTACAAGCATGGGAATATGGCTAAACCGCTGCGCAACTATCGCATCCCAACCGGAGTTAAGACATGCGCGCCGATGCCCAGGCAGAGACTGAACGGATTGATGCCGCGCTGGATCTGGTGCGGCTTTCGCTTGATTGGGACAAGGCATTGCGCCGGCTGGACGAGTTGAACGCGAAGGTCGAAGATCCGACATTGTGGGACAATCCAAAGCAGGCAGAAGCTGTGATGCGCGAGCGGCGGCAGCTGGACAGCGCGATCACCACGGTGCGCGATATTGACAGCGCGAAAACAGGCACGATGGAATTGATCGAACTGGCCGAGATGGAAAATGATGTCGCGCTGGCCGATGAAGGCGTGGCGGACCTTACCAGGCTGGCGGACCGTGCTGACCGTGACAAGGTTTCGGCGCTGCTGTCCGGAGAGGCTGACGGCAATGATTGCTTCATCGAAATCCACGCAGGCGCAGGCGGCACTGAAAGTCAGGATTGGGCGGAAATGTTGCAACGCATGTATATGCGCTGGGCCGAAGCGCGCGGATATAAGGTGGATATGGTCGAATATCAGTCCGGCGATCAGGCCGGAATTAAATCGGCGACGATGCAGATCAAGGGTGAAAACGCCTATGGCTATGCCAAGACCGAAAGCGGTGTTCACCGGCTGGTGCGCATTTCGCCTTATGACAGCGCAGCCAAGCGCCACACCAGCTTTTCCAGCGTCTGGGTGTATCCGGTAATCGACGATGACATTGATATCGAGATTAACGAAAGCGACCTGAAAATAGATACGTACCGCGCAAGCGGCGCGGGCGGGCAGCATGTTAACACTACCGATTCTGCCGTTCGCATCACGCATCAGCCAAGCGGGATCGTGGTCGCCAGCCAGAATGATCGGTCGCAGCATAAGAACCGCGCGACCGCGATGGGAATGCTGAAAGCCCGGCTATATGAAGCGGAACTAAGCCGCCGCGAAGAAGCAGCGGGCAGCGAATATGAAAGCAAAACCGAAATCGGCTGGGGGCATCAAATCCGCAGCTATGTTCTGCAACCTTATCAACAGGTAAAGGATTTGCGGACAGGCGAAATCAGCACTGCCCCGTCCGATGTGCTAGACGGTGCGCTCGATAATTTCATCGCTGCTGCTTTGGCACAGCGGGTTACCGGCGAACAGATGGATGTCGAGGATGCCGAATAGGCTGCAATGCGCAGTTTCGATTTTCAAACGCGGCTTCCAATTTCGGGACCAGCCGCATAACAAGCGTATGGACCTGCGCGCCAATTGGGTTAGATACTGATTGATATGGACGATACCGAAGACAACAATATCAGCTACCGCCTGAACCGGGAGATGAGCGGGATCGGCGCGTGGCTGGGCAAACGATGGGAAAGCCGCTGGGTGCGCTGGGGCATTTACGCGCTTTTGGCGTTGATACTGTGTGTCGCGATCTTCTGGCTGTTATTCGTACGAAACCTGCCCGATGCCGAAGGTCTGCTCGAATATGAATCGCCGCTGCCCACGGTTGTGCGCGATATAAATGGCGAACCCTTCCACAGCTATGCCCGCGAACGCCGTGTTCAGCTGGAATATGCGGATTTTCCGCAACCGCTGGTAAACGCGTATCTGGCGGCGGAGGATAAGACATTTTTCTCGCATGGCGGGATTGATTTTCCCGGCATCGCCAGCGCGTTGTTTAACAATCTGACAAGCGATGGCCGCCCCGTCGGCGCCTCCACCATCACGCAGCAGGTCGCGAAAAACCTGCTGCTCACCAACGAGGTGTCGTACACCCGCAAGGTGAAGGAGGCGCTGCTCGCGCGGCGTATCGAATCGGTGCTAACGAAACAGCAGATTTTATCGCTGTATCTGAATGAGATACCGCTGGGCCGCCGTGCTTTCGGGGTGGAAGCCGCGGCGCAGGCCTATTTCGACAAAAGCGTCGATGCATTGGAGCTGCATGAAACCGCGTTTCTGGCTATCCTGCCGAAAGCGCCGGAAAAATACGGCCGGTCGAGCAATCGCGAATCTGCCGTATCGCGCCGCAACTGGGCGCTTGGCGAAATGCGCAAAAACGGTTTTATCTCTGATCAGCAGCTTACCGCAGCCAAAGCGCAGCCGCTTGGTCTGGTGCCGCAACAAGGGCCGCAGTTCGTCCGCAAAGCCGGATATTTCACCGAAGAAGTTCGCCGTTTGTTGATGGACCGGTTCGGCGAGAAAGCCGAAGACGGGCCATATAGCGTCTATGCTGGCGGCCTATGGGTGCGCACCTCGCTTCATCCCGAGTATCAGGCATATACGACGGAAGCATTGCGTGATGGCCTGCTGCGCTATCATGCTGGCAAGGGCTGGCACGGGCCGGTTGCTACGGTCAAAGCCGAGGATGGCGATATTTTCAGCCAGTTTCTTTCGTCCAATAAAGAAGTGGACTATAAAGACTGGCGCACCGCTGTTGTTATCGCTCCGCGGCGGGTTAAACTGCGCAGCGGCGATGAAGGCAGGCTCGTCAGTGGGCCGTCATCCATCAAGGTCGGTGATATTATCGCGGTCGCGCCTTCGGGAGCCGGGCAGTACGCCGCGCGTATCATACCCGAAGTTGGCGGCGGTATGGTCGTTCAAAATCCGTTGAATGGCCGCGTTCTGGCGGTGCAGGGCGGGTTTGACTCGCGGCTGTCGTCATTCAACCGCGCGACGCAGGCGATGCGCCAACCGGGATCGACGATCAAGCCATTCGTGTATGCCACCGCAATCGATCAAGGCATGTCGCCTTCCTCCATCATCCTGGATGCGCCATTTTGTGTTTCGCAATCGGCGGCTTTGGGCCGCAAATGTTTTCGTAACTTTGGCGGAGCGGGCGGCGCAGGCCCGCGCACGATGCGGTGGGGGCTGGAACAATCGCGCAATTTGATGACCGTGCGCGCCGCCAATGATGCTGGCATGGAAAAGGTAGCAGATACGTTCCGCGCCATGAATATAGGCGATTACAAACCCTATCTCGCTTTCGCGCTGGGCGCGGGGGATACCACCGTTCTGAAGATGACCAATGCCTATTCCATGCTGGTAAATCATGGCAAGAAACTGAATCCTACTTTCGTTGATTTTGTGCAGAACCGGCGCGGCAAAGTGATTTGGCCTGCGCGGTGGAAACCCTGCAAGGGCTGCAACAGCGACGATTGGAACGGGCGGCCAATGCCGCGCTTTGCAGCAGCAGGCAAACAGGTGATGGACCCGATCACGGCCTATCAGGTCGTCCATATGCTGGAGGGCGTGGTTCAGCGCGGAACGGCTACCCTGCTCAAAGATATGGGGCGGCCTATGTTCGGCAAGACAGGGACAACAACCGGCCCCACCAACGTCTGGTTCGTTGGCGGCACGGCCAATCTGGTGTCCGGCGTCTATCTGGGATATGATCAGCCGCGCAACATGGGCGGCTACGCACAAGGCGGATCAACCGCCGCGCCGATATTCAAACAGTTCGCGCGCAAAGCCGTGCCGTCACTGGCGGAAAAACCGTTCGTCGCGCCTGCGGGCACCCGGCTGGTGCGGGTTGACCGGCAAACCGGCAAACGGGTGTATGGAAACTGGCCGGGGCAAAGCCTGGAGGGATCGGTGATCTGGGAGGCCTTCGCTGCGGAGACCGAACCCAAGCGCACGATCCGGCGCGAGGAGATTGCAGCGCGGCGCAAATCATCGGCCACGCGCGCGGCAACAACAACCCGGCAGCGGCAAACATCGTCTAATAATGCCGCGCCGTCTGCGCCATCGGCAAAGCCTGTTCAAGGGGCCAGCGGCACGAAGCGCGATCAGGATTTCCTGCAGGACGAAGGCGGGATTTACTAACGCGCTGGTATCGGTTCCCGCGCGCATACCCTGCCGCTTGGCACTAATAATCGCTTGATTAAATTTTGGCTGCAGCTTAGCCTTGCCGCCATGGCCGATAATCCGAAAAATGATGATACGCAAAGTAAGTTGGAGGATGACAGCGACGACGCGATTCTTGCCTCGATACAAAACAGTCCGGTAGCCACCGTCGTTAGCGATCCTTTGATTGAAGACAACCCGATTATCGAAACCAATCAGGCGTTTTTGGATCTTACCGGTTATACCCGCGAAGAAATCGTTGGCCGCAATTGCCGATTTCTGGCGGGTGAAGATACCGAACCATGGATCAGCGAGAAGATCCGCGACGGCATCCGCAGCCAGCGGTCCATTCTGGTCGAAGTGCTGAATTACAAAAAAGACGGCACGCCGTTTCGTAACGCGCTGCTAATCGCGCCTGTGTTTGGCCAGACCGGCGACCTGCGCTATTTTATCGGCTCGCAAGTCGAATTGGACGACGCAGATACCGGCCCGACGACAAAGCGGCACGAGGACGCTGTGAAGATGGTCAACACCATGTCACCGCGCCAGCTTGAAATACTCAAAGATATGGCATCGGGCTTTCGCAGCAAGCAGATCGCATACCGGCTTAAATTGTCGGAGCGCACAGTGAAGATGCACCGTTCTATTTTGTTGAAAAAACTGAATGCCGGAAATATGGCTGACGCAGTTCGTATCGCCGTTGAAGCTGGATTATAGGCGGCGGGCGCTGCCGCGCTGACCATCGCACATCGCTGCACTTCTGTTCCAAAGGGCGTATGGCCGTTGGTCCATATCGATTGATCTGACATTTTTCTGCATAACGCACGGCAACGAGACTGCGGTGGCCTAATATTATGTCCTTACCCCCCTCCGGCGCCGCGTCTCGTTATTCTCCCCCCACCAATCCGCCTCTATTTGCATGGCTTCAGCTTTCGGCAGCGCCGCCCGACGAGATCAATTCTGCGATCATCGCGTCGTCATAGCCCGCGCCCGACATCACATCATGCAGGCTGGCACCTTTTTCAGGAATGCTGAATTTATTAGCCAGCGATTGATCGCCCAGCCGCGGCGCGATTTGCGGCTGCATCCATGGTTCGTCAACGATATGGGCCTGACGGGCGACGTTTACGGGATGGGCCACCGCTTCGACATAATCCAGAACCGGAGTGACGCACGCGTCGGTCAGCGCGAACATGCGCTCCCAATGATCGCGGGTTTCAGCAGCAAATATTTCGGCCAACATTGCGTGCTGCGCTGACCACAGTGACCGATCATTTTGTTTGCCATAATCGGCGGGATCGATCGGCAGTTTTTCCATCATCACCGCAAAGAATTGCGGTTCTATACAGCCAACAGCCACAAATTTATCGTCGGATGTTTTGTAGCACCGATAAAAGGGCGCAGCTCCGTCGAGCAGATTGCCTTCGCGCGCCGGTTTCCAGGCGTTCAGGCCGTGCATATTATACACAAAACTCATCAGGCTGGACGTGCCGTCTATAATGGCGGCGTCGACGACATCGCCCTTCCCGCTTTTTGAACGCGCGACCAATGCCGCGAGAATACCCGACAGCAGAAACATCGATCCGCCTCCAAAATCACCGATCATATTAAGCGGCGGCACAGGCGGTTCGCCATCTTTGCCGATCGCATGCAGCACGCCCGTCATTGATATGTAATTGATGTCGTGCCCGGCCATTGTGCGCCATGGGCCGTCCTGCCCCCACCCCGTCATGCGGCCATAGACCAGCGCGGGGTTTATATCGCGGCATTTATCGGGGCCAATGCCCAACCGCTCGGTCACGCCGGGGCGTAATCCTTCGATTAATATGTCGGTATCTTTTACCAGCGCCAGCAAAGCCTGCACTCCGGCGGGCTGCTTCATATTCAGCACAATCGAACGCTTGCCGCGATCATCCATTCCCGATGGCCGCCCGCCCGGCCTGTCGACGACGATCACATCCGCACCATAATCGGCGAGCAATTGCCCGACATAAGGGGCAGGACCAATTCCGGCCAATTCTATGACTTTGTGACCCGATAAAGGCCCGCTGCGTTCGCTCATGCTCAACTCTCCGGTTTAATCGTTTGATTAAAACCTATGGAGTTCCAGCTATATCGGCAAGTCTTTTGTCGTGATACCCGGCTAGGCCGCTGTTTATTGCCGCGCCAGTTTGCGCGCGAAATGCACCTGGATGGCGCTCGCCACGCTCTGGCCGACTTTGCGCTGCCCGATTTTCGATGAGAGAAACTCGACATCCTGTTTATTGGTAAGATAGCCGGTTTCAAAAAGGATCGAGGGCGTGTCCGGTGCTTTCAATACCACGAATGACGCAAATTTATGCGCATGTGACCGCAGCCGCATATTAGGCTTTGCCTCACGCAGCAGCAGTTTGGCGAAATCTGCCGATACATTCATTGTTTCGCGCTGCGTCAGATCAATCAGGATCGACGAGACATTGGCATCGGCCCCGCCCAGATTGATGCCGTTGATGATATTCGATTTATTCTCGCGCGATGCCAGCTTCTGCGCTTCGCGGTCAGAGGCGACTTCGGATAAAGTATATACCGTGGCGCCATTTGCCGCGTGGCTGCCGGCCGCATCGGCATGGACCGATATAAACAGATCGGCATTCATCCGGCGGGCGATGCCGAACCGATCCTGAAGCACCAGAAATTTGTCGCTCTCACGCGTTAAGGCCACGCGGATACGCCCTGTTTTAACCAATTCGTCGCGGATGGATTTGGAAATCGCATGCGTCACTTCCTTTTCCCGTTTTCCGCCATGCGGGCTGATTGCACCGGGATCATGTCCGCCATGGCCAGCATCAATCACAACCAGCGGCAAGGCCGGATTTGCGGGACCGTAAATGCGCGGCAATCCCTTTTTCGATTTGGTGCGGCTGATATTGGCAGTCACTTCGTAATTTTTCTTCGGCGGTTTTGACCGGAACAGGGCTGGCGGCAAGAAAGTGAAACGGTCGCGCTTCAGCCCGGTGGTGAATTCTACAAATTGCGAAGGACGAAGATTGATCTGCAAACTGCGCCCATCGGCAGAAAATGCGCCGCCCGTCACTTTGGTAGGGTGGTCCAGATCAAATACGATACGCGCAGTATTGGGATCGAACTGCCCTTGCCGTACTGCTTTGATCGCGCCACCGGTAAGCGAACGCGCGCCCTTTGTTGCGCCCAAGATATCGATCGCGATACGGTTCGGTTTGGCAAGCGTAAATACCGACGCCTTATTCACAACGTCGTCAAATTTTACCGTAATTGCATTGTCGCTGGCGACCACTTCGCTGATGGCGGCCGCATATGCAGCGGGAGCAGCGACGAAACACGAAAATAGCATGGCAGCACACAGCATAGCATGCTTATGTAATTTGCTTTGGTAGCCGGTCCAGTTAATTCTGTGTGTCATCGTTACCAACCCATTAGTCTAGCGTGATGAAAAAGGTGTTAACGACAGCGTGCAAAAATGAAATTTTCAAGTCAGCTTAACTGATGTCAAGCAGACGGTTAGGCACATACCTACTGGCCTGCTGCCCGGCTGCTGGATGACGCAAGCCTTCCCGCTTGCCCATTGGTGATTTGGCTGCTAGCCAGCATTATCCGCATATTCCTGCGGTTTAGTTTAGGGGCATCTACTGTTGAACGGCCCCTGTATTCAGGTTGAAGCAGCATGAGGCATATTATTTCCACCATCGCTATTCCTTCGGGGCGCGGCGCATGGGCGGGGAATAACGCTGGTGCAGATCGCGCCCGCCATGCCGGTGCAGCAGACACATTTTTTCGTAACCCATCATTTACTGATGATTTATTCCGCCGCGTCCCATCCGCGCATATCGCACGGGCGGGCAACGGCTTTTTCAATATCGGCGTCACACCGGGCCATGTGCCAAGGGTAAACGCCAGGAGACATTTACATGACAACGCGTATGCTAATCGATGCGCGCCACCAGGAAGAAACCCGGGTGGCGGTAGTATCAGGAAACCGGATTGAAGAACTCGATTTTGAATCCGATGAACATAAACAGCTCAAAGGCAATATCTATCTTGCCAAAGTAACCCGGGTCGAACCATCGCTGCAGGCGGCCTTTGTCGATTATGGCGGGAACCGTCACGGCTTTCTGGCTTTCAGTGAAATCCATCCGGATTATTACCAGATACCGCGCGAAGACCGCGACCGCTTGCTCGCCGAAGAAGCAGAGGCCGCTGCCGAAGAGGCCAAGCTGCTCGAGCAGGAAGAGGATGAGGATAACGAACCTGCAAAGGTGATGAAATCCGAAGCTGCCGAAGAAGAGGATGACGACCTGATCGAGGTTGATACCGATCACAGCGTCGACACCATCGACATGACCGAGGGCGAAGAACCTTCAGATGACGATGATGACGTTGAAGATGGCAATTCCGATGATGATAATTCGGACGGCGACAACAGCGACGATAAATCCTCACAAAGAAACGAACGCGGCAGAGGCGGCAATCGGCGGCGGCGTGGCCGCGGGGGCAAAGGTGACAACCGCGGAAACAGCCGGGGCCGTAATGGCAAAGGCGGCGGCCGGGGAAATCAGCCGCGCGCCAGCGATGAGGCCCGCGCAAAGCGGATGAATATTCGCCGCCGCTACAAAATTCAGGATGTTATCCACCGCCGTCAGGTTCTGCTGGTGCAGGTTGTGAAGGAAGAGCGCGGCAATAAAGGCGCGGCGTTAACGACCTATATGAGCCTTGCCGGGCGCTATTGCGTTCTGATGCCCAATACAACGCATGGTGGCGGCATCAGCCGGAAAATTTCCAATGCGTCCGATCGCAAGCGTCTGAAATCCATTATCTCGGATATGAATCTGCCGGCCACGATGGGCTGTATCGTGCGCACTGCAGGCATGAGCCGCACAAAACCCGAAATCCGCCGCGACTTCGATTATCTGGCCCGGCTGTGGGATGAAATTCGGGAAAAGACGTTGTCGGGCGCTGCCCCGATGCTGATCCATTCGGACAGCGACCTTATCAAACGTGCCATCCGCGACATCTATAACCGCGATATATCCGAAGTGATGGTCGAGGGTGAGCATGGCTATCGTGCTGCCAAAGACTTCATGAAGCTGCTAATGCCGAGCCATGCAAAGCGCGTGCAGCAGTATGCCGATTCCGTTCCATTGTTTCAGCGGTATAATGTCGAAGATCAGCTATCGGCGATGTATCAACCCATTGTACAGCTAAAATCCGGCGGCTATATCGTCATCAACCCAACCGAGGCGCTGGTGTCGATTGACATCAACTCGGGCCGCTCGACAAAAGAGCATGGCATCGAGCAGACCGCGCTTTCGACCAATATGGAAGCGGCGAAAGAGATCGCCCGTCAACTGCGCCTGCGCGATATGGCAGGGCTGGTCGTGATTGATTTTATCGACATGGAACGCCACGGCAACAGCCGCAAGGTGGAACGCGCGATGAAAGATGCGCTGAAAAATGATCGCGCGCGCATACAGGTGGGCCGGATTTCCAGCTTCGGCTTGATGGAAATGTCACGGCAACGCTTGCGCACAGGCGTTCTGGAGGCATCGACCCGCGAATGTCCGCATTGCGAAGGCACCGGGCTGGTGCGCACGGCTTCGTCCTCTGCGCTTTCTGCGCTGCGGATGATTGAGGAAGAGGCGTCGGCAGGCAAAGGCAGCAACATTCAATTGCAGGCCAGCCAGGAAGCGACGATCTATCTGTTGAACAGCAAACGTGCTGAGCTGGCCGATGTGGAGGACCGTTACGGCGTTTCCGTGGCTGTCGTTCCCAATGGCGAGAGTGAAGGCGCCAAGCTTTCGGTCAGCGCGTCTGGACCGCGCCCTGAAAAGCGCGCCAGGATCGAACCCGTTGTCGATCACGATGATGATGCTGGTGATGACAACGCCGCCGATGAAGACAGCCAGGAAAGTTCGGATCGCAGCGACAGCGATAGCGAAAATGATGGCCGCAACAAAAAACGCCGCCGGGGCCGCCGGGGCGGGCGTGGTCGCAATCGCAATGCCAGTGACGACGCAGGCAACCAGCGACAGCGCGGTTCCAACGACGGCGATCACGGTGAAGATAATCGTGGTGACGACAAGCGTGGTGACGACAAGCGTGGTGGCGACAAGCG
>ENA-ORXU01002261-ORXU01002261.1-marine-metagenome-genome-assembly--contig:-NODE-2261-length-13465-cov-5.355019_pt1 | contig 13465 bp, 11 predicted proteins | sample MGYA00237869_ERZ511484 | MGnify/ENA metagenome assembly ERZ511484
TCAAGTGAGTTAAGATCGCGCGGTTAACAATGGCCAATACCTTGCCCATCGCTCGCGGTTGGTTAGCCAACAGAAAACGAAGCGGATACGGGAAACTCAGTGCCCACTGGCGGATCGGTCTGTGCGGCAGGACATGATCCACCAGAAGCGCAGCCATCTCCACCATGCAGATGGCACCACGACTAGTGCAAAAACCGCGACGTTTACTACTGAAGGCTACCAGATGCTCGTGGCTGTAGCTCTCGCAGCGCACGCGTAAAAAACCGTTCTCAAGCCGACCACACGCCAAGTAGTCTTCAAACTCGCGCGTGACGTGTCGTGGTAGAAAACGACCTGTCTCACTCAGCTGTGTCTGATACTCAGGCCAATAATGCTCTACAAATTGGTACAACAGTGTCTGCTCGGGCTTATGCCCCACATAGGCAGGTGCAACATCGCCGGAGATCCTGTCCGGCTGTGGAAGTACCATCAAACGCATCCTTGCCTGATTTGTTTACGCTTAGTTTAGCTGTGCTTCAAGAGCCTGAGGTTTACCCTCAACGCGCAATTCCAAACGCACTTCCTAAATACTAGGCATGGTTCTCATAAAAGATTGATTCATGGGCAGATAAACATCGTTAGTGACCGACGAGAATTCTTTGTATTTTTGAACGTCCGCTCCAAGGCTGTTTGCGGACTGAACGGAAATGCAGTCACAGCAATACACGAACAGCCGGAGTTGGCCGAGAACTGCCCGTCGCTGCCCTTCAGACTACCCTAACTTGACTGACAAATGAGTGCCTCAAACCCAGTAGTTATTCATACTTGCGAAAAGCGTCTGAGTAAACCGTAATAGCAATGCCCATCAATCCAAACACTACCCCGTCTACACGTGTAGAGCCGCCCACCTGAGTGCGTTGCCTTATTCTGTAAACCCCACGTTTTCCCAGCGTATGCTGCTCAGTCCAAATGCACCGTAGTTTGCCAGATCCTGTCGGGTCGCGATTAATTCGGGGCGTTGATACAGCGGTAGCGTATGTACATTTTCCCAGATAATTTGATCGGCCTGATTCGCAAGCGTAATACGCTTTGCTGGATCGGTCTCAGTGGCAATCTGCGCTGCCAGCTCATCAACTTCGGGTAGTGACAGCTGCGCAAAGTTGCTCTCTGATCCACTGCCATAGATCTGCTTGATGCCACTGAAAGGGTACGGTGTACCAATCCATGAGAATGCGATAATTTCAAACTCGTGCCCTGTGAGTGTCGGACCAAATTGGGCAATAGGAATTGTAACAATATCAAGTTGAATGCCTATTTCTTTCAGCATGCTTTGCGCTTGCAACGCCTCGTTCTCTGACGCTTTCACAGTAGCCAATTGCGTAAACCGAACTATGAGCTTCTCTCCCTCTTTCTCGCGAATGCCATCGGCACCCACCGTCCAGCCCTCATCCTCCAACAACGCTCGTGCCTTGTCAGGGTTGTATTCCAATCCCGTTACGCTCGCGGTATCAACAAAACCCGCCTGCCCTTGCAGAAAAACATGATTATTCAATGGCTTCACGGGCCAGTCAATACCGGCCAGATCGCTGGCGGCAATAGAAAGCCTGTCCAGTCCGTACACGATTGCCTGGCGAATGGATAAGTCTTGCAGTAGTCCCGCCTTGGAGTTAAACGTGAAGTGCCGAAAATTCGGACCACCGGCCTTGCGTACATCTGCGTTCTCTACACGCAACGCGCGCTGAAACGCATCTGGGTCGGAACCAATATCAAACGCATCAATTTCACTATTGGCAAACGCTTGTGCGGTGGCATCAGGCGCAATGGCTCGCCAACTGACAGTGTCCAGCATGGGTGGCTCACCCCACCATTGATCATTGGGCACAAGCGTTATGATTTTCTGTGTTTCATCAAAGCTCTCTACTTTGAATGGACCTGACAGCCAATCGTTATTCAATTCACTCCACGCCGAATTGAACACCTCTGGATTGGCGATACTCTCAGCCTTGACGACAGCAGGCTGACTGAACCCCTGGCTCCAGTCCGGGAAGGCCGTTTTATAGGTGACTGTCACTTCGGTTTTCAGCGCCCCCAATGTGATCGATGCTATAGGCTCATACGATTCAGTGGACGCACAGTTAAATTCAGTGTTCTCCCCGTTGCAGGCCTGCCATTTAGCGATCATGTCGTCACCGTCTATCGGGCTACCGTCACCCCATACAGCTTGAGGATTCAACGTATACAAGATCTCGGTTGGCTCTTCGCTAACGACCTCAACCGACAACACGTAATCGGGATTGGGAGTTGGAACGCCTTGCGCGTCAAAATGAAAGAAAACCGGTAGCAGCGGTGCGCGCACTTTCGAATAGCTGTAGTTATTTCCATCGACATGCAATGGATTCCAATTCTCCGCAAACTGATTCACACTTAAGGTTAACTGCCCGCCTTGTGTCAAACTATCGCGATCCTGTGGGTTAATAGCCTGCGCGGTTGCAGAGACACTATCAGCCGCTGCGCCCTGAGCGGCGTCGGCTTGCTCGCTACTTGTTGCAGACTCTGTCTGCGTCGATGGCGCTTCTTGCCCACCACCACAACCCAGCAGTATCACGCTCATTACCAGTAACGAGGTGAGTGTATAAGGCTTAATCAATTCAGTCTCCTTTGGCTCTCTTGCATTCTAACGGCTAATACGACGAACACCCCACGGGCATCGTTCAGTCAACCTGGTTCCCATGGCACATCATTATAGTGACATGCAGACGTATGAAATTCTTGTGTAGTTGGTACCAGACTACCACCGCTCACAGGCACCGCTATCAACTCAGGAGACTCCTGTACACACCGGTTTTGCTGAACATCGCTCAACTGAATTTTCTTCGGACAACGGGGATGGAATCGGCAACCAGAGGGCGGGTCGGCCGGCCCGGGGATTTCACCTTCGGGAATTAGTCTGATTCGGCTCCGTTCGATGTCCGGATCAGGAACAGGCATTGCAGACAACAAGCATCGGGTGTAGGGATGGTTGGGATTGCCGTACACGGACTCCACAGTGCCGGTCTCTACGATTCTACCCAGATACATGACGGCGACTCTGTCAGCAATGTGCCTGATCAATGCCAGATCATGTGCCACAAACAAATAGGAGAGCCCCAGGGAGGACTTCAAGCGCTGCAGCAAATTAACGATACCGGCACGAATGGACACATCAAGTGCTGAGACGGGTTCATCCAGAATCAACAACTGTGGCTCCAGGGAAAGAGCGCGCGCGATACACACGCGTTGGCATTGTCCACCGGAGAGTTGCTGTGGGTAGCGATCAAGGTGATCACTGTCCAGACCTACCAATGCTACTAATTCGTTAACCCGTGACACCATGGTTTGTGTCGAGTGGTTGAACACACGCAGCGGCTCTGCAATAAGATCAAATACCGGCATACGGGGATCCAAGGATGACATGGGATCCTGAAACACGATCTGAAGCTGACGACGAACAGACAAACGCTTGGCGCGCGAGTCAAGCTCTTGCACATCAGTACCAAACAATTTGATAACGCCTTCCGTGGGCGGCTTCAGGTCCAGTATGGACAACGTGGTTGTACTCTTTCCACAACCCGATTCACCCACAAGCCCAAGAGTTTCACCTTGCATGACATGTAGATCAATACCATCAACGGCATAGACCGTACCGACACGCCGCCGAAAGACGCCCCCTTTGAGTAACGGAAAATGTTGTTTGACCGAGATCATGTCCAATACCGTTGCACGCGGCGCGGCTGAAGGGTTCTCAGCCGCAGAGCCAAGGTCAGTGCTTGATTGAAACAAGTCCCTATGGGTCAGTGATTGCTCGGCAATCACCTGGTGACGAAGGCAGGCTGAGAAGTGTTCCCCCTCGCTCACCGTCACCAGTGGTGGCTCATCCTGTAAACAGGGTTCCTCCACCAGTGGACAACGTGGCGAAAAACTACAGCCCGCCGGTAACGAGAGTAATGACGGTGGGTTGCCATCAATAGCGCTGAGCGCGTGCCTCAACGCATTGTCCTCCTGCGGTAACGAACCCAGCAGACCCATGGTGTACGGCATACGTGAATGGTAGAACAACGCTTGCGTGTCGCCCCGCTCAACCAGCTTGCCGGCATACATCACCATCGCCTTGTCCGCTACACGGGCGACCACGCCTAAATCGTGGGTAATGAGAAGCAGCGCCGTCTGAGTTTCTCGGCAGGCTTTCTGCAAGACGTCCAACACTTGCGCTTGAATGGTGACATCCAGTGCGGTTGTCGGTTCATCAGCGATGAGCACGTCTGGGTTGTTTGCTATGGCCATGGCAATGAGAACGCGCTGGCGCATACCCCCGGAAAACTCATGTGGGTAGGCGTTAACGCGTTGTTGCGGATCAGGAATACCCACCATTGCCAACAGCTCGATTGCTCGGCTTTCAGCCATACGGGTTGAACATGGCTCATGCACTTGAAAGGATTCAACAAGTTGTTCACCCACGGTGTACACAGGTGTCAACGCCGACAGCGGATCCTGGAACACCATGCCTATGGTCTTGCCTCGTAAGCGTGACATGGCGTCATCATCACGACCGACCAGCTGCTGCCCGAGCAAGCGAATGGAACCTTCAACACGCGTACTGGAAGGCAGCAACCCCATGATGGCCATGGCAGTCGCGGACTTGCCCGACCCGGACTCCCCCACGATGGCCAGAGTCTCACCCGCTGCGAGCGAAAAATTCAACCCACGCACCGCGTGCAGAGCACCCGCTTCGTTATCGAAGTGCACGTTTAGATCTTGTACGTCAAGTACGGTAGTTTCAACCGTGTGGGTTTCTTCAAGCCGACTGTTGGTGCCTTTCATACCGACTTAGACCTTCCTTGAAGACACTGAACCCGGATCGAACGCATCGCGTAATCCGTCACCCACCGCATTTACCGATAGGATCAACAGCACGATGACGCTGGCAGGACCTGCAAACAACCAGGGAAAGCTGCCGAGTTGTCTTGCACCGTCGCCTAGCAACGTACCCAGGGATGTATCTGGCGGCTGCACACCAAAACCGAAATACGCAAGGCTTGTCTCGGCAAGGATCGCCCCACTGACATTCAAGGTGGCATCAATGATCAACAGCGATGCAATGTTGGGCAGGATATGCCGAACAATAATCCTCGGCCCGGATAATCCCATATAGCGTGCCGCCTGAACATATTCCTGTTGCCTCACAGACTGCGTAAGACTGCGCACCACGCGTGCTGACAACATCCATCCGAAACCTGTCAGTAGCATAACTAGCAGCAACACCGACGAACCACTGCCCGATGAATTACCGGCCACCAATGCAATTAACAGAAATGACGGTATCACCAGAAGCAGATCGGTGACCCACAGCGCACCGCGCTCAAGCCAGCCACCATAATAAGCGGCGAATGAACCCACAATGGCTGCGATAGTAGTGGACAACACAGCCACAACCAGCCCAATCAGCAAAGACTTACGTAAACCGTGGAGCGTTAGCGCCCACATATCACGTCCCGATTGGGTAGTACCCAACGGGTGTTCCAGACTAGGGGGTTGTAGATACGCTGTGCGATCTACATCGTCATAAGCCCAGGGTGACAACCACGGGCCGATTATCGCTACGATAATCAGCAACACAATAACGACCAATCCCACGACGGCCGTCTTATTGCGTAAGAATCGCCTGAATAGCAACCGGTTACGGCTTGACCGTACCGATACAGTGTTCTTGACCGTCGTATCGTGACTGTGGGAGGTGACTGCCTGTATACGTTTAGCCATCGGTTATTGATTACCCATTAGTGGCTACTCATCAGTGGCTTCCCTGGCGCACACGCGGGTCTAGCCACGCCACCAGAAAATCGGCTAACAACGCACCCAGCAATACACAGAATCCGCCGAAGGCTGCAGTGGCAACAGCGCCGTGCACGTCCTGCCCTTGAATCGTCTTTACACCGTAGTCACCCATTCCATGGAATGAAAAGATAATTTCCATAAAGGCTGCGCCAACAAACAGCGTGGCAACGCTAAACGCAAAATAGGTACTGGTAGGAATCAGCGATACACGCAGCGCGTGCTTGAGTATGGCGCGAGAGCGCCGCAACCCTTTTGCCCGTGCCGTGCGCACAAAACCTGAATTGAGCGAATCGAGCATGACGTTGCGCTGGATTCTACTGAAGAACGCAGCACCCAGAATGGTTAACGCCAGTGTGGGTAGCATGAGATGCTGCAAGCGATCAATCAAACCTGCCCCGAACCAATCACCCCGTGCCCCAGTCTCGCCTACAAACTCAAAGAACCGCGAACCTGTGGCCGTGTTTATCCACGTGGCCAATACCTGCAACAAACTGGCGATGACAAACGAGGGAACCGATAGCCCCAACAACGCCAGAAAGGTAAACATACGATCCGACACCTGATATTGACGTGTTGCTGTCCAGGTGCCGATCAACACGCCCAGCACCGCACCCAATAGCGAGCCTAACGTAATGAGTCGAACACTCACCCAGATGCGCCGCTCTATCTCTTCCCCCACGTTGCCACCGCGCGGCGATTCGCCCCAATTCCAATCAAAGACAATACTGGAAGACCACACCTGCCAGCGCTCGTGCAATGGCACCTGATCACTCAGGTTGCGCGAGCGCAGGTTATTTTCTATGGATACGGGGTCTATAGGTGGGTTGGCAACCTCATAGAGCGACCGCGGATTGAGCTGCGTTGCCGCGAGCACCCAGCTCAAATTGGTAGCCACCACCAGGAGTATTGCGTAGTTCAGGAAGCGTTTGAGGAGATAGAGGCCCACTGGGTGTTGATTTGGCGGTGTGGCGTTGAACAGGTGTATGGAGTTTATCGTAGCATGAACGAATGACTGTGCTTATGGGAGGCAGAGTATCTTACGGCTCAATTTTTCGGTTCATCTCTTTTGAGCCTTCGACGGTGTCCCTCAATGAACCATAACTACTCTGATCCCTAATAAACAGTATCTCTTCAAAAATTCTTACCTTTCCTGTACTCAGGCCTTCAACACTTATGGTAAAAGCCAATCCAACGCGTTTTGATAATACTCGTTCATGACCTGAAAAAATTCGCCGTATTTTTCTTCGGATACATCTAACAGGATGGGACTGACCACGTTGAGCCTGATACCACGAGGCATATCAATGGCAGCTCCAACAACAAACCCGCCATTGGCTCCGTTTGCTTTATCAGCACCTGCCCCAGACGAATAGGGTCAACGTCCAACACGCCATTGGTCAGAGTAACCGAACCATTGATATCCAAATAGTTCAGAATCAGTCCATGATGCCAGATAAAATCAGTCTTCATCAGTAGGCACAAACGTGACGTCGGTAACCCACTGCTCATTGATATGGGTTGCTTCAAAATCCTCGTCAACCACATATCCCATACGAAATCATCGCGTATATTTCTATACATCAAAAAACCAATAACTACAAAACTTCTCTGATTAATTGGATGTTGTCGAAACAGTAGATATTATCGGTACCGTCCCCGAAATTGAAACCAATAGAGACCTCACTGTATGCCTCTTCTGCACTTTCATATCTTATTGATTTCGTGTCATAAGTGGTAGACACCGCTACTGATGTATCCACCAGAGGTTTAAAAGTATCGAGAATTCTGGCTGTCATCTGAATATATACTTCAGAGCTTTTTTGCGCGCGGACGTCGAAAACTATATCGTAGGTGGAATTAGCATCAATAAAGAACGGCAGTGGCAAGTAATCAATTCGCGCATCAAAGCGTTCTTGTGCTGTAACTGGAGAAATCACACAATACTCACCAATCGTGTCTGCGACATCAGGAAGATCAGAAAACCAATAGCGGATTCCGTCGGAGAAATCTCCGTTCAATAGGACGTTGTCAGTTGGAATGTCCGTTTGACCCGGATTGACGCAACTTTCAGTGGAGGACCACACACAAGTTCCAGCGGAGCGTTCAGCCAAATTAGATGCGCCGTCACCATCATAATCAAATTGGGTGTAACGATGAGGCGCGTCAATTACCGTGGATCCATCTGCAAAAAAGGCCTGTGATTGTTCGGATATTTCCACTGTGTGTTCGTGGAGTATTTCGAACCATTTTATGCTGATATCGTTTTCTTCGCCTTTGAGAACGCCAGCAACGTTTACCGACAGTGGCAAGGCGGAGTTTCCGAAGGTAAAGAATTGACTGATGCCAGAATTTATCTGAATTAATACCCGCCAACCGATGTCATTCACTGCAATTATTTGCCGATTGGATTCAGGACTATTAAGCTCAACCATTGTGCTTTCGTTACTGTTCTCGCTAGCACATGAGACTAGTACGCAAGACAACATCAGTAAAAGCCTGGCACAAAACTGCTTCATAGAACCCCGGATGAATGCGAAAGTTGCTGACACTGTACTGCTATCGTATTCACCGTTGAGCACACTAAGGTAACGGTGTAGTGAGTGTAATTTGATATCCATCTCCAGAACTCGAATCGCTTCTATTGGAAATCAACAAACCAGTTACAACGATTGCAGCTATTGCCCCGGCAATCTTATAAGCCCGACGACTTTCACGCGTAAGAGTGACCATCAACTGCTGCTCAGGGTCTCGGAGCACTGTGGTGGTCTTATACACTTGGTAATTCTTCGCAGTCACTCTCATATTGATCGGCTTGTCCACCGGCAAAACCATCTGCTGCCCACAGTTCCAGTTTTCCCATTCACCTTCTACCCGATAACAGACTTCAGCGCTCTTTGGTTCGGTCACAACTGTCAGGTAACCAAATTCCAGATTTGCCTCTGTGTCAACCTCGACAGACTTGCACGGTATTAAGCAGTAGTCGCCCCGTATTTTGGGCTCCTGTATTGGAAACTGTTGTCCTGACGTCATTTGATATACCTCGTTGCTCACACTCTTGAAAAAGAGCTCAATGGGAGCGTCAGCACGGGTATCCAGGTTGTTCAGCATGGCGGAGGCGAAAGGGCTGTATTCAGTGCCATCGCCATCGACCGCTATTTTACCGTACTCAGTTGAAAAACCCACGAACGATCCCTGCGGCTGCCAACGAGTGTCCAGTGAAGTCAAACCAGTCAGATTTATTGAACGTGAAAAATTCTCGACCGGGGCATCACGGCATGCATCAATAAATAGGGCGTTAATACCAGTGGAGTTATAGCGTTGGACGCGTTCCAAAATACTCGACAGCGAGATGGAGCGATTTCTAATATCGCTCTCTGTTCTGAGCTTAACCCCGTCAGGAAGAATGGGAATCAGGAAATTTTCACCGGCACTGGCTGAACCATGACCGGCATAGTAAATCAGCACGGACGAACCATCTTCAACAGACCTAAGGAAAGAGTCTATTTCGTTGTTGAATTCGTCTATCTGGAGATCAACCAGGGCACGATCCTTATGAATGACAAAACCGATAGACGATAATTTTTCGGCAATGGCTGTAACGTCATTAAACGGATTGGATAGACTGAACCCGGATCCATAATTGCTGTTACCGATAATCAGGGCATGTCGTGTTTCTGATTTCGCATCATTAGTAAAACCGAGCAAGCAAAATGCCACGAGTATCAAACAAAACAATCCCTTGATCTTACACACGAAACCACGTCGATCACAACACACCTGGTTTTTTTCGGACTGAAAATTGTAACTCATAGGTTTCCAATGTGGTGATCTGTAGAGTGTTGTGATTGCCTGATCAGCAATCTCAGGGATAATGTTTACATTTATAATGTACTGTTACCATGAATAGGTTCTATCTTTACATACTATACAACAGTAGGGCAGCCGGTATTTACCTACAATAGCTTGCAACCTCACCATTAAAAATTTGATCTGCATCATCAGATTTCGTGTGTGCGGGTGGGATAACAATGATCTACCTGAAACGCCAAGCCGTGACTAAAAAAGGCTAGCCGATATCTCACTTGACCTTACACAGTGCCAACTATGGAGTGTTGGATAATTCAGCAACCCATAGCTCAACCACCTTTCCATTTTGAACAAGTGCCGACAATCCGGAGCTAAATGAATGCAATTGACCTCCAGCGACTGGCAGTGAGACTAGTGGAGCTCCGAATTCATTTTGCAGGCTTGCCAAGCTGCGATATTCTGGAAACACATTTCGCGCAATCATCATTTCTATATGATTATCCAGTACAAGGAGGCTGTCCCCTCTATTGTTCAAGAATATCTGTGCTTCCAAGCCAACGAGCTTTTTAGTGGAAGGTGAGCCAGCATTCCAATTCTTCTTGAGATAACTTTGTATTTCAGGGTATCTGATATCCATACCAAGTGGTATATCACTTGCCACCCAGGGTGTATCTCCCTGGCTTTGCTCCGAACAACTGTTTTTCTGCAACCTGAAACAAACCTGTAGCTGGTATGCCAGTGGCAAACGATCTAATCGCTGGTAAAGTCGTTGCCAGTATTGTATCGCCGTGTCACCCCCACCCCGGTCGTCTAACATCCGTGCAAAATTGAAAAGCAGATTGTCTGGTGCAGTTTCCTCTCTTGACAATTTAACCATTACGTCTCGTGCATGCGGCCACCGGTCGGCTTCATCTACATTGTCATTTATCCGAATCAGTTGATAGATACTTTCAAGCTGACTGACCACTGCTGAACTTTTCCCGAGCGGGGTTTGCAGAGCATCTTCAATCGCAGCGTAGGCCCGGTGTATTTTACCCGGCATATACAGGTAAACAGCCGCCAGATTGATGTAGCTGGTTAACTGTTGATCATCCATGTTGATCGCATGCTTCAGCCGCTGCTCTGCTTTCTGTAAATGGACCATCGCCTCCTGCGGCATCCGTTGTTCAAAAAGACTGCGCGCTCTGACTACTTTCAATCCACTGTTGGGCTCCAACAAGGTAGGAATCCAGTATTTGTAAGCCAATTCAACTGGCATTTTTTCTCTCGCAAGCTGTAGATGAACGTAGCCCAGATTACTGTATGCCTCCTTTGTTTCTACACGATTCAAGTAGTCCTCAAATAGAATTTGAGCATCCTGGTAGTAACCGAAGTGCGCCAGCGCAACTGCATATTGATAATACGGTACATCCTGCAGTATTCTCTTGAAACCTTCTTGTAAATATCGTCTGCGTACGTCGTTGCTTGGATGAGTGCTATCGTTCGTATCAGAGCTGTCCACACCACTTATTTGAGCAAGCCAGCGACGAAAAAAATCGCTTTCACCACCAACAAGCCGATCAGTTCGGTAGCCGGCAATAGTTGCAAAAGTATAACCACGCAGATCAGCACGCAACTCCTCGTCGGGGCGCGGTTGTTGCAACAATGTTTCCCTCGTAGGGAGTTCCCGGTTGTTTATAAATGCCCGATGATGAAACAGATCTTCTGTACCCAAATGAGATAACTCGTGTCCAAGTACAAACGCGGTGCGCGCATCGCCTAGTTCCAGATCGTTCTCACGGTACATTAGTTTAATTGCACCCTTGGTAATTACTACCGAGTTGTCGCTCAACGCGACAGCCCAGGGGTGACCATCACTATCGATTACATGCAACTTGGATCTTATGGCTTGCTGTGAACCAATCGTTCGACTGATTTTTTTATAGATGTCATTGACCCGATCTAAAATGGGTAGTTCGGATGGCTCAACACTTTGGTACGCATCGATATAACACTTGCTGGTGGCACACCCACTGCCCAGACCAATCAATGGATACACGAATATTGCTATTAAAAAAAACGAGCAGTTGATCGTTAAATTAGCCATAACTACTGAAGCAGGATCTTCATGTTATCAGTCATATCAACAATCTGTTGAACTTGTGCAGGTGTTATCAAATGATCGCGGTGAGCGACTATCAATCTTTCGTGGTTAAGAATGTACTGTCTGTTTATATCGTCGAGACTGATTCTCAAACTGGAAATGTTCGTCTCTACTTTATCATGCTCAGGCATTAACATTGATGCCTGGATGCTATAGAACTGCAATGCATCCGCTAACACGCTTGTATTCAGATCGACCATCGAGCGCTTCGCAGCAAGGTGCACTACTTCAATCGCGTACCCAATCTTTAACCATAGGCTGGTCTGTTCATTAGCGGAGAAACGATACACGCTTGAATGCACTGTTTTCAATGCTTCGAGCACATCGACTGTCGGGACATTGGAAGCAATATGATGATACCAAAGTGCCATTTGCTGAGTAGTGGCAGATTCTGTATCATCGATCAAATCGAGATTTGCTTGCGTAACGCCCGCCAAAAACGCACCGCGACGATCCGACACTGACGTCCCTGTCAATGCTCGTAAGTTCTGTTGTGGTATTTCAATATAACGATCCACATCTGCCGCAACCACTGACGCTGGAATGTCAAATAGCATTTCTGATGCGCGGTTGATTGATAACAGATAAGACACAACTACTGCCGATATTAATGCCATCGCTAAAACCTGGACATATCTGGCTGGAAACAGCCATCCCATTAGTGAATTTCGTTTTTTTGTCGAACCTTTTTTTTGTGAGTATCCTGTTGCTATCACGTCAGGTTTGACTGTTGCAGGCGATACTTTACTTCCTGAAAATTGTTGGTCAATGTGCTCATACACACTAGATTCAAGTTGTGCCATTTGCTCTTCAGGCAAGTTTTCAACAGGACGTAAGCTTTGCTTGTGTAGCCTGACGACATCAATAAGCTCTTGTTGATAGCTGCCTCTATCCATGACCCGAGCCCTCTGTCAGAGTGATCAGATTTTCTCGAACAGTATCCAGCAAATAGTTGCGTGCACTATGGAGACGTTTTCTGAAAGCCGACTCACTAATGCCAAACAGGTTGGCGAGATATCGCCCGCTTGACTTGTTTAACAAAACAGGATCAACCAATGATCCATAGTTAACTGGCAGGTATACAGATATTTCTTCATCTGAACAGTTTTTCGTCGTTTTACGGCTTGCATTATCAAATAGTCTGATGGCCTCGGAATCCTCAATTCCATTTATTGTGGCCACCTCTTCCAATGATGGGGCTATCTCAAAGATGACGTCATACTCATTAACCACATAGACATTTCTGGATTTGATATCAACGTACTTCAAATGCGGTTTGATGATATTTTCAATAACCTCGTCGAGCATATTCTTTTCAAGGCACTCATCCAGTAGCGAATCGCTAATGTCGGTATACTGTACGAGAGCTTTTTCACCGGCAGTATTGATCGTAAAAGGCAGTTTGTCTATATGCTTTAGTATTGCCCATCGAATCGGCGCCCGCAAATACGCTCTGAATTTACCGTTAAGGTTTTTGTACTCGTGAGTGGAGAGTTCGACTAAGCGGCATTGCCAAGATTGTCAGCTCTGTCGGGATCCTGGTTTTCGATAATGAATTTCGCCAAGTTACACGTTTGGGCGTTATCCACAAGAAAATACGGCAGGCAGTTTCGTAGCGCCATCGCCACTATCCTCTCAGAGGGTGGAATACCTTGCCTTATGGTT
>ENA-ORXU01002262-ORXU01002262.1-marine-metagenome-genome-assembly--contig:-NODE-2262-length-13459-cov-3.060679_pt1 | contig 13459 bp, 13 predicted proteins | sample MGYA00237869_ERZ511484 | MGnify/ENA metagenome assembly ERZ511484
CATTGAGCTAGTCAAGCCTAGACTGTACGGCGATGGCAACACCAAGCGCACGGCACAGCAAACGCTGGCCTATGTGCTAGAAGGCATCCTCAAGCTGCTGCATCCCTTCATGCCGCATATTACAGAAGAGCTATGGCACACGCTCACGGGTGTAGGCGAAGAAGATTGTCTAGCTACGCAGCGCTATCCTAACTCAGATAAGAAAAAAGTAGACGCCGAGTTAGAACAACAGTTTGAACTGTTGATCAATACGATTCGGACGATTCGCAACCTGAGAGTTGAGGCAGGTATCAAACCTTCTGCCAAAATCGAAACTATCTTAAAAACAGATAGTAGCCAGGAACTCTCTACGCTCAACGCCACCCAAGATTATATTCAGCAGGTCGCTAGAGTAGAGGCGCTGACGATTACACGCACTGATTTTGCACCGGCTTCAACGCCGATTGCAGAAACGCTATCGATTAGCGAGGCCGTAGAGATTGTAGAGGAGGCCGATACCCAGGAGCCTGAAGCGCGAAAAGCTGTTATTGAAGGTTCAGTCATCCGAGAGACAATAGCGGAAAAAGCAGCCGTTGTCTTGAAAGAACCAAGTCGGTTTAAGGGCGTTGACGGTGATGCTACCTGGCAGCAGATTGTCAACTCTGTCTTACAGTTTTTGAGTCAGCCCACACGCTATTTTGACAATTTCTTTGTTGACTACAAGAAACCCGCGTTATCGCTTGCGATTTTGCTGGGCGTCGGAATGACCTACAAAGTATTGCATTCTATACTAAATGCCATTGGAGATGTTCCAGGTCTTGCGAGTCTCTTTCAGCTCGTCGGGCTCGGCTATAGCGTTCAGTTTGGGGTGCGTAAATTCTTAAAAGGAGAGAGACGCGATCGCGTTATCACCGAACTCAAACAAGTTTGGGCTGAAGTATCGGGCAACAGCGCTAAAAGTCATAAAGATGCGACTGTAGATCCAACTGTTCAATCTACTAGCAGTTCACCTGAAGCTTCTCAAGAGACAGCACCAATACGGAGTGACGAGAAGAAAACTGAACTATCACCATCACCAGAAGGTATCACCGCTGCCGATATTATCAAAGCTGACTCTGATGCCAAACCAACCTATGATCCGAGCAAAGATGAGCGCAAGATGTTTGCAGGCGTAACCGGTACCGTGCAGGTATTAATTCCACTGACTGGCGTGGTCGATGTGGACGCGCTGCGGGCCAAGTTAGAAAAAGACTTGAGCAAAGCAGAAGGTGAAATGAAATCGTTTGGCGGTCGCTTGAAAAACAAAGGCTTTGTTGAGCAGGCTCCGGCGGACGTGGTGCAGGGTGCAAGAGATGCTTTGGCTGAAGCCGAGAAGCAGGCTGAACTTGTGCGTGAACGATTGGCAATGCTGTAGGAGGAGATTTGAAGAATGTACGATGTTATTGCGCTTTTTAAGCCGACAATTACGGTGAAAGTGAGCGATGTGATGGTGATTGCTGAGGCGATCGCCTCTTCAGAATCAAGTGTCACCCAAAACAAAAACTCGGTCATTATTGAAAGCGGCGACGCCCAGCTTACGCTCGAATACCGAAACGGAGAAGAAGTCATTGACGAATCCGTTGAAATCTCTGAGCTTTTCGACGTTCCTTGCGCTGAGTGCAACGCCCGCCTCGAAATAAACGGGTACGACCCAGAAATGGTGCTGATAGGCGACTACACCCATTTAGTGGAGCGGCTAAACAAAAATCCACACGTGATCTTGTTTGACCCGACAGAAGGTGCCTTACTAGAACCATAGTCGCTCGCTTTTACGATCTATTCTAGCGGTAAGCTCGTTTCAGATTATGTAACGGTGCCGGATGTTACAAAAAGGCTCAAAGTACATTCTCTTCTTACGCAAGGGGCTAGATAGTGCGAGTGAAGTTTATTTTTCAGTTGGCATGGACGGTGGCCGCTATAACGTGGATGGAACAGATAAGGTCTACCACAGTCCTTACAAGCAAGCGAAGATGCGAGACTATGCGATCGCCCTGTACAAACAGTCTCAGTTCAACCCAAGCGAAGACGCTTTAATCAAGCTCACTGACCTCTCCAAAACTGAAGAGCAGCTTCGCTATTGGGCAGAACAGCAGCTCTTCCGTACGCGCTCGCGCAAACACGCACCGAGCAAACCAAGCGTGATGTCATAATTACGACCTATCAGGCAGAAGCGCTACGTCAGATTCCGCGATGATTTTGTAACCAATCTCGAACCTCAGCCATCTCAGAAAAATCTAGAACAGCTTCTCCCAGTATCTCTATATTGGATATCGGCAACGCGTCGATACTCACAACAACATCCTCAGGAAGGGAACCGAATCGCTTAGTCAACTGACGAATAATAAGTGAAGACTGACCTTCCTGACGGCCTTCCTGACGGCCCTCTTGTCTTGCTTCCTGAAAGAACTTGGATTTTTCAACCGAAATGTCTAGCATGGTTCGGATCTCCTGCGGGCTTAACTGCTCAAACTTATATTCAACAATGGTAGCGACCAGCTCTATGATGGTACGACTTTCCTTGGCAGATTTTTCCCGGCGCGCTCTGCTGATTAAGTATTGCGCATCTTCAATAGCTTCATTGTTTTCAACAACCGTTAAAACCATCAGCCCGATCCACAAAGGCAAATCATGCACATCGCCTAGCTCATCTAGATAGATGACGTGCATCTGTCGGCTACTGAGCATGGCTCTAAAAGGATGTACGTCATCCTGCTCTGTGCTACGTGAGGGGTAAATGACAACAACTTGCCAGTCGCTAAAGCGGGGACGGTTTTGATAGAAGTACAGAAAAGATTCAGCAAAAAGTCGTTCGTAAAGCGTTTTGATCTTCTGCATTTGAACTTCGCAGAAGTAAACCGTGCCAGGTACATCTTCAGGTGGCAAAAATACGCCATCCATTTCAAACTTGGCTTCTTTTACAGAAACAGAATCAAACCGATAGCTAGCCGCATTGGCAAGTGGGTCAAGCAGCAGGTCAAAGATAGCTGTAGGAGACCGCTGAAAGAGAGTGTAGAAAATTGAATCTCGTCGCACACAAACCTCCCGCTAACAGTACAAGCGATTCTATCAACCTTTGTTCGTGAGCTAGCTTAAGATTTTGTTCTATCTATGGCTGATTATCTATGGCTGATTATCTATGGCTGATTGATCAAGGCCTATCGCTAAGACAGCATTCTGCCCACCAAATCCAAAACTAAAGCACAGCATATTCTTTAAACTCGCTGGCCTCGATTGGCGGACGAAGGCTATATCGAAGTCAGTATTCTTCAATCCAACGCAAGGCGTTAGGGTCTGTTGCCGCAAGCTCAGCAAACTCAGCGCTACCGTCAAAGCGCCCGAAGCACCTAGCGTATGTCCGGTTGCCCCTTTACTTGCCATGACGGGTACCTTTGCGCCTAGTATTTGCTTCATCAGGCTTGCTTCCATCCGATCGTTCTGCGCAGTGCTTGTGCCATGAACGTGTACTGCATCAATATCATTTGGAGTGAGACCGCTGCGCTTTAAGCATTGCATGATGGCCTGTCGGCTCATAGTGTAGCTCGGGTCAAACGAACTTACGTGGTGGCTATCGTTTGTAATACCGGCTGCTAAAACTTGCCCATATACTTTCGCGTTTCGAGCCCTGGCGATCGCCCCCGATTCCAACACCAGCACCGCCCCTCCTTCTCCCAACACAAACCCCTCCCGGCATCGATCAAATGGATAGCAGCCTGTTTTTGCCAGCGCCCCCATCTTGCGAAATCCTGCTATCGTCAGCGGCGTAATCGGAGACTCCACAGCGCCCGCAATGACTCTTTGACATTGACCGCTGCGAATGAGATCCGCGGCCTGCGCGATCGCCCATATCCCCGTGGCACAAGCCGCCATTGGAGCCAGCAACGGCCCTGTTGCGCCAACACACTGAGCTGCCGCCAACGCAGGCCCATGCGGCAACGCAGCTAGCCAGTCTCCTGTCACCTTTCCCTGCCGCTGCTGAATCGCCATGGCTTCCCAGTCTCGTAAATGGCTACGACTAGAACCAATCACAACACCACAATCTGCGCCCATTCCTTTGAGCCCTTCACCTGAGCGCTGAGCGAAATCAAAGCCCGCATCTTGCCAAGCCGCTTTCACGACACGCTTCGTCATTTCATCTAAAGGCTCAGGCTGTTTCCCCAGTATTGCCAACGGCAGAGGCTCTAGATCTAAAAAAGGCTGACAGAGCGCGATCGCACTCTCACCAGCCTTCAGTCTTTGCCAAGTTGTCTGAGCGGTTGAACCCAACGCTGTTGTTAGACCCATGCCCGTCACAACAACATCACGCTCAACGTTCACGCAAGTGCCCTACTCAGCCGCATCTGCCGCGTCAGGCTGCACCAAATTATCAGCGCCTGCCGTCACGGTCACAGACCGAATCACATCTTCTACTTGAATATCGTCCACTAAATCCATACCGTCAGTAACGTAGCCAAAGACCGCGTAGTTGCCATCTAGAAAGTTGACGTCAGCCAGGGTTATGTAGAACTGCGCTGAAGCGGTGTTGACACCTGAGCGGGCCATCGCGATCGCGCCTTTCTTGTGCGTCAAAACAGGTGGAGAAGTCACCCCAGCTTCAGGGAACGTCCGACCATACAAAGGCTCATCCGCATCTTCAGGTAGAATTTCCAAAGGAATCATGCGCTCTTGACCATTTTCGTCTTCGTAGCCACCCGTTCCAAGCTGACTGACTGGCACGTTAGGGTCAGCGCTTTGCGGATCGCCACCTTGAATGACGAAGGGATCAGGCGATCGCACAACCCGATGAAAAATGGTGCCATCGTACACACCCTTCTGCGCCAAATCAACAAAATTGCCAGCGGTATAAGGCGCTTTAGCCCCGTCTAGCTCCACAGTAATCGTCCGAGAGCCCACCATAATTTCAACGGTTGCGTTCCCGTCGAGCCTGGGCAGCCCTGCCGTCATCTGCTCAGTCGCAGGTGAAATAGCAGCCGCAACCTCTGGCACAGGTGAATCGCTGGCAACAGGGTTCTCAGGTTGACTACAGCTTACGACCAGCAGGGCGATCACCATCAACAATCCCACCTGGCGGCCCAAACGCATTCCTAAAATCATATTTATGCTCCCGATATAGTTGTCGTTAGCTGTGGCAATAGCTAACAGGAAAAGGTTGCTCATTTTGTCACGAGGTGGTGACTGGTTCAACGAGCAATATGCTGAAGTGCCACGTAACTTTTATCCGCAGCGACACTCAGATCCGAAATGTACGCCGCTATAGGCCTTCTAAGGGCACCTGTAAAAAGCGGGCTAGCTCAGCGCCTTGGTTCTCAAGTTCAGCGAGTGCAATTGGCTGGCCTACTCTGGTTAACGGAATATCACCCTTTCCTTTCACGCGTAGATAGAGCGATCGCTTAGGATTCAACCCTTCTTTCAGCTCTGCTCGAACGGCTAGCAGATCCTTAAGCGGATAGCGCAGTTCAATCTTGCGATTCTTGCCTGGAAAGCCGCTTCTTACAATGCGAGCTTCTCCATCGCCTTTATCAAATTCGTTGTAGCCACCGCCCACGTTCCAGACGATAATCAGCGTTAGGTAGGTGCACAGCAGCAGGGCCGCAACACCATAAAAGCCCATCGCAATTCCCTGTGGAATAAACACAAGCTGCGCAGGCAGATCTGAAAACGGCAGCAAATTGGTATTCAAGAAGCTAGAAAGCCCTGAAAGAAAGAACCCAACGCCACCAATTGCGGTTACACCCGCCCAAAAGTAGTTGCTAGGACGCCGAGCGCCCAAAATTTCTCGACGAAGGATCGTTTTGCCGGGTGCTTTAGCGGAGGCTTTAGCAGGTGAAGCGTTTGTTTTGGAGGCAGCCATAGTCAAAAAGTTTTAAGGATGTGCCAGCAGCAACCCATTAAAAAGCGGGGACATAATAAATAGTATCTGCTCATCTAAATATCCGCTCAACTGCTTACCATGTCGTAGCAGAGTCCGAAAAACAATATTAAGAAATGTTTTTCGCAGTACCTGTAGAGCATTTATGAGTGGATGCCGCGTCATAGGTGGGATTTATCGGCTTTCACTGGCTTTTGTACGTAGGAAAGAGGGGGTGCGATCGCCTCAAATTAGCGCCGAATATAGATATTTTTCACTAAATATCATTCTGAGAATTTACGTGACAGATTGTAAAAAAATGAATCTGTCTTTATGATGAGTACATGCCGAAATCCTTTAAGGCAGTGATTTTCAGCTAGACAAAGAGGATTCATTTATGACAATTGCAATGGGCAACGCGCCCGCCGCACGGGGACGCTTCGACGTCGTCGATGACTGGCTAAAGCGCGACCGTTTCGTATTCGTTGGCTGGTCTGGTCTACTCCTGTTCCCCTGCGCCTTCATGGCCATCGGCGGCTGGATGACCGGTACTACCTTCATCACTTCGTGGTACACACACGGACTCGCTAGCTCCTACCTAGAGGGCTGCAACTTCCTTACCGTTGCCGTTTCTACGCCTGCTGACAGCATGGGCCACTCGCTCTTGCTGCTCTGGGGGCCTGAAGCCCAAGGTGACTTCGTTCGCTGGTGTCAAATCGGCGGCATCTGGGCCTTCGTCGCGCTGCACGGCGCATTCGGCCTGATCGGCTTTATGCTGCGTCAGTTCGAGATTGCTCGCCTCGTCGGCATCCGTCCTTACAATGCGATCGCCTTTTCTGGCCCAATCGCAGTGTTTGTATCGGTGTTCTTGCTCTACCCACTGGGCCAGTCTTCCTGGTTCTTTGCACCGAGCTTCGGCGTCGCAGCTATCTTCCGCTTCCTGCTGTTCTTGCAGGGCTTCCACAACTGGACGCTCAACCCCTTCCACATGATGGGTGTTGCGGGCATTCTCGGGGGCGCGCTGCTGTGTGCCATTCACGGTGCCACAGTAGAGAACACGCTGTTCCAAGACGACGACAACGCCAACACCTTCCGCGCCTTCGAGCCAACCCAGTCTGAAGAGACGTACTCGATGGTCACAGCCAACCGATTCTGGTCACAGATTTTCGGGATTGCGTTCAGCAACAAGCGCTGGCTGCACTTCTTCATGCTGTTCGTTCCTGTGACGGGCCTATGGATGAGTTCAATCGGCATCGTTGGTTTGGCATTGAACCTGCGGGCGTATGACTTTGTGAGCCAAGAGATTCGCGCTGCTGAAGACCCTGAGTTCGAGACGTTCTACACCAAGAACATTCTATTGAACGAAGGTATTCGTGCGTGGCTCAGCCCACAAGACCAGCCACATGAGCAGTTTGTCTTCCCTGAAGAAGTTCTGCCTCGTGGTAACGCGCTATAGAATTCGACCTTACACGCTAGAAGTGAGCCTTAAACTGCTTACTTCTAGCGTTTTCATCTGCAAGGGTACGGCTTAAGCGGTACCCTATTTAAAGACTGTTTTTTCCCCTGAAGAGGTACTCCCCCGTGGTAACACTCTCTAATAATGTTATTGGAGGCGGTCGCGACCAACCATCCACCGGGTATGCGTGGTGGTCTGGTAATGCCCGACTAATTAATCTTTCCGGTAAGCTGCTGGGTGCACACGTCGCCCACGCTGGCCTGATTGTGATGTGGACTGGTGCGATGACTTTGTTTGAAGTCTCTCACTATGTCGCTGAAAAGCCTATGTACGAACAAGGCGCAATTCTGATTCCTCACCTGGCAACGCTAGGTTGGGGCGTCGGCCCTGGTGGTGAAGTTATCAGCACCTTCCCCTACTTTGTTGTAGGTGTCCTTCACCTCATCTCTTCTGCTGTTCTAGGTCTAGGTGGCGTGTACCACGCTGTCCGTGGCCCTGAAACGCTTGAAGAATACTCCAGCTTCTTTAGCCAAGACTGGAAAGACAAAAACCAGATGACTAACATCATCGGCTATCACCTCGTCCTGCTTGGACTCGGTGCTTTCTTGCTGGTTATCAAAGCCTGCTTCCTCGGTGGCGTTTACGACACCTGGGCACCTGGCGGCGGCGACGTTCGTGTGATTACGAACCCAACGCTCGACCCCAGCGTTATCTTCGGCTATCTGCTGACGTCTCCCTTTGGTGGCGAAGGTTGGATCTGCGGCGTTAACAACATGGAAGACATCATCGGCGGTCACATTTGGGTTGGACTCATCTGTATCGGCGGCGGCGTATTCCACATTCTCACCAAGCCATTTGCTTGGGCACGTCGCGCCTTGATTTGGAACGGTGAGGCTTACCTCTCCTACTCCATCGGTGCCGTTTCCCTAATGGCGTTCATCTGCTCCTGCTACGTTTGGTTCAACAACACCGCTTACCCTAGTGAGTTCTTTGGCCCAACCAATGCAGAAGCGTCTCAGGCTCAGGCCATGACCTTCTTGGTTCGTGACCAGCGCTTGGGTGCCAACATTGGTTCTGCACAAGGCCCAACTGGTTTGGGTAAGTACCTGATGCGCTCTCCAACGGGTGAGATCATCTTTGGTGGTGAGACGATGCGTTTCTGGGACTTCGATGGTCCTTGGCTCGCACCGCTTCGTGGCACTAACGGCCTCGATTTGGACAAGCTCAAGAATGACATCCAGCCTTGGCAGGTACGTCGTGCGGCTGAGTACATGACTCACGCACCTAACGCATCTATCAACTCTGTAGGCGGTATCATTACTGAGGTTAACTCTGTTAACTTCGTGAACCCCCGTCAGTGGTTGGCGTCCTTCCACTTTGTAATGGCGTTCTTCTTCTTGGTCGGTCACCTCTGGCATGCTGGTCGCGCACGTGCGGCTGAAGGCGGCTTTGAGCGTGGTTTGGATCGTGAGACTGAGCCAGTATTGGCAATGCCTGATCTTGACTAGTTCGATCTAGCTGTTTCTAACATCTTCGGATGGTTTGAACTAATTGCTTGATGAATAAGACCCTTGCCGTTTGGTGGGGGTCTTTTCGTTGTTAGGCTAGATGTGTTTGTTTATGTCAGAGAGACTCTATGCTCGATCAGCCTTACTATATGCTGCGATCGCGATCTACCGGACAGTATTTGGTAGCCCGTCCGCCTGTGCCGGGTGGTCATCCTGAGCAGCCAAGCGAGCCATACTTACTGCTATTTATTGCTGATTTTGATGCGCTGAGCTATTTGAATACGCACGCGGGTGAGCTAGCGCCTCAGTTTGCGGTGGAGCAGGGCGATCGCAGACAGGTTAAAAAGATTAGCGATCGCTGGAGCTACAAAGGCGTTGGCGTTGTAAACGATCCGCTAGTTCCACGGATTGAGTTTATGCGCTTCTAGCGGTAGATGTCTCGGCGGTGGCCAATTCTCAAACTATTAATTGCTTTTACTGCTTCCTCAAAAGAGTAAACGACTTGATAATCGCTGACTCTAAGTTTGAAGGAACCTATAAAATCAGCGCTTAATGGTAGCGGTGTCAGCGATTCAAAGTTTTCAGCCAGCCATTTTATCTTCTTCAAAACGCGCTTTTGAACGACTGAAGTCAGCTGTTTCAAGTCTTTGCGTGCAATATCAGAAGATACAATTTCACAGCTTATTCCAGTTAAAACCTAGCTCCTCTGCAACGGCTGAGGCCGAAGTTCTACTATCAGTGAACCTCATCTGATGTATGGCTTCATGAAGCTGATCAGTAACTTTAATTCTTCAACAGTTAGATCGGTAACTTGTATACGCTTTTAATTTAATTTGAGCTGAGTTGTCTCCATTCTATGACTCGGCACAGAACTTACGGCGCATCGTAAAAGACACATTGCCTGTGCGATTAGTGACTTCCGTATTGGGTACTCTGACAAATCCTAAACGCTTATATAGTCTGAGGGCTGGATTGTCGGCGCGAATACTGAGGCAGACTGCTGAAAATTGGGGTTGGGCGATCACTAAAAGCTGCTTCAACAAAGCCGTCCCAATGCCGTTTCCTCTAGATTCAGGTACAACCGCTATGGCTAGTTCTGGCGTTTGGTTATCTAAGTAGCCGTAGCCGTGATCGCCTTCAGACCACAACCTTAGCCAAGCAGCGCCTATAGCGGCACCTTCTATTTCTGCTACAACGCCAATATCTCCATATCGCCCCCAGCTGCCAACATACCTTGCTAAATCTGGATTTATTTTCACCGCGGCTACAGAATACTCGTGCGCTGCATGCATCAGCATGATTGATAATGTAGGCTCATCTTCATCTGTTAGCAGGCGAACGGTATACCTACTGTTCATAGCGTTTAGTAGCTCATAGTGTTTTAGTAGCGGCGGCCTTCGCGGTAGACGTACATATTGATAGATGCGATCGCAAAACAAATCATAAAAATCAACAGCCGAATGCCGTATATCGGCTCATTAATCAACTGTCCATCTGCAAATAGCGGTGTCAGTGAGGGCTCCAGTTTTGCTAAGGCAAAGCCGCAGATAAAAGCACCAATGGTGGATGCTGCTTGGCTAAATTTCTTAATCTCCTGACTGGTACTGGGCGATATTAAAAAGCCAACCAGCCAGCCAACTGCCCAGCCACCTAACCCGATCAAAACCGTTTGCGCGAAGCCAGCATCTTCTAGCTCTTGATGCACAGAGCGAGCAATCCAGAGCACCACGCCAAAGACAACGAAGCCGATTATTAAGCTAGCAAAAGAGCGGGCTTGATTCATAAGGGCTTCGATTTCCTCACTGGCGATTGTCTCAGCGAAAGGACTAGTTCATACTAGAAATTTTGATTCTAGGATCAACGAATGAAAGCGCAAGATCGGCTAGTAAATTCCCGATAATCAGCATGACAGCACCTAGAACAAGGCTCGCCATAATGAGATATAGATCCTGCTTTTGAACGGCTTCTAGAGTCAACGTGCCAAGTCCAGGCCAGCTGAAGAAGTTTTCAATGATGAAAGAACCGCTGAGTAAAGACGAGAACTCAAAGCCCAGAATGGTGATGAGGGGATTAATCGCGTTTCGCAGGGCATGTACGTAGATTACTTTGCCTTCAGGAAGACCTTTGGCTCTAGCCGTTTGAATGTAGTCCTGGCGAAGAACGTCTAGAAGCTGACCGCGCATGAGGCGTTGCAGACCTGCAAAACTGGTGATGCTTAGAGCCAGCGTAGGCAAAACCAGGTGCCAGAGAACGTCTAGGATTTGGCCGATCCAGTTGAGGTCTTCGTGATAGAGGCTAGTGCGACCGCCGACGGGAAAGAGGGGGGCGGTGGCCTGAGCAAAGAAGAGCAGCAGCAGGCCAGTGATGATGGTGGGAAAGCCTTGAGCAAAGTAGCTGAAAAGGCGAAGAATGCGGTCAGGGAGTTTGTTTTGATTGATGGCGCTGATAATGCCGAGGGGAATCGCGATCGCCCAGGTTACAAAAATAGAGGCGGCTGACAGCAAGAGCGTGTTGGGCACTCGCTCCCACAAAATTTCTACCGCAGGTCGGTTATAGGCAAAGCTGGTACCAAAGTCGCCTTGCGTAATTACCTGCCTGAGCCAGCTGAAGTACTGCACCCATATGGGCTGGTCTAGACCAAAATCTTTGACTCTTTGAGCGATGGTTTCAGGCGATATTTCAGGATTTTGTCGAAAGGGCGTGAGGAAGTCGCCTGGTGCAAGCTGCACAATGAGAAAGCTGAAGACGGTCGCTAAGAGCAGCGTGATTAAAGCCTGAAAGAGCCTTTTGACAATGTACCTTGTCGTTTCGCCCAGGAAAAAGTCTCGCAGGAGCAGTCCGGCGCTAGCGATAGGCGAGGTTCGATGGGTAGACGAAGACATAGGCCAAGGCAACAGGAGTTAAGTGAAACCAATTTAGTAATGAAGCAAGCTGATGACGGGGATGTCTGACGGTAAATTGTCTCTACCTGCTAAGCCATCAAGTTCAATCACAAAAACAAACCCAGCCACCGTTGCACCTGCTTTTTGAATGAGCTGAGCAGCCGCGGCGGCCGTTCCACCCGTGGCTAGTAAATCATCAATAATCAGCACTTTACTACCAGGTTCAAAGGCATCTTGATGCACTTCTAGCCGATCTTTGCCATATTCTAAGGTGTACTCTACCGCGTGAACGGCCCGAGGCAGCTTGCCGCCCTTACGGACAGGAACAAACCCCTTTCGCAGCTGATGAGCGACCGGCATACCAAAAATAAAGCCGCGTGATTCTATGCCCGCTACACAGTCAGGCGCTAACTCAGCGCCTTTTTCACTGAGCTGAGCGACGGTGTACTGTAGGCCAGCTGGATCTTGCAGCAGCGTAGTAATGTCTCGGAAAATAATTCCTGGCTGCGGGAAGTCAGGAATATCTTTGATGAGGGCTTTGAGCTCTACTGCTTTAAGATCCATCGCGGGGGCACACCGGATTTATGGTCACGCGTATCTTATCAGCCTTGGGAACGGTTGTGCGGTTTATAGTCACTATCTGGCCTATCCTTTCGGATTTTTGGCGACTGAGCCTTCAAACCAGCCTTTACGCCAGAAATAGTAGGACAAAGAAAGGGCGATCGCAATCATCACCGCCCAGCAGATTGGATAGCCCCAATAGGCTTTTAGCTCTGGCATGTTCCACGGTGAAACGGACGGATCAAAGTTCATGCCGTACACGCCGACGATGAACGTTAGCGGAATAAAAATCGATGAGATAACGGTTAAGGTTTTCATCACTTCATTGGCTTTGTTACTCACTGAGGAAAGGTATACGTCCATCAGGTTTGCGGTCAGTTCTCGGTAGGTTTCGATAATGTCGAGCACCTGCACTACGTGGTCGTAGCAGTCTTGCAGGTAAACGCGGGCTTCGGCACTGATGAGATCGCTACTGCCGTCACGGATGAGCTGGTTGAGCGCGTTGCGCTGAGGCCAAATGGAACGACGCAGAGACATCAGCTCGCGACGGACGCGATAGATTTTTTGTACCGTTTGCTTGGTCGGATCGAAAATAACTTCGTCTTCTAGCGACTCTATATATTCACCGTATTCTTCTAACACTGGGAAGTAGGCGTCAATCACCGCGTCTAACAGGGCATAGGCCAGGTAGTCTGCACCCTCATGTCGTATCCGACCGACGTTTTGACGAATGCGAACGCGAACCGGATCTAGGCAGTCTTGATTGAGTTCTTCTTGAACGGTGAGCAAATAGTTTTTGCCCAGTACAAAGCTGAGCTGTTCGCTGGTGAAGTGCGGATCTGCTTCGTCAGCATCCGGATCCATCATCACCATGCGTGTGATGATTAGCACCTGGTCGTTGTAGTACTCAATTTTTGGCCTTTGAGGCACGTTGACGACATCTTCGAGCACGAGCGGGTGGAGGTGGAAAACTTCGCCCAGTCGGTTTAGCACGTCTTCATTGCCCAGGCCTTGCAGGTCTATCCAGGAAATGGTGGAGCTGGTCATATGCTTGGCGGCTTCTTCAGGCGATCGCAACATGCGGCGAATCGCAGACTTTTCGCTATAGTCAATCAGCGTCAGCTCCGTTGGCGAAGCATCATCGTCAATCACAAGCGTGCCGGGAGCCGTGCCGATTTGATCGTAGTGG
>ENA-ORXU01002263-ORXU01002263.1-marine-metagenome-genome-assembly--contig:-NODE-2263-length-13453-cov-2.989459_pt1 | contig 13453 bp, 21 predicted proteins | sample MGYA00237869_ERZ511484 | MGnify/ENA metagenome assembly ERZ511484
ATTTGCCAAAATTGCCGGAGCGCAGCGGGCCGCGTGATAACCCGAAGCGCGCCAGCATGCGCCGCGATAGAAAAAGGGCCGGAAGCATTTCTGCCCCGGCCCCGTTATCTTAGGTAGGAAACAGTTGAGCCTTAGAAGCCCATGCCGCCGCCCATTCCGCCCATGCCGCCCATATCAGGCATTGCAGGTGCAGATGATTTGTCGTCAGGAAGCTCAGCTACCGCGGCCTCGGTAGTGATCAACAGGCCAGCAACAGATGCCGCATCCTGCAGCGCCGCGCGAACAACCTTTGTCGGGTCAATCACACCGGCTTTCACCAGATCTTCGTAAACGTCAGTCTGCGCATTGAAGCCCAGATTATGATCATTCCCGTCGATCAGCTTGCCAGCAACAACGCCGCCGTCATGGCCTGCATTTTCCGCGATCTGACGCAGTGGAGCCTGTAGCGAACGGCGCACGATATCGATACCGCGCGTCTGATCGTCATTCGCGCCTTCCATACCTTCAAGCGCGGAGGTCGCATACAGAAGCGCGGTTCCGCCGCCGGGGACGATGCCTTCTTCAACTGCAGCACGCGTGGCATGCAGCGCATCATCAACGCGGTCCTTCTTCTCTTTCACTTCAACTTCGGTTGCGCCGCCGACTTTGATAACAGCAACACCGCCAGCCAGTTTGGCCAAACGCTCCTGCAGCTTTTCCTTGTCATAGTCAGACGTCGTGCCTTCGATCTGCGCACGAATTGCTTCCACACGCGCCTTGATCGAATCAGCGGAACCTTCGCCGTCCACGATTGTCGTGTTGTCCTTGTCGATGGTGACACGCTTGGCTTGGCCGAGCATATCCAGCGTAACCTTGTCGAGTGTGATGCCCAGCTCTTCGCTGATCATTTCGCCCTGAGTCAGGATCGCAATATCTTCCAGCATCGCTTTACGGCGATCGCCGAAGCCCGGTGCTTTCACTGCAGCCACTTTCAATCCACCGCGCAGACGGTTTACCACCAGCGTGGCCAATGCTTCGCCTTCGATATCCTCTGCAATGATCAACAGCGGACGGCCCGACTGCATCACGGCTTCCAGAATAGGCAACATCGATTGCAGCGATGTCAGCTTTTTCTCGTGAATCAGGATGTACGGATTTTCCAGCTCCGCCAGCATTTTTTCGGTGTTGGTGATGAAGTAGGGCGACAGATAGCCGCGATCAAACTGCATGCCTTCCACCACGTCGAGTTCAAATTCGAGGCCTTTGGCTTCTTCGACGGTAATCACGCCTTCTTTGCCGACCTTGTCCATGGCTTCAGCGATTTTCTCGCCAACTTCGGTATCGCCATTGGCAGAAATAATACCGACCTGCGCGATTTCCTTACTGTCCGACACATCTTTCGAACGGCTTTTCAGATCAGCAACAACCTTTTCAACCGCGGCATCGATGCCGCGCTTGAGATCCATCGGGTTCATACCGGCGGATACAGATTTCATGCCTTCGCGCACAATCGACTGGCCCAGAACGGTCGCCGTTGTCGTGCCGTCACCAGCGATATCGTTGGTGCGCGATGCCACTTCGCGCAGCATTTGTGCGCCCATATTTTCAAACTTGTCAGCAAGTTCGATTTCCTTTGCAACCGAAACACCATCCTTGGTGATGCGCGGCGCGCCGAAGCTTTTGTCGAGAACGACATTGCGGCCCTTTGGACCCAGAGTAACCTTCACCGCATCAGCGAGAATGTCCACACCGCGCAGGATGCGTTCACTCGCATCGCGGCCAAATTTCACGTCTTTACCAGCCATGATCTAATTTCCTTTGTTATGTATATCAAAGCCACCGCAGCAAACGCTGCAATGGCGCAGGCAATGTGAGCTGTTACTCAACGATGCCGAGAATATCTTTTTCCTGCATGATCAGCAGATCTTCGCCGTCGATTTTCACTTCGGTGCCGGACCATTTGCCGAACAGGATTTTGTCACCCGATTTCACATCAAGCGCAGTCACGGTTCCGTCTTCGGATTTGGCTCCGTTCCCGGCGGCGACGACTTCGCCTTCCTGCGGCTTTTCCTGTGCGCTATCGGGAATAATGATGCCGCCTGCGCTCTTTGTGTCGGCCTCTACCCGGCGGACGAGAACGCGGTCATGCAATGGACGAAATTTCATGCCTTGCTTCCTTCTTTTGTTATACGAATGTCTGTTGCGGAACGTGGCTTGGCACGCCCGCGCGAATCTATGTTAGCACTCATACAAGCCGAGTGCCAACAGGGTCCATATGGGCCGTATTCATATCCGGTCAAGGTTTCGATAGCGCGTTTTTGCAAAAAAATTTTCGCTGCCGGTAGCCGCCAAATGTAACCTACACTGCGCGCAGCCCGAATAGCGTCACGGGAACGGCAATACAAAGCCGGTTCACCGGTAACCCCAACCAAATTCGGCTTTGTGAAAAGCTGCAAACTGGTTTAGTTTTGCGGATCATTATGCAGTCATTGTCTCATCATGAACCGGCGATAGCGACGCCAGACGGCCTCCCTCCCGCCGCCGGGATCAGCCTGAAGCCGCAGCATTATGAACATCTGCTGCAATTTGAAGATGGCGGCGGCAAAGCCGGCTCGTCCTCTTTTCCTGCATGGCTGGAATTGCACCCGCAGAATTATTTTGCACACGGCGGACCGCCGCATCGCTGGCTGTCGGCGATTGCCGAACATTATTCGCTCAGTTTCCATTCGGTCGGCCTTTCATTGGGCAGCGCGGACGGGCTGAACGCAGCGGATTTGGAAAAGCTGGCCGATCTGTGTGCGCGGTATAACCCTGCGGTGGTGTCCGATCATTTGAGCTTTTCGGGCAGCGCGCATGATCGCTTTGCCGATCTGCTGCCTATCCCCTACACACGCGAAGCACTCGATCATTTCGCCGCGCAAATCGGCCGCGTTCAATCGCGGTTGAAGCGCAATATCCTGATCGAGAACCCGTCGCGCTATCTGGCCTACGCCGATGATGAGATGGACGAGATATCCTTCATCGCCGCGCTGACGGCCAAAACCGGTTGCGGGATGATTTTTGACATCAACAATGTCGAAGTGTCCTGCGGCAATCTGTCCCTGTCGCCGCAGCAATATGTCGATGCGATTGATCCCGATTGGGTGGGCGAGATTCATCTGGCCGGACACAATATCGAAGAACATGAAAGCGGCACATTGCGGATCGACGATCACGGCAGCCCGGTGAGCGATATAACATGGCAATTGTTTGAACGCTTTATTGCGCGCGCTGGCCCGCTACCGACTTTGATCGAATGGGATACCGATGTGCCTGAATATCCCGTACTGATGGCAGAAGCTGCAAAGGTGCAAAGCATGCTGGACCGGCACTCTGCCAAACCGCAGGGGGCAGCAGATGCCCTCACTGGCTGACATTCAGGCCAATTTTATCGCAACGATCAATGAAGGGCCAGCCGCGCTCGATGCTTCGATCTTTGCAGGCGATCCAAAACACGTCATGCTGGGGCTGCGCGCCCATGCCAATACGATCTGCCATGCAAGGCTGGTGGCGCTGGAGGAAACCTTTCCCCGCACGCGCAGCGCGGTGGGCGACGAAGCGTTCAATGCCGCCAGCCGAAGCTTCATTGAAACCAAAGATGCCCGCGCCCGAAATAATGACGCGCTGGGCGAACATTTCGCGGCGGCCTTGCGCACCGCCGGGCAGCCTGCGGACATCGCCGATCTTGCCGCGATTGAATGGCTGTGGTTAAAAAGCTATCATGCCCGCGAAGCTGCGGCGCTCGCGCTCGGCGAACTGGGCGGATTGGATGAGGCGGCGCTGCTTGCCTTACCGGTAAGGTGGCACCCGGCTGCCTTCGCGCTGAAACTGTCCGCGCCGATATCTGCCGAACTCAGCGAATTAAAGGATACAGCCGAGGCAGCAGATGCAGCCGCCATGTTAATTACCCGCCCCGGCGCTGCCCCCGTGCTTACACCGATTGGCGCGGTTGCGGCCGATCTGGCCTCGCCCACCCGGCACCCCCGACTAAAAAAAACGACGCTTGGTAACCTTCTTGAACTTTCGGCCGAACTGGGGGGTGAGGATGATGCGTTGGCACCGGTTATCACGTTGATAAATGCAGGAGCGTTGTCGGGCCCAGACGCGGGCTGAATTAACAGGTTCAAGGCAGGGGAATATATATGCGCGGGATTATGTCATTATATAATCGTTTCGTTGCCGCAGCATCATCGCGCACAGCAGAAGCCATCGCGCTGTTGTTCGCGCGCATCGGTTTGGCGCTGATATTCTGGCGCGCAGCACGCACGAAGATCGAAGACGGCACGCTGCTGACGATGAGCGATACCACCGTGCTGCTGTTCCGCGAGGAATATGGAATGCCGCTGCCGCATGTGACCGGGCTGATTGCCACCTATGCCGAACATTTCCTGCCGATCCTGCTAATCCTTGGGCTATTCACCCGCATCGGTGCGCTTGGCCTGCTTATCATGACAGCGGTGATCCAGTTTTGGGTTTATCCGGAATTTCTGATCGGATTAACCGACATCAATTCCAAATTTCTTGGCACCCATATCGTGTGGGCCGCGCTCGCCGGAATTATTCTGGTGCGCGGGCCGGGGCCGATTTCGGCCGATCAGTTGCTGGCCCGCAGCCGGGTGCCATGAAAGCGAGCGAAGACGCATTACGCGCATTCATGGTCGCGGCGCAATCGGGCGACAAGGCAGCATATACGGCGCTGCTAACCGAATCGGGCCGCTGGCTTGCGCGGTTTTTCGCGCGAAAGATTTCGCCGGATGCTGTCGATGATCTGGTTCAGGATACGCTGATGTCGGTCCACCGCAAATTGGCAAGCTATGATCCGCAAAGGCCATACCTGCCGTGGCTGGCCGCAATCGCCCGCTACCGCTGGGTCGATAGGTTGCGGCAAAGCTACAAGCATGAAGCACGCACGCTGGATTTCGATGTCGAAACCGAAGGCCATGAGGATGTCGTCGCTGCAAAAATCAGCATTGATAGGCTGCTGAACCAGTTGCCCGAAAAGCAGGCCAGCGCGATCCGGTTAATGAAAATCGAAGGCCATAGCGTAACCGAAACTTCGGCGCGAACCGGCCAGTCTGCTTCGTCCGTGAAAGTAAATATACATCGCGGATTGAAGAAATTATCCGCATTGATCGAGAGTGAATGATATGCCGCAGAATGATTCTGATATTGCCGCTTTAGTCGGTGAGCTTCACCCGGTGAGGCCAGTGAACACCGGTGTAATGTTGGCGGTGTCAGGCGTAATCATGTGCACTGCAATGATCGCCATTGTTGCCTTGGCGGGCGCGCGGGCCGATCTGGTGGCGGGCGCGCCTGATCCCATGCTGCTGATCCGCACCGGCATATTGGCATTGCTTGGCTTTGGCACCGCATACAGCGTGCTCGCCATGGCAAAGCCGTCGGTAGGCCGTAGCCATAATGGTTGGAAAACCGCGATTGCCGCTGCGATGATATTTCCGGTGGGCGGTATCATTGCTGCTGCAACGGGTGACAATGCCTATGCCACTGCGCCAGTCACGGCCGGTATGGAATGCCTGTTCTACAGCCTGGCCGGTGGCAGTGCAGCCGCCGTGCCGATGGTGATGGCTTTGCGTAAGGGCGCACCTACATCGCCGCTGCGCGCTGGCTGGCTGGTGGGCGTGGCGGCTGGCGGTCTGGGCGCGCTGGCATATAATTTCCACTGCCCGTTTGACAGCCTGACCTATACCGGCCTGTATTATACGGTTGTTGTCGGGATCTGTGCAGCAGCGGGCCGGTTAATCGTCCCCCGCCTCATTCGCTGGTAATCCGCCCGCGTTAACGTCGCCGCTGAAATGGCCAGTTTATTACAGCGCCCACCCACAGCGCCAGCCATATGAACACTGGCTGCAGGATGAAGCGCGGGCCATGATACCACCAGCTAAGCGTCTGGCCACCAACAGCGACATTGTTGATGGCGTGATGGATATTTGCAGGCCACACGCATATCGCATACAGCGCAAGCCCGATCCCGGCGGCCTGGCGCACACGCAGCATGGAACGCGGGGCCAGCAAGCCAATCGCGCCTGCAATCTCCGCCACGCCTGTCCAGAATATCACCGTTTCGGGAACCGGAACCCAGCCCGGCGTGATAGCCAAAAAGCCATCCGGGCGCGCAATATGCGCATAACCGGTATAGGCATAGAATGCGGCAAGCAACAACCGGAACACAAGCCGCGTTTTGCTCTCGCTAAACGTCCTATGCGCGCCGCCCGCCATCATGCGCGCGCAGGCAGGCCCGCCGCCCGCAGCGCGTCATGCGCCCGCGATATGCTGTAGGTGCCGAAATGGAATATGGATGCGGCCAGCACTGCGCTGGCATGGCCGTGCGTCACGCCTTCGACCAGATGATCGAGCGTGCCGACACCGCCCGATGCAATCACCGGCACCGATACCGCATCGGCAATCGCGCGGGTCAGATCAATGTCAAAGCCGATCTTTGTTCCGTCGCGGTCCATACTGGTGACAAGCAATTCGCCCGCGCCCAGATCAGCCAGCTTTACCGCATGCTCCAAAGCATCGACGCCGGCAGGTTTGCGCCCGCCATGGGTGAAGATTTCCAGCCATCCCGGCCATCGGACCAACGCTTTGCATCAATCGACCCGACGATACACTGGCTGCCAAAACGTTCGGCGATATCGGCTACAACCTCTGGCCGCGTAACAGCGGCGCTGTTCACGGCTACCTTGTCCGCCCCGGCGAGCAGCAATGCCCGCGCGTCATCCGCCGTGCGCACGCCGCCGCCCACAGTCACCGGCATGAAGCACACCTCTGCCGTGCGGCGCACCACATCCAATATGGTATCGCGCCCTTCATGGCTGGCGGTGATGTCCAGAAAGCAAAGCTCATCCGCCCCCGCCGCGTCATAGGCCTTGGCCTGTTCTACGGGATCGCCAGCATCGACCAGATCGACAAAATTCACGCCTTTCACAACGCGCCCGTTGGCAACGTCAAGACAGGGGATAACGCGGACACGAACCGCCATTATTTCTGTGCCAGATAATAAGCGAACACACCCAACGCGCCGGTTAGCACGATGATGTTGATCGCCAGATAAATCTTGAACCACAGCGGATTTTTATCGCGATGTACCCGCATGAGACCGATCGCGGCGAACCCACGTTGATAATTATACACCGCGTAGATCATAAAAAGGATCAACATCGCGCCAAGCATGAGATCGAATGTGAGCATTATTCGCGCTCCGCCATCGCGATTGCCGTTGTCAGATCGAGGCGGCCTTCGAATATCGCGCGGCCCGTAATCACGCCTTCGATCCCGGCGTCTTCCTGTAATTTCAGCATATGGATATCGTCGATACCCTTCACCCCCCCGCTGGCAATAACGGGCAGGTCCACTTGCTGTGCCAGTTCAACCGTCGCGTCAATATTGCAACCTTTCAGCAAACCATCGCGGCCCACATCGGTGAATAACAGGCTGGCAACGCCGGCGTCTTCAAACCGGCGGGCCAGATCGATGACGGGCATGTCCGATCGTTCAGCCCAGCCTTCGGTCGCGATCATGCCATCGCGCGCATCGACGGCAACCACGATGCCGCCGGGCCATTGCTTTGCCGCGGCTTTAACGAAATCGGGGTCTTTCAGCGCCGCCGTGCCGATCACCAGACGCGCGATGCCTTTATCAAACCAACGTGCGGCTGTATCGGCGTTGCGGATTCCGCCGCCAAGCTGCACATGCCCCGGGAATGCTTCGACAATCGCCTCGACCGCGTCGGCATTTTCCGGCTTGCCCGCAAACGCCCCGTCCAGATCCACGACATGCAGATATTGCGCACCGGCTTTTGCAAATTGCACGGCCTGCGCGGCAGGATCATCGGCATAGACAGTGGCGCTGTCCATTTCGCCTTCGGAAAGACGCACAACCTGCCCGCCTTTCAGATCGATGGCTGGAAATACAATCATGGCTTCCACTCCAGAAAACGTTGTAAAGTTGCAATGCCATAGGATTGGCTTTTTTCAGGATGAAACTGAACCCCGACGATATTGTTGCGGCCCACGGCAGCGACCAGCGGCCCGCCATGATCGGTGATTGCAATCACATCTGCGCCATCGGCGACTTCGAAATGATAGCCGTGCAGAAAATACGCCTCGCCCGCCTCCACCAGCGCCGCATCATCGCGCGGTTCAACTACATTCCAGCCCATATGCGGAATTTTAATCGCCGGATCATCGCGTTCTATTGCCTGCACTGTGCCGCCGATCCAACCCAGCCCCGGCGTATCGCCATGTTCGGCGCCCTTGTCCGCCAGCAACTGCATCCCGACACAGATGCCCAGAAACGGAGCGCCGCCATCCGCCACGCGCGTGTGCAAAGCGGCTATCATGCCGTCAATCGCCGCCAGATTATCCATGCAATGCTTGAACGCGCCAACACCGGGCAGAACAATCCGGTCCGCATTCCGCACGATCGCCGCATCGCGCGTCACCGTAATCTCGCCCGCGCCGGCCGCCTGCAATGCGCTATGCACCGAATGCAGATTGCCAGCGCCATAATCGATCAGCGCCAGCGTTTCAGCCACCAAGCTGCCCCTTTGTCGATGGCACAGCGCCGCCTTTACGCGGATCAATCTCCACCGCCAGCCGCATCGCGCGCGCCAATCCTTTAAATAGGCTTTCTGCGATATGATGGTTATTTTCGCCATGCAGCAGATGCGCATGCAGCGTTAGCCCGGCGCTGTCGCTAAGGCTATGGAACCAGTGTTTGAACAGTTCGGTATCAAATTCGCCAAGCCGCTCGACAGAAAAGTCGGCGTCCCACACCAGATAGGGCCGCCCCGATATATCCAGCGCCACGCGCGACAATGTCTCGTCCATTGGCGAATAGGCACTGCCATACCGCACGATCCCGCCCTTATCGCCCAGCGCCTTTGCCAATGCCTGCCCTAGCGCGATGGCGCTGTCTTCTGCCGTGTGATGCTGATCGACATGCAGATCGCCCTTGATCCGCATGTTCACGTCGATCAGCGAATGGCGCGAAAATTGTTCGATCATATGATCCAAAAAGCCGATGCCGGTCGATATTTCAAACGACCCCGTACCGTCGAGATTTATCTCAACGAATATTTCGGTTTCCTTGGTCTTTCGCTCTATCGTTGCTGTCCGCATCGCGCCGCTATAGCCGAGCGGAGCGTTTTGGCAAGACGCAGCGCACGGGCTGGCCGCGCAATAACGCGCTTGATTTCGGGCGCGGGGCGGCTAAGCCTGTCTGCTATGAATGACGATGCGACAGATAGCCTGATTCCCTACGATGATGTCGTGCAGGAGGCTTTGCGCGCGGTGGTGGGCCGTGTGCTGCGGCAGATCGCGGAAAGCGGGCTTCCCGGCGAACATCATTTTTACATCACCTTCAAAACGCAGGCGCAGGATGTGTCGATCCCCGATCATTTGATGGAGCGTTTTCCCGATGAAATGACCATCGTGCTGCAGCATAAATATTGGGATTTAATAGTAGAAGATAATCATTTTGAGGTGGGGCTGTCATTCGGCCAGATCCCGTCACATCTCGTCATCCCCTATGCCGCAATTACCGCCTTCGTCGATCCGGCGGTTGATTTCGCGCTGCAGTTCCATGTCGACAGCGAAGATGGTGATACGGCGGAGCTGCATGAAACGGCAGAAAATGACGTCGATACCGACGCAGTGTCACAGGCACAGGAAGACGGCAGCAATGTCGTCAATGTGGATTTCGGATCTAAAAAATAGCGCCGCGCGCTTACCGGGTTGCTGCATGATGGAACCCTCACCCGCTACAGGCGTTATAATTTCTGAAACCCAATAAATGCTGGATACAACCTTTAACAGGTTGATTATGTAGCGCAATATTTCAGGAGCGAGATATGTCACTGTTCAGAACTTTAGGAAAAGCTGCGATCGGACGCGGGATTCAAAAGCGTACTGGCGCGGGCGGCGGGCTTATGGGCCTTGGTCTCGGCCTGGTCGCCACACGGATTGCTACCCGTTCAATCCCCGGCGCGTTGCTGGTCGGCGGTGCATATTTGGCGAAGAAAATCTACGACAAGCGCAAATCCGAAAATGATGCGGAGCAGGTCTTGCCAAATCCTGCAATCAGCAGTGCCCAGCCGATCCATCCGCAACCGGCGGAATAGCGCGCTAGCAGTTCGCGCGATAAGGTGAGCTGCACTGACAACCAGCCGAAAGCAAAATAGACATACACCGCCATTTCAGCGCAGGCTGGAATGGCGGTGTTGTTTTTGGTTCGACAATCCGCCGAAACACCGCCGTCCCACTTGACGCGCGGTGCAACTATGCGGCAAATGCGGCTATGGCTATCATGAAAAAATCCGTCCAGATTTCCGGCGATACTGCGCTGGAGCGGCGCGGGCTTTTGTTCGTATTGTCCTCCCCGTCAGGTGCAGGAAAATCCACTTTGGCTGCAAAGCTGTTGGTCAGCGATGCGGATATTCAAATGTCTATTTCTGCAACCACGCGCGCGCCGCGACCGGGTGAGGTTGACGGGCAGGATTATCACTTTGTCGACACGCCGACATTCAAACACATGGCAGCTGACGGTGCGTTTCTGGAATGGGCGCATGTTTTTGGCCATCGCTACGGCACACCAAAAGCGCCAGTGGAGGCGATGCTGGATAATGGCCGCGACGTATTGTTCGATATTGATTGGCAGGGGACGCAGCAATTATATCAGGAGGCCGGGTCTGACGTCGTTCGCATCTTTATTCTGCCGCCATCAATCGGCGAACTGGAACGCCGCCTGCGCAGCCGTGCGACCGACAGCGATGATGTGATCGCCAAACGGATGGACCGCGCGCGCGCCGAAATCGGCCATTGGGACGGGTATGATTATGTGCTTGTCAACGATGATGTTGATGCGTGCTTTGCCAAAATTGAAGATATTTTATCCGCCGAACGTCTTCGCCGCGGGCGGCAAAAAGGACTGATCGGCTTTGCCCGCGAATTGATGCGCGAATAAGATCGCGGTTCAGCGAATGTCCGTGCTGCGGCGCAACGGATGCGTTTGCGCGTTGGCTGTTACCATCTGGACATTGACAGGATTGCGAAATTCCACGCCGAACACGCCCTTGCGCACCCAGCGAACCATACCGTGGACCGAATGGTTGTTTTCAAACCGTAGCGTCACATGTTCGCCTTCATGAGGTGCGTTAAAGCACGTGCCCTGCAGCCCGCCGGAAGACATATCGCGGATCGTGACCGGCTGTTGCAATCCGGCCTGCCGCCGCATCTGTGCGATGAGAGGATATTCGACGCGTTTTTCGCCGCGCGTTGTCATTCCCATATTGGTTGCAGTAGACGCCATCTTGTTTTTCCCTATTCAACGGAAAAGAGGCCTAATATTATTGCGTTAAAATCTGATAAACATAGTTTATGCCGACGCGGCCAGATCCATAAAGCGGGCGGCATCGGCAAATTCCGCCGCGCGGTGATCCCGGTTTTTAAGCGCAAATTCATCCGGTCCCCATTGTTCTTCCTGCCATAATTCATCAATCATCAGATCTGGCCAAATGTCATCCGGACGCGCAGCGCCTTCGGCAAGCGCGAGAACCGCGATTAAAGAACCCGACAGATGCGTCAGTTTCGATGCGGCTGCCAGCTGGAAATCGGTGAACTGTTCAACCGCCAATTGCATCCGCGCGAGTGTTTGGGCGGGCTGTGCGCGGTGGATAATCCCCTCGATTATCTCCAGCTGGATTTCATAGCGTTGCTCTGCCCAGCGTGTCCATTTGCCCCAAGCCGCGTCCTGCCGCGCGCATAATTCCTCCGGGCTGTCCGCGCGGTAGCAGAAGAAATCGCTTTCCCCGAATGCCGCCACGCCCGCGATAAAGGCAGCGCGCTCTGCGCCCACCCGGTCAATCGCAGCATTGGCAAAGCCGGTCATCGGCATGCCCGCGGGATCAATCGTGTCCGCAACATCGCGCCATTCCTGCGCAACGGCCTGCGCCATTTCAACTGTCGGCAATTGCAAATCGGCGCGTTTGGGCGTTTTCAATATCCGGTCGTCCAGCGCGATACCATGTGCGCCGTCATTCGCGCGTAACGACACGTCTTTCCAAAACCGTTTCATTTGACGATATCATCATCGCCGCGCGCTGCGCCCCGATCACTTTGCTGCTGCTGATTTTGATCTGTATCTCCGTCCTTTTGCGCCCACATTCTGCGCAGGATAAATGGCATCAGGAAGAAATCGATGACGCCAATTACGAACACGGTATAGCCCAACGCCGGCGGCGCTGCGGGGAAATATTTTCCGCTGATCAAAACAGCGCCCAATATCACAAAGGCGATCGCGGCAAAGCGTGACAGATTGAGGATATTGAAGCGCAGCATCGCGCGCTGTTCACGTTCTTCGGGGGTCAAACCGCATTCTCCAGCGCCGTTCGCAATTCTGCCATCGTATCCACTACAATCTGCGCGCCAGATGCCGTCAGCTCATCCGCCTCATGATAGCCCCACGCAACACCGATGGCGCCGCAGCCGGCTGCCTGTGCCATCGCCATATCGAAACTGGTATCACCGATCATCACTGTGCGCGCCGCTGTGACTTGTGCATCCGCCATGGCCTGCCTTGCCATCGAAGGATGCGGCTTTGACGGATGGCGATCGGCGGTCTGCAACGTGACGAACATATCCTTCAGCCCGTGATGTTCCAGGCATTTGACAAGTCCCCGGTCAGATTTGCCCGTCGCCACGCCCAGTTGCCAGCCGCCGTCATGCAGCGCGGCGAGCAGATCAGCCATGCCTTCATATAACGGCTCCTGCAATTCGCCGCGTTGGCGCATTTCCATATATGCGTTGCGATATCCCTCTGCCAACTGCGCCTGCATATCAGGCGGCAAATCGCTGGCGAGCGCGCGCACAGCCTCCGGCACGCTGAGCCCCACGATGCGGCGAATATCGCTGCGATCGGGCGCAGCCACACCGATGCCCGCATACGCCGCCTCCATCGCGCCGCATATATCTGCCTGGCTATCCACCAGCGTTCCATCACAATCGAACAGAGCGAGACGGGTTGCGGACATCTGTATGGCTGTCTTTCCTGTTAGTTATGCAAGCGCCGGTTGTGACCGTAATGTTCCTGAACTGCTTTCAGGGTCAACCCTTATCTATCCGGCAAGCCGTCTGAAAACCCCCGGCCTAAAACTTCTTTTTGCGTTTGCGCTTTTGCCCGGCTGTTTTTTTATGTGCGGGCGCGTCGGCTTTGGGGGGGCGTTTTTCGCTGGCGCGCGCTTTCTTGCCCGCCTTGTTCAGTTTTTCGCCCGCGCGCCCGCGCCGTTCGCCGCGTACATGTTCAAGGGCGCCTCCGGCGATGGCCGTGCCGGCCAGGCGTGGAAGTGGGTCCACCTGATCGACTGACCCTCGGTTCGCGATCGACCCGGCGCGGGTCGGTCGCGAACGGCGCATAG
>ENA-ORXU01002264-ORXU01002264.1-marine-metagenome-genome-assembly--contig:-NODE-2264-length-13444-cov-3.200718_pt1 | contig 13444 bp, 8 predicted proteins | sample MGYA00237869_ERZ511484 | MGnify/ENA metagenome assembly ERZ511484
AACGCTAAGCAGCGGGGCATTCCCGATTGACGCCGCTGATCTGAACGCTGTGCGCGCTGAATTAGATATGAAGGATGCAGGGGCATTACAGGCCATGGACGCCAATGCGTATCTGCCGTTGCTGGAGGCGACGGGGCCGTTCGATGATGCAGTACAGAAATTGCGCGATATTGACGCCGGAGGTCAACTCGCATCGCGAATTGCTGCGCTGGAAGAAATTGCCGGCCGGATAAAGGACCGCGTTACCGTCACGCTTGATCCAACCGAGCGGCATGGCTTTGAATATCAAAGCTGGTTTGGCTTTACGCTGTATGCAGGCGGGCATGCGGCGGCGCTTGGCCGGGGTGGAAGCTACGGTATCGGTGGCAGCAGCAACAGCGGTGATGGCCAAAACGCGGACGAGCCAGCGGTCGGATTTTCGATATATCCCGGTATGCTGCAAACCGGCCCGGACGCAAAGGAAGAGAGCAGACGGCTGTTCGTGCCGGCCGGTGCCGACGCGTCAGTGGCAGACAAACTGCGCAGCGAAGGTTGGATCACCGTTCATGCTATCTGCGAAACCGATGATGGCCGCGCGCTGAATTGCAGCCATATTCTGAATGGCGCGGCACCCGAAACATTGTGAAATTTGCGGCAGGGGCGCGGCTTTGCTGCAAAGCCCGCTGCCGCACGCGAACAGCAGCGTTCGTTCACGCAGCGATCGCATAAGCGCAGACTGAATGCTGGACGAAAGCGCAACTGCGCTCTACGGCACTTTCAGGACAGACAGGCTTGATAATAACGGGATAAGTCACTTGGCAAATGTTACGGTAATCGGCGCGCAATGGGGTGATGAAGGCAAAGGCAAGATTGTCGACTGGCTGGCAAGCAAGGCCGATGTCGTGGTGCGTTTTCAGGGCGGCCATAATGCGGGCCATACGCTCGTCGTTGGAGAGAATGTATATAAACTCTCGCTTCTGCCATCGGGTATCGTGCGGGGCACGTTATCGGCGATTGGCAACGGCGTGGTATTTGATCCGTGGCATTTCCGCGATGAGGTGGAAAAGCTGAAAGGGCAAGGCGTTGACGTTAATCCGCAGAATTTGCTGGTCGCGGAAAACGCGCCGTTGATCCTGCCGATCCACCGCGATTTGGACGGGCTGCGCGAAGATGCGTCAGGCTCCGGGAAAATCGGGACAACGCGGCGCGGAATTGGCCCGGCCTATGAAGACAAGGTAGGGCGGCGCGCGATCCGGATATGCGATCTGGCGCATCTTGATGATCTGGAGGCGCAGCTGGACCGCGTTTGCGCGCATCATGATGCGCTGCGAAAAGGCTTTGGCGAACAGCCGATCGACCGCAAGCGCCTGATCGATGATCTCACCGATATTGCGGCCTATGTGCTGCCCTTTGCAAAGCCGGTGTGGCGCACGCTGAATGCCGCGAATAAAGAAGGCAAGCGCATATTGTTTGAAGGCGCGCAGGGCGTGTTGCTCGATATCGATCACGGCACATATCCCTTCGTCACATCATCGAATGTGATTGCAGGAACGGCATCCGGCGGCACCGGCGTTGGGCCGAAAGACGTCGGATTTGTGCTCGGCATTGTGAAGGCATATACCACGCGCGTCGGCGCAGGGCCGTTTCCGACCGAGCTTGACGATGCAACTGGGCAGCGGCTGGGCGAGCGGGGCCATGAATTTGGCACAGTTACTGGCCGTCAACGGCGCTGCGGATGGTTTGATGCAGTGCTGGTGCGGCAAAGCTGCGCTGTGTCCGGCGTATCGGGTATCGCGCTCACCAAGATCGACGTTCTCGACGGGTTTGAGAAAATCAGGATTTGCACGGGGTACAAAATCGATGGGCGCGAATATGATTATCTGCCGCCGCATGCTGCCGATCAGGCTAAGGTAGAGCCGGTCTATGAAGAAATTGACGGCTGGGAAGGCACGACGGCTGGCGCGACAAGCTGGGCCGAATTGCCGGCACAAGCGATCAAATATGTCCGCCGTATCGAGGAACTGATCGATTGCCCGGTCTCACTGGTATCAACATCGCCGCAGCGTGAGGATACGATTTTGGTGAAAGATCCTTTTGTCGATTAGAAACCATTCTGTGCGGGCGGGGCTGGCAACGGGCCTGATGCTGCTTACCGCTTGTAGCCAGCAATCACTTGATACCGTGAAAACAGAACCCGCTGGCGCAGAGCCTGTAGCGGTATTGCCGAGTGCCGCGCCGAAGACACTGCCTGTGGTTGCAGAGGGCGTGTTGGCGGATCAGATCATCGTCGATAAGAGCGACCGGCTGCTTATGCTGATCGACAATGGCAGGGAAATCGCGCGCTATACCGATATTCGCTTTGGCAATGTGCCGATGGGGCATAAGCAATTTGAAGGTGACGAACGCACGCCGGAAGGCAGCTACATCATCGACGCGCGCAATCCGCAAAGCAGCTATACGCTCAGCCTGCGGGTATCCTATCCCAAGGCGAGAGATCGCGCTTTTGCCGCAGCACGGAACAGATCACCCGGCGGAGATATCTTTATCCACGGGCAACCCACCGGCTATACTGGCCCCGCAATCGCGCATGACTGGACCGATGGCTGTATCGCGGTCAGCAACGCCGAAATTCGTCAGATATGGGCGCTGGTTCCTGATGGCACTGTTATCACGATCCGGCAGTGAGATTGGCCGCGATCAAACATCATCCGCGCTAATCAGTTCAGCGCGATCAAGCTCGCCCGTCATCGCAGCGACCGATGTTGCCACCGCGCTGTCGCCTGTCACATTCGTCATCGTACGCATCATATCCATAATCCGGTCCACGCCCGCGACAATGCCGATGGTTTCCAGAGGCACGCCAACCGCACTGAATACCAGAGTCATCATGATCAGCCCGGCCCCCGGTATGCCCGCCGCGCCGATGGAGGCAATTGTGGATAGCACCGCGACCATTACATAATCCGCGACGGACAGATCGACGCCGAAAATCGTTGCCCCGAAAATCGTCGCCATGCCCAGATACAGAGCGGTTCCATCCATGTTTATGGTGGTGCCCAGCGATATGACGAAGCTGGATGTGCTTTTAGAAACGCCCAGATTGCGTTGCACGCAGCGCAGCGTAACGGGCAAAGTCGCGCTTGATGACGCCGTGGAATAGGCAACGGCCTGCGCGTCGACGATGCCGCGGAAGAAATGCACGATCGGCACCCGCGCGATAAATTTTAATATGCCGGTATAGACGATCAGTATCATAATCGCGCAGCCCAGATACAGCCCGCCGACCAGCTTTGCCAAACCGATCAGCGCGTCTGCGCCCATCGTGCCTGCAACCCATGCGATCAGCGCGAACACGCCAAACGGGGTTAGCTCCATTACGATCATCGTTACTTTCTGCATCACCAGCGATCCTGCATCCATCGCCCGGGCGATACCCGATGCCTGTTCGCCCGCCATCACGATGCCGACGCCGAACAATAGCGAGAATATGATAAGTTGCAGCACTTCACCCTTCGCCATGCTTTCCACCGGATTTTCCGGGATCATCGCGGTTATCATCTCGGTCACGGTGGGCGGCGGGGCGGCATCGATCACGCCTACCGGCGGCGCAGCAATGCCCGCGCCCGGATCAATCAGATTGCCAAGGATCAGGCCGATGCTGACCGCAAAAAGGCTGGTGCAGAAAAACAGGCCAACAGCGCGCCCGCCCACGCTGCCCAGTTTCCGCAAATCACCAATCGCCGCGACCCCGGCAACCAGCGAAAAGAAAATAAGCGGCACGACCAGCATTTTGATCGACCGGATAAAAATATCGCCGATCCATTTTATGCTCTGCGCATCGGGGCCCATTATGAAGCCTGCAATCGCGCCAAGGATCAACGCGCCGATAACGCGCTGCCATAGGGGAATTCTAAACCAGAATGACAAAATTGGAACTTCCCCGGCGGTTTGTGTGTGATGCAAGAGTAACGCAGCCATCCAAATGCGGCAACCCGCGAAAGCCTGTTTGCTGTCACGCGGGGTATGGCGTTCAAAACATCGCGCGGCTAAACAGTGGGCAACAATGCCCCGATGGTGAAGTCAAACTGGCGGCAAGCGATCTGATTGGAGAGAAGTATGTCGTCCAAAAAGTCACCGGACACTGGTAATCCGAATAATGGTAATCCGGACATTGGGGTTCCTGCGCGTTTGGTAAAGCAGATTACCGCTGCCTGCGCCGCCGATCACTTGACGGCCGATGGCGACGATCTGACCGCGGAGGAACAGCAGGCCGCCGGGCAATTTCTGGCCAAGGCTGCGTTCCGGCGGCGCGCGGGGGAGGCCAACATAGTCGCCGACAGCTTTACGCGCAGCGACGGGCGGCTGGCGACGCGGATTGCCATCATAAACCGCGATATGCCGTTTCTGGTCGATTCCGCTTCGGGGATGATTAGCGCGATGGACTTGGATATCGGCCAGCTGATCCACCCGCGCTTGCTGGTGAAACGCGGCGATAGCGGCGAAATCGATAGGCTGTTTGCGGTGGATCACAAGGGCACTGACGGGGCAGTTCGCGAATCTTTCATCTATTTCGAAATGCCTCGCATGAATGCGAAGCAGCGGCGCAGCACCGAAAAGAATTTGGACAATGTCATGCGCGATGTGCGCGCGGCGGTTGACGATTGGCCGAAGTTGAAGAAGCGTTTGGCCGAAAATGCCGAACGGATAAAGGACCGCGAATTTGCCGATCTGCTGGCATGGTTTGGCGAGGATAATTTCACGCTGCTCGCGCATGAGAAAGTCACGCTGGATTACAAGAGTAGCCAGCGGCTTGGGCTATGCCGCGCGTCGAACAGGCCCATCCTGTCCGACACGACGATACAGCAGGCTGTCGATCTGTTTCGTAAAGCTAGCGACGGCCCGTTGATCCTGAAGGCCAGCCGCGTATCGACGGTGCATCGCAATGTTCTGCTCGATGTTGTTATCACGCCTATCAAAGAGGGGCGCGAGTTAACCGCGCTTTCCGTTATCGGCGGTCTTTGGACCAGCGCCGCACGCTCTGCACCCGTGGCCAATGTGCCCGTTCTGCGCGACGGCAGCGCGAAGATGGCAGCAAAGTTTGGCTACGAACGCGGCAGCCATGCAGGCAAGGCGATGGAGCATGTGCTGACAAATTTGCCGCATGATCTGCTCGTCACATTCGGGCAGGATAATTTGGAGCGTATCACGCTGACGGCAATGTCTCTGGCGGATCGGCCGCGCCCGAAACTGTTGACGATGCGGTCCGCGCTGGGCCGCCATATCACTGCATTTGTATGGATACCGCGCGACAGCATCTCAACGCGTATGCGCGAAGCTGTGCAGGATATGGTGGCACGCGCCGCGCAGGCGGATATTCTGGGCTGGACATTCAGCCTTGAAGAAGGTGGCCTTGCGTTGATCCGTTTCACACTGGACCTGCCCGATCGCAGCGTTTCTGTAGATGACGAGGCTTTGCAGAAACAGCTAGATGCCATGGTGCGCGGCTGGGAACCGGGCGTGGAAACGCAGTTGAAACGCATGGATGATACCAAGCGCGCCGATGCGATGTTGCAGCGGTATGGCGACGCCTTTCCTGCGCATTACCGCGCGCACTACACGCATCAGGATGCTGCGAATGATATGATGTCGCTGGTCGAGATGGAGCGCGTTTCGCGCACTGTGACCCGCGTCTATCTGTGCGAAAGCGATGATGAGGCGAAGTTGGGTTTGAAAGTATTTCATCCCGGCGGACCAATGCCGCTCAGCGATATTGTGCCCGTGCTGGAAAATTTCGGCTTTGAAGTGTTGGAGGAACGCGCCACGGCGCTGGATAGTGGCGCGCTCGGCTATCTCCATGATTTTACGGTATCGACATTTAACGGTTCGTCCGCAGCGGCAATGGCAGACAGTGCCCGCGTGATCGAAGATTCGCTGTCCGATGTTCTGGCGGGCCGTGCAGAGGATGATGATTTCAACGGGCTGATTTCGCTTGCATCGGTAGCGCCGGGCGCTGTCGTCTGGCTGCGATCCTGGTTCCGCTACATGCGCCAGACGGGTAGCACATATGGTATGAAAACCGTGGTCGGCGCGCTTTCAGGCCATGCCGATATCACGGGCGATCTTGTCGCTTTGTTCGCCGTGCTGCACGATCCGGAATATGACGGCGACCGAGATATAGAGGCGGCTGAGATCAGCGGCCGTATAACTGATGGCCTGAAGCAGGTGGCGGCTATCGATGAAGACCGTATTCTGTTCACCTATCACGCGATCATTAATTCAATCCAGCGCACAAATGCCTTTGCCATCGGCGACGGCGAGGCGCTCGCATTCAAGCTGCGGAGTGCCGATGTGCCCGGCCTGCCCAAACCCTTGCCGTGGCGTGAGGTATGGATATACAGCCCGCGCGTCGAAGGCATACATCTTCGCGCTGGCCCGGTGGCGCGCGGCGGAATCCGGTGGACCAACCGGCGCGATGATTTCCGCACCGAAATACTGGGCCTGTTAAAGGCGCAGCGCGTCAAGAATGCCGTCATCGTGCCAACCGGCGCAAAGGGCGGATTTTACCCCAAGCAATTGCCCGACATGCAACGGGACCGGGAGGGATGGATAGCGGAAGGCACCGAAAGCTACCGCATCTATATACGCAGCCTGCTTTCGATCACCGACAATATCGTTGATGGCAAAATTGCGCATCCGGATAAGGTTGTTCGGCGCGACGCTGACGATCCCTATTTCGTCGTAGCCGCCGACAAAGGCACTGCAAGCTTCTCCGATGTGGCGAATGAAATATCGTTGCAGCGCGGATATTGGCTCGGCGATGCTTTTGCAAGTGGCGGTTCTGTGGGCTATGATCACAAGGCGATGGGCATTACAGCGCGCGGAGCATGGGTATCGGTTCAACGCCATTTCAAAGAGATGGGCATCGATGTTCAGGCCGATCCTATAACGGCTGCGGGTGTTGGTGATATGTCCGGCGATGTATTCGGCAACGGTATGCTGCTGTCGAAAACGATCAAGCTGGTCGCTGCGTTCGACCATCGCAATATCTTTATCGATCCCAATCCAAACCCCGAAAGCAGCTTTGAAGAGCGGCAGCGATTATTCGAATTGAGCCGATCAAGTTGGGATGATTATGACAAACGCCGAATATCAAAAGGCGGCGGCGTATTTTCACGCAACGACAAATCTGTCAGGTTAAGCAATGAGATACGCCAGCTACTTGATATCCATGACGAAGACATCTCGCCTTCTGCGCTGATCCGCGCGATTATGAAAATGCAGGTCGATCTGATGTGGTTCGGCGGCATCGGCACTTATATCAAATCATCGGCGGAAAATAATGTTGAGGTCGGCGACCATGCCAACGATGCGCTGCGGGTGAATGCCCGCGATGTCCGGGCCAAAGTGATCGGGGAGGGCGCAAATCTGGGCGTGACGCAGGACGGGCGGATAAATTTTGCACTGCGCGGCGGGCGGATCAATACTGATTTCATCGATAACAGCGCAGGCGTCGATTGTTCCGATAATGAAGTAAACATAAAAATCGCGCTGAATGCTGAAATGCGTAAGGGCAATTTGAAAGAGGCAAAGCGCAACGCACTGCTGGAAAATATGACCAGCGCAGTGGCCGAAATCGTGCTGGAGGATAACCGGCTGCAGACATTGGCGCTATCGGTTGCCGAGGCGGACAGCGTTGGCGATCTGGAGGCGCATATACGCCTGATCGAAACGTTGGAAAGTCAGGACCGGCTCGACCGGGACGTGGCGGGTCTTGCCGCGAATGAGGAATTGTTGCGCCGGCAAAGTGACGGTAGGGGGCTGACGCGTCCTGAATTGGCGATATTGCTATCGACCACCAAACTTGCCGCGCAGGATGCAGCAGAAACAACCGATCTGGCGCGCGATGCTGCGTTTGAAAATGTGCTGCTTAATGCTTTTCCCGATCAAATGGTAAAATCGCATAAGCAGGCCATTCTTGATCACCAGCTTCGCACAGAAATCGTCTCCACAAAATTTGCGAACCAGATGATCAACCGCCTCGGAATGCTGGCGCCGTTTGAACTGGCGGAGGAAGAGGGCGTGGAATTGGCGGTTGTGGTGCAGGCGTTTGCCGTTGCAGCGCAGCTGATGCAAATGAACGCGATCTGGGATCAGGCCGATACCGCCGATATGGCAGAGGGCATTCGGCTGAAGCTGTTTGCCACGCTGGCCAATCAGATGCGCCGCCATATGGCGGACCTTATCCGCAATGCCGCTGCAGGCGGTATCTCTGGCAACATCATCAGCAGCTATTCGCCGCATATCAAAAAGCTGACGCGCGATATGCCGGTGTCTGCCAGCCAGCAGGCACGAACCCAAGCCATGACGTCGCGTTTGACGCAAAATGGCGCGCCAGAGGACCTGGCGGAAAGGCTGGCGCAGCTTCGCGATCTTGATGGTGCGATCGGGCTGGCCGCGCTCGCATGCGATACCGGCGGCAATGTGAAACAGCTGGCCGAGGCATATGCGCGCATCGGCGAATCGCTCAGTATCGGTTGGGCGGAAAGCGAGGCGATAGCGTTAGAGCCGAATGATCCGTGGGAGCGGCTGCTCGTCGCAGGTATCGGCCGGGATTTTCAGACCATGCGATTGGCGTTCCTGCGCCGATACGCCAGCGATACACCGGTGAAGCAGACGGCAACATGGCTGGACAATAATGACGCACGTATCCTGAAATTTTGTAAGGTGATGAACCGCGCGCGCGATGATGGCAGTGTAACTGCAGCGATGTTGGCGCAATTGGCCGGGCGGGCGCGGAACTTACTTGCGTAAAAGCAACTGACACTGGTGTAAATGAGGGCTTGTGATTTTCGCGGGTTCGCTTAATCTGGCGGATAAGGAGTTGCCAAATTGAACGTGGATGAATCCGATATTCTTATCGTCGGGGCGGGCCTGTCGGGCATCGGCGCTGCGGCGCATCTGCGCATGAAGCACCCCGGCAAAAGCGTCACTATTCTGGAGCAGCGGCGCGATATGGGCGGAACATGGGATTTGTTTCGCTATCCCGGCATCCGATCCGACAGCGACATGTCCACGCTTGGCTACCGTTTCAAACCATGGCGGCATCCCAAGAGCATAGCGCCGGGGGAGGCCATCCGCGACTATATCAACGAAACGGCCGATGAATATGATGTGCGCGATAGCATTCGTTTCGGGCATAAAGTGCTGGCGGCAAACTGGTGTAGCAGCGACGCCCGCTGGAAAGTAACCGCGCGCCGAGATGGCGCTGCCGATGGCGATGGCGCTACCGATGGCAATGGGGCTGCCTATGGCGATGGGGGTGGCGAGGAAATAGAGTTTCGCGCCAATATCCTGCTGATGTGTGCGGGCTATTATGATTATGACGCCGGGTATCGCCCTGATTTCCCCGGCGAAGATGATTTTGCAGGGCAAATCATACATCCGCAGCAATGGCCCGAAGATCTGGACTATGCGGGGAAAAAAGTAGCTGTGATCGGCTCCGGCGCGACAGCGATAACAATCGTGCCCGAAATGGCGCAGACAGCTGAAAAAGTTACGATGCTGCAACGCTCGCCGACCTGGATTGTCGATCAGCCTGCAGAGGATGGATTCGCGAACTGGATGCGCAGGGTTTTTCCCGAAAAATTCGCTTACGCTGTCACGCGGTTCAAAAACATCCGTTGGCAGCGGATCGTATATTGGCGCGCACGTAAAGCGCCGGACAAAGTCGGTGAGACGCTGCTCGGCCGCATCTCGGACGCGTTGCCCGATTATCCCGAGATCGAGCGCGATTTCAAGCCAAGCTACGGCCCGTGGGAACAGCGATTGTGCCTGTCGCCCGACGGCGATTTTTTCGATGCTGTGCGATCGGGAAAGGCGCAGATTGTCACCGATCATATCGATCATTTTACCAAGGGCGGTATCGCGCTGAAATCCGGCAAGCATATTGATGCGGATATTATTATCACTGCCACCGGGCTGAACCTTGTGCTGTTCGGTGATGCCAAGCTGACGATTGACGGCCAGCCTGCGGATATGCCGAACCGGTTTTACTACAAAGGCGCGATGTTCAGCGATATTCCCAACATGATCAGCGTGTTTGGTTATGTGAACGCCTCATGGACGTTGAAGACCGATATCGTATGCGATTATGTCTGCCGCCTGCTCGATGAAATGGACCGGCGGGGGGCAGACATTGCTGTCCCGGCGCTGGGCAATACGAATATGCCGCAATTGCCGATGGTTGATGATTTCTCATCGGGCTATTTCGCGCGGTCGATAGATGATCTGCCGAAGAACGGTGATCGCCATCCATGGCGCGTGGTGCAGAATTACTTCACCGAGAAGAAGATACTGACCAGCGAGCCGGTGGACGATGGCGTAATGCGCTTCTCCAAATCCTCTGAAGCAGCCAGCGACGTTGGCGACCAACGCGAATTAGCCGAAACCGAAACGCCAGCGTAGCAGGCTGGCCTCACGCGTCGTGGGTGCTAGAGGTGGAGGCCGTTTCGCGCTTCGCCGGGTTGCTGTCGGGCGCGATGATCTGCGGTTTGCGTTTTGCAATCCACACCACCACGGCCAAAGCCGCAGCGGCCGATATCGCCATCACGATCAGGAATAACGGCATATATTTTAGGAACACCCGCTGCGCGCCGATTTCGGGCGGCGGCGGGCCATTATCGGCAAAGCTCCAATCGTCAATCTCTATCGCTTCGCCATCCAGCCAGTAGAGTTGCAGCACTATCGTCTGCCAGCCTTCGTCCTGTTTCACGCCATACACCACGCGCGCCTTATTGTAATAGCGCGTTTCAAACAGTTCGGTATCCGATACGTAGACAAGCGGCTTCATCGCCTTGGCAGGTTTGAAAGCATCGGCACCTGCAAAATCGTCGGTGAGATATTGCTGCGAAGACGCGGAGACAAATGCGCCCGCGGCGTCCATATCCCCGCGCCGCAACGCATCCAAAAACCCTTCGGTCACGGCGCTGACATCTTCCGGCACTTCCACAGGCACAGGCTGCGGATCGCTGCATGCACCCAGCATTACACAGCAGGAAAGCAGCAGCATTTTGAACCAGTGTTGCAAAAGTTTCTCCCAAATAGGCCGCGAACGCGCTATTGCCCGGATATGATCGATTACACACAATTTATCCAGCCCGATAATGGGCAGAGCGCAACCGAAATCCATCTTGTGGACAGCGCAGGTTTTGACGATTGGCTGGCGGATCAACCGTCCGATTTGCGCGATCTTGTCACAGCGCAGAAATTTGACGGCAGCGCTGGGCAGCATGCGGTATTGTGCAAGACAAAAGACGCAGGCTTGGCTATCGTCGCCGGTGTCGAAGATGCGCAGAAGCTTGGCCCGTGGTGCCTTGCTGCGCTGGCGGGCAACCTTGGCGCGGGGCAATACCGGCTTCACGATGCCTCGGCAGGGGAGGCGATATTGGGTTGGATGCTCGCGCATTACCGGTATGACGCACATCTTAGCGCGCCGAAGAAAGAGGCGCCGCGCATTTTGTTGGTGGGCGAGCCTGCGCGTATTGACGCAGTGGCGATCGAGGCCGCCGGCATGGCTTTGGTGCGCGATCTGGTCAATTGCCCGCCGGAATTGATGGGCCCGGCTGATATGGAGGCGCAGGCCAAGCGGCTGTCAGAGGCGCATTCGGCAACGCTGACAGTGACCAAGGGCGATGTTCTGGAACAGGAATATCCGCTGATCCATGCTGTGGGCAAAGCCGCTGCCCGCAAATATGCGCCGCGGCTGATCGAACTGGAATGGGGCGATGAACGCCATCCGCGCGTGGCCATCGTTGGCAAAGGCGTTTCGTTTGACAGTGGCGGGCTGAATATCAAAGCGTCTTCGGGTATGCGCAACATGAAGAAGGATATGGGCGGCGCGGCGCATGCATTGGCGCTGGCAGAGATGATCATGAAGCTGCAGCTGCCGGTGCGATTGCATATGTTGGTGCCTGCTGTGGAAAATGCGATTTCCGGAATTGCATTCCGGCCCGGCGACATCTTGCGCAGCCGCAAGGGGCTGAGCGTCGAGATTGACAATACCGACGCCGAGGGCCGCTTGATTCTGGCCGATGCGCTATGCAAGGCGCAAGAGGATGCGCCCGATTGCCTGATAGATTTTGCGACATTGACGGGCGCTGCGCGCACCGCACTTGGCCCCGATCTGCCGCCGGTGTTTGGTAATGATGATGCGTTGGCGGACGGCATAGTGGCGGCTGGCACAGCCAAGACCGATCCGGTCTGGCGGATGCCGTTATGGGCGCCGTATAACGAAATGCTGTCGAGCGACGTTGCCGATGTCGTGAATAGCGGCGGCCGTTTTGCAGGCGCGATTACGGCGGCGCTGTTCCTGCAGAAATTCATCGAAAGCGAAACGTGCTGGGCGCATATTGATACTTTTGCATGGATGCCCAGTGCCAAGCCGGGCCGGCCAAAGGGCGGGGAAGCACTTGGCCTGCGTGCTGTCTTGGGCTATCTGGCGCAGACATATCCAGTCCGGTAAGGACCAAAGGGGCTTTAGTTGATCGACAAACCATCCACCAATGGCGGCAGGGCCGTGTATGCGCTTACCGGGCATAGCCTGATCGGTGATCCGCGCACGACGCCTATTCGCGGCGATCTGGCGGATATAAAGCTGGCGGGTAAGCTGTTTGCGCCGCATTATGCTGTGCCGTTGATAAAACGCTGCATCATGCCCGCGACAACATTGCACGATGGGCCGCATGAAAGCGATGAGGGCACAAGCCGTCTGCTGCATGGCGAACAATTTGCCGTGCTTGATATCGCAGGCGACTGGGCGTGGGGATACGGGCTGCATGATGATTATCTGGGCTATGTGCGTATGGACGCATTGGGCCAGATGGGCGATCCGACGCATATCGTAACCGGCCGGGGCGCGCTGATTGTGGCAGCGGCCAAAGTGCCATCGCCGTTGATAAAGCGCCTGCCGATGGGCGCGCGGCTTTCCTGCGGGATGATAACCGAATGTGGGGAATTTCTTACCTGTGGTGACGGGTTTGTTCCGGTCAAGCAAGTCGTGGAGATCGGCGATATATCTGTCGATCCGGTCGCGCTGGCGCTGGGCCTTGTCGGCACGCCTTATCTATGGGGCGGGCGCAGCGGCGATGCGATTGATTGCAGCGGGCTGGTGCAGCTTGCATACGGGCTGGCCGGTCACGATGTGCCGCGTAATAAAATGATTGGGGTGACCGCCCTTAAACCATGGCCACGCGCCATCATTACGCTGTAGTTTTTTTAATCTATTGAAGCTGCTTTGTTGCAATCTTGAAGTGCGTTCCAGGTTGAACAATTCACCCAGTCGTCGTTTTTGCTCGGTCTCGCTTTGCGCATCTCGTAACCAAGGTGTTTCCTGAATCAAGATCGATTTTAACTCCTCGTTCTTTTCCAAATTACTGATCAATGCTCCGTTGTTTTCCCAACTTTCAAA
>ENA-ORXU01002265-ORXU01002265.1-marine-metagenome-genome-assembly--contig:-NODE-2265-length-13432-cov-3.916061_pt1 | contig 13432 bp, 12 predicted proteins | sample MGYA00237869_ERZ511484 | MGnify/ENA metagenome assembly ERZ511484
GAACTGCTGGGCCAGAGTGCCAAGGCGAGTGCCGACAAGCTCAAATTCTTCCGCCTCGCTTTCGGTGCGGCGGGCGGTTTTGGCGACAAGGTCGAGATGTCGGAGCCCAGGGCCGCCATCGATGCGCTGGTGGGCGATGCCAAACGCATCGAGGTGCAATGGGCGCTCGCGGTCGACACCTTGCCAAAGCCTGCGGTTAAAGCTCTCCTCAATCTTGCCCATATCGGTCTGGAATCGCTGGTGAGGGGCGGCACGCTGGATATCGGAGCGGAGCGCACCAATGGCGCGAGCGAGATCGTCGTGCGCGCAACCGGCCCCAAGATCGCTTTCGACGACACCGTCGGAGAAGCATTGCAGGGTGATCTGAATCCTGCCGAACTTTCGGGGCGAACGGCACCGGCGTGGATGATCGGGATGATGGCCGACAGAATGGGAGGCTCGATCCAGTTTCACAGGAGCGAGGAATCGTTGCTGCTGGGCGCAGTTATACCCGAAGGCGAAGGGATGATCGGCTGATGAGCGACGAGCTGGTCCACCGCGAGCAGCTCTCGCCCAATTGCAACGAACGCAAATTGCCCATTTCCATGGTGGTGCTGCATTATACCGAAATGAAGCCAGCCGAGACTGCAATTGCGCGCATGTGCGATCCTGAAGCAGAGGTCAGCGCGCATTATTGCATTACCGAAGACGGCGAAGTCATTCGTCTTGTGCCTGAAGAGAAACGGGCATGGCACGCAGGGCTGAGTTATTGGCGCGGACACAGGGATGTGAACTCTGCCAGCATCGGAATTGAACTGGACCATCCCGGCCATGCGCTGGGTTACCGCGAATTCGCCGATGCGCAGATTGATGCGCTGGTGCCGCTGCTAAGCCGAATTGTGAAAACGTATGACATCCCGCGATCCAACGTGGTCGCCCATTCTGACATTGCCCCTGCCCGCAAGATTGATCCGGGCGAATTGTTTCCGTGGGATAGACTTGCCGAATACGGTCTTTGCCTGCCGCGCCCTGACAGGCTGGAGCAAGGCGATCCATTTGATAATGATGCAAGTTTCTATCTCGCGCTCGAACGGTTCGGCTATGACATCACCGATGGATTCAAAGCCGTTGAGGCTTTTCAGCGGCGCTGGCGGCCAGAGCGCATGGACGGCCAGATTGACGGCGAAGTGCGCGCAATCCTGTTTCAATTGCTGTTGGACCGGGACCGCGGAATAGCGCGGTAGTACTTTTTACAATTGCAGCCGCGTTTTTGAGCTAATGTCCTGACTTGTCTTCACAGGGATAAGGGGATTTTTTATGTTTCGTAAATTGGGGGCCGAGTTTTTCGGCACATTCTGGCTTGTTTTTGGGGGCTGCGGATCTGCAGTTCTTGCAGCGGGCTTTCCAGAACTTGGCATCGGCTTTGCCGGTGTTTCGCTGGCCTTCGGCCTGACCGTTCTTACCATGGCCTATGCAGTCGGCGGAATTTCCGGTGGCCATTTCAACCCGGCTGTTTCGCTCGGCCTGGCCATTGGCGGACGCTTTTCATGGGGTGAACTGCCCGGTTACTGGGTCGCACAAGTCATCGGCGCTTTCTGTGCGGCAGGAACGCTCTTCCTCATCGCCTCAGGCCAGGACGGCTGGAGCGCTGGCGGTTTTGCTTCCAACGGCTTTGGCGATCTGTCGCCCGGCGGCTATTCGATGACTGCAGCTCTCATCATCGAGATTGTCCTGACAGCAGGCTTTCTGGTGGTAATCCTGGGTTCGACATCGAGCAAAGTGCCCGGCGGTTTCGCCCCGATCAGCATCGGTCTGGCGCTGACTCTGATCCACCTGATCTCGATTCCGGTGACCAACACTTCGGTCAATCCGGCACGTTCAACCGGTGTCGCCTTCTACGCAGAAACCGGCGCATCCGGGCAGCTATGGTTGTTCTGGGTCGCTCCGCTTGTCGGCGCAGCGATTGGCGCGCTTCTCTGGCGCTATGTCCTTTCGCCCGATGAGTCGCTCGAAGGCATCGGCGGCGAAACCGAGTAATTTTGTAACTGAATGAAAAGCGGCCTCGGCGAACACCTCGCCGGGGCCGTTTTCTTTTTGGGGGAAACGGAAAAGGCGAGCGCAGCCTTTCCTACTGATGCGCTAGGTAATAGCCGAGGGTAGCAGCGAGCGTAAAATTGCATGACCTGCTGGCAAAGGGATGCGGTCCTTTTGCCGCGAGTGTCGTTCTATGAAGCATGATTTCCAAAGCTTTCAGTCCTCTGCCGAAGAGTTGTCGGCTTCTGATTCGGCTCAGCGCTGGAGTGCACTGATTGCCAAGGAATGGATTCTCAGCGCAGCCGTGGGCTTGCTGGCGTTCAAAGTTCTGGTGTTGGGTTGGGGCTTGGGCGTTACGTCCATCACCAGCTTCGGAAACCAGTTTTCTGCGATGGCCCCGTCTACGGCATTTCTGTTCCTGATCGCATCGGGCGTCTTGTCATCGGCGGGCTTGGGTTGGGACAGCCGGATTGCCGGCCTCGCCTTTCGCGTTACCAGCCTCACGATCGCGGCCTTCGCCGCTATCAATCTTGCCATTCTGACAAGCGGCATCGCGGCCGGAGTGGACGCGCTGGCATCGGAGGGTGCGCCAATCTTCGAAACCGCACGCATGTCAGAAACGACTTCTGTGTCTTTCTTGCTGCTAGCCTGGTGCTTTTGGCAATGGCCTAGCAAAACGCAATCATCCAACCGCCTGATCGCCTGCGCCACATTCGGGGCGATCCTGTCCTTCCTCGCCTTGATCGTCTTCGCTTTCGACCCAAGGTCGCTGCAATCCGCCGCGTTATATTCAACGATGTCTCTGCCTACAGCATTGGCTTTCCTGTTGCTGTTTTCGGTTGTTCTCTTGCGACAAAAGAATGCGGGATGGATTGCCATTGTCACGGGCAGCGGCCGGGGCAGTCTCCAATTGCGCCGTGTCTTGCCGTGGGTGATCGGCCTGCCCTTCATCCTGTCCCTAGTGAGCAATATCTCATTGCACCTTGGCCTGTTTGACCAGAACTTTCAGCTGAGCCTGCTGGCATTGGGCACAGAATTGATCGTGGCCACCATCCTTATTCATGATGCACACAAGTCCAACCTTCTGGAAACCCAAGACGAAGCGGCAAGACGGCGGGCGGAGACAGCTGAGGCCCAACAGGCTGAGCTAACACAGCGCCGCATCGCCGCCGAAATGGCGACAGAGGCCAAGTCAAAATTTCTGGCCAATATGAGCCACGAAATTCGCACACCGATGAATGGCATCTTGGGCTTCTCAGACCTTTTGCTAAGCGAAGATCTTCCCGAAGAACAGCGGGCAAAAATCGCTCTCATCCATGAGTCCGGCCAGATGATGCTGAAGCTGATTGATGACATCCTTGATCTGTCAAAGATCGATACCGGGCATTTGGTGGTGGTGCGTGAACCGGTTGATATCCGGCATGTCGCGCAAAGCTGCGTAAAGATGTTTCACGTTGCAGCTGCGCAAAAAGGGCTATCCTTGCGAATGCATATTGCAGACGGAACGCCCCGGTTTGCCGCTGCCGACATCCTTCGCACGCGGCAGGTGATCACCAACATTATCGGTAATGCGCTGAAGTTCACCGCACAGGGCGGCGTCGATCTGAATATCCGCCAAAACGAAGGCGCGGTAGAAATCGTGGTCGAAGATACAGGCATAGGGATTGCCGAGGAAAATCTGGCCAATGTTCTCGGCGAATTCGTGCAAGCCGACGATACAACGCAGCGGCGATTTGGCGGCTCCGGCTTGGGTTTGCACATCAGTTCCAAATTGATCGAGATGATGGAAGGCACCCTGGCCATTTCAAGTGTGTTTGGCGAAGGCACCAAGGTAACGGTGACTTTACCGCTCTATCATTCCGAGCAGAACAACCCGTCTGACAATCCGAGTTTCGGCATGGCCGAGAAAGCGAAACAAAGCTTGGGGTGGCGCGGCAAAAGGATCGCCGTGGCAGAGGATCATGACATCAACCAGTTGCTCATCACCGATATGCTCCAACGCTTGGGCGTTGAAGTCTTCATGTTCGGCAATGGCCGGGAAGCGGTGGACAAAATCTGGAAGGCCAATGAAACTGGCGAAGGTTTCGACCTGGTCTTAATGGATGTGCAAATGCCGGAAATGGATGGAATCGCGGCAACGATGGAACTGCGCAGTCGCGGCCTTTCAGCAACCAACCTTCCCATCATAGCAATGACCGCCAATGCTTTTGAGTCTGACGTCGATGATTGTCTGGCAGCCGGCATGCAGGCGCACCTCTCCAAACCTTTATCATTCGGCAGATTGAAGAAAGTGCTCGAGAGCCAGCTTGGCGCGGCGGAACCTGTAGCAAGTAACGCGGCAATTGCGCAGCAGCCGAGCTGATCGGCACGGTTGTGCGATACATGTGCGCCTCTTTCGCTTGGCATGGCGGCGCGCTGAGCCTATCTGGCGTAGTGCCGGGGGGCCGGGCAGCCGCGGTGTCGCAAGGCATCGAGGAAAGTCCGGGCTCCGCGAAATAAGGGTGGCGGGTAACGCCCGCCAAGTGAAGGTCTTCGGGCCGAAACTTAGGGAAAGTACCACAGAGAGCAAACCGCCGATGGCCAAAGAATCTGATTCGCGGCACAGGCAAGGGTGAAAGGGTGCGGTAAGAGCGCACCGGGGGTCTGGTGACAGGCCCCGCATGGCAAACCCCACCCGGAGCAAGACCGCATAGGGGTCTCGCGCCTTTTTTAGGCAGGAGCATTTCGCTCCGAGAGACCCGGGTTGGTTGCAAGAGCGGCGGAGCAATCCGTCGCCAAGATGAATGGCTGCCCCCGCGGCGCTGATGTGCAAGCATATCGGCTGCGGGACAGAACCCGGCTTACAGGCCCCCCGGCATTAAGCGGGGTCTGCTCTGACCTAGAGGTTCGGGCCGAACCAGAAGCCCGGGTCAGACTTTCAGCTTTGCGCCTTCAACACTGATCTTGCCCTTCTTGTCTTCAATCGCGGTCAGATAACGCCGTTTTTTGCCTTCCAGCACCAGTGCGGTCAGCCGCCCGCTGGAATAGGCGCCCGTATCAATGCCGATCCGGTTACCGGCGTCCACCACTCCGTCGGTGATGGTATGGCCATGGACCACCACCAGCCCATGCGATTTTTCGTAGCTGAGGAAGGGTTCACGGATCCACCGCAGGCTGCGCGGCTTTTGCTCTTCCAGCGGAACGCCTGGCTCAATCCCGGCGTGGACGAACAGATAATCGCCCAGCTGCACCATGTCTTCGAATTCACGCATGAATTTGCGGTGTTTCTTGGGCACGACCTCCTCCAGCAATTGCTGGATGTCATCCAGAGTAGCCTTGGTGAAGACCTTGCGATCAACGCCGTAACTCAGCAGCGTCTCGCGCCCGCCATGGCGCAAGAAGTGGCGCAGCGTTTCCTTGTCCTCAAAACTGTTGAGGAACATTTCTTCGTGATTGCCGAACAGCACATGGACCTTGCGCATCTTGGACCATTTGCGAGCCAGGTCGATAACGCCGGAGCTATCAGGTCCTCGGTCAACCAGATCGCCAAGCAGCACGATCTCGGCTTCGAGCCCGTCCGCCTCTCCGTCGCGGATGTCTTCCTCAACCGCTTCGATCAGCCACATGAACAGATCGCTGCGCCCATGCACGTCGCCCACGGCATAAACACGCCGCCCCTTGGGTACGCGCGGCAGTTCCTTCTTCGTCTTTGCCTTAGACGGGGTAAACATGGATTTGAAATACTGGATCATGATGCAAATTCTAACCGCTTCCGTAGACCTTACGCACAGCTGCGCAATCCGGATGCCTGATTGACCTGTGGTGTGGCCATTTTTCCTGTCTACGCGCTGAATGTGGTGTAATTTTCACACAGTATTGCATTGCCTAGAAACTTGGAACAATAGATCTTGTGCGGTGCAGCACAGATGTGCATATTCATTGCGCAACTGCATAATCTGGCACAGCAAAGATGCCGGAGACGCAATTCGCGCAGGTGGGACGAAGCATTTTTCACCACAGCAATTGAGGAATTGCCCATGCTTACGTCCGTTCGCAGCCTTTTGGCTGCTTCTATTCTTACATCCACTGCTCTATTCGCGGCTCCTGCCTTGGCGCAGGACGACGACGAAGGTATTGGCGTCGAAGTTTCTGCCAATGTCGCCATCGTCACCGATTACAAATTCCGCGGCGTAAGCCTGTCTGACGGCAATATTGCCGTTCAGGGCGGCGTAGACGTCGGCCTGCCTGCAGGCTTCTATATTGGTACTTGGGCTTCATCGCTCGACGAAGACACAGTCGGTTACGGCTCGACCGAACTCGACCTTTACGGCGGCTGGGCCGGCGAATTCGGCAATGTATCCACCGATGTCGGCTTTATCCTGTACCACTATCCCGATGCCGGAATTGGTGATTTCGATTACCACGAATTTTACGGTTCTGTCGGCGTTGCATTTGGTCCGGTCGAAACCACGCTTGGCGTAGCCTATGCGCCGGAGCAGGAATCGCTCGGCGATACAGACAATCTGTATGTCTATCTCGACGCAGGTGCAGGCATCCCCGGCACTCCCGTCAGCGTCACCGGCCACATTGGCTACACCGACGGATTCCTGACTTTCACCGAAAGCGGCGAAGCGATGGATTACTCGATCGGTGTTGAAACCGCGATTCCGGGTACACCCGTATCCGTCGGCGCAGCCTTTGTTGGCGTGGAAGGTGATGTTCTGATCGATCCAGATGGCACTTTCACAGACGATTCGGTCGTACTGACGCTGTCCGCCAGCTTCTAAAGCCAGCAACCAGCTAACTTCGCAAAAGCGAGGAACGGAAGGGCTCGTACCGAGGGGGGTGCGGGCCCTTTCGCATTGCAGCGCATTCGCATTCGGACCCGTTGCTGCTAAGGGAGCGAAAACTTCAAGGAGCCACCAATGACCCGCTATCTCCATTCCATGATTCGCGTTTCTGATCCGCAGGCCGCAGTCGATTTCTTCAAACTGATCGGTGTGGAAGAAGTCCGCCGGATGGACAGCGAAAAGGGCCGCTTTACGCTTATCTTCCTTGCGGCACCCGGGCAGGAAGGTGTCGCCGAAGTGGAACTGACCTACAATTGGCCGCCAGAAGATGGCAGCGCGCCCGAACAATATAACGGCGGGCGCAATTTCGGCCACCTCGCTTACCGGGTGGAGAACATTTACGACACCTGCCAGCGTCTGGTGGATGCAGGCGTGACAATCAATCGTCCGCCGCGCGATGGGCACATGGCCTTCGTCCGCACTCCCGATGGGATCAGCATAGAATTGCTGCAGGAAGGCAATCTGGACCCGCAGGAACCATGGGCCAGCATGGAAAATACCGGAAGCTGGTGAGGAGGCTGTAACGCCTTCGCGCTTGCCTTTCGTGCGCCTGAGCGCCACCTGCGCGGCATGAAACCGATTATTCCCCTTCCCCAGGTCGTCATTATCGGGCGGCCCAACGTCGGCAAGTCCACTTTGTTCAACCGGCTGATCGGCAAGCGCCTGGCGCTGGTTGACGATCAACCCGGCGTAACCCGCGATCGCCGTAAGGGCGTGGCTGGCCTTGCCGGTCTGGAATTTGAAGCGGTCGATACAGCCGGTTGGGAAGATGAGGATGACGCCACCCTGCCCGGCAGAATGCGTAAGCAGACGCAGGTATCGCTGCAGGATGCCGATGCTGCGCTGTTCGTAATCGACAGCCGCGCGGACCTGACCCCGCTCGATGAAGAAATCGGTCAGTGGCTGCGGGAACAGAATGTGCCAGTAGTCCTGATTGCCAACAAGTCCGAAGGCCGTTCTGGCGATGCAGGTATTTTGGAGGCCTACTCGCTGGGTCTGGGCGAACCGATACCGGTCAGTGCAGAGCATGGCGAAGGCATGGCCGATCTGTATTCCGCATTGTTTCCGCTGATCGGCGACAAGGCTGAACAGCTGGAGTTGGAAGCCGAACAGGCCGCAGCCATTGCCGCCGATAAGGCGCGCGCGCTGGCCGAGGCTGGCGATGAGCTGGAAGAAGTCGATCCGAAAGCTCCGCTCAGCCTCGCAATTGTGGGCCGCCCAAATGCAGGCAAATCCACACTGGTCAATCGTCTGCTGGACGAAGACCGGATGCTGACTGGCCCCGAGGCCGGGATTACCCGCGATTCTATTGCGATTGATTGGGTTTGGCACGATCCGAAATCGGGCGAAGACCGCAACATCAAGTTGATCGACACGGCCGGAATGCGCAAGCGCGCCAAGGTGGTGGACAAGCTGGAAAAACTGTCCGTTGCGGACGGATTGAACGCCGTTGATTATGCAGAAGTTGTCGTCTTGCTGCTCGATGCGACGCGGGGGCTGGAAGTTCAGGATCTCAAGATCGCCAGCCGCGTGATCGAAGAAGGCCGCGCGCTGATGATCGCCATCAACAAATGGGACGTTGCCGAAGACCCCAGCACCCTGTTCAATGGCATCCGTAGCGCGCTGGAAGAAGGCCTTGCGCAATTGCGCGGCGTGCCGCTGTTTGCAGTCTCTGCAGTAACCGGCAAGGGGCTGGATACCATGCTGGGTGCGGCATTTGATCTGCGAGAAGAATGGAGCCGCCGCGTCCCCACTGCCGCCCTCAATCGCTGGTTTGATGATGCGCTGGGCAAGAACCCGCCTCCTGCCCCCGGCGGTCGGCGGATCAAACTGCGCTACATCACGCAGGTCGGCACGCGTCCGCCACGCTTCGTGATTTTCGGTACTCGGCTTGAAGCGCTGCCGACCAGTTACGAACGCTATCTGCTAAACGGCATTCGCAAGGCGCTGAATTTTGGTTCAGTGCCTGTGAGAATATCGCTCAAGAGCCCCAAGAACCCCTATGATTCCAACCGCGGTGGCGGGGGCAAATTCAGCGGCGGACAAGGCCGGGACTGACCCGGCCTTCCCTGCAGGCAGGGCCTTAGCCCTCGCCTTCGCCCTCACCCGCAGCACGGCTGTTCATCTGAACATAGTTCTGGATGCCCGTGCGCTCGATGATATCGAATTGCGTTTCGAGGAAATCGACGTGCTCTTCCTCGCTGGCGAGAATTTTCGCGAAGAGATCGCGGCTGGTGTAATCGCGCGCTGTCTCGCAATATTCGATGGCATCGACCAGCAGCGGGATCGCCTCGTGCTCCAGCGCGAGATCGGCCTTGAGGATTTCCTCAACCGTTTCACCCACCTTCAGCTTGTGAATAGCCTGAAAGTTGGGAAGCCCGTTCAGGAACAGGATGCGGTCTGCCAACCAATCGGCATGTTTCATCTCGTCGATGGATTCGTGCCGTTCGTATTCCGCCAGCTTGTACACGCCCCAATCGTTGAGGACGCGGTAATGTAGCCAATATTGATTGATCGCAGTCAGTTCGTTGGTGAGCGCCTTGTTCAGATACTCAATTACTTTTTCGTCGCCCTTCATGGCATCCCTTTCGCAAGCTCGTTCTTGGGTATCTATTGCTCAGTCTGCCGGCCGCATGGCAAGCATAACCGCACCGCAATGCGCCGATAAACGGCAGAATTCTGCGCTATTGCGAATGCGTAGCATGATATGGGAAATCAGCGCGGCGGGGCGCCTTCAGGCAGCTGAGGCAGGCTCAAACAGAGCGTGACGCTCTTCTTCAATAATGTCCTGCGCATCTTCCAGACACTGACCGCAATTGGGGCGCTTGCCGAGCTTGGCATAAACGCTTTCCGCACCGCCAGTAGAGTATTGGCGAGCGGCCTTGCGCAGGTCGCATTCACGGATCGCGTTGCAGATGCAGGTATACATTGGCGGCGTTCACTCCAACTGGTGTGACACCATTGTTAATGCGAGTCGCTTGCAAAAACAAGCCTTTTGCGAATAATTCTCAAAATCAATTATCGCGGCCAATTACCGTCGCAGAGGAAACACCTTCCAATAGGTGAGACAACGCCACAGCCATTCGAGTGGGCCGTAGCGGAATCGATCAAGCCAAGGCTTGGACCAAGCCAGCATGACCGCCCACGCAATCAGCACAACGACATAAAGTTCAGGTCGCGAAAGCTCGCCCCACAACCCGCCAGCCCAAGGGTGGAAGACCAGCATCATCAGCACCGAAGTGCCCAGATAATTGGTGAAGGCCGCCCGGCCCGCAGCAGACAATCGCTCCGCCAGCCAACCGCTCGCATGGGCGCCCCAAAGGGCGAGCAGGGCAGCAAGGCCAAGCACAACCGGCAAGCGCGGGTAATGCGAAAAACTGGTGAAGGCCGCGATAGAGGCCCAGAAGGTCGGCCCTCCATCTGCCACAGTAATTGCGATCCATAAGGTTAAAGCAGAGCCAACGATCACTCCAAGCCATCCCCAGATCGCCTGTTTACGCGCATTCATCTGCCCGTCGAACATTCCCAGCCGGTACAGTCCCATCCCAACCAGCATCAAAGGCAGCGATTCAAACAGCATGAACATGATGCCGTTGGTGAACGGATCGAAGAGATGTTCGGAAAAATTGTGCTGCACAAAATCGAAGTAATTGCCATCTGTCAGAATGCTGGTTTCTGCCGCATCATCGACAAGGATTTCGTCTTTTGCGGACGCAATCTCGGTGGACATCTCTGCGAATTTTGGCGACTCGCCGACTGCCGTCTCGGCGATCAGGAAGGGAAACGCGTTCAACGATACGTAGAGCAATCCGCCCATGAGATAACCCAGCAGGCCGATGACGAGCAGGTTGCGGCCCGTCCAGCGCAGGAAAAGCATCCCGACAACGCCGGTAATGGCATAGAGCGACAGAATATCGCCGCGCCAGATAAAGAAGTGATGGAACAGACCAAATAGCAGGAGCCAGAAGAGCCTTCGCGCGAGCAGAGCCTTGCCCGCGCCGCGTTCCCATGCCTTGTCTATGAAGAGCACCATTCCGGCACCGAACAGAAGCGTGAAAAGGCCCCGCATCTTGCCGTCGACCAGCACAAACTGCGTCACCCACATCCATCTGTCCGGATCACCGCCGTCAGATACAAACCCGTCCGGCCACATATAGGCCATCTGCGGCTGTCCGAAAAATACGATGTTTGCCGCCAGAATGCCCAGCACGGCTATGCCCCGAATGAGATCAAGGCTGGCAATGCGGTCCGCTGCCTTCGCCGGTGCGGGCGGCGCGGTGCTGCTTGAATCTGCGCTTACTGGCACGCTGTCAGGCGTGGTTTGCTGTTCGGCCATATAACTTTCCCCGTCCGTCCCACGCCAGCATAGCCGCGCGGCGGGATTTGGAAAGCTAACTGTTGAACGTTTGCACGATCAGAAGCGTCAGTTGCGCGTGACGAGGCAATCCTGCCCTGACCGGCGCAAGCTGTTGCATGCTGTCTGGGCTTCACTCTGTGTCGCATAACCGCCTGCAAGCAGACGGGTTACCCGGCCTGAGGGAACCAGCAACCGTTCGCGCCCGGCGATCTCTGGCCGAGAGGACAGTCGGCTCCACAACCGCTCTGCATTGCCAGCAACGCCAAACGCACCCAGCTGGACGCGCCACGGTCCACTGGTGAGGTTGGCTGCAGCGGGCGCCGGAGCGGGTGCTGCGGCAACAGGTCGCGGTGCCGGAGCCGGAGTTGGCGTTGGCGTTGGAGCCACACGAACCGGCGGCGGCGCTTGCCTTGGCGTGGAAGCACGTGGCGTTGAAGCATTAGCAAAGCTTGCGCCAGCATTTGCCGGGTCGCCAGTGCCAGTGGCCTGACGCGCTTGCCGTACAGCATCCTGCGCAGCGGCAACCGAAGGAGACACGCTGACGCTAGGAATAGGACGCGGGACACGCTGCGAAGCCATCGGGCTTGGCGTTGGAGCTGCGGCAGGACGAGGAACAACGCTTGTGGCTGGACCTTCCTGCACTGACAGATCAGCGGCAGCCAATTCCACAGCGCGGGCCTGATCAGCCTCCGCCTGCAATTGCCGCGCAAGACCTGCAGCACTTTGCCGCTGGTCCAGCGGAATATGGCCATCCATCTGTGTAATAGCGGTGCCTGCCTGGGGCAGACCTGCACTGTTGGCGAGGGTCAGCATGGCATAGGCGCGCTCCCAGTCGCGGGCGACCAGATCGCCATTGAAATGCGCGATGCCCAGCAAATATTGCGCGCGCGGATCACCGCGCCGCGCGGCCCCTTGGACATAAGGCAGCGCCGCTTCGCGCCGACCGTCCTGAAACAGCATAAGGCCGTAAGTATCGGCTGCCTGCACGTGGCCTGCCTGCGCAGCGCGGGCATACAGCTCTTCGGCTCTGCCCATGTCCCGCGCCACGCCGCGGCCCAAACGGTAAGCCTGACCAAGATTAAACATCGCATCGGGATCGCCTGCCGCAGCCGGGCCCTGCCATTCCGCAACGGCAGTGGCGTAATCGCCCCGGCTCCACGCCTCTACGCCGTCACGCACCGTAGTGGTGGCATTGGCAGGCAATGTGCCAGAAAGCGCGGCCATGGCTGCAAGTGCAGCGCCCAAAAGCCATCCTGATTTCTTATGCGGCATGTCTTCGATCCCTGATCGGCGAAACGGTCTAGAATTTGAACTCAATATTGATGCCATAGTAAACGGAGCATTAGCAAAGCGTTTATGACAATGGATTTATTACACATCCACAGCAAGCCATACGCCTGCCGCTTATACCTTTGTGTACCAGCAAGACTGTAAAAGCCAAAGGAGCGCAAGGAAGCACATTGTAAAATTTGCTTCCATTCGAAGCGACGCGATTAACCTAAAATAAAGGGTATCCTGCGAAGTCAGAGGAGGAAGACCCAAAGACCGTCTTGGTCCGGGTCAGAGACTTTAGGGGAATCGCCTTGCGCGTTTTGGCATTGGCATCGCAGAAGGGTGGATCTGGCAAGACCACCATGTCCGGTCATCTGGCCGTTCAGGCCCAGCGCGCTGGCGCTGGCCCGGTAGTCCTTATCGACATCGATCCGCAAGGTTCGCTGGCGGACTGGTGGAATGAACGCGAAGCTGAATTTCCGGCTTTTGCACAAACCACCGTGGCCCGTCTGGCAAATGATCTTGCGATCCTGCGTCAGCAAGGCTTCAAACTGGCCGTGATCGACACGCCGCCCGCTATTACAATGGCTATTCAGTCTGTGATTGCGGTCGCGGAATTGATGGTCGTTCCAACTCGCCCCAGCCCACACGATCTGCGCGCCGTCGGCGCGACTGTTGATCTGTGCGAGCGTGCGGGCAAGCCGTTGATCTTCGTTGTGAACGGCGCAACGCCTAAGGCACGGATCACTTCAGAAGCCGCCGTCGCACTGTCGCAGCACGGCACCGTTGCTCCGATTACTGTCCACCACCGCACCGACTTTGCTGCATCCATGATTGACGGCCGCACGGTGATGGAAGTGGATCCGGAAGGTCGCAGCGCGCAGGAAGTCACAGCGTTGTGGCATTATGTCGCCGACCGACTTGAAAAGAATTTCCGCCGGACGGTGTTTGCCGCTCCTGG
>ENA-ORXU01002266-ORXU01002266.1-marine-metagenome-genome-assembly--contig:-NODE-2266-length-13432-cov-2.623212_pt1 | contig 13432 bp, 10 predicted proteins | sample MGYA00237869_ERZ511484 | MGnify/ENA metagenome assembly ERZ511484
ACTTGAACTGTCTCCAGATACTGAACTAGCTGCGTGAGAGGTAGGGCTGCGATAGACTTCCAAACCGCATGCATCCGTGCATGAATATTGAAGTCATACAAGAGCAGCACAAGACCTTCCCATTCGTTATGCCTAGCATTGATAGCCTCAGAAATAAGGTAGTCGACCCCACAAATTAGTAGGTGACTATGATTACCTTTGATGACAGGTAGAGCGTTGTAAGAGTTTAAGGTGGCCTTAACTAAAGCCGTTAATTCTGGTTGTGTTATTAACCACTTACTTATGTACTCTCTGTGCTTCTCCACACGCAATTCATGAGACAGGTGTTTATCATACTCATCACCACTATACTCGAAGGGGTTCTGTTCCAGAAGGTAGAGTAAATTAAACTGTTCTGATGTATGGCACCGAAAGAAGTCAGCCACCTTAGTACTCTTTTCCAGGAACTTAGTGTTGCCATAAAAAGCACTATTAAACAGATACCGCTTTGCAAAAGCATCAAGCTGAACTGAATTTTCGAGACAATCAATGATGAGCTCGGCGTCTTCTTTCCACAATACACCGAACTTCTCAGGATCAAAGCGATGAACGAAACATAACGACAAAATACCAGCTACCTTAAACTCGTCAACACATCGAAGAAGTAGCTCAATAGTCTTAGCTTTCAATGCTGAAAGGTGGGGAGATGGCCTCATTTCAGAATTCTCAATAATTATTCTATCTCCTTTACCAGATCGGGTGGCTGAGGGTCGCATAGCAAAAATTCTCGGAATTAAGGCAACGAGTATGGCTTGTGACAGAAACCGACCACTATCAATTTGAGTTTGGAGGGCGGTGACCAGCTTGGCCTGTCGCTGATAGCCGTATCGATGATCAGCTCCCGATATGATCATGTTCTAGCTAGTGCGCTGTACAAAACTGCGGGCTTGAGCGATATCATTTGCACAGATTCGATCTACTATTTGCAAGACATCATTAAGTTCTGCTACATGTGAAACGTATTGCTGTAAAATGCCAAGCTCCATGCTTAACTCGGCATTAAGGACATCTGTACTTTCCGCCAACGCTATGAGCGCGCTGTCATCTCGTGCGTGGTCTGGCGCTAATTGCATTAACCGTGACAAAACAGGAATTTGACGGAAAGGCCAAAACTGCTTTGCGAAGGGTAAGAACTGCTTACCATCCAATAGATCTTCGTACCTAGCCAGTTCCGGGGTGATATACTGTTTTACCTTTTGAAATCCAATATTATTGATTGCCTGGACAACAGTGCCTTCACATTGATGGTACAGCTCGTTCTGACTCCATAAGAGCAGTTGGTCTAAAGGGATCAACTTTCCGCGCAAACAGAAGTCGAACATCCACCACTCACAAACTGTGTCGTTATTTGTTCGGTAAACATCGTCAGATCGATCTAGTAATTCCTTGTCATAAAACCATTCAAGTTCGTCCACGACTTCTTCTTCATTACAGCCTACTAGCCCACATAACCTCTCTACTTGATCATCCTCACGAAGATCGACCGAGCGCTTGACAGACATTGCGATTGCTAGCCTTTTCTGGCGAGTCGAAAGCATCGCGTGAATTGAGTTTTTGTAAAACTCATCATAGAGTTCCTCATTCTCAAAATCTAAGAATTGGCGTCCCTTATCTTTAGCTACCATTGCTGCCATAATTGCGAAGCGGGGATTCCCTTCCGCCATGCCCGCAATCTTGATTTGGTACTCCGAATTTAATATCGATAGAGGATTACGTGAAATGAGTTCCTTTATATCCTCTTCACCCATATGATTAACCGTTAGCCATTGGGCATCGTTAGAAACGAACTCACGAATGCTTATCGCCTGAGCTATACGCGTAGTCACAATGACGGCTACGTGATTACCAGGAGTGTTTCTAGCAAACTGGACGATTTGCCGACAGAAATGCAAGTGCTTAGATGCATCATCGATTACTAGGACAGTCTTCTTATCATTTCCGATCCGATGCATCAAATCGCTGTCTAGTGATAGTCCTCGGTTCATAAGGAATAAGACTTGCGCCCCGCGCCCCGAAGCGTAGGTCTTTGCTGCTTCAATCGCCAATCTTGTCTTGCCGCACCCAGCGTTGCCTTGTAGAACAGCCACACCATAGTTATCCAGCAAGATCTCTATTTCCTTAAGATGTTTCGCATGGTCCATGTATTCCACTGCCATAAACAAAGACGACGTCGAATTTTCCTGTCCTTTCCCAACAAATTCTTCTGATGTCACGAATTGACCGGTATCAAGCTCGATGCCAAAGTGGTCCCACGCGAGAGAAGGAAAATCGTTCATAAGAAGCAACGAAATTCCGCGCAGATTCCACTGCTCGATATCATAACCTTTGGATTGCCCGTAACTTTGAATGGCCTTCACGTCCGATATATCAAGATCATGGTTATATGGCAAAATAATCTTCTCTAAATCGTTAAGCCATCCATCCTTTTCGCCTTTGGCGATGACGTGATCGATGTCACCTTTCGCTTTCGCAACTAGTTTTTTCTTCTCAATAACTGTGGCCTCTAGGGCAATCACTTTACCGTTAGCTTTCACAACATAGCCGTCTGGTGCACCTATTGTAGTCTTGTTTTGGCTATCCATACCGCCTGGTTCTCCCGACACTGCACCCGTGTGCTGTTTCTCCAGGATGTCAGTACATAATGACTGAAAGTCTGCACCTCCGATCTGTCGGAGTTTTTCGATAATGTGCTTCCGCCTACTCATGGCCCCAAGATAGAAGCCCTTCCACATAGAACAAATTGTTTCGGTTAGACCATTGCACCGTAGATCGGCTGCTACTGATACATCTCCTAAGCTTCTAGTAATCTCCCCGTCATTCCATTCGCTACGAGGCGACAATACTTTAACGAAACGACACATTCTTTTGATAGGATAGCTGATTCACCCTCCCCCCAACCAACCCCGAAAGTCCCTTACCCGCTCGCGCGCCACAACCCCCTCACCCTTCGGCGACAGTCGCAACTTCAAGCGGTGGTTGAGGTAAGGCTCAGCACGCTCGACGGCATCGATGTGGAGGAGGAGGGCGCGGTTGACGCGGAACCAGGCCGCCGGATCAAGCTCTTCGGTGAGGCGACCGAGGGATTCATTGATGGCGTAGCGCTTGCCGGATCGGGTGATGGCAAAACTGAGGCGATCTTCGCTGATGAAGTAGGCGATCTCGCTGACCGCCAGGGGCAGCAAAGACTGTCGATGCGTGGTGAGGACGCGCTGGCGGTAACTCGGCTGATCAGATTGGGCGAGCGACAGCAGCTGCGCGACAACCTCCGGACTGAGTTGTGCCGCAGCAGGGCCGCCTTGACCGTTTGCTTGTCCGCGCTGCTCGAAGCGCGCGAAGGCTTCGCTAAGCTGATCGCGTGCAATGGGCTTGAGCAGGTAGTCGACAGAGTTGAGGCGAAACGCCCGCGCCGCATAGTGGTCGTAGGCCGTGGTGAATATGACGGGCACCGTCACCTCAATTTCCTCCCACAGCCGAAAGCTCAGCCCGTCGCCCAGCTCGATGTCGCAGAGCAGGAGGTCGGGGCGCTGCTGGTTAGAGTTTGGATCAGTCAAAAATTCCTGAGCCGCCGCGACGGTATCGCACGGACCGAGCAGTTGCGCACCGGGCCGCAACTCACCAACCAGTTTGGCCAATCGGCGGGCCGCAGGAGCTTCGTCTTCGATGATCAGGATGCGCACGCCGCTTAGCTTGGGTTGCTTACAGACTCGACAAAGGCGACCTCCTCCGGTGCCCGTGCCCGTTCACGATCAGAACTGGTTTTGGCGACAGCCCCCGTAGGCACCGTAACGCAATACTCGGCTGCGGTTTGCTCCACCTTCAACTCCCCCAACTCGAGGTAGCGGACACTATCCGCAAGGTTTTGGAGCCCGACTCCCGTAGACTGCTGTTGCTGCCCCGTGGCGGGTTTTGGCGAAAGCCTATTACACACCAGCACAGACGTGCCTTCCGTCCAAATGCGTACCTGCAAAGGTTGAGCGCGACTCGCGACATTATGCTTGACGGTGTTTTCTACCAGGGTCTGCAAAGACAAGGGTACGATGCGCCGGGCCTGTACCTCAGCCGGAATGTCGATGGTAATTACAAAGCGCCCCTCGAAGCGAACGGCCAGCAGGTGCACGTAATCGTTGAGCGCTGCCAGCTCCTCGGCAAGCGTGACCGTGGTCTCCGATCGCCACTCGAGCAAGCGTCGGTAGGCGGCACTCAGACGCTCGGTAAACACGACTGCCGCCGCAGGATCTTCGGGAATAATCGTCGCCAGGGTATTGAGCGAGTTGAACAGAAAATGCGGGTCGACTTGTTTGCGCAGTGCCGCCAACTGGGTCTCTACCTGCGCGCGCAGTAAGCGCTCGCCCTCGAGCTCAGCCTTGCGGTAGAGCGTGAAGAAATACATGGCCTCATAAAAGGCCGTGACGCCCAGGACCAACACCAGACTCACCGGGGCTGTGCGCCAGAAGCCTCTATCCGCATACTCGAATGCGGCAGCGCGGAGCAGATTGCCCCAACTCAAGGCGTAACGACAGGCAACCTCCACGATCATGACGAGCACAATCAGACTCAGCAGTGTATAGCAAACCCGTACAGCAGTTTGGGGGCGGCCGGGTTTTCGCTTTCGCCAAAACGCGACAGTTGCACGACTCGTAAACCAATACGTAGCGGAATAAAGCGCGCTAACGATGAAGTGCGGTAAGAACTCGGCGAATCCTAGTTGGGCCGGGCTGGCACCGTCGAACAGGACGGGCACGAGAAACCCGAGCAAGGGAATGCCCAGCGCGATGAGCCAGCGATCGTCGAAGCCTAAGACGTGACGGATGTTCATTTGCTGAAAGATAGGAGCTTGTCGTTAGAGAAGTTTGCGGCCGAGCGCAGTAATGCGTGCCAGCTTCTTTGCTCGCCACTCGACTGTGCTTTTGCGAAGGGGCCCGATCAGGGTGTGACGCACAGGTTTGTAGCCCACGAAGCCAAGCGTCATCTGGCCGATGCTGCGTTTGGTCGGGGCACCAAAGCGCAAGCGATAAAACCAAGCAGGCTGATCGAGCGTGTGAATGACGCGCGCACTGCGACCCTTCAGGTGAGCATCCCACCAGGGATCGTCCTCGTGTTTCGTAAAGGCGAAGCCGGGCAGCAACACCCGATCCAATAAGCCTTTGAGCGGCGCAGGCACCTGCCCCCACCAAACGGGAAAAGCAAGCACCAGGTGGTCGCTCTCGCGCAAGTCGTCCATGAGGCTTATCAAACCTGGCTCGAGGGTGGTGCGCTGGTGATAGCCGCGTGCTAAAGTCGGGTCGAACTCGATGTCGCGGACCTGGCAATGCTTGACGGTCGCTCCTGCGGCGGCTGCCCCATCGGCATAAGCCGCACAGAGGGCATCGGTAAAAGAGCCGGGCCGCGGATTACCGTTGATGATGAGGACGCGCCTGGCTTGATCGGGTGCGTTACGGCGCGGAGGCCCTGCCGGCTGCAGTGCGTAGTTACTTTCCATTATAGCCTAGAATTGAACCCTGTACAAGATGTCCGGGAAAAAGCCCGCCTGGTAGACCGTCCCTACGTTGCCGGTGGTCGCGTTAAAGCGCTGGGCAAAGACGTTGTCGTTGTTGGTGAGGTTTTGCAGGTCGACAAACAGCGTTTGCGAGAGCCGCTTGTTCTTGGCGTTGATGCGGAGCCCAAACCGCAGGTCGGCGCGGAAATAGCCGGGTAGGCGCTCGGTAAAGGCCAGCGTTTCGTCGCGAATTTCGAAGCCTGCGGCACGACTTGCCTGCAGATCTACAGGCGTAAACGGTCGCCCTCCAGCGCCGGTCACCTTCGCATCGACGGTAAAGGCTTTGTTGCCGGTTTTGCCAAAAGGCCACTCCTTGCCCACCAGAAAATTGCCGACGTAGCCATTGTCAAAGGCCGTGGGCCGGTCCACCCCGTCAGATCCTTCGTAGCGACTGCTAAACGCCGATCCGGTGGCCAGCAGGTAGAAGCCCGCGCGGAGCTGTTGCTCCACGGTAAGCTCGAGGCCGTAGTTCGTACCTACTCCGCAGCGGGGCCCCTGCACCCCATTGCATCGTCCATTAACGAGTCCCGTGCGGGTGTCGAAGACAAAATCGGCCCCGGCGTTGAGCGATGAAAAGGAGGAAGGCATCGCCTCGACCGGCACATTAAAGAGGCGCTGGGCGTAGGCTTCCATGCGGATACGCCAGGCCGCCGCAGGACGGAGTTCGGCACCCAGCACGCCCTGGTGAGAGCGAATAAGGCCCAAATTCCGGTTGTCACCAAAACCCCCTCCGGGCAGGGGTTCGACGGCAAGCAAGAGGGGCAGCGGGACTTGCTGAGAATGCAGTCCGTAGCCAAGCGAGAAAGACCATTTTTCGCTGGGCTTGTACTCCAGACTCGCACGGGGCTCGAGCGCGGAGGCATCGGTAAGCGTCGCGTGCAGGGCATGCAAGCCCACACTGGCGGTGAGTCGCTGGCCGAAGCGATGACGCACCTGCCCGTAGGCTTGGAGGCTGCCGAAGGTCTCGTCAAAATCACGTTCGACGCGCAGATCGGGGATGCCGTCTTCGTCGAGATCAGGATTCTCGTCCCGGTTTTCGACGTAGCTGTCTATGCGGGTGCGATTGGCTTGGATGCCTACCCGGAACGTCGTGCGCGCCGATACTTTGCGGTTGTAGTAGGAGCGCAAGGAGCCGGTGAGGTTGTCGTCGCGCACATCGGTAAACTGCAGTCTGCCAAAGCCATCGAGGGTGTTGAACTGCGTGTAGCGATTGCCGGCGTAAGTGGCCGCAAGAGTGGTGCGCAGGTAGGATTTGTCGTCGAGCACCAGGTTGTGGCGCAGGCCGAGCACCCCGAAGCGCGAGCGCGGGTAGGCATCTTCGTTGGGATCGGCGAACAGGTCGGTCGTATCCAATTCTGCCCCGATAAAGTCGATACGGCTCGTGCCGCCGATGCCGAAGAGGCTAAAGTTCCCCGCCTTCTCGGTGGGCAAGTCCATCTTAAAGGTGAGGTCGCGGTAGTCGGGCGTGGCGTTGGTGCCGACGGGGATGCCGAGTTCGCTGGCGAGTTGGACGAAGCTGTTCCGAAAACCGACGATAAAGCTGCCGCCGGTGTTGTTGATTGGCCCTTCGGCTACGGCTTCGAGGCCCGAAAAACTACCGAGCTGCACCATGCCTTCGAAGCGGTCGCGGTTGCCTCGGCGCAGGCGCAGGTCGAATACGCCACTAAGTGCGTCGCCGTACTCGGCGGGAAAAGCACTGGTGATAAAGTCCGACCCGGCCAGCAGGTTGGGGTTGAGCGCAGAGACCGGTCCGCCCGTGGTGCCGAGGGTGGCGAAGTGGTTGGGATTGGGAATCGGAATGCCTTCGAGTTGCCAGAGCAGTCCGGTGGGCGAGTTGCCGCGCACCACGATGTCGTTGCGCGAATCATCGGCGGTGGCAACGCCGGCGAAGTTGCTGGCGAGGCGACTGATGTCCGAACGCCCGCCAGCGAATCGGTTGACCTGTTCGACGTCGACTGACCGTACGCTCACGGCGGCGAGTTCGTTGTTGGGTTCGCCGGTAGCGGTTTCTTTGGCGGTGACGACCACTTCACCGAGTTGGGCGATGTCTTCGGTAAGGGCGAGGTCGACGACGGCTTGTTTGCCCGACACGACGCGGATGTTGGGCAAGGTGGCAGGGGCATAGCCGAGGTAGCCAAAGCGCAGGGTGTGCATGCCCACGGGCACCTCGAGCAGGTAGCGCCCGTCGACGTCGGTGGTCGTACCGACCACCGGCTCAACACTAAGCACTTCGACGGTAGCCCCAATCAGCGGCAGCTCCGACTGTTCGTCGGTAAGGGTGCCTTTGAGGGTCTGGGTTTGTTGGGCGGCGAGGGTGGTGGCGAGGAGTAGGAAAGCTAGGAGTAGAGGGTGCCGATGCATAGGGCAGGCGTTTTAGGCGTTCGCCAAAACTCGCGGCTACGAGGCCTTAGGTCCGAATGGTATCGGCTGGAGTGTCGTATTGGGGGCTGGGGTGTTGGGGAACTCGATAGCCGAAGCAATCAGCATCCTAGAATTTAGGCGTGTATTGGTGTAGACAGCACTGATTCTCCCTTTGTCGCACCTGAAAAATGGGGGCCTTTTCAAATATCACTCACATCGATACAGCGTCCCGCGCAATTGAGATTTTACGGAGACGTCGGTTAGTCCACACCGCAGAACGCATCTGCCTCAGCCAGCACCGAACCTGGAATTATCCCTGCAAATGGAACATCTGTTGTTACATCTGCGGGGTTGGAACTGTTGGACCGCCATGCTGAAGCTATGATTGACCGCTATCGGCGGGTGTTTCCGGCAGTGGGTTTGGTTGGTCCACGTCAGTCGGGGAAGACAACTCTGGCGCGGCAGGTGATGCCGCGTTCTAGCGGAAGCGTGGTCTATTTCGACTTAGAGCGCCAGGCCGACTTCGGCGCGACTGAGGAGGTTGACCTTTTCTTGGATGGCTTGGATCAAGACTTGGTAATCATCGACGAGATTCAGCGACGCCCGGAGCTGTTTGTGGGCTTGCGCAGCGCTATTGATCGCAATCGAGTAGAAGGTCGCTTTTTACTTCTGGGCTCTGCTAGTCCAGAAATCATACGTGACAGTAGTGAGTCTTTAGCAGGTCGCATCGGTTACTTAGAACTTCCACCGCTTAACCTAACTGAGCTTGGCGGCCGCTTTCGCATGAACGAGCACTGGCGCCGGGGCGGCTTTCCCAATAGCCTCAGGCTGGACGATAGTGCGTCCCTCTTGTGGCGCGACAACTTTATTCGAACGTATCTGGAGCGGGACATTCGAACCTTACGACCGAACGTGGATGCGGGTATTTTGACGCGCATGCTGCCTATGCTAGCAGACGTGCATGGACGTAGTTTTTGGGACTGGGTTTGGGTGTACAACGTTTAGTATATGGCAAGTAGGGCAGTAGAAAGCGATAAACTTTCAAGTTTGCACTTAGCCAAATCGCAGTATTTTGTTTTTAATTTATTCATTTTAAAGCCAAATCAACGATTTGGCGGTGGCTGTATATAGCTCTGAACTTTCGTAAACCACAATCGCCTTATTTGCTATATACCGTGTTACCTGCTGGCTGTTTTTAATTTTTTCCATAGTATTCTCGTTTCGCTTTTCTCTGTCTGAAATAGGCAACTAAAATCAGCGACAGAGGGAAAAACAGAATTATTAAAACCCATTTCAAAATTGTCCAAAGCAAACTCATTATTAGAAAAATGTTCTAAGTCCAAGTCCCACGGTTAATGCAGTAATTGAAATTGTCAAAATCATTGTCTGCTTAGTAATTGTATAAATTGTCCTGATATTTTCCCTACTTATAGCCCAAATTGTGCCTGCAAAAAATATAAATGTAAAAATGTGAGTTGACGGTGAGGTCTGTGGAAATATGCTGTCAAGTGCAGGGGTTCCCGAACGTTCCATATTCATTGTCAAAATGAAAAGTCCGATTGCTGAAACGGCTGAATAAGTCAGATACATTGTCAAGAGTAACCAGCCAAATGTATTTTTCTTATAAAATAAGATTGCCGCTGTTGGAACAACAACCAATGGTAAAAAATATAGCACTATACTAAAGTCCCAACCAGCTGAACTGTCAGTAATCATCAAACTTATCATTCCAAACTCTTTGTAAAGTTGGAACAAGAAGAGTCCACCTAAAAACAAGGGAATTATTCTTATTGTTTTTTCAGTCGTCGGTGTTTCGTTTTGAATTGGATTTACATTGTCAAGTATTGATTTACCAACGTTTTTTAACTTGTCTTCAACTACTCTTTTTTTCTGCTCCTTTTTTAATTTGTCCTGTCTTTCAATTTCAAGTTCGTTTTTGGCAATTTCAATTTCTTCTTCAGTTAATTGTCGGTCTGAAAATATTGTTTTTGCCGTCTCAACTGCATTAGGTTGATAACCGTCTGGATTGTCAATAATTCTTAACAACTCTGTATTTGAATATGTATTAAATCTTTCGTTGAATTCCATCAATGTCTGTTCTTTATGCTTGCAGACAACATCAGTGGATACGCAACGCCATTGCGTACACCCGTCCTGTATACGCTGTCACTGTTACGTATATTGGCCTGCTAAGAAGGATATACGCAACGTCACCATGGTGTAGGATGAGCAAAGCTACCCTGTAGCCAGTGAGAACACAAATTCATCGTGTAAGCTTCACAACCCGTCGGCTGACTCCCTCGTGCGAACTTGTTAACTGCAATTTTGCCTCTAGGGAGATTTCCATGCTTTGTCAGCTTTACCTCCAGCTAATGAGTGCTAACGTCAGCCAGGGTCGCACTACATCCCTCAAGTTCTTGAATGTTTGAGTGATGGCGGCACGAAATGCAACTCGAACCCCAGCCAATCCGCTACTCACCTCTGCCCTCCCGAGCCACCTGTTTTGCGGAAGCGAATATCTCCTAGGTCAAGCTCACGATAATGAGCCCACTCCACCAGTAAAACCCCAACCGGGATGACGTCGTCCGTACTAGCTTACTGGCACCCCGATCGGGTTGAAACCTCAAGACGATATCTTCAAAACATCTCAATCGGGATGAAAAGACGCCAGATCATCCTTATCGGGACGATGTAAAGACAATTTTCCTATCTTCGCCCCGAACGGGATGAAAACGCTATCAGAAAACAACTCCATGGGCGCCCTCGTACGCCAGCGGCGCAAAGCCGAGGGCATGACCCAAGCACAGCTCGCGGCCACGGCAGGGGTGGGGGTCCGCTTCGTGCGTGAACTCGAAGCCGACAAGCCCACCCTGCGCATCGACAAGATCAACCAGGTACTCTGGTTGTTTGGCTGGCAGGCAGGCGTAGTGCCATTACCGGAAGACCCACAAACGCTCGATGATGCGGAAGGCTAGCGTATACCTCCGGGAGCGACGGGCAGGCATCCTCGAAGAACTGGATCGCGGTTACCGCTTCTCGTACATACCCGCTTACGTCCAAGAAGAGGGGGCAGAGCCAATCTCGCTGACGCTCCCCCTGCAACTCGACCCTTACGTGTCTGAACCGACCCTCCACCCGTTTTTCGACGGCCTCATTCCAGAGGGTTGGCTGCTGCAACTAGCCCTCGGCGTACACAGGCTCCAGCTGAGAGACCGTTTCGGCATTTTACTCGCTACCGGAGCCGACACCATTGGTGCCGTGCGCATTCTTCCGAGCGAATGAGGCGCTGCATGAAATGCTATGAAGACCTTTCGGCAGGTGAAACGAGTCTCCACGAACGGTGTGCTCGTGCCGTGTTTGGTTTGCCGCAGGCCCCACTCCTCGAGATCAGCGACGAAGTTGCCAGCGTAAATGCTCGTGCTCAGCTGCGTCAGGGCAAGGGACTCACGGGCGTACAAAAAAAGCTCTCTGGCGACCTCGACGACGAGGTGTATAAGAATGAGTCACGCCGCATCGTCCTCACGAAGTCCATGAGTGGCTACATCATTAAGCCACAAACGGAAGATTATCCGCAACTCCCTGAGAACGAGGCGCTCTGTCTTCAGTTGGCCACGCTGGCGGGCCTTACTGTGGTCCCGTCAACCTTGCTGCGAACGACCCAAGGGGAATTGGTGTACATAACCCGCCGTATCGACCGGCGGGCAGACGGCTTCAGGATTCAGCAAGAAGATATGGCCCAGCTCACCGAGCGCCTTACTGAAGACAAGTATAAAGGCAGCTACGAGCAAATCGGGAAGGCCATTCGCACCTACAGCCAAAGTTGGCGGCTCGATCTCGTCGCCTATTACCGCGCAGTCCTGTTTTGCTTTTGCATCGGTAATGTCGACGCTCACCTCAAGAATTGGAGCCTGCACAAGCCTGCCAATCAGTGGCGCCTCATGCCGCTGTATGATCTGGTCGCTACCCAACTGGTCATCACCGATACTGACGAGCTCTGCCTCCGACTTTTGGGGAGAACGCACGGCTTTACGGCTAGCAATTTTGCGGCTTTCGCCAAAACGCTCGGTCTGCCTCCCACACAAGCCTTGGCCCAACATCGTGTCTTACTCAAAGCACGGTCGGAGATGATGAGATGTATTAAGCGGAGCTATTTGTCGGCGGACATGAAGGAGGAATTTGTCGTCTTATTGGAGGAGCGGATGGGGCGGTTGGGGTGATGGTTTTTAATTGGAGGGTAACTCATAATGTGGACCTTCATCGAGGCAGATGCTTATTTACATCCTGCTTAAATCTGCGCCGAACACGTACGGATTTCTGAAACTCGCGGCACGTTGAATTCAAAATCAGGTTGAGATCTTCTTGGACGACTACCGAAGGAAACTAAAATCCAAAGGATTCATCACTTCATTACCCCGCCCCACAACTCCACATCACAACACATATAAAAAACTATCACGCTTTCTGCGCATCCGGTTTCGCGAGACGTTTAACCTACCGATCTGGCTACCAGCGCACGCTATACAATTTGAAACTGAGCAAAAACCGAACGTTTTCCGCCCCTCAGTGATCTTCGCTGCCTGCCAGCATTGTGTGCCTCATGCCTACCTCGTGGACTTAGTGCTACTCCCCTTTAACGAGCGCCTCCCGCAACAAGCTCACCGGATGTACCGCCTCCCGACTCGTACCATCCAAAATTTGGTGGCGGCAACTCGTGCCCACGGCGGCTATCGTCGCTTCCGGCGCGCCTAGCACAGCAGGAAACAAGACCTGATTGCCCACCCGCATACTCACTTCGAAGTGCTCAGCCTCGTAGCCGAAGGAGCCCGCCATGCCGCAGCAGCCGGAGGGGATAGCAGTAGCGTGAAAGTTGGTGGGTAGGTTGAGGTAGGCTAGCGTCGAGGCTTCCGTAGAAAGTGCCTTCTGGTGGCAGTGCCCGTGGACGAGGGCGGTCGAGCTGGCGGGCTGCCAGTCGATCGTCGCCAGCTCGTCGGTGTGCTCCTCGCACCACTCCTCGAACGTGCGCGTGACGGCGGCGATCGCGCGCGCGCGGTCGTCGTCCGGGAGCAGGCGGGGAATCTCGTCGCGCAGCGTCAGGATGCACGACGGCTCCAGACCGACGATCGGGATCTCGGCCGCCGCGATCGGCGCGTATGTGTCGACAAGCTGGCGAGCTAGGCGCGTCGCGTGCGGCACAAACCCCTTCGAGAGGTACGTCCGGCCACAGCAGCGGTACGGCGGGACCTCCACCTGGACGCCGGCGGCAGCAAACACCTGGAGCGCGGCGCGCGGGATCTCGGGCTCCTGGAAGCGTCCGAATGTGTCGGCAAAGAGCGCCACGCGGAGCGGAGCCGTCGAGCTGGGGATCGCGGGCGCCTGCTGCCACTCGGACTCGCGGAATGGATTCGTGGCAAACGTCGGGAGCGCACGGTGCTTCGACACGCCCAGCTTGGCGAGTGCCGCACGAGCAGGCGGCAGGGCGTTGACGCGGTTGGCGAT